>Ga0114983_1000046_pt1 | contig 43435 bp, 68 predicted proteins | sample Shrwel_input2_RT_FD_87182 | JGI IMG/M metagenome (GOLD analysis project Ga0114983, IMG submission 87182) | Subsurface microbial communities from deep shales in Ohio, USA - Utica-3 well 1 S input2 RT | ecosystem: Environmental > Aquatic > Deep subsurface > Shale gas/oil reservoir > Produced... | reverse complement strand
CCCCTATATAGACCCACCCCCTACCGGATAAATTCAGATGGATAATTACCGTCGGATAAGCCGGATAAATGGATATGATCCTTTATTATCAGATACTTACCTGTTATCCAGTTTTTATCCATTTTGGATAATTATCCAAACGCGAGACACAAAAAAGCCCCCGCATGCGGAGGCTGGTTAATTTTTGTTCTTCCTATGGAAGTCGTATCACCTTCCCTTCGACAATAATCTTCCCGGTCATCTGAAGCATGCTGATGGCGTTCTGGAATGCATCCTGGCCGGTGCCTTCAAGAGCCTTCTTGATTTCCTTGTAGTAGGCAGCTTTGGTGATTGACTGCTTCACTGATGCCATGAACACCTGTTCGCCCCTGGATGATTTCAGCCTGCGCATAATCTTCTCCTGGATAGCGTTAACCTTGTCGGTCAGGTCGTCACCGTCGACGGCGGCGTTAAGCTTCAGGTTGCTTATCAGGTTGTCGAAGCTCTTGATGATGAGCGCCAGAGAGTAGTGGACGAAATCGACCTCAATCACTGCTTTTCCGTCTTTAATGTTTCCAAATGCCATCAGGCTGGAAAGGCTCTGCACGCGCTCTGCGATACGAGCATACATTGAGCCAATCTGCTCGTGGTTGCGATATCTGTCCTGGTCATAGTGTAGCTTAATCAAATCTATGGCCTCTATAGCTTCGCTGGTGGCGATAACCTCCATCACCGGTGCTTCGCCATTGAACTCGCGTTCCGTGTCGCTACGCATGGCCTTATCGGCGTCAGCTGCGATAAGCGCGATGTCGCGGATGATGTCATTGCGATCGTGAATATTGAGCATGGACACATCCACCCCAGTGAGGCGCATATTCAACCTGGCTCGAGTCTCCCCGCAGTCAACGACGATTGCACGGGCCAGCAGGCCGGAGTCGATGTTATCGGTGTTGACCATCTGCGACAACTTGCCCGGGGTGGATGAGCCAGCCAGATTGAGGCATGGATTAGGGATGCCGGTCTCCAGCATGTGGAGAGCTGATTCCTCTGTTGCAATACGCTCGGCCTTCTTCTGGATTTGCAGCTCGTACTGCTTAATCTTGGCCTCGTCATATTCCGGGTTGCAGTGGCCGATGCACTCTTCCAGCGCCAGCTTTTCTTTCTCCAGGCGAGACAGTGAGTTCCTGATTGACGCCTCAACTTCGCCAACGTGGTTGCGAGCTGGCTTGAAGTTGTCGGTGGTCGCCAGCTCCATCAGTGTGGTTGAGATGTTGGCCGCATAGCTGCTGCTGGAGTTCTTCGGCTGGATAAGGAATTTGTGGGCCTCATCCACGATGTAGGCAGCGCGCCCGGCGTCATACATGGTCGTCATGATAACGTCCTTGTCTGAGCGGATGTCGCCATAAACCTTGCGTCCGGCCTCTGTGAGGATGCTCTTAATGACAGACTGTGCGCGCTCCTTTCCTGAGCCTGACAGTGCAAGGATGATGGTGATAAGGCTTGTTTTTCCTCCCCCATAGCACTTTAGCCCTGATGCGGCGATCGCAATGCACTGAAGCGCCATTACTGCATATGCCCCGCCGGTAAGCTCGCGGTGAGCGCCTTCTCGGATGTAATTAACGATACGCCCTGGCAGCCCTGGTGGATTGTCGATGTCTATTTTTGACAGGTCAATGCCGTCAGGCACTTCGCCTTTATGGCTGTAAGGTTCATCCGGCTCAGCGTTATTTACCTTCACCTCTTCAGCTGGGGAGCATCCAGGCAGATAGATGCCTGGGATAATGAGTGGAGCAGGAGCCTCGTCGACCGGCACAACTTCTGGCTCGACCGGCGCAACTTCTTGCTCGACCGGGGCAGGCCCGACTGAATGTACGTTAGCCTCCGGGGTCTTCCCGTCAAGCCTGATAGCCTCGCGCATGGCGATGCGGCATGACTCTGCACCATATTTCTGGCGGTAATCATCCCAGTCACCGGTTTCCGGCGGCAGTGCTATTTTTGCTCCAGACTGAATAGCTGCCTCTTCGGCATATTTCAGGCCAGCGCCATGCTCGTCATTGTCCGCGAAAATCACCAGCATGGACTCAGGGTGCTCTGCGCGCGCCTGCGCGGTGATTGACATCAGATTACCGGTGTTGAATGCCACATAGGTCGTTGCATTGGTCATGCGGTTAACGGTGACGCCAGTTGCGAACCCCTCGACAACGGCAACTGTTCTTCCTGGCCCTGTTATCACATGGCAAACGCCAGCCATGTCTCCGCCGTAAATCGGGCGCTTTGTGCCGTCCACCTTAATTTTCTGAACGTTCACCAGTTCGCCATTTTTATAAACAGGAACCAGCAGCAACGAACCAGGCTCAATGCGCTCGTTATCCGCGCCCATCATAATTTGCGAGTTAACAGGCCATTCACCGGAGAGACCTTTTTTATCCATGTACTGATGCGATGCGAGCATTGAGCTTTCCATGAGCATTGCAGCACCTTTCACTGCGCGCTTGCGCAGCTCTTCTCGCATCTGCTCATCTGTTGCTGAATGCTTTCTCACCGGCGCGACCGTGCGCGGCATATCCTGCCCGAGCAATTCCTTTGCCACTTCGGATGTGGGTTTCCCGAGATAGCGAGAAAGGAGGAGGAGGCCGCCACCAGATTGCGGGTCGCATTGAGAGCAGAACCAGGTGCCGCGCCCGTCTTTATCGTCGAAGCGGAAGCGGTCTTTACCGCCGCATACCGGGCAGGGGCCGTGATGGCGTCCGGACGGGAGCTGGCAGCCGTAACCTTCAAGCGTTGAGCGCCATGCGCCATTGAATTCACGCAGAACGCGGTCAATTGGCCCGTCACCATCAGGGTTGAATGAGTAGTTGCCTTTCCAGCAGTCGCAGGTCCCGCTGGCGAGATGTCCGCATGACAACGTAAGTGGGAATATTAAATTCATGCCAGAACTCCAGTGAATAGAAAACTATGGCGTGGCATGCACGCCAGTTTTGTTATGTTATATCGTTTCTTTTTTACTGCTACAGGTCTGCTTTAATCTCATCCAGCACGGCGTTGATCGCATCTGCTTCTTCATCGGTCAGGGATTTACCCGCCTTATAAGAGGCATCAGCAATAATGCTTTTTATGCGGAACGGGCTCAGCTCTGCTTTGCCGTAAATGGCTGATACTTTGATGCCTAAACCGGCCGCCTTGCGCAGGCGCTCAATCGTTGCTTGTGCCTTATCTTTGTTCATTCACGAATCCTCTGTTGTTGATGGAAATAAAAATAACAACAAAAAGGTTGCGCGTCAATTCGTTTTAGTGTTTACTTCATCTCACCAGCAGCAACGAGCTGCACAACTCAACCACAAAGAGAGAACGATATGAGCGAATTTTTCTTAGGCCTGGCTTCTGAAGATGACATCCAGTTTGATGGTTTCTATGACGGTCAGCAAAAAGTAATTCCTGAAGGCACTGAGCTGGAAGGTGTTGTCATCGACGGCTTCAACGGCATTGAAGAAGGCAAGGCTGTGCAGACCTGCTTCGTCCAAGTTGCAGTGACAACGCCTGGCGAATTCCTGGGTCAGAAATACCGCTACCAGGCGAAGATTTATGACATGGACGCAGCAAAACGCGACCGCGCCATGAAAAACCTCACCCTGCTGGACACCCAGGCCGGGTCACCGCTTGGCAAGGGACGCCTCCCGCTGACCACGGAAAACATCCAGGAGCACTGGGTTGGCGCATCAAATATGCGCATCAAATTCGGACTGATGGTTGCAGAGGACGACGGCCGCGAAATCAACTTTATCCGTGGCTTCGGCTTCCTGCGCGAAAAGCTTCCGCAGGCTAACACTCAACCAACTGGTGTTGCTGGCGGTGATGGCGCTGGTGCTGGTGCTGGTGCGGCAAAACCAGCAGCTGATGAAGATGTTGACTTCTAATAAATAACCGCCGCCTTCGGGCGGCCTTTAAAGCACTGGAGACTTAAATGGCCTCATTAGCTCAGCACTATAAACAAAAAGAGAAGAACGGCACCGGAACTGCAGTAAATAAAACCTATATCGTGCCGGTAAAAGAGCTTTACGTTGAGCCTGGTTATAACGTCCGTGATATCGACCAGGAGCATGTTAACGAATTCCGTGATGCGTTTATCGCCGGTGAATTCATCCCTCCGCTCGTGGTGAAAGTCACCGAACTTGGCATCAAGGTAATGGATGGTCACCACCGCTACTACGGTGCGCTTGCAGCAACCGAAGCAGGTCATGAAGTCCTGCGCCTTGAGTGTAAAGATTTCGTTGGCTCTGAAGCTGACCAGATTGCCTTCATGGTCACCAGCAGCCAAGGTAAGCAGCTAAGCGCAATTGAGCGCGGCATGGCTTACCGCCGCCTTGTTAATCAGGGATGGACAAATTCAGAGATTGCAAAGAAGGTAAAGCGCTCACCGGCAGACGTAGACCTCCACCTGCAACTCACAGAATGCGATGAGAAAATCATTGGCATGGTGAAATCAGGCCAGCTTGCTGCGACGACAGCAGTTGCAATGACGAAAGAGCATGGCGCAGATGCCGGTCGGTTCGCTGAAGATAAGCTGGAAAAGGTAAAGTCAGAGGGCCGGGCGAAAATAACCAAAGCAGATGCCATTCCTCAATTCAGCGCGAAAAAGGCTCGCCGCTTCCTTGAGCTTTATGCTTCAGGCGGTGGGGAGCTAAACGCAGAAATGGCAGGCATCATCAGCGAATTTGAAGAGTGGAGCAAATCATGAAAATAAAAGTATCAAAAATACTCCTGGAGTCAGCATTAATCTTCCAGGCAAAGAAAGATGTTCGTTACTACCTCAATGGAATCTGCTTTAAAGTTGATGGGCGGGTTTGCTCGACTGATGGACATCGAGCCTTTGTTGGTGGAAAACATGAAGGAGAACTGGCTGAAGATATTATTTTATCTGTCACGAAGTCTCCCACCAAGTCATTCAATTACGTAATTATCGACACTGATGCAGGTATTGTCAGCTACCATGACGCATTTGATATTCGTGTAGGCGTTGGTCTGTGCGAAGTTATTGATGGTAGATTCCCAGATATCGACCGCGTAATTCCGAAAGAGACATCCCCAACAGACCGTATCGGTTTTAATGCCTCATATCTCGCTGATGTTGAAAAGGTTGCAAAGCTTTTCAATCCAAAATGGGAGTCTGTTGTATTTGAGTTGAACGGACATACAAATGCCACCGTTGCAAAATTAAAGTCATACAACGGTGAAGATGCGAAAATTATTGTCATGCCAATGCGCATCGACTGATTAAACACAGCCGCTTCGGCGGCTTTTTGCACTGGAGAATGGAATGGCATTCGAACTCCGCCCCTATCAGGTAGAGGCTGTTGACGCCGTCACTGAACACATAAAGAAACGACTGAGCCCATGCCTGCTTGAGCTTGCTACCGGCGCAGGTAAAAGCCTTATTGTTTCTGCTATCGCTCGCTACCTTGCTGGCGTCGCACCAAATAAGCGCGTGCTGTGTATAGCCCCAAGCAAAGAGCTGGTTGTGCAGAACCACGAAAAATATGTCGCCGGGTACAAAGAGCCAGCCAGTATTTATTGCTCAAGCGCCGGAAGCAAAGACCTGCGCCACCAGGTTATCTTCGCAAGCCCGTTAACTGCGGTGAAAAATATTCGCCTGATTGCGCACCTTGGCGTGTCCGGCATCATCATTGATGAAGCCCACGGCGTAACGCCGACCATGCTCGACCTCATTAAGCAGGTTCAGGAGTATGAAATTAACGGCACCAGGCCAAACGAAAACGTGCGCGTCATCGGGATGACGGCAACACCTTACCGTACTGGCACAGGGTACATTTACGCCAAAGACTGCACCGGGCCAGATGAAATCCTTCACGATGACGATAAGGCTCGCGACCCGTACTATTCACGCCTGCTTTACCGCGTGTCAGCCGGTGAGCTCGTGTCTCAGAATTATCTCACTCGCCCGGTAATTGGTGAGACTGATGAGCACTATGACACCAGCAAGCTTGAGACAGACAGCAGCGGAAAATTCACGCTTGCTTCGGTGGCAAAGGCCTTTAACGGAAACACCAAAACCGAGCGCATCGTTAACAAGGTGATGTCGTTTGCTGGCGATCGCAAAGGCGTGATGTTCTTTGCCGCAACCATCAGCCATGCAGAAGAAATCGCAAGCTATCTGCCCGCCAATGATGTTCACGTCATCACCGGAAAGCTGAAGAAGTCAGAGCGCGAGAAGTTCATCAATGACTTTAAGGCTCAGCGCGTCAAGTATCTGGTTAACGTCGACGTCCTGACCACCGGTTTCGATGCTCCTCATGTCGACCTGATCGCAATCCTGCGCGCCACAGAATCGCCTGGTTTGCTTCAGCAGATTATCGGTCGTGGCCTTCGCCTTTCCCCAGGAAAGGAAGACGTCCTGGTGCTGGACTACGCGGAGAACATTGAGCGCCATGGCCTTGAGGATGACATTTTCACGCCAGAAATTAAGACCAGCCGCCGCGCCGATGAAAGCACGGAGATTCAGGTTGAATGCCCGGCCTGCCACGCGATAAGCATGAAGAAGCGCCGCAACGACCCTATATACGATGGCGTGGCACATGATAAGTTTGGCAATTTCCTGATTCCTGGCACCGAACGCGCAACGCTGTTTGTTGATGGCGAAGCCGTAGAGTGGGATGGCGAAGTCATGACGATGAAGGTTGTTGACCCGAGCCAGAAGGATGAGTTTGGCGACTTAATGACGAAAGACCTGCCAATGCCTGCGCATTACTCGCGCCGGTGCAACAACCCGGAGGCTTTCGTTATCAAGGGTCAGCCAGTTCGCTGTGAGCATCGCTTCTCGCTTAAGATTTGTCCGAAGTGCTTTGCAGAGAATGACATTGCCGCCCGGCACTGCACCGAATGCAAAGAGCGGCTGGTTGACCCAAACAGCAAGCTCACCGACGCAGCTGGATTCGCAAACGTCATGATGGACGGTGAAATTCGCCGCGTTAAGTGCTACAGCGCCACATACACACCGTGGGTTGCGAAGGCGACCGGCAACCACTCTCTTAAAGCTGAATACCGGACCGAGATTGGCGAGGTAACGGCGTGGCATACAATCCGCCAGAAGTGGATATTCTCCAAGCTGGCGCAGATTAACGGAGCCGACAGCGAGGCGATCACCGGTTACGACCAGTGCGCAGAATGGAAGAATGCGCCGCGAGAAATAACCATCAGGAAGACGGAGCATAACGGCTACGTTAAATTTGAAATTAAACAAGTGCATTACACAGAGAAGGTTGGAGCATGATTATCATCGGTATTGACCCGGATTCAAGCAAGCATGGAGTTGCTGTATATCGTGACGGTAAGCTTGACCATCTTGGTTCTCGCCAGCTATTCGAATTATTCGACATGATTAATATGCTGAAAGGTGAGGGCCGAATGCAAATCCACATGGAGGACGTGTGCGCAATAAATGCAACCTTTAGCAAACAGTTCGTTAAAAACAGGAGGGCAGAGACAACCATATCTCGCTCTGTTGGCATGTGCCAGCAGGCTCAGGTGGAAGTCGAAAGAATGGCAGCTTACCTTGGCGTTGAGGTGGTAAAGCACCCAATAAGCAGCAAGTGGAAGGATGCAACCACCGGGAACCCAATCCTGAAGAAACTTGGCTGGCCTGGCAAGAGCAATGAAGATACTCGCTCAGCTGCTTACTTTGGCTATCTCGGGGTAAAAGCATGGCATACGGCCAACAAAAAATAACCGGAGCAATGCCGTTCCGTTACCACAAAGACGATGCCGCATGGATTGACTCCCAGCTCTCATTGCTGGGAGTTTCCGAGCGAGCTCAGGTTGCAGCTGCATACGGCAGGGCATACCAGGCCAGCGAGGATTGCCACGACATTGATTATCAAAAGGCAGGGTCCGCGAGGTATGAAGCTAACAGCAGACTGCGCAAATATATAAACAAAAAAGTTGCAAAGCAGGTATAATGATGTATAGTTAATCACATGAGGCGGCGGCAGGATGCAGCCGGAGAGGAGCAACGCAGGGGCTTGATCGTAGTGTCAGGATTCCCAACCGTGAGGCCGAACATTGGACACTCGCCGCAAGGCAGAACGCTTACCAATGACATCGAACCGAGGCTACCGACGAAGCACGACGCCTTAAATAATTATTGGAGAGATGACCATGATTAACCACCTCGCACTGCGCGCAGCGCAAAACAAGGCCGTCATTGCCAGATTTATTGGTGATGGCGAAATGTGGCAGCAGGCCAATGAAGCGATGAAGGCTGCCTGCGGATATCCACTTTATCGGAGGAATAGCAAATGAAATGTCCAAATTGCGGAGGTGAATTAAAATTTCCTCAGCACGCATATTCAAAAATGTATGACTACCTTGAACCATGCACAGTTGCAACTATCTGCTGCGGGGTGGCGGTAAGACTAATCCCAAGAATGGAGTATGAGGCTGTTGCTACTGTAGGAATATATCGCGATGACTGGGGGAATCCATGCAATACATCCTCCTCATAATGCTCGCCTACCCGTCAGGCGACGTGAAAATCAACGATGAAAACCCGCCGGTGTTCTATGCCAAAAAAGCATGCACTGACGCGCAGGACTTCATCCGTATTTCAACACCATCAAACGCCACGGTGACCATCAGCACCATGTGCGCAAAGCGTGGGAGTAACAGAGAATGACTGATTATTCACAGTTATCAGATTTTGAAATTAACAAGCGCGTTGCGGAAATTGTTTATTCAATTGAAGTTGTAGCAGACGACTTTTACGTGAAAGATATCCCATTTGCGTACCACAGAGACGAGCAGGTTTTCATTTTTATTGATGAGCCGCTTTCTGGTGCTTGGCGGTCATATAACCCATGCAACAACCCAGCAGACGCATGGCCGATTATTGTTGAAAATATGATTAGTGTTGACCAGCATGCTAATGGCTCATATGCGAGGGTGTGGGGATATTCAGAATCAGGCATTGTGGAGACTGAATCACTTCGTAGCAATATTCTCCGCGCCGCAATGATTGTCTTCCTCATGATGCAGGAGAAATCTAAATGAGCTTCGAAGACATCAAAGGCCGCGACGATGCCATTGCATTCTGGAATGACATCCAGCAGAAGGAAATTGACGACCTGGCATCGGAATTATCTGATGCCATCGGTGAGTTTGGCATGGAGCTGTTTGTCACGACTCGACTTCGTGGAAAGCTAAGCAGCATGGGTACGATAGCCAAGCTGTTCGGAGATGACAAGTTCCAGGACTGGATTGGTGAGGTTCGCGAAGAACTTTGCCGCCGCGTTGCCGAGGCTGACATTGCGGAGAAATACAAGCCATGAGCCAATGGATAAGCGTTGACGAATCTTTGCCAGAAAACAAACCTGGTCTTTGGTCATCCGATGTGATTGCGATGAGTGACGAATTTGAAGTCTTTCGCCTCTCATGCATGGACGGTTATTGGCAAAGAACAAGAGCCTTCATTGAATCTGGATCGACGAGAATACTTTATTGGATGCCAATGCCGGAGCTGCCATGACCACCATCGAAATTCAGTTCGACGAATACGTTGATTGCCTGATAACCATTGAGTTGGCCGTAAAGCTGGCTCAAATCGACCACAGACCGGTTAACAAGACAATCCGCGATAGCTGGTCAGTGATTCGTAAGCGCATGACCAACGCGGCTAATATCGCTATTTTCGACGGACTTTGCCGCCAGGCATTTCCTGACGGTGCGCTCAAGATGATTCGCCGCCAGCTTAATCAGGTTGGCGGTGGAGAGGTTGGTTTCTATGGCTCGTAAGCAAATCATGAGAGGATGCGCCACAAATGAAGAGCGTCAGGCATGCTCGGCGGCGCTTAAAGCGCACGTTGAGCATTACGGTGACCACAGTCCGGAAAGCGTGCGAACGGTTTACAGCGTTGCTGTGGATGGTAAGAAAATCAGCGTTGAGGTGGTGAATCGCGCAAAGAGCTACGTGGCAACCTGCATGAATAAGCCGCGCCGGTTGCGCAGCGTGATGCACTGAGTGCAAACAGAATAGAGGTGTGTTATGTCTAATTTATTTGATAAAGCAGTTGCTTTGCAGAAGCGCGCTAACCGTGCAGAAGAAAGAATCGAGGAACTCGAAGCCGAGAACGCCAGACTACGGCAGCAGCGAGACGCGGCGAACGCGCAACTGGATTTCTTAATAGAGGAAATGAAAAAGGCCCCGTGAGGGGCCTTGGTTTTACGATTTACGCACAGAATACGTACCAGAGGTAGATACAAAACTTGTACTCAACGGCGTAGAAGCTGCTGTGGTTGTTACACTAAGGGCGCCTAATTGAACAGTAATAGTTCTGTCATTATTAAGCGTAACTGTAAGGGTGTAAAAACCCGTCTGGACTCCAGTGCCTAATGTTGCCGTGGTGCCATTAGCCATACCGACAGTTATTGTGCCTGCAGAGTTTGATACTGTTACAGTCTGCTGCGCTTGTGTTCGAGTATCCCTTAAAGTGAGCAATACGGCACTCGCACCCACAGAACCATTTACATAAACATCTTTTACAACAACATCGTTTGCATGAATAAGGCGGGCTGCGTCAAAACCGGAGTTTGCTGGGTACCCAGCACCGGTATCCTGGCGTTTTATTAATTTAATACCAGAGAAGCTGCTGGTTGTGCCGCCTGATGCCGTATGGTTCAGTAAATTAATTACATGCAACCCTGGCAACAATTTACAAATTTGTGGTACAAAATATGCAGATTCATCTGTTGCATCAGTCCGATATTGGTCGATCGTTCCCGACAAACGAACATCAGAAAGTGAATCTTTATATCCAATAATCGTTTTACCACCATTGCCCCACTGAAAACCACATATTGAGATGACGGTATCGTCTGTGGGGTTATCCAAAACAAACGGGAACCATACGCCACTCTGACCTGCGATAGCGTTCCACGATAACTGTTTTGAGAAAAGGTTATCAGCGTTGCTGAAGTTTCGCCCAGAGCTAATATTATCCCGGTAACGAACGTTACTAAGGCCCGTAGCGTCTCCTGGCTTGTAGAGAACCCTATGTGCCACTAAAGGGATGGCAAGGTTAGAACCACACATGTAATAAACATCAGTGCCGGGATGGACGCCATCCGGGACCATGTCATACCAACGAACATATCTTGAAGCTTTAACGGTGTAATAATGGTTATCTACCAGGTCAACGCCCATTTCCTTAGCCACTTCTCGCATGGCATCGACAAATGCCGGAAGTCTTTTTGTTGTCTGCTCAGTTATTCCGTCAAGAACTACCGTTAGGTTAGGTGTAACAAGTACGGGAACTTTTCCGTATTTTCGGCAAATATTAACGAATGTTACAAGGTCTGCTTTGTATTGCAGCACCGTCCTCAATAGTGAATTACAGTCATTCTGCGCATGGTTGCAGTATACGAGGCTTGCCGTTGACGTCTGCATTTTAGCCTCAAAAGTACTACCGCTGCCGTCTGTGCCTGCCAGCATGGAAAATAAAGCAGTACCACGGATTGCGTTATTGGTTACGGTTGCCTTTCCTGCGCCAAACAATAAATCAAGTGTGCGTTGCAGTATTGCAGGAGGATTCACAGCGTTCTGTACCGTAGAGTTTAACGAAGTACTACCCCACATTGTGCTGTCACCGAAACAAGCGATATTAACTGTACCGCCATCTTCAAGTGAGTTTTTATATCGAGACGCGTCTGAGAAGTTTGCGTATGTGATATCAACAACAGATTGTTTTACGTTCACAATCTCTTGCTCTACTGTAATGTTGTTTGTTGTTTTTACAAGCGATGCACCCTTCCCGACCGCAGAAGAGGCTAGTTCTGTGCGCAGAGTAATGTCGCCCAACGGAAGCCATCCGGAGTTAGAAACGCCGCCTGTTGACGCCGGTGTTGATGCTGCCGGTATGGTTTTAGGGTAAGCACCTTTCCAGATATAATATTGGCCGTCGCCACCGCCTGAGATAGGCCACAAAACCGCCATATCACTGTCGCCAACGTTGAGCGTGCCGCCTGTTACGAAAGTGAAAGACGCAGGTCTGAATCCTGCGTCACGCAGCACGGCCGGAAGGGTTTTTTGCGTCTGACCTGTTACCTGATTAGTTGCGTAATCAATTGGGGTGCCGCCGGTTACTCCACCTTGCAAGCCCGTAATTACCTCAGCCTCAAAAAGCTGGTGTTTCTTTGCTGTCTGTAAATCCTGAAGGCTTAATACGTCGCCGCATTCGCTAGACATAGTGTGTCCTCTTATAAATAACCGTTACTGAATCCTGCACTGAATGCGCGACCGAATGGCGATACGCCGTCGTACAGATAATAATCTGGATGGTAGTTGTACGCTGTTATTTTGGTCGTCCTGTCGCTTCCGGGGTCGACAGTACTAACTAACATCATCTGAGCATTATGCCTTTGTTCGCTGCCGAATGAAAACTCTGTTTTAAGCGCGCTGTTTCCGGTGTAGATAGCCTCTTGCGGTGCTGACTGCATGACCACTTTACGCTCAGAGGTTCCTGGCGTAACTGCCACACTCTGTACGGACCCATCGCGCTTCTTCAGTATGATAGAGTGGTCATCGCCGTCATCGAAAGACACAGGTTGAGATAGTGTCAGCTCCAGACCATTAACGGCAATCACATAGCCGTCATAGGGCGCGACACGCGAGCCTTTAACAACTGATATCGGTCGCCCTGGGATCGCAAAAATACCTTCCTCAGTCGCCGTGAACTCTACAGAGACTTTATTCAGGGTGTTCTTCTGATACCTGCGCCAAGCGTGCCAGTAAGCTTGCTGGTAGTTACGGACGCCTTTTGAGTCATAGGTGTCTGTTTTAACCCCGCCATCAGCAGGGATAGTGATTGTCTCTTTGATGTTAGTATCAGGGTCAATGTAGCTGTACTTAACCGAATCGAAGGCGTCCTTATCGCTAAACTGCCGCGTCCATTTTTCGGCATCAGGTGTTTTGCTGCGGTGAGTAAATACCATCTCCGGACCAATGCGTGGGCGCTCAAAGTCCAGCATGATATTCTTTCCGTTGCGGTATGACGTGCAGAAAATAGCCTCGGATATAGTCGTGATAATGTCCTGCGCAGTGGTCTGGTAGTTATCGAACGTGTAGCAGAATTGCCCAGCCTTAACCGACTGGAAATAAGACTCAACTTCATTCTGTACCGACAATAACTGGTCCATGTTGGAGGCGGTAAGGTCAAGACCGCCGACAGCAGGGTCACGCATCAGTCTGATGAGAGACTGCACTGCCTGGGTGTTATTTGTCCATGCAGTGTCGAAAACGCCACCACCTAGGTACTTCTGCACCTTTTCCGTAACAATGAGCTTAATCTGCGGTTGCTTAACAGCCGAGGCTCGAGGCGTCTGTCTGCGCGCGGTATGTATGGTCGTCCGGTTGCCGTAGTTAGGTGTATTATCGAGTACCTGGCCGTAAAGGTTGACGTACTTAATCTCATCTACCACCTGCCCGCTAAAGTCCAGGTCAAGGTCAGTCACCCTACGCGCTCGAACACGAACAGCAGACGGGGACGGCAGCGTTGCTATAATCGACACACCAGTAAAGTCTGCGGAACGGCCAGTAACAGTTCCTTGCTGGGTGTAAACAGGACCATACGGCACTCCATCATCGCCAATAAGCTGGTATTGCAGTTCAGCGGTCACAGACGTACTTTGCTTACTACGCTTGCCGCTGTCCTTGTACATGCCGTTGTCGGCGCTGATATTCGCCACAAGGCGCTCAGACTTGATACGGTCAATTGTCACCCAGTCAGTCAGGCTTTTGGTGTAAGTATCAGCAGGCCCTATTGTAGCATCATCGAAGGCTTCCAGAGGCCAGGTAGCGCCTCCAAGCAGGAGCCATTGCGAATTATTTCCAGAGATATTTACGCGGATTTCAACACTGCTAACCGATGTGACAACATAATCGCCACTCAGAAATGCGTTGGTATTATCGCCAGGCAGGTCAACCTGAATGTGGTTAAACCTGGCAGTGTCGCCAACAGAAATGAATTCATCGAACTGAGAATCTCCGGTAGGGTCGAAGATGATACCCAATGTGCCGCCTGTTTGCTGCACAGTGCTGGATGAGCCGATATTAGTAGCCAGGTCGTTTTGCGCCTTCAGTACCTGACCGTCAATTTCGTTAGACGCTACGGTAATGAACAGGTTTTCAGTTGGTGCGCTACCGACGACAGTTTGCGGGCCGCCGCTGTTCGGAGAAGTGAATGGACCATACACGGCAGCAGAAGAACCGGTAATCTCAGATAGCAAAGTGTCGCCGTCAGTGATTCCTGAAGCTGGAGTGTCAAGATAGCCGCGACCAACATCGTAATAGCCGTACTCGATTACTTCACCTGCTGCGTCGAACAGGCGATACGTAGTCATCAGGTCGTTAGGAATGCTCTGAACTGTGCCGCAAATGTCATAAGTTCGCTCGTATGGCCTTGGCTTGTTGTTGCGGTCTGTCAGGCTGTTGTTTGGGCTTTCGCTCTGACCGTTAGCCAGATTGGAGCTTGGTGTTTTTGACGATGGAAAGATAATTTTATTGATGCGGTTGATGACACCTAACGGGTCCAGTACCTTCATGATGCCGCCAAGACCGCCACCGCCAGCGCCCTCGATAATGTGGAAGGCGGCCTGTTCTTTAAGCGCTTCGAAGTCTTCGGTTACTTTGTTATCTTCGCCGATTTCATCAATGTAGATTTCAAACGGCACGCCGTCTGGGATGTTCGCGATGACGAACTCCATTGGGTTTCCGTAGAGGCGCTTATGGTCGAATCCGCCGTTTGCGTTTCGTGCGTAGTGGTTGATTAGCGCCAAAATTCTATCTCCTGGTAAACCTGTTTTAAGTCGGATAATGCATCAAGTTTAACCTGCCTGGCGTACATCGCACAATGACTGACCATTCCGTCATAATATACACCAGCATGCCATACTATACGTCCACCGGTTTTGGCCCCGAGCAATACAGCGTCGAAATTTCTCGGCTCAAAAACCTGGGTCAATCCTTTGGTTGCAGCATGGCCTTCGTCGAAGGCCTGGTTAATCTCCCTGGGAGACATGACGTTAAATTCCGGAGTCTCAAGTCCAGCATCTTTGCGAACGGCGCGCACATGGTGCCAGCAATTGTAAGCTCTGAAATTGTAAGGTTTGCCTGTGTACGCGTTGATATTCACGACAATACTCCACGCAGGATAGGAATCTCTGTCGGCGTCATGAGAATTCCTGTAGGACGCTCGTTAAGGCGCGGGACGCCAACGTCGGCCGTGAATACGCCCTTGGCCTGCGAAAGCGACTGGAGGTCATATGACACCGGCCCTTTGCACGGATAAGACAGGTCTGTGCTGACATAAGCGCGAAACGTGAATACAGGCCATTCCTGGTTGTTCAGCGGAATACGCGACATCTCATCATCGAGCTGGTTGCCAACATCCGGAAGCGTGAAAGCCGCTTGCTGGTCCATATCGTTATTGTTGGCCGCATTCTTCGAGTCCATAGGCGATGGCTCGAATGTAACGACTTCACCGGTTTCCAGTGTTGCCGTTAGCTCGGACGTGCCGCGTACAATCAGATACCGTCTGGACAGCAGCGAGTGGGTGATTTCAACCGTCGTATAATCAATCTGGCCTTCTGGGTTAGAGGCCAATTTAAGGCGGTACGCCGCCAGGACTGATTCTTCACTCATAAGCACTCCTGCACTTGCTTGCGCAATATAATGCGCTCATGTAACCGTAGAATCTTGTAAGCATCTTCAAAGTCATTGATGCAGTATCTGAAGCAATGCCATGAAGACCTTCTATCAAAAAGCCTCCACCCGTAAGGCTTGATTGCATCAGGAATATAATCCGATATAAGACAGATTAAGCCTTTCATTGCATCGGGTCCCAGATACGAGGAAATGTTGATTGTGCGGTGCCGTAGGCTTTCAGGAAGCCCGCAAGGCAATCACCGTAACAACCATACAGGTCAGGCAGGTTAGCCGTTAGACAGGTATCTTCCTGAATCGCTGTACGCTCGGCAGTTGCCGTGAATGTCAACACCCAATTCAGGCCGTCGTCTGTGCTGTCGCTAATGGTGCTGGTGATGAGGATTTGATGGTCCTCAATACCAAGACCGGTATCATGCGGCATGACGAAAGAGTCCGCGCCGCCGTGGATATTGTTCAGGAAGCTATAAAACGCCTGCCGGCCGAGAGAAGACACTACAAGCGTGACGCTAATCGGCACCGGTTCGAAGTAGTTATCTCGGCCCTGACGCGGTACACCACCCTGCACATCGACGCGCCAGATGTTACTCCCACGCGTCTGTGAGTAGCCTTTAGATACGATAGGCTTCAGTGAAGCCGGAAAACGTAAATCGCCCATTAGCTGAATCCTGGCTGGCCGCGAGTGCTGCGGCGTGATTTGGATATGTCGCTGTTACTGTCCTGCAAGGCGCGCGACACCGTTTCACTAATAATAACACGCAAACGGCCTTCGTTATCTGTTTCAGTGGTAGCCGAGTCGATGCGTCCTGATGTCTGGTTGACGATGACAACTCCACCATTGCCAGTGTTGTTTTGCTTGCCACCCATCATCTGCTGCACCTGCTCCATGGTGCGGACGCGCGACGCTCCGGCGGGCATGATAAGCTCCGCTTTGTTGCGCTCACCTACCATGGCGATATTACTGGCAGCCAGAGAACCGCCCTGCTCACGAGCTGAGCGAATCTTCGCAACGTTAGCCAGGCCAGCAGCAACTGCAGCCGCAGCCGCTACAGGGGCCGCAATCCAACCTACCAGCGGGATAGCAGCCGCCGACTGGAACGCGGCCACAGCGCCCTGGTAGGTGTTCATGATGGCGTTGGCGATGGCGAATGCTTTATAGGCCTTGTTACCTTCACCCAGCGCAGTTTTCAGGTCGTCCGTGGTCTGGCCTAGCATAGACGCATATTCGTTACGGCGCTTCTTATTGTAGTTGCCTGCAATATCCAGAAGCGCCTGTTGATATTCGTCTTCGTCGATAAGCCCCTGGTCACGGTATTGTTTAGCGACTTCTTCCTTTTGCTTCTGCTGGATATCGTATAGCTCAAGCTCAACAGAATTCTGACCCAGAATCTGGGCCATGAATTCGTCACCTTTCTGGTCTTTCTTCTTCTGCTCCTCTTTGCGCTTGTCCAGCTCTTCCTGCCGCGCGATATCCGCCTCAAGCATGATTTTAGTTTTGGCGTCTTCAAACTGCTGTGTAGAGATAGCGCCGCTCTGCTGGAACTCCTGAAGCTTAGCTAGTTTCTGCTGTTCCTGTGCCTCGATGGCTTTTAGTTCATCAGAGTTCTGGCGGGCCAGTGCATCAAGGAAGTTTTGCGCCTGTTGTTTCTGCCGCTGTGCCGCATTTTCTTCGCGCTTAGCCTGAGCTAAAGCCTTATTGTCTGCGATAGTCGACTTGCGGTTCTGGGCGTCCTGATACGCTTTTACGTCCTGCTGATATGCTTCGTCTCGCGCTTTATTGAAACGCTGGATTAGCTCAGGGTTGTCGGCGTTCTTCTCAGCAAACTGGCGCTTATCCAGCGCGGCCTGATATTGCAGCTCAGCCAGGGTTCCTTTATTTCTCGCTTCAAGACCCTCTACAATAGCCGTGGATTGCGCTTTAAGCGCGGAAGTCGCCGAGTTTGTTGCGTTGCCCTGTCGCTGCTGCGCGGCGGCAACCACATCGCTCTGTTTGGATAAGGTCTCCAGATTTACGCTGAGCTGCTGCGCGGTCTTGGCTTCTTCTAGTGCTGCGTCTTTATTTTTAGTGGCTGCGTTCGCCACTGCACCTTTGGCATCTGCTACTTTCTGATAAGCTGCTGGCGTATTAGAGTCCGCGTAATCTCGCTCGGCAGCTAGAACATCAATGATTAATTGCTTATTGACGCCATACTTGGAAGCCTGGTCATCTAAGAATTGATTCAGATTGCCGAGCTTAGCTTGGTATTCTGGTGTCAAGCTGCTAATGTCGGAAATAGCTTTACCGACATCCATACCTGATGCACTTAATTCTCTGAATGTGCTAATACTGGTCTGAGCAGCTACGCTATTACCTTCCCAGGCCTTGCGCTGGTCTTCGATGGCTTGCGTTGTCTGGCTTAAGTTTTGGTCTACTTGCAGGCTTAACAGTTTGACCATGTTCTGGCTTAAGCCGTCGGCGCTGTTAGCGGCCTGCACAAATGAGTCAGAAAGTTCAAGCGTGCCATCTTTGGTAATCTGGAATGATTTACTTAAGTCGCCAGCGCGTTTGTTAAGGTCATCCATATTCGCCCCGGCGATGCCGAGGGATTTATACAGTACGCCTCCAACGGCTGCCGCAAGCGCGATTACAGCACCGAGAACAGCACCTCCAGGCCCGAATGCACCGGCCAGCTGCGAGCCCTGCTGACCGATGGCGACAAAGGCTGATGTACCAGACTGGAGCTGGACAACCATGTCTTGCACCTGGAAGCCAACCTGACCGGCTGCATTGCGGAAGCTTGATAGCCCGCCACGAGCTGCATCTGACATGGCCTTGTTTGTTTTTCCGACATCGCCTGTCATTCTGGCTATTGCGATATCTACCTGCTCACTGGTTCGCCCCAGCGCCGTTAGCTGGCGAGAGGCTTCTTCAACACCTTCTGTCTTTACCCTTGCAACAAGCGAAGCTGTATCAGCCATCGTCTCTGCCCTCAAATATGCCTTCGATACCCATGATTAGCTCTGATTCTAACATGGACAGTTTGTGGCCGCTAACACGCTGGAAAGATTCAAGGTCATGCCATGTAAGCATGTCCCTTGGGTAAATATTAACTACATCATCTTTTATGCGCCGTATGAACTTTAAGCTGCGGTACTTATCCATCAGACCGGTAAAAATCAAGGGGCACTCTGGCCCCTTATTTTCCTTCTTTGCGGGCTGACTTATAACACCCATCGCCAGTAACGCCTCCTCATGACTCGCCGCTATGCTGTCAAACTTTTGCTTCTTTTGACTATCGACATAGAGCCATTTGGCGAATTCATACAGCGCTTCTACTTTGCGTTTAGCTTTTCCCGGCTCTCAACATGATAAGCGGAAACCTGCTCGGCAAGGCCACGGAACTGGTTCATTAACTCCATAAATGAATCTTCACTAAACGGGTCGTCCATTGACCATCCGGTGACGATTGCGAGTGCAAACTCTTTGTTGAGCGGCTCAACACTCCACGCTCGCTTGGTGTTCCACTCGGTAAAGTCGTCCTTCTCTTTGCATTTAGCTTCAATATCAGCCATGTCGTCATTAAGCTTCTGGATAGCCAGCGTGTAGGCTCTCCCAGCCTGGATGGCGGCATCACAGTCCGGGCCCCTTACCTGCAACCATTCCCCTGAGTCCGTCCCGTCAGGTAGCTTGATTGGCATTCTTGTTCCGGTCTCGTGTTTATCTGCAAAGTAAAAATCTTTGAGTTTCATCTTTGTTCCCATTGGTTAAGTGTTTGGCGGTTTGATGAATCCTCGGCAGGCGGTAACCAGTCGCTTTTCGGGAATGACCCTATCCGAGGAATATTCTAAACAAATTAGTTGCAATAACCTTCATTAGTGCTATCATCTTCTCATAAACGGGAGGGTATTTAAATGACAGAACTTTTCGCAGTTGCATCAATGATTATAAACTCAGTGCTGCTTTTCTTCATAGTGAGAAAGGCGTCAAGGGCGTCAGATGTTATCGCCGCACTTAACGCAATAGAGCGTTGCGTAAAAAAAGATGAGCCAAGCGCCATCAAACAGCTAACAGATGAAAGAAATAAAAGAGGCGTAAAATGAAATTAATCGAATCAATGGAGACGCATACGTGGCTTCCTGAGTGCGATATACCAAATAGCATCAAGGAACTTGATGTTATTGCATACCTGCTAACAAGGCACGGATATTCAACAAGTGAAGATGCGAAAGATGATGGCATTAATGCCAAGAAAGTAACGTTTTCAGTGACAATTAGCATAAAAAGCGTGGAGTGAACAAAATGAAAAGAATCACCGCAATTGCCATCGTAGTTTCTACCGTTATTGGATGCTCATACGTCGGCGACGCCGGCGCAGCAACTCCGGTGTGCGAACAGATTTTTAATGACTCTGCGCTGGTTTCTTCTGGCCTGTACGATAGCCTAGCAAAAGGCACGCCAGCGGAAGCCGAAGATTACAAGCAGGCCACCATAGAAGCCTGCAATTCGGCGATCAAGGTTGCTCGCCAGGGCGTTGGCCCGGCACCTGTTGCATATATGCTGGCTAAGAGCGTCACACACAAAGACTCACTGGATAGCCTGCTGTCGCTTACCCGCGTTGATGTGGTGATGAAGGGCTGGGCTTATGGGGCGGAGAAGTGATTATGTTTAAGAAAGGGCAGTTGGTTAAATCATTGAAGTATGGAGTCGAATATATTGTTTGTTCTGACGAGATATTTGGGCGGTATGTTCGCGTGAAAACGCCTGGCGGCATCCATGGCACTGTAAGAGCTCACGAAGTTAAATTAATCGGCAATAACTACCAGCCTAAACCACAACATGGCGATGGAGGTGAATGGTGATAACTCTGGAAGAATTAAAGCGTAAAGGCTATTGCGTCACCTCCAGAAAGCATCGCTGCGTATCAAGAATCGACCGCAAAGACTGGAAGGAAGTTCTGGCCGAAAAGAATTTACCGGCTGACGCTGACCTGTATCGCAGATGCTATTCGAAAGACAACCTTGTCGTATCAAACGCCATGCTTGCGAAGCTGAAAAACTCTGCGCATGGATATCAGGAATATCGAGCCTAACACCTCAGCACGCTGATGGAGAGGAATGATGAACGAGCAAAAACCAGTAGCATGGCGCGTAGGCGGATATGTGACAGCTGATTTTAAGTGGGCAGAGCGACGCAGCAATGAAGATAACCTCCTTCTTGAGCCATTGTATCTGCATCCTGTGATTACAGGGATTGACGAAAATCACTACGACCCGGAGCTTGAGCCTGGCCTTTATGTGGCGGAAATAATCACAAAGGGCGGGGCCGCGGTAATCAACGGTAAATTTAAATAAGGCCCCTTTCGGGGCCTTTCTTTTATGCGTAAGCAATACGCTGAATTACGATGGAAGACAGCAGCTTATTACCAGTCGCTTGCCCTTCGATTGTCAGCGTGACCGACTCAGGGCCGCCAACTTCCGGCGTTGCAGCCGTCAGCTCGGCGCGCCTCAGAGTGAAAGACATTGCGCCGGTAACGCCAGACAGAATCGACGTCATCTCAACCTGAGTTTCATTCAGGAACAGATTAAGAAGAGTCATGTCATACAGCTTACCTGCCAGAGAGAAGGTGTTAGCTGCACGCCCACGCTCAACGAATGCCACGCTGTCATTGCCCAGCTCGAACTGCGCAGACGTTGCGTTGTCGTTGGTAATGGTAAAGGTGTCGATAAGCTTCAGCGGCGCGGTGCCATTAAAGGCTGATACGTCAACGCTAGCGAACGGCTCGGCGTCAAAGCTGTACGGGAATGTTGAGCCAGCAGGCAGAGCGCTCAGCACCTGCTGAGACAGGCCGATGAACGGGAAGCTGCCAGTTACCATGGCATTAACAGCCTGCTCAATGGAGAAGCCGGAGAACTCAACACCCTTCGTCAGCAGGTACGCATCGACCGTTCCGCATTTGCCGGTGAACACGGTAAGCACTGAGTAGGTCTTACACAGGTTGCCGGTTTCCAGCTTGTCAGCGACGATCAGGTCTGTTGCCGTGTCCGTTTCGTCGGTAAGCGCATGAGGAATCCCTGCGCCAGTTACCACCAGAGCAGAGACTGCGGTGACGATGAAGGGCTTCGCGTTATCACCAGCCAAATCAGGGAAGGCAATCAGGTCGCCAACTTCCACGGCGGTAGTGAAGTCGCCAGCGGAACGGGTGAAGGTTTTTCCTGAAGCAGAAACGTCGATGGTCAGGCCAGCAACAGTCGAGCCAGCAACCCATGAGCTCGTCATCGCACCAGCCAGCAATTCATCCTGGCTCTGCGCGCTCAGTTCGATCGCGAATTCGCCGGTAATCTGTTTGTTACCGGTGCGGATAGATGACGTTTCACGGCTGCCGTCCAGTTCGTTGGAAACCAGCGCGTCGCGGGTAAGCGCAGGGACGCCGCCGGTGTTGCGCAGCGGATACCATGCAGGGTTTGTAGGGGTGACACCAGCAGTCACCTCTGGGATATAAAAGTGTGCCGTGTTCGCACCCTTAAACGGTTGGATAGACATTGCTATATCCTCGCAGTGAAGGCAATGAAGTTAATGGTTAGTGGGCGTTTGGCCCATCCGTTTTCCACAATAAGCGGCCCCAGGCTAACCGACTGCACTTCTGCGCAGATAGCATTACGCTGGAACGATTTACCGGCCTTAAACGCCGTATTAAGTAAGTCTGCCATTTTATTGATAGGCGCGCTACCTTTGGCGGAAGCATAGTTGATGTCAATCTGGTAAATACCGGCGCGCTGCTCAGTGAACCCTAAGTCCGCCTGTTCAGTGGGGGCTGGAAGCATGAACCCGGCAAGATAAGGCGTTGCAGTGCTGGTAGGAGCGTCAATATTCTCCAGCGCGATGGCAATGCTATTCGTGCTGCCAAATGACATCAGCGCCACGTCGAATACTTTTGTGAGGTCTTCAAAATAGGTTGCAGCCATTATCTCACCTTCGCCGCCTCTTCGTTAAGTAACTGCTGGAACCGGGCAATATTAACACGAACCATCCCGACTGGTGCTTGTTTCGACCAGCCATACTCCAGGCGCTCCGAGTACGGAAGGTTATTTGTCAGGGTGAACACATCCCAACCAGGAGCATTTGTTATGAATGTAGCTGCGCTGTTTACAGCCTTTGCACCTGTAACATCAACCCCAGCAATTAATCCAGTCGCCGGAGTGGCTCCAGTAGTCTGCCAGTTACCACGAAATCGCCCGGTATCAACAGGGCTTGCCTTTATGATCGCACTGAACAGCTTCAGCGACACGGCGCGCATCACGGTTTCTGGATTCTTCTTTGCCTTCTCACAGAAGGCTTTGACATCCAATGAGAAACTCATTTGCGCACCTGAATAAACCATGCCACGATATCGTCGTTAACGATTTTCTTCTCGATACCTACGACAGACCATTGCTCTCCGCCGAACTCCACTTTGTCTTCTATCTTCGGCAACACACTATAGTCGGCTTTGACAACCATATCACCCGCCTGGATGGTTGTTCCGTTGACAAGGCCCGCGTTAACAGGCACCGGAACCGCAGTAAGAGGAATCTGAGTATCCGGCTGCTGCACGTATTCGCCAGCATCAGCATCCCATACTTTCGAGCCAGCGCGAATCAGCGTAACCGTGCTGCCGTATTTACCAAGCAGGCGCGTAGCAACGCCCTGCATTTTCTTGCTGAATGCCGTGCTCATTATACTGGCTCCAGGCGTGAGATAACCAGCAACGCTGACGGCGCGGTACCCCAGGCGGTCACAGTTGCCACCTGTGGATAAACACCACCGAAGTTTGATCCGGCGCTGTCGCGCATAATCTGGATAGCCAACGTTTGACCTGCGGTAGCATTAATGACGACACGTGAATCTGTCGGAGTTGTAGCATCAGTCTGAGTCATCTTCACGCATGCAGCCGAGCCAAACTGAGCACCACCGAGCAAGATACGACTCAACAGGATGGATGTGCCAGTAGCTCCGGTACGACCACACTGCAATTTGATGCGCACCGCATAGTTACCGGCCACATTGAACGTCACCAGCCCGGCAGCATTAATCATAACCGGGTTGGATGCTGAGTTCTGCGCTGAGCCAAAGGTAAGCTGCAAAGCAGTGTCAACTGCAGTTGGCGCTTGCGCGACAGTGGAAGGTGCGCGCAGAACTTCGACCTCTTTCATACCAGATGCAGCATACAGCATTGAATCTGCAAGCTGGGTTGTTACTTCTCGCAGCTTTGCCGGAGTAATCGCACCAGTGTCGTTATCAGGAAGGTTATTCCCAATAAGGGTAAACATACCTGATTTATCGAGAGCCATGATTAACCCCTTGTCACTCTGAACTGGAAGCCGTTATTACCGCCACCACAAATTAACGGCTTCAATGCATCCATGGCAGCAGTGATGGTAATGGTCGCGCCTGTTATCCCGTTGTCGGCGTATTGCACCGTAACTGCGCCCTCAACGCGCTCCATGGTGGTAATGCGGCCATCGCTTGATGCTCGCACATCAGTTCCTTTGCCATACTCAACGGCGGCGGCTACCTGAGCCTTGATGACCTGCTTTGGAATGGAATCATCTGCGACAGGGAAGCCATTAACAGTCACACCCTTGCGAGGGTATGCCAGGCTCTGCTCGGCGGAAACGCGAGCGCCGCACAGGGATGGCTCCTGCAGGTCGATGTAAGACGCGCCGTTGCGCAGCGCTGTTTCAGCCTCTGCATCATCAACCGGCAATGTCCAGCCAAACTTATCGGCCATTAGCCGCGCATCAGCGAGCGAGATGTATGAGTCAGCATCCGGCACGATGGCGCCTGTTTCCACGATAAGAGCCATATGCTCCCCATTAAGTTATCCGTTATAACATTTCACATTATGATTCACTGCGACATAAAAATAAAGCGGCCAATGGCCGCTCTGTTAACTTGAAGCCTGCCGCTGCTTGCGTCGCTTCATGTTGTTGAGGATGGCGATCTGCATCGCACGCTCCTCTTTACTCAGCTTTGGTTTTGGCGCTTTCATTCTTCACCGCCTTTTTGGGCTTTTCATCTGCGCCAGCCAGCACAGCCGCAACAGCCTGCTTCATGCGCTCCTGCTCTGCATACTTCGCAAAGTGGGCTTCACGCGCACCGGCGTTGCATTGCTCCAGGGAGACTTCCTGCACGGCGTCTGCTGGCTTAATGGTGGCCTTGAGCTCTTCGATGGCCTCAAGATGCTTGCTGATTTCTGCCAGCACCTTCTCGTTGTGTTCGTTGTTTGTCATCGCACAATCCTTAATTAATGGGGCTTTCGCCCCATCATTTAGTTACACCGCAACACTCGCATTACATTAATTCGATTTTAAAACCGCAAGTGCGACGTTCTTACGGTTGTACACGCGGTTCCAGTTAGCTGCGGTCGCCAGCTCCGCCTGAGTTGCGGACTGACCGGCAACGGAAGCGGAAGTAAACTGGAAGCCCAGCGGATGGATGATATCTGAGCGACGGCTGTAGATGATGTCCTGACCGCCACCGTTACCGGCTGCTTCTTCACGGTCAATCGCAGACGGATTCTGCGGCATGCCTTCGCCCAGGCGGAACTCACCAGCACCAAACAGGATTGTGTAGTAGTACACGTTTGCCGGGGTGGTGCCGTAGGTCACGCCAGCCAGGGAGTCGTCAACGATGACTGTTTTGCCCTGATAAACCGGGATGTTAACTTCACCGCGAGCGTCAGGGATGAAGTCAATCAGGTTTAGCTTCTGCAACTTACGATACACAACGGAGTGCATTGCAATAGCTGACAGCAGTTCGCCGTGGTCACCCATGGTCTGAACGGTGTCGATGATCGCATCTGCGCTTACGCGGTTAGCATCGGTAACAGTTCCGTCGGTAGCAACAGAGATGTCGTGAACCATGTCACCGCCATCGTTCGCAACGTTGTCAGCAACCAGGCCGCGAACGGACTGAATGATGCGCTTCTCGTTGTTAGTCGCCCAGTATTGGCCGATACGACCGGTGATCGCCCCCATTGGGTCTTCCAGCGCCAGTTCACGCGCCAGGTCCATGGTAGACCATGACTTGTTTTGTGCAGCCAGGCGGTAAATCATCTTCGCAGAGGTGATTTTCGCCGGGGTAGACAGAGTCGCCGGGTTGTCGGTTGAGTAGTTTGGCTCTTCAGTGCCAAGCGGTTTGTAGAACGGCAGTTCGCCAATGTTACCGCCAACGGAAGCCATTGCGGTAAGCTGAGGGTCGACAACAGCAACGCCTGACTGAATGAAGCGGTTGAGCTCAATCTGCTTTTCCTGAACCGCAGCCTGGAAGACTAACGGGTTATAGATGTCTGCTAACTGTACTGTAGCCATGATGGTTCCTTATTTTTTACCTGAGAGTTGCGCATATAGCGCCGGATTTTCATTGGCGAGCTTAGCCTTTTCGGTCAGCGTCATACTCGCAAAGTTTGTGGCCCCACCACGGAATTTGCCGCCATTGGCCCCGCCGCCGGTAGCTGCATCTGCTTTAATCAGATGCGAGAAAGCTTTGTGCTCACACAGATACTTCTTGAACTGCTCGATGTCAGTTGTGATGACTGCGCCATCAGAACCAACGAACTTGGTAACTACGTCGTCGCCGTCGAATTCTGTGCGTACCAGCATGCCAAGCAGCTCAGTTGCACTTTCATCAATCAGCATACCAGAGAGAGAGCTTACGATAGCCTTCTTCTCGCTGGTAAGGATTCGCTCACTGCGCGCTTGCAGTGCTTTGTCTTTTGCCGCCAGCTCAGTATCGTACTGGCTGCGCAGGGTCTTCTCGAATGCTTCAAGTTCACCGGACTTCTTCGCCGCGTCCTGGTCAGCCAGGAGTTTTGCCGCAGCAGCTTCATCAGCAAGGCGCTTTGCTTCTTTCTTCTCAGCCAGCAGTTTTTCACTGTTTGCCTTCAGGCCAGCGGTGCGCTCGGCCACAATAGCCTCAAGCTCTTCCTCTGTGTAAACTTTTCCACCGCCGCCAGATTTATCCGGGTCGGCCTCTTCGCACAGCACATTGAAATAATCCGATAACTTAAACATTCTGCCCCCAAGGCAATTTGTGCGGCCCTGCCGCGTTGTTGATATGTTATAACAGGTTTAGTTGTGGTGCAATATTGTCGCAATCTTCGCCACGGCTCGCGCAGTTGCTAAATCACTTCCGTCTTTCCGGCTGCCAAGATGGTGATCACCTCCATCATTTGCCATTGCTGGCTAATACTCTTGCTCGGTAGACACGCCAATATCATCAAGAAGGCGATTGACTGTGTGCGTGGCAACGCTTAACGCACCGAGAATTGCGTAATAGTCTCGCGTAACGTGGCGGGCGCTGACAATGTCACCGCTATCAGCAATCCCAACCAGCACAAAAGAACGGATATCTTCGGTATCAACTTTCTCAATAAGGTCGTTGAGGATTTCCTTAATGATATCTTTATCAGCCTCAACCGCTGGGTCAGGTTCGCCGTCTTTTAGTAGGGTGAATGGCTTAATGTTGCTCATTGAATTTCCTCTCCCGCTCCTGGAAATACCGAATCTGCTTATCGGCCAGATTCATTTGCTCTCTGAGGCGGTAATAATCTTGTCGAGCTGATTCGTCAAGTTCGGCGGTTCCTGCATCGCCCACGCTGCCGCCGGTGGTGGTTTGGGGCACACACTTGGCTTTGACTGACAGCCGCTTAGTGCCAGCAGTGACATCATCACGCAGGCGGTCAATAGTGTTTTGCGCATCTGCTAAATCCTTCGTGTATTTGGCATCAAGCTCTGCTGCGGTCTTCTGCTGTGACTGCATGGTTGAGATGGTGGCGGAGGCCTTATCCAGCTCTTGCTGCGCGGCGCGGTACTTCTGCGCGTAATAGTGCGCAGAGTATGCAATGGAACAGACAATCAGCAGGAAGAATGCCGCGATGAACGGCTTGTATTTGTCTAGCATGACAAGAACAGGTCACGCTCTGCCGTGCGACGGCGACGCAGACCAGCCTCAACAGATGAGCCAGGAGATACCCAGCGAAGGAATTCGTCGGCTGCGCCTTTGTAGTCTTTGGCGTTCAGCTTCTTCAGGAGGGTTGAGGTGCGGAAGTTGGTCGCACCCAGGTTGTATACGAATGACACCAGCGCGTCATACTGGCACTGCTTCAATGGCGCAGTGACAAGCGAGTCAACGGAGTTTGCAAACTTCTTCACATCCTCGCGCAGATAGAGCTCTGCCTGACCTGGCGTTACTTTATCGCCCTGCTTAACTGGTCGGCCTGATGGAAACTTTGTCGTTCCGTAGCCAACAGTCCATGGGTTTCCGCCTGTTTTCGGGTCCGGGTACGCGTTAGCGCGGAAACCCTCAAATGACTTGATTAATTCGATACCTGCATCACTGACCTGCATTTGTCTTCACCCCTGTAATGCGCTCCCAGAAGTACGTGAGAGCTACTGAGCCCATTGTTCCGCTTACGCCTGCAATGACGAGCATCATATACAGACCAGAACCGGAGTTTGCGCCGATAAGGCCGCCGATAAGACCGGTAAAACCAGACACGACAACCTGAGCGAGAGCATTGAAGAAGCTCCATGTGGCTTTGCTCTGTTTGATGTCGATGAGATACCGAACCAGGCCGCCCCAGCAAGCAATCACCAGTACGATTAACCAGGTAATCCCGGTAATGCTCTCTTTGTCTTGCATACGTTTCATTTCCACCCCCATGCAGGGGACCTGTTCACTTAAGATTAATCTTAGATTATTACTGAACAAGTCCGATTAGACTCTGAATGCCGATTCATAGTCAACCTTCCTTGCAACAATAACCATAGCTCATTCTCATTATGCCGCAAATTGTTACTGTGTAACACATAAAAAAAGACCCTCACGAGGAGGGTCAAAGATACGCACTGGCTCTGGAAGATGAAGAGACTACGGTTGTGGGTACTTGTGAGTGCTTTGCTGGGATGGATTTGAACCACCGACCCAAACCCGATAAGCAATGGCAATATCGAGTCATACTCTAACCATCTGAGCTACCAACAAAACACTCAAAACTACCGGCTGTCTGCTTCCAGCCCGTCAAACCGAATCGCCACGATGGTTAATCGCCATTCCGGGGAAAGTTGTCAAACCCTGGCTATCTCATTCACCTCTCTCTCAAGCGGTAAAAGGTAGGCAAACCCGCTTGTTCAATTACCTGAAGTGCTCCGCATGGGAGTCATGCATCACAGCTACTTCAGAGGCCCGCATGAGGTACGCGGTGCTAAAACTGGAGCATCTGGTGGGAATCGAACCCACATTTTCTGGGTGGAAGCCAGACGTAATTTCCAAACTACGACAGATGCAAATCAACCACAACGGAAAGAGCACTGGTCTACCTCTATCGATTAACGGGCTTGTGGGGCAGTATCGCCGATTCACCCAATGCTCTTACCTGTTGTGTGCCCTGACTTATTAATCACATCTCAGGGCCGCAATGCGCCAGATTCGGTTACATGGAACTGGAATACCATGAAAGCGCGTTGGCCGTTAGGCTGCTGCTTTAAACTCTGTATCGTTTGCATTTATCTTTGTGGTTCGTTCCTTAATCACCGCAAAGTCGCTCGCGAAAACTATCTGGTTTCAATATAGCCGCATCCTTGCGACTGTGCAACTTATTTATTTACCTTTCTTCTTTTTCTTCTTCCCAGCCTTGCTCATGGCTATCGCAATGGCCTGCTCCTGAGACTTGCCATGATGCATTTCCATGGCGATATTCTCAGAGATAACCTTGTCCGACTTTCCGCGTTTGAGTGGCATTATTTGACCTCCACAGCCTGCGAAACCGCATATCCGCCAGCGGCGTCAGTCACGACAACCCAGTATTTACCAGGCTCAGATGCATTCAGTGATGCGCCGCCATCAGGCACGTTGACAACCTGCTTGTCGTCTTTGTACCACTGATACGCGTAAGGGCCTGCGCCAGCCTTGGCCTCTGCCGATAGTGTCGACCCTACAGCGGAGTCAACTGGCTGCGTTGCAAAATACACATCACCAGCGTCTTCCAGGTACGGAACTTCATAGACCATGCCGAAATAGCCAGAAGTCACAGCCAGACCAGTCTTGTCAGCATATGGCATCTCATTAATCGGGTCGCCAAGGATGCCCTCATCAGATACGTAAATCACATCATCTCCCGAATGGGCTACACGCTTATACTGCACGACGCGGCGCGCCGGAACATCAACCACAGTGAAAAATCCGCTCATTGGTTAGCCCTCTCCGAAGCCAGTTGAAATAAAGTCCGGATGTTCATCGTTATAATTCATAATACTTCCTCATCGCTCATTAAGGTATTGCGCCACACGACTGTCCAGCGCACTCATTTCTTTCAGTGTCATCGGCCGACCGAAGCCATCAATGGATATCGACCTGAACTCTTCAGGTGTCACACCGCTGTTGCGGAATATCTTACCACGCACCGGGCCGAGTGCCTCATCCTGGAACCAGGCTGGCTGTTGCTTCAGGAATTCGTAGTAACTGGTATCGGCATCAATCTGCGTTCCGCCTTCCGCACCTTTAGCCGCTCTCTTGGATCCTTTATCAAGGAAGTCGAATTCTGAGCTGATGACAGGGGCGGTGGTGGTTCGGCACGCAAAGTGAAATGGCGGCTTTGGTTGATACCTGTCGGTTAGTTTGTACACCTTTCCAGGCGGCCAGTTACGGCATATTGCTGAGGTTCTCGAGTCAAGCGTGATGATAAGCTCATAACCCTCGACAATATCTTTATTCTTTTCGTATGTCGCATCCTTTGCCACTGTAGACACGTGATTCATGGCGGTCTTTACGATTGTCATGGCATTGCGCTGAGACACATCTGCCAGGCCGCCAGCGCCGACGACGCTTTTCACAATCTGCCTGGTGGTAAGGCCCTGCACGAATCCAGAGCGAACACCGGTAGTAAGGCGCTGAACCTCTGACTCAGCCCAGTTATTTAGCAGGCTGTTGAAGTCAACAGGCTTATCGCTCAGGGCCAGCGGCTCAAACTTAACCGCAGACCAGACTTGCTCTGGTGATGGCGTCGTGAAGTTCGCATCCACATTATCGGCAAGCGTTTTGACATTCCAGTCAGCCTCATACTTTGCCAGCTCCTGCAAGTCTTCCAGCAGAACGTCATTCCAGTCACCAGCAATTCCGCGCAGGGCGGCGTCAAGGTCGCGAAGCATCTTGTTCAGACGAGCGGCTGTCCGGCTGTCATCGCCGAACTTCAGTACTTCATCCCTGACCTCATCGCGCATCTGCTGGATGAATGGAACAACAAGGCCAGCCTCATGCGAGGCCGTGCGCTGTAGCCAGATTTGATGGCTGATGTAGGATTCAAGGAGGCTCATTTTGTCACCGCGATATAGATTATCAACACTACCATCATCATTAGCGGGTAGCATGGCATGGCGAGCCCACTAAACCACCTCCATATAGCGCGAATCATGCTCATTGCTGAGCCTGCTGGTCATTCGCATTACCGCCATTCTGCTGGTCTGGCTGGTTAGCATTGGCCGGAATCTCACCAGTCACCTGAGCCGGGCCGGCAGGAAGAGGGAGAGGATTATTCTCAATCTTCTCCTTCATTTCAGCGTTGGTCCAGTTTGTCCATCCGCCACGACGCATGGCTTCCCACATCGCTTCAGTTGGCACATAACCGGCCTGAACCATAGCCATCCACTGCTGCGCTTCCTGCGGCGTCATCTGCTGGAGGAAGAATTCCATATTCAGCTTGAACTCAATGCCGGTAGTCGGCAGACCTTTCATCTGTGCCACCCACTTAAGGCAGTCTTCGTAGGCCTTGCTGACGTTGCGAGCAATGGTCGCCATCACTGACGTATCAGCTCCGCGCTGTAGGCGTGCTGACTCTGCCGTGACCTGTTGCGTTGGCGTAATGAGCTGCGCGCCAATCTGGACGGCCTGCTGCTCTTTCTTGGACAGCGCCAGGTCAAGCGCGTTGGTAGCCTGTGCCTGAATGAGCTTAGCATCACCACCCGAGCCAACATTGAGACCGCGACGAGCTCCGAACTTAACGCCATTCGGGTTCAGTGCAATCCACTGCTCTGGACCGATTTTCTCACTAGGGGCAATGACCAGCATCGCCTGCGACACCACAAAGAGATTCTCTTCGTTGTCGGCACTGTTTCGGAAGTGGCCGATTTGCAGGTCTGTCAGTGGCAGCAGTGGTGCATCATCCACGGTCGAGTCGTTATTGCTTGCTCCGACGAACGTGAACGGGATTTCTCCCTTTGGCACGCCGTTCAGTTGAGGGAAGAATTCCTGCACGCCATCCTGCAATGTGCCGCCATTGTCGAACTTGTACACGCGCTGGCGGTAGTTGCCATTGTCGTCAACATCCAGGACACGATACTGCTCGCCCTGTAGCGTGCTGAACTCGTCAGGCGAGTCGTTGTATTCATACGGCTCACGCAGCACTACCATCTGGAATTTATTCACTGAGCCAACGCGCTTCAGCTTCCAGTTGACGACGTTCTCCGCCGTGTAGAAGGCGATAATCGGATTAAGTTGCCCGGCATTCTGCTGTGCCATGGTTGCGATATCAACCGCCGGGGCGTCAACCAGCAGGCCGCCACGGCCGACGGAGTCAATCTCCATCAGCGTATCCTGCACATGCTGCCACAAACCAACGCCTGAGCCGTCTGCATCCTCAAGCAGATACTTTAGTGCATCCGGGATTTCCTGCTCAGGGTCTTTACGCATGACACTGCCGACCATGCCAGACAGTGTTCGCTTAGTGAAGTTGTAGACGATAGCCCCGTCGGCATACTCCTTCTGGCGAAGCGCGCCATATACAGGGTCATCTTCATTCGCGCCGACGTTGCGCAGGTATTTGGTCATATCGCCAGCGACGGCATGACGCACCTTTTCCCACTTGCCATAGTTCGCAATGTAGTCGCGGTGCTGCGTTTTTACTGTGTCGAATCCGGTGGTCATCTTGCCCTCGCTATAATGCGAATGAGATAGGAATATTGAGAACTGGCTTCATTATAGGCATTTCGTAGGCGATAGGGTAGCCTGTGGCATCGCATGGATGGTCGATAATGCCATTCTTCTCCGGCTCTCCATTATCATCATACGCCTGCTGCTCCATTGCGCGAGCCGTCGCCGGGCAGGCGTGGTCGTTGATGAACAGCAATCCCTTCTCAAATGCCGTGTTTACGGAAAGAATCCTGTCTTTCACCGCTGGGTTGCTGGCGTTGACTCGCACCTCGAATCCTGCCTGCTGAAGCATAGCGATGTCAGACGTTGACGCCTGATTGCTCTTGCGGTTCTTCCCGCTGGCGTCCGGGTAGACAATAATGCGGTGACCTTCATTCTTCCATCGCTCCGTGATAACCCGGATTACATCTGGCGTGTCGAACAAATCAACCAACTCAGCTACCGCGTGCCACTCCTTCCCGCGCTGCACGTACACCGTTGATGCCATCTTGCCGACGTTGAAGTCCTGCCCGATATAGAGCGGCTCGTTAGGCTGTATTTTTTCATGGCTTCTGCACTGCTGGCGTTTATATGCGTAGTACACGGTGCCGGATGTCAGGTTAACAAACTCACCATCAACATATGCATCGACGAGCTGCGCTGGATACGTGTTATAGAGTGACGGAATGTAGTCGCTTGGCAGGTTCTTTGCGTTCTGCCTGGTGCTGGCCTTCGTCAGCGAATAAAACTCAGCTATCTCCGGACGTTCTTGCAGGTCAACCACAAACAGCTTGTGAACGAAATTGAAACCTTCTGGTGTCGTGGTGAAGTCAACGGTGTTCACCGGGTAGTCGGCTCGCACGGATGACATACGGGCGATTATCTTCTTCCATGCCGCATCTGCCTTGTTCATCTTCATTGTGTCGATTTCATCAATCTGTGCATGATTGATGTCGAAGCCGACTATGCGGTGGGCGTGCTCCATGGCGCGACACTTGACCATTGCATACTCAACCTCGTCGACGAACAGCTTCACTTCCTTGCGGCTGATGTTGATATCGACTGACAGCGCAACATCCCACTCGTCACTGAGCATCTCACCGACTTCGGCGATGGTACTGTAGAAGATGTCAGAAATCATGGGGTAGGTAGGCGCGAAGTAGCCAAGCTTAATGCCAGGGTACTGCATGGCAAGCGTCCACAGGCGGACGCAGCCGACGAACGTCTTTCCGCTTCGGTAGCCACCGACGAAGGCGTTAAACTTCTTGTGGGCCGAGAGGAATTGCCCCTGCGGAACGTTGAGTGCCAGGCGCTTAGTCATCGCCATCCTCTGCACTCGCATCCTCAATGCGCAGCTTGACACTGAACGACTTGCGCTTGCCTTTCTCGCCAGGCAGTGCCACACCAAGCATATCGTTAATGGTCTGGATTGCCCCTCGTGCCGCAGCAAGGTTCTCGCGTCGAGCGTTTCCGCTCTGGTCATGCCACTCAGCCATTCCGGCATCGGCAATCTTCTTCAGCATATCGAGACGCCACTCAACGCTCACGCCGAAGTCATTTTCAGCCTTTTCCGATGCCTTTTTCTTGAGCTCTAAAATCCTTTTCTTAACCTCCTCCTTTTTAAGCATCAGGGAGGCCTTCGTATGCTGCGTCTCAGGCTTAGCCTTGCTGAGTGGGTGCGCCTTTCTCCAGGCAGCTGTAGCGTCGCTGCATCCGCCTAATACATAGGCCTGTGCAAACGCCTCCTCTTTGGCGGTTACTTCTGTCATGCTCACCCCCTTACCCTGGAGATGATGCTGCACATATCGCGGTGAATAACCGGGTAGTCACGGCACCCTGCGACATTGCATTTATAGAGGTTGTTTGCGGCCTCTGGTTTCCATGATGGCTTGCACCATGCCATGAATAACCATCTGCGCCATAGATACCACTTGATTAAATTCATATCTTTGCCCCAGGCAATTGATAGCGTCGGCCCTGCCGACAGATATGAAACAATATAACATTAAAGTTGCGGAAATGAAAAAGCCCCGGAATGGGGCTTTGATCATATTTGGATTATCTTTCCTATGCTAATGGCCTCAGCCTCTTCAAGCGTCCTGCACATTATTTCCGTCTCGCTCTCACGCCCATAAGCAGTAACCTTTACGTCAACCCAGAATCGTCCATACAGCGGATACGGCTTTGATAGTATTTCAATAACCTGCGCGTCTATTAGATTCACATCACCCCCTCTGCCACTTCATCGCGGCGTCTAATTCAGTTTGTGTAAGGCGGTTCATCATCGCCTTGTCCTGTTCGCTTGCTCGCGCCGCACCCATAAAGCGAATGCCTGATGGAGTGAGTACTGCTGCAATGCCTTTCTGGCTCAACATTCTGAGTATGGTTAGGGTGTTCATTCTGCAATCCTCATTGACATAACCTTCACCATCAATCTCTCAAATAAAATAGGGCTGACTTCATCGCATTCTTTCTTTAGAGCGATTGTCTGCTCAACCTTTCTTGCATGCCACGCCATGTGTGCTGACATCGGGTTGTCAAAGCTCCCAATGTATCGAGACTTCCTGCCATCCATTATCGTCGCAATGAATGCTTTATCCCTTTTGTTGTAGTACACGCCAGTTGGGTACTTCCCCATTCTGCTTGAATTGCTAATCACGAATCCGTTTATTTTCCTAGGGACGTATATGCATGTACTTGGTGAGTAAACCTTATTTCCTGGTATTAATATATCCTTATCCAGCTCAAATCCATCTCGCCAGAACTCATCATAGAATCTCTTAAAATTACTGAACAATAGCCAATCTTCACAAACAGTACACCCCTCATACGCCTTATATCTGCCAGAATAGCACCTGGCTAACATGGCTAGCCATGTTGAGTATGCAGACCCGCCGGATTTCTTTTTACAATGCCCTGGTAAATCATTTACGCCATATTCTCTTGTTTTCTTCATTCTAATCACATAGATGTGTATGTTGGTCGTCTTCGCCCGGCGCGCTGAGAGTTGTTACCATGATGATGTTAATCATAGTGGGCCAACCATTTTAGACATAAAGGTTTCAACGAAGTCCTCTTTTTCCAGTCGTTCCAGAAGCATCCTATACGCCTTGAGCTGGTATTCCTCGCTAAGCGACAGGTCGCCGTAGCTCTCCAGGCGGCCGATATTCTCGGCAAGGGATTCTTTTGTTACTTTGGTGGTCATGACATTATCTCCCCACATTTAACGCAATAATCAACTTGCCAGCCATCGACAAACTTCCAGCTTATGTCATGCTCACAGTGCATATCAATTCCACACTTCTCGCAGAACAGTCCGCCATCTGGAAATCCTTCTGTTCCAGGAACAATTACTTTTGGGATGTGGCTGCATCCCTTATTGAGATTGTACTGATTCACAATCTCGCGGCGCGCTTCATGTGCTTTAGCCAGTGCTGCTTCCAGGGTGGCGATATGCTCATCCCACTGCTTCAGCTTGTGCTCGCCTTCGAAACGGTCGTAACAACCGGCAGCGGCGATGCTGGCGGCTTCGTATTCTGTGTTAGTCATTCTTTACACTCCGACATGCCATCTGTGTTCATGAACTTCATGGCAATAGCGCTCGTTATCAGCGCAGGCCAGACAGCGGATATTGCAGCAAATTCAGTTGTTGATATCTTTACGCCGCAATCGCGCTGCATCTGAATCGCCGCTGGGCCAACAAGAGTGCCTCCGATAGCGAAATAGAACATAACCCAGTAAAACTTACTCATCTCTTCCCCTCCATCAATAAACAATAGGGTAAGAATAACATCACTCACCCTATTTGCAACTAATTTGTTTAATAAATGCTGGCTATCGCATTCAGTATGTACGGAACCGACATCAGCGCGATGAATAGGATGTTGTTCATCACTTCACCTCCTGCTGCGGTGCTGCTGCGCCATGCCAAAGACCCTCATCAGTGAACGAAATAATCACTTTTGACGGGTCAGCGCACTGAGGAGATTCTCCATTCCGGAAAACAACGAAACTGCTTCCGTGGAGTTCAGCCAGTTTCTCAGCTTTGGCTTGCCAATCCGGAATCACCGGAGAGTTGCCAGTAACGACGTCAGCGCGAACATATAGCGTGTCGTCCTCGTGCTGATTGTCGCTGCACCATGTTAATTCGCTGAACTCGCCATTCTCCGGCCAGACTCCAGCAGTCTGAAGCCAGATATGCTCTGGCGCTTCCTTGCATGGCGTGTTGACTGGAATATTTTCCGGAATATTTTGTTGCTGGTTTTGTTGTCGATTAGCAGCGCGCTCAGCCTTAAGTGATAGAGCAAGATACTGCTCCAGCGATGTTTTGGCCCCGGCAATAATCTCGTCCAGCACATCATCAGTCAGGTCTTTATCTGTCATCATCGCAGTATATCCTTCACGCTAATTAACCCCTTCCGGCTCAAGTAGTCCATTGCATCGCTTTGTAACTTGCTGTCAGGATTGGATTTTCTAAGTGAATGGGCTAAACGCTTAATCCACATGACCAATTCGTCCACTCTTTTGGTATCCTCATCAGTGAGGGCACCATCGGCACCATGAATCATGGCGGCGCGCAAGTCTCTTACCTCCTCAGCAAGTCGATGCGCGCAGTGCGTATAGGCTACAGCTACTCTCCTTTCGCAATTCATCGCATGGTTCAGCATTTCTCCAGCAAGGTTATCCAGCGCAGTTAGGTCCGGCACAGATACCGGCGCTGGCGGGGAGGCGTACACAGGCTTGTAGTAATGGCGTGTTTCCTCCTTGAATATTGCTCCGCTGCTTTTTCCAAAAGTGAATGGCGTAAATGGATGGATAAACCCAACAGGCTCCGCTTCGAGCGATGCCAGCGTAATTTCGGCCAGCTTGAGGTGAATCACTGCCGCATCAGAAGCACCAGGGATTTTTTCCACCGCACCGCGAAGAACCTCAATGTTCTTCTTGGCCTGCTCAATTAACTGCTCTTTGGCGTACGTGCTCATGATGCCTCTCCTTTACCGGCTGCGGCGCGGTCTAAGCGTTCAATTTCTGCGAGGATAAGCGCACCTGCTTTCACAAGGTCACGACGCGGCCCAGATTGCTTCCACCAATCAGGAGACCAAGGCCAATGCGCCGGAGTTGAGAAGCCTTGATTGTGTGCGTGAATCGCGTAACAAGCTGCTGCATCTGCCAGCTCACTATTTTGATAGGCGTCGTCATGCTCAGAAGTCCAGCCCTCAATAGACCTCTGCCGCTGACGTTCTGATATCACATCCAGAATTGCAGGACTAAACGCCAGCACCTCCAGTTCAGCAATCCGCTTCTCTGCGGCTTCCAGCTCATCCAGCAGCGCGTTAGCCTCATCCTCTTTCAGCACAACTGTGTCAAAGCTTTCGGTCTGCTTTTTGATTTTTGCTATCAGCGCCTGTTTGTCGATGTTGCTCATTGGGCGGCTCCTTTCGTGAATGCCTTGACGAATGCATGGCAATCTTCATCACTGAGAAATGATTGCTTCTCTTCTTTTGCACCGCCTTTGCGAAGCTTGGCGGCGAACTCACGAACTTGCTTAATATCCTCTTCATCCCAGCCGAGGCCATTCAAATAATCGCCAAATGTATCCACGCCGCTGGCCCGCACTTCAGCCAGGAAAGCGTCGGTTGCAGGGCTGATTGTTTTGAGCTCTTCCTCACATGCATCGATAGAGTCATGAAAAATCTCTCCATGCTCCTCAAACAGGCGGTCATCGGTTGCATTGGCCCAGCCCCTAGCTAAAGCCTTCACCGCCTGAATTTCCGCAGCCAGCGCCGCGCATCTGGCTTCAAGCTCAGGTAATCTGTCACTGCATTCCGCCAGCACCACATCAACATCGGTATCAAGCGGAGGAACATGCATGCTGGCGCGGCCTTTGGTGAAGTCTTCCAGAGCCTTTTCTATTCTTTGCTTTAAAGTCATCTCTTCATCTCCAGTTATTGTTTACAAATTCAGCATATCACTATGCCGGTTAATTGCAACTTATTTGTTTATTATTGCGTGCGTTTTTCAGGAGCTGCTCAAACATGAATCGTGTCGGGTTCTGCATGCCGAATGGGAGCTTGCTGTCCTCAATCAGCGTATACATCCATTCACCGTCTTCGTTCTTTTCTCGCGCCATACGCTCATCACGGTATGCGTTGCGGACATATTCGAGGACCGTCTGCTTCCGGCATGGAATGCGCTCAGCTATTTCATCTGCGGTTAGGCCCGGGTTTTCCTCAATGAATCGGCGCACTGTTCCGCGCTCAAGTGGGTTGTTGCGCTCAATTAGCCTGAACTCCCGGCGCTTTCCTTTTGCCGATGGACGGGATTCGGCTACTGAAGCATTCACCATGCAGTGAAGAGCTTTACTTACATCAGGCGTATATCCTTCTGGCAGAAGGTTGCAAATCTGATTTGAGGTCATCCACGGCTGGCCTTTCATAGCCTGAATAAGTCTTGTGCGTAATGATGGCATTTTTTTTCTCCTGGCCGTCCGTGGCCTGCTTTTTACTTACTGGTTAATGGGTTGATGTACCGGTCACAGCGGCCGTGACCTGCGCCGCCGGTGTTTCCGTTCCAGGTGAACTTATTCGAATTCGACGACTGCTGCTTCTCCGTCGATTGGTTCACCGGCGTTTGTGGCTTGCTTTGTTGGTTCATTTGCTGATTCCTCATTTACTTCTTCAAACTCCGCCTCAATCGGCGCAGCTGCTTCAATGCGTGCCTTATGGCGACCGTTCATCTCAATGACGATAGCCTTTTCTGCGTTCCAGATGCCGCGCTTTTCCATGTCTTCACGGATTGCTGTGCAGCACGCGCGCAGCTTGTCTTGCGTGTCGCATGCTGACATCTCAGCCTCAAGAGCCTGGTAATCAACAACGCCGCGAGATTGCTGAGGAGTTACGTCACGCTCACCAGACTTGATGCGCTCGGCTTCGTCACTGTCTACCATCTCGCTGATGCCGAACGTCATGCGAGCGCATTGGATGTATGCCTTGTGTCGCAGCATGCGCGCCGGATATTTTTTCCATACATCTGAGCGGTCCTGGCGGCACTCCGCCATGTACTCAGTGACGACAACAGGACGGCTGCGGCCCTTGATATACATGCGACAGGTAATTGCAGTCAGGTTGCCATTGGCGTCAAGGTGATCGTCGAATTCCACACCGTCGAAATCTGGCTGGCGGTTAACGATTCGATACCAGCCATCAATCATCAGCACGACCTGAAGCTTCCCGCCACTGATGAATGCCGCGCATTCCTTCACCATCGGGTTGAGGTCGTACTTGGCGCATACGCCAGATACGATGGCCAGCTCTGCATTGCTCGCCGTTGAGCCGTGCTGGTTTTTGGCGCTGATAATCATGCCCTTCAGGACGTCGGTAACGTCCTCTACTGATACGCCGCTGCTTTGTGCTATTGTTGCCAGTGCGTTGCTCATTTTTTATTCTCCAGTAATTTTTTCTGCCACTTTTCTGCTTTTTCCACTGCGTTTTTTCCATCAAAAACCTGGTTTTTTGGGTCGTTTTTGGCTATTACCTTTTTGCGCTTCTCATCGACAGCTTTAAAAATCCATGAGGATTCCGTTTCCTCAATAACTTCGCCAGCAATTAACCAGCCGTTTGCTTTTGCATGAATCGCCATCTTCATCTCTCCAGTTAGTTATTCAACAAGGCAAAGTGTATCACCTTGCCTGTTATTTGCAACTTATTTGTTTACCCATTTCGGCATAGACAACAGCTCTACGTCGAACGACGACCCAAACTCATCAAGCTCCTTCGCTATCGCCAGGTCTTTTCGGTACTCGTCGCGGCCCAACTCCACCCACTCAAGCGGAAGCTCAACAACATTAACCGGATGGCGTCCGATGCTCCTGCGCTCGCCTACGCAGATGAATATGAAGCGGGGGAGTTCGCCAGTAAGCTGGAAGTATGCATCCGAGTAGAAGGCATCCTGAACGTGATATCGGAAGTGCTGGAAATGGCTTTGCATTTTGTCAGCATCAGCAATCTTCTTCACATCCACCAGCACGTGTCCGAAATGCTCCTCGTCAGGGATTCGGTCAGGGCGGGCCTTCAGGCGAATACCATCAAGCTCCCAAAAAATACTGTTCTCTGACTTTCCGCTAACGGTGAGCAGGCTTCTCGCCACCGGATGCGCAAGAACGGAATCACGCATCGCAATGACCATATCGTGCTCCTGCGCCGTGTGAATAATGCGGCCGCTACTTGCCATGCTTTCACGGAACGCCTCCGCATTTGCACGGCCGGCGGATGAGCGCAAATCGTACTCAGGCATTCTCACGTAACGCGCAGAAAACTCATCAGGCTCAAGCAGCGCACAGTGGAGCGTCGTCCCTCTTTCTACGGCATCGCTACCATCTGAAGGCGCGTTGCGTGACCACTCAATCAGGGCTGGCGATTTATGCAGAAGGTCAAGGTCAGACTTCGACCAAGCCTTGACTTTTCGGTATTCATCGTTTGTTAGTGCTCCGGTTATTGTTGCCATTACTCACCAACCTTACGCAAATAATTCCTTCCATCTTCAGTTATCTGGAAGTTTCCCATGCCAAACTTTGTTGGCTTAATCATTCCTTTCTTCCAAAGTGACTCAGCCGTTTCAGGTATACCTCTCCAGAACCTGGTCTTTGTACGGAAAGTAGCAAGCATATTAACTTCTCTCTTATTTAATTCCACCATCATCAGTCCTCCAGTTTCACGCCAGTGATTTTACCGGAGGCGATGGCGTCGTAAATTTCACTTGACGTCTTGCTTCTATCCCTAACCATAAGCAGCACAACATCAATGTTTGCAATGGCTACATCGCGCTTCTTGTATGCTTCTGAGCGGATTGGGCGGAATTCTATATCCCCTGGGATAAAAGCCTCTTCTGGGTCGCTTGCCCTATTAGTGCGCAGCAATACGGTGTACTCACTTACGTATAAAACAACGCATTTTTCCCATCCTCTATCATAAGCATTAAATTCGCACTCACACCCAACCGGAGGCAATCCCTCGCCATTCCATTCTGATTCTTCTGAAACAAGCTTGCGCGTTCCAACAACCGTAAACTTAGTGGGGTTTGCAATTTTGAATTGACGGCCATTAGACCAGATGGCAGTAGCCATGTAATCAAGTTCATTACAGAAAGCATTTGAATATCCATCACTAATTGCTAACTTCGCCCAGCCAGGAGCGCCGTTAAATTCACTTTCATTGCCGTGGGTGTATTCGTATTTCATCTTCATTCTCCAGTGTTTGTTTAAGTGCTGACATAAGCATATCAGCACCCGTTGTTATTGCAACTTATTTGTTTAGTAATGAATCTTGATGTTCGCCACCAGACCCTTCGCTACAGCAGTTATTACCGCCTTGGCTTGGTCTTCGCTCAATCCTGCCTGAGCAATAAGGTCTGCCAGTGCAGCGCGGTTGAACGCCACACGATGAGCCTTATCATCGGCCCGGCGCTGCTCTTCATCCTTCAGGCGCTGAACCTCAAGAGCCTGCTGCTCTTCCGCGTATTTCTTCGCGTTCTCTGCAGCGATACGCTCACGCTCCTTGGCTTGCTGCTCTGCCAGTTCTGCATCACGCTTAGCCTTCTCCTCAGCATCCTTCAGCGCCTGCTCAGCTGCGGCCTTATCCTGTTCGGCCTTCAGTTTCGCCAGGCGGTCCTGCTCGGCCTTGTTGCGCTCGTCCAGGATGCGTTGCTCTGCGCGCTGACGCTCTTCTTCCTGAGCTTTCAGAGCTGCAGCTTCTGCAATCTGGCGATCGCGTTCACGTTGCGCGTTTTCTTCAGCTTCTTTGCGCAGGCGTTCCAGTTCGGCGGCTTGCTCTTCAGCAGCAACAAGTCTGGTAACTGTCGCTGACGTCGCCGCTACAGCTCCGTCCACCGATGCGCGTGCTTTCTTGATTAGCTCAGGCCAGAAGGTGGTTTCAACATCTACAGCTGTAGCCTCCGCATACCACAGGCGAACTGTATCGCTCTGTAATCCATCCATCGAACACATACGCACAATCTCATCCATGCGCTCAATAATCGCGTCCTGAGCCGCCTGAGCCTCAACCAGAGGCTTAAGAGTCGCATCACGCAGAGCATCGAATCTCTCCACGCTTTCGCGCGCGTTCTTCTCAACAACTTTCGGCAGAGCCTTAATCTCGCGCAGGTAGTCTCGCATCGGTTTGTCGATGGCCGTTTTGCTGCTGGAAATTTTAGCTGCCAGCGATTTGATATGCTTGCGTCCCTCTACGGTTTCCAGGTCGGGTACGTGCGCCTCCACCTCAGCCTTAACTTTGTTGAAGAGGTCTTCCAGGGTTTCTGCGGTATATGCTACCGGCAGTGATGGAAGCTCGGTTACTCCTGTGCTTACTTCGGTTTTGTTGGTCATTACTCACCATCCTTCTCAATTTTGCTTGAATTTGAACTGTCGATATCTACGTGTTGAATGAAGCAATCCTGACTTTCACCGTAAGTATCACGGAAGTAATCTCCTACGCTGCTGCACGGATTGCATCTGACGCTACCACCAGCATGGTATGCATCATCAATAGCCTCATCATCGTCAGCATCATTCTTGCGGAAAATTACGCCCTCTGTTTTGTTGGCGTTCCAGGTAATAACGTATTTAGCCATCTTCACCTCTCCATCTGTTGTTAGTCCGTTCAGTATACGCAAGACGAACGCACTTGCAACTTATTTGTTGAGATATGTGATATTACTTAGCGCGCTACTGGTATGGTAGTATTCACTATAAATAGAGAGAAAGGATAATTATCCAATCCTTATCCGTTCATTTATCCGTGTATGTTCATGTTATATAT
>Ga0114983_1000044_pt1 | contig 44340 bp, 35 predicted proteins | sample Shrwel_input2_RT_FD_87182 | JGI IMG/M metagenome (GOLD analysis project Ga0114983, IMG submission 87182) | Subsurface microbial communities from deep shales in Ohio, USA - Utica-3 well 1 S input2 RT | ecosystem: Environmental > Aquatic > Deep subsurface > Shale gas/oil reservoir > Produced... | reverse complement strand
GGCTTGGGCTGAGTATCAGCCGTGACCTGGTGCAACTGATGAATGGCCGTGAGAGTGGGGATGCTCCCGCCATCGAAGTCATCAGTACGCCGGGGCAGGGCAGCCGTTTCAGTTTCAGTGTGCCGCTTCAGCCCTGTGAGCAGGGGGAGCAACAATCGAGTAGCCTGCCACAGAGTGAAATCGCCAAGCGGGTGCTGCTGGTGGAAGATAACAGGGTTAATGCCTTGGTGGCTCAGGGCTTTTTGGCGCATCTTGGGCATGAGTCACTCTTGTGTGTCAGTTTGGCAGAGGCACGGAATGTGTTGCTTGATAACACGTCAGGCCCATTCGATGCCGTGATGCTGGATTTACAGCTGAGTGACGGCTCCGGCAGTGAGCTGTTGCCTGAGCTAAGGCAACAGCTGGGCACCAAGGTGCCGATTGCCGCCTTTACCGCCCAGTTGCAGACTCAGGATATGGCTGATTACCAGGCCATGGGCTTTGATATAGTCCTGGGTAAGCCCTTGGGATTGCAGGCTCTGGCCAACTGGCTCGGGGTTGTCTCCGGCTCGAATCAGAGCGATGAGTGCCCTAAGGAAGAGGACTCTCAAGCGCCGGGCCTTAGATCCCGCAATACGGACAACGCCCAATGGCTGGCGCTGGAGCAACTTGAGCAGGACCTGCAGGTGCTCGGCAAGGCCACTTTGCTGGAGATGCGGCAACAGTTTGTGGACAGCAGTGATGCGCAGCTGCAAGCTTTACAGGCGGCAGATGGGCAACGGGATATCATGGCCGCCAAGCTGCACGCACTCAAGGGCAGCAGCGGTAACATGGGGCTTGAAGCGCTGCACTTGCGCTGCGCCGCACTGGAACAGTCCATCAAGGCTGGCAAACCTTTACGCGACGAGGAACTCACTGAGCTGACAGATTGCGTAGCGGCATCGTTGCTGGCGCTCGATAACTGGCTTGAGCAGCAATCAGACTAAGACGCTTTTTTACCTGGGGTTTAAGCGCTGAAGACAGGAAGCGCTGCATTTACCGGCTGCTGAAGATATAGAAAGGGCGCCACTCGTTACTTGAGTTGGCGCCCTTTGCCCCTTTGACTCCTTAACCCTTTAACCCTTTGATTAGGGGGGCTGTGTTACGTTTGATTCAGGCAAGTACTTGTTAGCTCTTGTCTAAATCGCCTTGCTCAGTGCGCTGCGGCGCCTTTCAGCCATTCGGCATCACTTTGAACAAAGGCCAGGGTCAGGCGCGCGAGCGCGGCATAAAAACCGCCGCGATCGCATTCGGTCACCCGCTGACAAAATGGTTCCAACCAACTGAGCAGGCACTCTTGCAGAAACTCCTGTTGCGTTGATGCCGAGGCGTTCAGACACAGATGAGCCTGGTATGCCAGAATCACCGCCAGGTGGTCGGCGGGCTCGGGGAAGTCACCGCTCAGCTGCAGCTGGCTTCGCTGCAAAAAGGCCAGCATCTGTTGATGCTGCTCACCAAACAGGGTGACATCCTCATCCGCTTGCAGATAGAGGCCGGCATAGGGCGAAGCGCTCTGTTTACTGCCCACCAGAAACAGCCCGCAAAAGTCTGCCGCTAGCTCCAGCAGCGCCTTGTCTCTGTCCTGCATCCAGGCAATCGCCAGCAGTTTTTGCTCCATCAGCTTGGCTGCTTGCTTGAGGGCGGGATCGCTGCCCAGCTGTTGCCAGAAGGCCTTGCTTTCCGGCGCCGTCAGTTGGCTGAGGCGCTCGGCATTCAACTCGCGGGCGAACAGGCCCGAGAGGAAGTTGTACAGCATGGCTCTGCCTTGATTTAACTGTTCCATTGGCTTACCTCAGTTATCTGCAATTAGTGATGGTGCGAATAAGTCCTCGTGGGACTTGTTCGCACCTTCCCTTAGATTGTTATCTCAATTGGCCCATCGAAGGAGGATACCTTGGGCGCCTTACCGGTGAATTTTTCAAACTCCACCTGGCAAGTGTAGGCCGAGCAGGCCTGCGCCAGCTTGGAGGTACCTATATCCTGAGTCAGGGTATTGGGGTCACCATAGCTGCACAGAGCACCGATTTCGGCGCCGCCTTCGACGCTGCCATCCTTACCGACCGGGCCATACCAGGCGCCTTCATGGATCCGGATAACCCCTTTGGGGAAACGGCCGGAGACGACGGCACCGGCCAGCAGTTGGCCACGGTCGTTGAACACCCGCACCAGATCGCCGTCTTTGATACCGCGGGCCCTGGCATCTTCAGGGTTAATGTAAACCGGCTCACGCCCTTGCACCGTATAGGTTTCGCGATATTCCTTGGACTCACACATCTGTGAGTGCAGGCGCTTGTCCGGGTGGCAGGACTGCAGCCAAACCGGGTACTTATCGCTGCCAGGACCGCCGTGGCTGCGCTCGGATTTTTCCATCCACACTGGATGGCCCGGGCAGTCATCATAACCGAACTGGGCAATCTTACGGCTGAAGATTTCAATCAGGCCGGAAGGAGTACCCAAGGGGTTGATCTCAGGATCCTCACGGAAGTCGGCGTGTCTGACCCAGTTTTGCCCTTCACCGAAGTGCACATAACCCTGCTTCCAGAACTCGTTGAAGTCCGGCATGGCAAACTTGCCCTGGTTGGCGGCCTTACACTCGTTGTAGAGTTTTTCCAGCCATTCCATTTCGGTTAGCCCGCGGGTGTATTCCTTCTCTTTGCCGAGTATTTTGGCAAAGCGGGTGAATATCTCAAAGTCCGACAGACTTTCAAACAGCGGCTCAACCATCTTGTGCATCGCCAGAATACCGCGGCCGGCGTAGGCACCGTAGACATCGATATCGTTGCGCTCCATGGTGGTACAGGCGGGCAAGACTATGTCTGAGAAGCGGCAGGTGGCGGTCCAGTTCACATCTATGGAGACCACGCATTCCAGCTTGCGGAATGCCTGCTTCATACGGTTTCTGTCCTGATGGTGGTTCCAGGGGTTGTTGCCCGAGAATACCATCATGCGGATATCCGGATAGGTGACCTTGCTGCCGTTGGCATCAATAGTCTTGCCGGGTTCCAGAATGGCATCTATCCAGCGGGCGACCGGAATAGTGCTGCTGGCACCCTTGAAGTCCTTGTTGTCGAACAGTGGCTTTTGGCCTTCGTCCAGGTTACGCGGGAAGGCGCCCGGCGCGGCGGCACCTGTGGCGGGTACGCCGATACCTGAGTAGTGGTGACCATAGCTGATACCACCGCCAGGCAGGCCTATCTGGCCTATCATGGTGGCCAGTACCGCCGCCATCCAGTAAGGCTGCTCACCGTGTTGCTGACGCTGAATACACCAGCCCATCATGATCTGGGTACGGCCCTTGGTCAGGGTACGGGCCAGATCGCGGATGACTTCAGCCTTGACGCCACAGATGGCTTCGGCCCATTCCGGAGTCTTGGCGATGCCGTCTTTGTCACCCAGGAGGTAGGGCAGGAACTCTTCAAAGCCCAGGCTATAGCCTTCGATAAATTTGGCATCGTGCAGCTTGGCTGTGTACATCTCATGGGCGATACCCAACATCAAGGCCACGTCTGTTTGTGGGTTGACATACAGCTGCTCACAACCCAGATAGGCCTGGGTCTTGGTTTCGACCGGATCTATGCTGATCACCCGGATCTTACCGGCTTTGACCTTTTCCTTGAGCTGCGCCAGATAGGCGAAGGACTCGTGGGTTTCGGCGTTCCAGCCCACCTGCAGGTTTTTGTAAGGATCGTTGGACCAGAGCACTATGGTATCGCTGTGCTCGAGGATCAGCGGCCAGGAGGTGCCCTGAGCGTACACTTCGGTAGAGCCCAGCACATAAGGCATAATCGTTTGCCCGGCGCCAGTGGAGTAGTCGCCCACTTTCTTGACGAAGTTGCCGTGCATGGCGATGGCGCGCTGCATATGGCTGGTGCTCGAGTGCAGCTGTCCGGTGGCACGCCAACCGGTTTGTCCGGCGTGCAGGCCAGATGGGCCGTATTGGGTTTGAATGATATCCAGTGACTCTTTGAACAGAGTCAAGGCCTTGTCCCAGGTGACGCGAACGAAACGGAAGTCGCCGCGTTCATGGGTATTGCTCTTGTGTCCTTTGAGCAGGAAGTCGAGCCGCACCATGGGATAACGGATCCGCGATGGGTTATAGACCAGGCCACGGATGCCACGGATCATGTCGGTGGGATACTTGTCGTATTCCAGTGGTTTGACTTCGGCGATAACCCCGTTGCGGCGCTTGATACGAAATGCGCCGAAGTGGGAGCCTGTGGTCAGCCAGGCGTCACCGTCATCCATCCCCTTGGCCAGCGCCGACAGGGGAGCGAGTACCGAACTGCTTCCGGCAACCACAACGGAAGTGGAGGCCAGGCCTTTTAAAAAGTCTCTTCTGTTCATAACGCCAACCTCTTAGTGCTCTTCTTTGCTGAAGGTGGAAGAATGTTGTTGCAGGTATTTCTGCACCAGTGCCTGGGTGTCCTGATCCATGTTGACGAAGGCCAACATCCCCTGGAACATGCCCGGCCAGGTGTTGGCATCGAAGTGATGCTCATCGGGCTGGGTGTGGCAGACACTGCAACTTGAGGCATAAGTGCTGCGGGCATAACCCCAGAGTGGTGCCAGTTCGGTCAGCAGATAATCGCTGTCGGTCCAGATCTCGGCTTCCACACGCTGCCACTTGAGGCCAGTCATGGGATCTTCTTTCTCTTCAAAGGTCTTGATCACCCCGTCGGTTTCGGCGGCTGCCTTGGTCAACTGAGCCGAGAGGATATTGATACCGAAGTCCATGTAGATCACCCGGCCGGCACCTATCTTTTTACGCCAGCCATCGATGGCGATTTTGACCCGCTTGCCCTTGAGCTCCAACACCTTGATTTCGGTGGCCACGTTCAGAGTACCGGCTTCTTCCGTGCTCTTGTCATTCAGATACAGAGGCTTGGTCAAGGCGCTGAAATATTTGCCGCCCTGTTGCAGTGAGGTTTCACCCGAACCCACTTCGGCAATCAGTTCCGGGGCTCTGGCAGTACCCATATCAGGCAGCTTGTGAGCTATGCCCTTGTGGCAATCGATACAGGACTGATCTTTATCGGCCGCTTGTTTCATCTGTTTTTGCGCCAGGGCTGACATCTCGTCCCATTTCATTGACTTGTAGTCATGGCAGTTTTTACAGGCCTGGGAGTTGTCACGGGCAAAACGTTTCCATTCACGGCTGGCCATTTCCAGACGCTTGGCTTCAAATTTTTCCGGAGTGTTGACCGTTTGGAACAGCCAGCCCCAGACATCGTGAGATGCTTCCATCTTACGGGCTATCTTGCGGCTCCAGTCGTGGGGCACGTGGCAATCAGGGCAGGTTGCCCGCACGCCGGAGTGATTCGACCAATGCACAGTTTGCTGCAGCTCTTGATAGGGATTGCTCTCCATCGAGTGGCAACTGATACAGAAGGCCTCAGTGTTGGTGGCTTCCAGCGCCGTGTTGAAGCCGCCCCAAAAAACAATGCCCATGATAAAGGCCGACAGGCTGATGGCGCCCAGGCTCAGGTACTTGGTTGGGCGGTTGAGAGTACGCCAGATTGCTATTAACCGTTTCATCTATTCAATCCTCTCTTGTATCAGTGACTGGCGACGCCGCCGAGGGCCAGCATGATCCAGATGATCAGGCCATAGAGGCTGATACCTGTGATGGTCAGGGCCGGAAACAGCATGAAAATAATCAGGCCGTGGGCCATAAGTTCCTGTTTTTTGCTTGATGTGGACTCAGACATAGTGATTGCTCCAACGCAGCAGGGTTTGCTTGATGGGGCCACTATAGGGAAAGGATGTGAATGACGATTGCGCTGCCAATGAATGGGATTTGAGTAAATATGAAAAGTTATGAACAACTGCATATTCAGGATGAGCCACAGATCCCGAAATCTTTTTAGCCGGGGGCGCCAATTTGCAGTATTATCCGCGACCAACAAAGGCTGCGTTGGACATCGTTTGACGATACTCCTTGGTGCCCACCACCTGCAGGTCACGTTTTGTTGTGGATCTCTCACCCGCCCAGCGGGGCTCTCACCTGCCGTAGCCGGCGTCATCTGACCCGAATAAAGAGATCAAAAAGGTAGAATAATTATGATGTCTTCAAAGACAAGTACCGCTGTACCTACTACATCATCATGGCTGGAACGCTTCTTCAATATCAGCGCTCGTGGCAGCACAGTCCGCCAGGAAGTGATCGCCGGTTTGACCACGTTTCTTGCCATGGTTTACTCAGTTATCGTTGTCCCCTCCATGTTGGGAAAGGCCGGGTTTGATCCCGGCTCCGTATTTATTGCCACCTGTCTGATTGCCGCCTTCGGCTCATTGCTGATGGGCCTGTGGGCCAATCTGCCGATGGCGATAGGCTGCGCCATCTCACTGACTGCATTTACCGCCTTCAGTTTGGTGCTGGGGCAGGGCATGAGCCTGCCTGTCACCCTGGGAGCGATTTTCCTTATGGGTATCGTCTTTACCCTGGTGAGCGTTACCGGCATTCGCCAGTGGGTGCTTGCTAACCTGCCCAAGGGGATTGCCCATGGTACAGGGATAGGTATCGGCCTGTTTTTGCTGCTGATTGCCACTAACAGTGTGCAACTGATTGTGGCCAATGATACCGGTTTGCCGGTCAAGCTCGGCGATATCCACAGCTTGCCGGTGATCGCCACTGTCGTGGGGCTGGCTGCCACTATCGGACTCGAGCGTCGCCGGGTACCGGGCGGCATTCTGTTGGTGATCATCGCTCTGTCAGTGTTTGGTTTGCTGTTTGACCCCAATGTGGAGTTCAAAGGCGTGTTTGCCATACCCGACTTAGGCGCAGAAGGCTCTTTGATTGGCCAGCTGGATATCATGGGTGCGCTTAACCCTGTGGTGCTGCCGATAGTGCTGGCGCTGGTGATGACGGCCATCTTCGATGCCACAGGTACCATAAGAGCCGTGGCCGGACAAGCCAATCTGCTGGATAAGGACGACAACATCATAGGTGGCGGCAAGGCGCTGACCTCGGATTCTGTCAGCTCTATTTTCGCCGGTCTGGTGGGCGGCGCACCTGCCGCTGTTTACATTGAATCGGCCGCCGGTACTGCCGCGGGCGGAAAAACAGGCCTGACCGCCACTGTGGTGGGGGTATTGTTCCTGCTGATGATCTTCCTGGCACCCCTGTCTTATTTGGTGCCAGCCTACGCCACGGCGCCTGCGCTCATGTATGTGGGACTGCTGATGTTGTCCAATGTCACCAAGCTGGACTTCGATGACAAGGTGGACGCCATGGCGGGACTGACCTGCGCGGTATTCATCATACTCTCCTGCAACATAGTCACAGGCATTATGCTGGGGTTTGCAACTCTGGTCATCGGCCGTATCTGCAGCGGTGAGTGGCGCAAGCTCAAGCCAGGTGTGTTGGTTATCACCATAGGCCTGGTGGTGTTCTATATGGGCGGCTGGGCCATCTAACCTTGAGGTTCAAGCTTCAGGCTTGGTTTAGGGAAGGCTGACAAGGCCTTGTTTGTTGGCGCTTTTAATTCCCTACAGGGCATACTGCCCCTGATCCAATAAGACGGCGGTCAAGCATTACTGCTTTGGCCGCCGTTTTTATTGCCCCGGAATAGGGATGAGTGGATTAATCCAGCAGCAAGTCGATTTGGTTCAGTGAACACAGGTGAGCATAAACCGGTGAGTAGACGCCGCGCTTGGCAAATTCCAGTTTAACCTCATCGCTCAGGGCATTGAGCTTTTGCTCATCGACGATATAGAGGCCATCTATATTGCTCTTTTCACCCTGTTTGTTGGTTACTGTCAGAGTCTTGGGTTGCAGTAATTCATGGCTGGTCAGGGTCTTGACGAACTGCTTGGTGATTTCACGGTACTCAATCAGGTTGCCGATAAATTCGATGCGGTTTTTCAGGAATTCTGTCTGCTCACCGGTTTCGGTAAACAGGGCTTCGCCCTTGTCTTCGCTGACATGCTTGCTGTTGACATCGATACCGATAAGGACATTTTCCTGGCTGGAGTCTCCGGCGGCAAAAGGTTGCATCCGGCACTGCATAGGCAGGTAACGTCGGGTCCAGGTGTTGTCCTTGATAAAGCAGTTGCTCTCAGGCTTCAGAGAGGTGATGGCAACCGGCTGGAAATCTCCACTTTGGCTGTTCTTGGCGAAAATGATCGGGAAACTGGTGGCGGCAGGCAAAAATTCCTGCACCAGCAAAGGCAACATATGGTGCTTCTCAAATTCGCTGAAATCTATGCCTGGAGTGACTTTCAGAGCCTTGTGTGCGCCGTTGTTGAGCGGGACGTATTGTGCTGTCATTGTCTTTTTATCCTTGTTGTTATTTGAGGTTCCGTCAGCCAATCAACTGACGCACCGGAAAATAAATCGTCACTGAAATATCGGCGCCAGAACCGCTTCTTCGGTTGTATTAGTACCGCAAACCAGTAAAAAGTTCAGCTTGAGACTTATTGGCTTGTGACCCCAAGCATGCTGCGGATGTTAACAGTGGTCAAACTGGATGTCATTGTTAAAAATATGTTCGCAAGCGCTGTTTTCAAGGGGGCTTGGGAAAATAAAAATTGTCAAAAAAATGTAGAAATAAGGTTTGTACTTGTGTATGTTTACCGATGACAGCGTTGTCATTATTTGTGTGACTATTGTTCTCATGGCCATGTTGTCTTGTAAGGTCTGCATGTCGAGGATGAGGTCTCCTTTACATGCCTTCCACAGTTGAGTATCTGTCGGGCGGCTGCGCAACTGTGTTTTCAATACTGTAGTCTCTCCCCGGAAACTAGAGTGGGCTGGGTGCTGATTTCAGTACCTGGCCATTTTTTTATCCCGGTTGTCACTCAACATAGCTTGTTGAGGTGACAGCCACTGCTTGAGTCGACAGGGAATATGGCATCATGGTGAAAACAATAATAAGGACAGGAGAGTAACGGAATGAAGTTAACTATTGCGGCGTTAGCCATTGCCTTGAGCTTGGGGCTGACGGCTTGTTCTGACAAGCCGCCGGCAACCGGGACTGAACCAGGGCAGAGCCAAGCCGGTTCTTCGTCAAAAGCCTCGAGTGAAGATCTGACTCAGAATAAGCTACATAGCTTTGCCCAGAGTTTGCAGCTGAAATATGCCGTGCTGTCCAATGTGCCGGATGACAACTGCGACCCGAGCCGCGCCGAAGGCCGCTGTTTCCAGGCGCAAATTCGCCTGACTCCGAGCCAAGATCTCAGTGCTTCTGACTGGGCCATCTATTTTAGCCAGATGCGTCCGGTACTCTCGGTTGCCTCACCTGAGTTTCATATAGAGCATATTCAGGGCGATCTGCATCGTCTGACGCCAACCGCCGCTTTCGGCGGTTTCAAAAAGGGTGTCAGCGAAATCATCAATTTTCGCGGTGAGCTGTGGCAGCTGTCGGAAATTGATGCCATGCCCAACTATTACATGGTGGTTGAGGGGCTCAAGCCGGAGGTCATCGCCAGCACTGAAGTTAAGCAAGACCCGGATACCGGGCTTGAGTTGCTTCCCTATGTGCAGCCTTACACGGATGCCGAGAAACAATATCGCCGCAGCTCACAGGATAAGCTGCCCTGGGATACCGCCAGTGTCGTCTTCGGCCAAAATGCCGATACTCCCGATGATGCCGGCCTTGCGGTGGCAAGCCTTATTCCTAAGCCGGATTCAGTGACTTGGCTTGAACAAACACCTGTCACCCTCAATGCCGGGATTAAGCTTAACCCGAGCCACATAGCTAACGGAGTCGAGCTGCAATCACTCGAGGCGGCGCTCTTGCGCCTGCAAAGGCTGGGTGTCAGCCAGAGTGAGCAAGGATTGGCGCTTAACTTGCTGCCGCTCAAGGGCGGACAAAGCGAGCACTATCGACTCGAGATTGAGGCCGGCGGAATTAACCTGGCCGCCGCAGACGCCGCGGGTTACTCCTATGGCTTGGCGAGTCTTGCCGCCTTGCTGCAGTTGCCTGCCGATGATACCCAATCAATAGCACTGCCACAGCTGCGCATTCAAGACGGCCCCAGATACCCGTTTCGCGGCATGCATCTGGATGTTGGCCGCAACTTCCACTCCAAGGCGTTTGTGCTGAGCCTGCTGGAGCAGATGGCGGCCTATAAGCTCAACGTATTGCATTTGCACATGGCCGACGATGAAGGCTGGCGCCTGCAGATCCCCGGCTTGCCGGAGCTGACCGAGATTGGCAGCAAGCGCTGCCACGATCTCGACGAAAACCGCTGTTTGCTGCCGCAACTGGGCAGTGGCCCCAATCCTGAGACTCAGGTCAACGGGTACTACACGACCCAGGACTATATAGATATTCTCAAGTTTGCCGCCGCAAGACAGATCCAGGTGATCCCATCGATGGATATGCCGGGGCACTCCCGCGCCGCCATCAAATCGATGCAGGCACGTAGCCGCAAGCTATTGGCTCAGGGCGACAGTCAGGCCGCCAGCCAATACCTGCTGGCGGATCCCGAGGATGCTACTGTCTACAGCTCTATTCAGTATTACAACGACAACACGCTCAATGTCTGTATGGAGTCCAGTTACACCTTTGTCGCCAAGGTGATAGATGAAATTGCCAAGCTGCATCAGGCCGCCGGAGTACCGCTTAAGCGATACCACATAGGTGCCGATGAGACCGCCGGTGCCTGGCTCGACTCGCCGGCCTGTGAACGCTTTATTGCGGCCAATTCGCAGCGGGTGGCCGACAAATCGGCCCTCGGCGCCTACTTTATTGAGCGGGTATCGCAGATGCTGGCCGAGCGCGGCATAGAGGCTGCCGGTTGGAGCGATGGCATGAGTCACGTCAACCCGGCCAATATGCCGAGCCCGGTGCAAAGTAATATCTGGGACATAGTCGCCCACGGCGGCTTCAAGCGGGCGCATGCCCAAGCCAATCTCGGCTGGGATACTGTACTGTCCAACCCGGAAGTACTCTATTTCGATATGCCGCCGGCGGCCGATCCGAAAGAGCCCGGCTATTACTGGGCCAGTCGCAGCAGCAACAGTCGCAAGTTGCACAGCTTTATGCCGGATAACCTGCCGGCCAATGCCGAGCAGTGGGGCGATATTGAGGCCAGGCCTTTTGTCGCTGATGACACAGAGCAACTCAGCCCACAAGGAAAGCGTCTCAGCGGCCCAATGGCGCCGGGCAGGGGCTTTATTGGCCTGCAGGGACAACTCTGGAGCGAGACGATTCGCAGCGACACGACCGCAGCCTATATGATTTTCCCTCGCCTCTTGGTTTTGGCGGAAAAGGCCTGGCATAAGCCGGACTGGGAACTGGCTTACCGGCATCAGGGGGCAAGTTACAGCCAGGATTCCGGCCACTTCGTTGCCGAGCAGCGAAAGGCGCAGGCAGAGGATTGGCATCGACTGGCCAACATCCTGGGGCATAAGGAGCTGGCCAAGCTGGATAAGGCCGGGGTGCATTACCGTTTGCCGCTGCCGGGCGGCAGAATCAAGGATGGCAAGCTTGAGGCCAATATCATCTTTCCCGGGCTCAAGATCCAATATCGCCGACCAGGAGCTGAATGGCAGGAGTATCGCGGCCCTGTGGCAATTGCAGCTCCGCTTGAGCTTCGCAGTGTCTCGCCCGATGGCCGCCGCTATAGCCGGGTTCAGCCACTGAATTAGTCTTTAAGCAGGTACGGATGTGGGCTGGTGTTAACAGATAACGCCCGTCCACGCTGCCTGACTTATTTTTAATCCCTGGTTTTTAATGCCCGGTTTTTAATGCTTGAGTGGCGTTTAGAAGAGTGGCGTTTGAGAGTGGTGAAGGACGCCTGAGTCGCTCAAAGATAGTGGCTTACTGAATATTTATTGGTTAATTTTCAATGTATTAATTAAGTCTGAGGCCTAGCCATGAGTCGATTTATCTCCGCTGATGAAAAATAAAATGACAACGCTGTCATTTATAATGTAACATTAGTTTAACCACATGGTTAACGATAGCTTTAACTTGAGTCCGCTCAGTGGAATGTCACCGGGGTTAATCCTGAACGGCGCCTTACTGCAGCGATTTGTCAGTGTTCCGCCGCGCCAGATTGCGCCGTGACCATAAAAGAAACAGAAAGAGGTCTGCCATGGGGGGAAACCCGACACCGGATACACAAGTGTATATAGGGATAGACGGCGGCGGCAGTAAGTGCCGGGCAACTGTCTACTGCCGGCAAAAGGGTGTGCTGGGAACCGGAGTTGCCGGTCGGGCCAATCCTTTGCACGGTCTGAGCCAAACTTTCGACTCCATCATAATTGCTACAGGTTTGGCCCTGGCCGATGCCGGTCTGCAGCAAGCCGATTGCGCCAATATGGTGGCCGGTCTCGGGCTTGCCGGTGTCAATATTCCCAGGCTTTATCAGGAGATCCTCGATTGGCGGCATCCCTTTGCGGCCATGTACCTGACCACAGATCTGCATACCGCCTGCATAGGCGCCCACCAGGGGGAAGATGGTGCCGTCATCATCACAGGCACAGGCTCCTGTGGTTATGCCCATGTGGGAGAACGGCAATTGTCTCTCGGTGGTCATGGTTTTGCTCTGGGCGATAAGGGCAGCGGTGCCTGGATGGGCTTGAAAGCCGCGGAGCAGGTGTTATTGTCGCTCGATGGTTTTGCGCCGCAAACAGCCCTTGGCGCCAAACTGCTGGCCCATTTCGGGGTGACAGATGCCCTGGGGATAGTGGAAAACCTCGCCGGACGCTCCTCCAGTTGTTATGCCGCCCTGGCGAGAATAGTGCTGTCCTGTGCGGCTGAGGGCGATGATACCGCTACCGCTATTGTCAGCGAAGGTGCCGACTATATCAGCCGGTTGGCACGGCGCCTGTTTGAACTTAATCCGCCGCGATTTGCCATGATAGGCGGCCTGGCCGAGCCGCTTAGGCCCTGGCTGGCCGACGATGTGGTCGAACGAATCGCCCCCGTGTTGGCGCCACCGGAAATCGGTGCCGTGCACTTTGCCATGCACCAACACTCGCAATTTTCAGCCCGTCCGGCCGATGCCGGCGCATACGACTTAGCAAAGGTGAAACCATGACCCATACCATAATGGAGCGCGAGGCTCGCAGTGCTCCCGAGAAGATTGCCAACCAGTTGCAGGCCAATGACCAGTTAACCCGGAAACTGGGGCAGCGGCTGCGCGAGTTTGCTCCCAAGTTTGTGATGATTGTGGGGCGCGGTTCTTCCGATCACGCCGGGGTATTTGCCAAGTATCTGTTTGAAATAGAAGCCGGTGTGCCTACCTTTGCCGCCGCGCCTTCGGTGGCCAGTGTCTATGGCAAGCGCTTGCAGTTGGCCGGTGGTCTGGTGATAGTCATCTCTCAGTCGGGACGCAGCCCGGATATTCTGGCCCAGGCCAAGATGGCCCGCGAAGCCGGTGCCTTTTGCGTGGCGCTGGTCAATGATGAAACCGCCCCCATTAAGGACATAGTCGATCTTGTATTGCCGCTGCGCGCCGGAGAGGAGCAGGCGGTGGCCGCAACCAAGAGCTATTTGGCTACTCTGTCGGCGCTGCTGCAACTGGCCGCTGCCTGGACCCAGAGCCCTGAGTTGGCCCGCGCCATAGATGAATTGCCCCAGGCGCTGCAGGCGGCTGTGGATGCAGAACCGCAACTGACTGCCGAATCTTTGCAACACAGCAACAATCTGGTAGTGCTGGGACGAGGACTGGGTTATGCCATCAGTAAAGAGATAGCGCTCAAACTCAAAGAGGTCTGTTCTATCCATGCCGAGGCCTTCTCCAGCGCCGAATTTCTCCACGGCCCTGTGACCCTGGTGGAGAACAACCTCAAAATAGTCGATGTCTGTGTGGCCGATGAATCCTATGCCAGCCATCTTGAGCAGATAGCCGAAGTCGGGCGCCGCGGCGCTGAGTTGGTTCACCTCAAGCAAACCGCCAATGAGGTTCATCCCAGAGTCGCGCCTTTGGCATTGCTGCAGCGTTTTTATATTGATGTGGCCGCTGTGGCCATAGCCAGAGGCATAGATCCGGATCAACCGGCCGGGCTTAAGAAAGTCACCCAAACCCTTTGATTAAAGTGGCCGGCGTGGCCAACCTGGATAACGCAGTGGAGAGCAGAGAATGACGCAAACCTTTATCGCCGAGCGCTTGTTCGATGGCAGCCAATATCATCACAATCTGAGCTTTGCCGTGGAGAACGGCCATCTGCAGGCCTTGGGCTCTGCGGCAGGTTCAGATGCTATCCGCCTGCAAGGCCTGGTCGTACCCGGGTTTATTGATGTGCAGGTCAATGGCGGTGGCGGCGCGCTGTTTAACGGCGAGCCTACACTCGAGTGTATCGCAACCATAGGCCGGGCCCACGCCAGGTTCGGCACCACGGGCTTCTTGCCGACCCTGATCACAGACAGAATCGAGGTGATGAACCGCGCGGCCGATGCGGTGGCCGAGGCGATAGCCAGGCAAAGCACAGGGGTGTTGGGGATACATTTTGAGGGGCCGCACTTGTCTGTGCCGAAGAAAGGCGTGCATCCACAGCAATATATCCGCCGAATTTCCGATGCCGAGCTGGCACTGTTCAGCCGTCAGGACTTGGGTGTTCGCTTGGTGACCCTGGCGCCGGAAAATGTGGCGCCTGAGGTTATCAGTGCCTTGGTCGAGGCCGGTGTCCGTGTTTGTCTAGGTCACTCCAATGCCGACTATGATACCGTGCGTTCGGCCCTGGCGGCCGGTGCCAGCGGTTTTACTCACCTCTACAACGCCATGTCGCCCTTGGGCTCCAGAGCACCGGGTATGGTGGGCGCCGCCATAGAGGACGAGGCCAGTTGGTGTGGCCTTATCGTCGATGGTCATCATGTGCATCCGGCCGCAGCCAAGGTGGCTATCCGCGCCAAGGCCAAAGGCAAGATGCTCTTGGTGACGGACGCCATGCCACCTGTGGGGTTGGATCAAGATGCCGGTTTTGAGCTCTTTGGTCAGCAGGTGCTACGCCAGGGCGACAGACTCAACGCCATCACAGGAGAGCTGGCCGGATGTGTGCTGGATATGAATACCGCAGTGCGAAACGCTGTCTCTCTGCTGGGGCTCAGTGTTGAAGAATCCATACGGATGGCGAGCGAGTATCCGGCGGCATTTCTTGGGCTCGAGCAGCTGGGCCACTTGGCTGCGGGCAAACGTGCCGATTTTCTGGTGCTCGATAATGAACTCAAGGTGCAAAGCACCTATATCGGCGGTCAATTGGTTTACGCCGCCGAGGAAAGAGTGTACTGAAATAAGCCGTTGCGCCAAGAACACATTAACCGTCTTCACATAAGCAGTGCAGCTTTTACCCGGATAAAGATAATAACAACAGGGAAGCCCTATGACTGAAAAGATAGCGGCGGCAACTGAGACCGCCAACAAGCCCAGGCTGATGTCGCTCGATGCGCTGCGGGGCTTTGACATGTTCTGGATCCTCGGCGGTGAAGCGCTGTTTGCCGCCCTCTTGCTGCTGACTACTTGGAGTGGTTGGCGTTGGTTTGATGGCCAGATGCACCACAGCAGTTGGCATGGTTTTACCTTCTACGATCTTATCTTCCCGCTGTTTATCTTCCTCTCCGGCGTTGCCCTGGGTTTGTCTCCCAAGCGTCTGGACAAGTTGGCGTTTGCCGAGCGACTTCCCAAATATAAGCACGCAGTTAAGCGTTTGGCTTTACTGCTGTTTTTTGGCGTGCTCTACAATCACGGCTGGGGGACGGGCATGCCGGCGGCCCTGGATGAGATACGCTATGCCAGCGTCTTGGGGCGTATCGCCTTCGCCTGGTTTTTTGCCGCCATGCTGGTGTGGCACACAGGGCTCAGAACCCAGATCTATGTTGCTGTCGCTATCTTGCTGGGATACGCCATGGTGCAGCTGTGGCTACCGGTCCCGGGCGGCAGTGCCGGGGACTTCAGCGCCGCCGGTTCCATCAACGCCTGGGTAGACAGTCATTTCCTGCCCGGGATCAGCTACCAACATAAGCCTTATGATCCGGAAGGCCTGTTATCGACCCTTCCCGCAGTGGTCAATGCTTTGGCCGGTGTGTTTGTGGGCCGCTTTTTGCAGCAGCAAAGTTTTTCAGCCTGGGGCAGGGTAGGTTTGCTGTGTCTGGCCGGGCTTGTTTGTTTGGGGCTTGGCTGGCTGCTTAATCCTCTGATCCCGGTTAATAAAGATCTCTGGACCAGCAGTTTTGTGCTGGTGAGCAGCGGCTGGAGCCTGTTGCTGCTGGCACTGTTTTACGCCGTTATCGATGTGCTTGGGCTGCGTTGGTTGGGTTTCCCCTTTGTGGTGATTGGTTGCAACGCCATCATCATCTATCTCGCTTCCAGTCTGGTTCAGTGGCGCTATAGCAGCGAAAGTCTGCTTGGCGGTTTTATCAATAGCGCCCCCGAGAACTGGCAGCCACTGCTTGGGGTATTGGCCATGCTCGGGGTGCAATGGTTACTGCTCTGGTGGATGTATCGCAGGCAGTTGTTTATTCGGGTTTAGCTTGCCTAAGTGAGGTGAACAAGCGGCCATCTGCCTGGTTTAAAATTAATGACAGCGTTGTCTTTTTTGTTATTATGACGTAACTTTATTGAAACAAAGCCGTGTATAAAGCTGCCGCGGCATCAAGGTTTCAAGCGTTAAACACCACTCAAGATGGATGGGGCGCCGATAAATTTGGTTGCCAAACAATAAATTACTATAAGAAGCAGGTTTATGAACATGACAGTTGCTACCCCGGCTGACGCAGCCTCAAGAAGCAGTTTTCTGCCTATGACTATCGTAGGTGCGCTGTTTTTCATCTTTGGATTTGTGACCTGGTTGAATGGTTCATTGATCCCTTTTCTGCAAATCATCTGTGAGCTCAATGAGTTTCAGGCACTGTTTGTCACCTTTGCCTTCTACATCGCCTATACCGTGATGGCGCTGCCCATGTCGTCTATCCTGCGCCGTACCGGCTATCGCAATGGCATGGCGGTGGGGCTGGGGATCATGGCAGTCGGCTCTGTGCTGTTTATTCCCGCCGCCTTCAGCGCCAACTTTTTGATGTTCCTGCTGGCGCTTTTTGTACTGGGAACCGGCTTGACCATTTTGCAGACGGCGTCCAACCCCTATGTGGTGCATATTGGTCCAAAGGAGAGCGCCGCCATGCGGATCTCCATCATGGGGCTGATTAACAAGGGGGCCGGGGTGATAGTGCCTATCCTGTTTACCGCTTTGGTACTGGCTGATCTGGAAGGGTTCACCGCCGGGCATCTGGCTGCCATGGCCCCGGCCGAGCGAGAAGCCCAAATAAGCGAACTGTCTTCGCGTCTGGTGATGCCCTATATCTATATGACGCTGGCGCTTGTGGTATTGATTGCACTGGTGAAGTTTTCTGCTTTGCCGGAAATCGCCTTCGAGGGAGAAGAGGGAGAGCACGCCGACAAGAGCGGTATAGTGCATTTCCCTCAGGTGATCCTGGGCGCCATGGCCATCTTTGCCTATGTGGGGGTTGAAGTGATTGCCGGTGATACCATAGGCCTCTATGGTGCCAGCCTTGGCGTCAACAATTTCGCATCCCTGACCTCTTACACCATGGTGTTTATGGTTATCGGCTACCTTTTGGGGGTTAGTTGTATTCCACGTTTTATCAGCCAGGAAAAGGCTTTGCTCGCCTCGGCCTTGGCGGGTATTGCTTGCATCTTTGGCATCATCTTCTCATCGGCCGAGAGCCATGCTATCTCGTCGCTGCTGTGGGGGTGGAGCGGTATTCCAACTATTCCGGATACAGTCACCTTCGTCGCCATGATGGGCCTGGCTCACGCTCTGGTTTGGCCCTCTGTGTGGCCGCTGGCGCTGGAAGGGCTGGGCAAGTACACGGCCCAGGGCTCGGCGCTGCTGATCATGGGTATTTCAGGTGGCGCCATACTGCCGCTGATATTCGGCAAGATTGCCCACTTCAGTGACAATGTGCAGTTGGGTTACTGGATAGGCTTGCCCTGTTATCTGTTTATTCTCTTCTATGCGCTGAAAGGCCATAAGATGCGTAGTTGGTAAACAGGGGAATTCCGGGCATAAAGAAGCCACCTGCTAAACAGGTGGCTTCTTGCTTATCAAGGTATCTCTTGTATTCTTCTGTAACTCTGGCTCTTGCAACAAATAGAATAGATAAAGAAACCAGTTAACCTTTCCGTGCCGAGCTTGGCAGGTAATCAATTCCAACTTGGATTAGTCGTACGCTTGTGGCTATGAGCCATTGGTTCCTTGATTGAGCCGTTATCGCTGACATAGATATCAAATGCCGTAGAAGTAGTTACCCAGTAGCAACGTCAGAGCATAGCCCACCGAGTAGCACAGCAGCAGCGCTGGTACATACTTGAGGTAGGAGACAAAAGTCAGCTCTTTGACCTTGCTCATGGCGATGATCCCGGCCGCCGAACCTATTACCAGCAGAGAGCCACCAACACCTACTGCGTAGGTCAGGCCGAGCCACTCTGGTGTGGTCAGTTGCGGTGCGGCTTTCAAAAGTGCCGCGGTCAGTGGCACGTTATCCAATACCGCTGAGCCCATACCTGTGACAAAGTTGGAAATGTTGGGGTCGTGACGGGCGTAGACCTGGGCCAGCAGATCCAGCGTTCCTATCTCTTTGAGCATACCCACCAACAAGAGGATCCCGAGGAAGAACAGCAAGGTGTCGTATTCCACTTGGCGGATATACTCGAGGATCTGCAGCTCTTCTTTGTCGTTACGGGCTGTGTGGCCCACCAGGAACATGATTGACAACCCGGTGAGGAAAGTCAGCACGGGGGGAATGGCAAACAGAATATTCAGTGCCATGGTCATCAATATGGTGGTGAAGAAGATGATGGCGATCAGCACATCCACTGTCTCGTAATTTTGACGAATAGGTGTGGTGGACACCTCGCCCTTGGCATTGAGAGAGAAGAGTATTGCCAGCAACATCACGCTGAGTGCCGCCGGTAGCACCAACATCAACAGCTCTGACATATGCACATGGCCGCCGAGGAAGATCATCAGGGTAGTGACGTCACCCGTTATCAGAGAAACTCCTCCTGAGTTGACGGCAAAGATAATCAATACCGCCATCCGGCGACGCATCTGTTTATCGAGCTTGAAGGTGGTCAGCAGCCCAAGAGAGACCAAGGTGGCAGTGACGTTGTCACAGATGGCCGACAATACCAGGGAAAACAGGGCAACCTGCAGCATCAGCATCCGGGTGCTGACCCGCTGTGGAAACAGCTTCTGCACTAAAATTTGGATCATGCCCTTGGCGTTGAGATAGGCCACAAAGGTCATGGTCGACATCAAAAACAGCCAGAGCGTCGCGATTTCCAGCAGGTTTTCATTGAGTTGATGCTCTATTAGTTTTTCATGGCCGGGGTCGCCGGCAGACATGAACAGAGCTATCCAGGAGATACAACCGAAAAACAGAGTCGTTTTGGCTTTGTTGAGGTGAGTCACCTCTTCAAAAATGATACTCAGCAGTGCCAGCACCGCCAGTATGATAAGAAAGGTATAGAGCATAAATGCAATTCCAACTGCTGATTTTATGTTCGTCTGCCCTGGGGGACGTGGGCAGTTTTTGTGTCGGCCATCAAGGTTCAATTAATCAAGCTGTGATAGCGCGTGCGGATCAGACCACACTGACATAGATAACGCAACTGTTAACTGGAACACATTTTCTTAGACTTTGTGATAAGTGTCCGCTGACTTTCGGGGGAATCCAGTGATTTGGTCTGTTTGTTTTTTGTATCTTGGTGTTTTGTACTGATTGGGCCTGTTTGGCAGCGAAAGGCGACAGTCGACTAGCGAGCCGGTGGCAAGTTGGCGTGACAGCCATGGTGCAGCCTTAATTGGCTTGTGAGCATGGCGTTGGGTGGAAATTTGCAGAAGGGGAATTGAGCAACCAGAGTTCTAGCTGGACGCCAGAGAAATCTACCCGGCGGGAGTGGGCATAAGTGGGCATAAAAAACGAGGCCATGTAGGCCTCGTTTTCAATCCATCTGCGGATTACTTCATGCGTGCCAAGACACGTTCGGCTGCATTCAGAGTCGCTTGCAGCTCTTGCTCGCCGTGAGCCATGGACAGGAAGCCTGCTTCAAAGGCGCTTGGTGCCAGGTAGATACCTTCGTCCAGCATGCCGTGATAGAAGGCGCGGAACTGCTCCATGTTGCACTTGGTGACCTGCTCAAAGCCGGTGATCTTCTCTTCATCGGTAAAGAAGAAACCAAACATGCCGCCAACATAGTTGATGGCCATGGGGATACCATGCTTGTCGGCCGCGGCCTTGAAGCCTTCGGCGATACGCTTGGTCTTGGCTGCCAGTTCCTCATAGAGGCCAGGCTCTGACAGGGCTTCCAGCTGAGCCAGACCAGCAGTCATGGCGATAGGGTTACCCGAAAGTGTGCCGGCCTGGTACACAGGGCCAGTCGGGGCAATATACTGCATGACTTCTTTCTTGCCACCGAAGGCACCAACCGGCATACCGCCGCCGATAACCTTACCCAGAGTGGTCAGATCCGGTGTCACGCCATAGTGGCCTTGGGCACCGCTCTTGGAGACGCGGAAGCCTGTCATCACTTCGTCGATGATCAGCAGGGCGCCGAACTGATCGCATAGCTCACGCAGTCCTTCAAGGAAACCTGCAACCGGCGGGATACAGTTCATGTTGCCGGCAACCGGCTCAAGTATGATACAGGCGATATCCTGCGGATGCTGGCTGAACAGCTCTTTGACTGAGTCCAGATCGTTATAGACAGCAGTCAGAGTGTGCTTGGCGAAGTCAGCAGGGATCCCTGGGGAGCTGGGCTGACCCAGAGTCAGGGCGCCGGAACCGGCCTTAACCAGCAGACAGTCGGCATGGCCGTGGTAGCAGCCTTCGAACTTGAGGATCTTGTCTCTGTTGGTGTAACCACGAGCCAGGCGTATGGCGCTCATGGTGGCTTCTGTGCCAGAGCTCACCATGCGTACCTGCTCTATGGAAGGCACCATCTCAATGACTTTTTCTGCCATCTGCACTTCCAGCTCGGTAGGTGCGCCGAAAGACAGACCGTTCTCCACCGCCTTGAGAACCGCTTCGCGGATCTTGGGATGGTTGTGACCCAGGATCATAGGCCCCCAGGAACCGACATAGTCGATATAGGCTTTGCCGTCGGCATCATAGATATAGGCACCGTCGGCCTTTTCGATGAAGCGGGGAGAGCCGCCTACACCATTGAAGGCACGTACTGGCGAGTTCACACCGCCGGGGATGGTTTTCTTGGCCTGTTCAAACAGGTCTTCAGAACGGGTCATGTTTAATCCTTAAAGTCAGTGGCCGCTCTCTAGCGATCGGCCTTGCGTGAATACCAGTTAACCGGACACTCGTATTTTTCCAACTGATTGTCCACCCCGAGTGTCAGGGCAAACAGTGCCATGCGGATCAACAAGCCATTGTCGGCCTGACGGAAGATAGCCAGGTTGGGATGGTTGTTAAGATCATTGTCCAGCTCATTGGCCTGCAGCCTGGAGTCCCGAGGCAATGGATGCATGATCACTGTATTGGACTTACAATTTTGGGTATATATGGCGCTGTTCAAACGGAACTTGCCACGATACTTATCGGCTTCCTCCTGCGAGGGGAAGCGTTCTTCCTGAATGCGCGTCAGATAGAGTATATCAGCCTGATCTAAATTGCCTTCCAGTTGGTCTGTTATTGTGATCTTATGCCCGGCATTTTCAATGTCGGCGATCACATAGTCAGGCATTGCCAGCTCGGCGGGGGAGATCAGGGTGAAGCTGATGTTCTTGTACATGCACAGTAGACGCGACAGCGAGTGCACAGTGCGGCCGTATTTGAGATCGCCTACCATGGCGATATGCATGCCATCTATGCCTAAGCCCTTGCTATGCAGTTCTTTCTGTATGGTGAACAGATCCAGCAGTGCTTGGGTTGGATGCTCGTTGGCACCATCGCCGCCGTTAATCACAGGCACCCGGCTGCCTTCGGCAAATTCGCGTACCGAGTAGGACTCGGGGTGGCGCATGGCTATCACGTCCGAGTAGCTGGACAACACTCTGGCGGTATCGTAGAGGGACTCCCCTTTGGACAGCGACGAGGAGGCCATGCCGACCGTTTCAGCGACCCGGCCGCCAAGCAGGTTGAAGGCGCAGCCGAAGCTGACCCGGGTGCGGGTGCTGGGTTCAAAAAACAGATTGCCGAGAATAGCACCATCCAGCACCTTGGTACGCTTCTCGCGCAGTGCGTATGGGGTCATCTTTTGGGCTACTGAGAAAATGGTTTGAATGGCGTCCAGATCTAACTGGTTTACAGAGAGGATATGTGATCCCTGGAAATGGTTCATCAGCCTTGGTTTCCAATGCAGTTGGGTGTTGACACTGAGGTCTGGACCCATGGGTTATGTAGGGTTTGGCTGAGGCGCAACTATAACAGAAGGCGGCGGTCATGAAAATGACTGATGACTGAAATTACACTTCTCCGGCACGGATTTCCTGCTGCAGGTTAGACCAACTGATCACTCCAACGATATTCTCCGGGTTATCCTGATAGATATAGACTTCACCGGCGCGTTTCGGTGCCAGAATTTCATACACCTCGTTGAGGGTAGCCGAGTCGGGTAGCCCCTGGATCCTGTGTTGGGTCAGGCTGGTATCAGTGTCAAACGAAGGCATCTGCAGCTCCAGCATGGCAATCTGGCCTTCGGCATCTCTGGCAAGCACGGGCCGGCCCTGGGCGCGTTTCATCACTTCCAGCAGCAGCTCATCATTGTTGTTGACTATCACTATGCGCCTGTCCATCAGGGCGCGTACCCCAAGTTTCTGCAATCCCAGGTTAACCGGGGCCACCTTGTAGCCCAGGCCCATGATGTCCAGTTGGCGAAAGAATATGGATTTGGCGTTCAGCCCCTGATAGGCGATGAGGTAGGCGGGCACGGCCACTATCATTCCGGGCAGTATGATGGAGGCATCGTTGGTCATCTCCAGCAGTGCCACCAAGGCGGCGAGCGGTGCGCTGAGGCAAACCCCCATCATGGCGGTCATGCCGATGACGGTATAGAGCCCTGCATAGGGGGCCACCGAGGGAAACAGCAGCGCGGTCGCCTGAGCCAGAATGGCGCCGCCCAGGGCGCCTATGCCATAGAGTGGACCTATGATCCCTCCCGGGATCCCAAGGCGGCAGCAATGGTCGCGACAATCTTGGCCAGCAATACCGCCAGCAAAAACCAGATGGCAGGGTTGTCGCTGACCGCGAGTCCTATGGCCATTTCACCGCTGCCCAATGCCTGAGGCAGCACCAGGCCTATCAAAGTGGTGATGACACCCGCCAGTAACAGGCGGATAATCAAGGGCCAGTGTTGGCCGCGCTCGGTCACCTGAATAAGGCTGTGATTGAATAGGGCCGCGGCGACCCCCAGCACTATACCGCCGAGTGCCAGCAGCGGGTACTGATCCAGTGGAATATGGCTGACCTTGATGGCATCAAACTCGTGGATATTACCGAACACCACCTGGCTGGATACGGCGCCGCAGATGGCCGACAGCATGATGGGGAAGAAGTACTGTACCTTGTATTCTCTGAGCACCACTTCGAGGACAAATACCACGGCAGCCAAGGGCGCGTTAAAGGTGGCGGCTATCCCGGCGGCTATGCCGCTGGCGCACATGATGCGCACACTGTTGTCCGGCAGCTTGAATTTTTCTGCCAATACCGAGGCGGTGACCGCACCCAGATGAATGGCCGGGCCTTCACGACCGACCGAGAAGTTGCTCGCCAGTGCAAACAGCGCCTGAAAAAACTGCCCCGGTGCCGATTGCAGCGGAATTTTGCCGTAATGCAGTTTCACCCTGTGCAATACATAGGCTATGCCCATCCGCTTGTAGCGTTTGGAGCCGAATCTGGCCACTAGCCAGATCAAAAAAGCCCCAAAAAGTGGTAACAGGACTCGCCAGTCACCGATTGAGCCCGTAAAATCCCATTCCTGTGTTTGGGTAAAATGATTGGCCCATTGCAGCAGCAGGCGAAACAGTATGATGACAGCCGAGGCCATCAGCGCAAACAACAGGGCCAGCAGACACAGTTGAATACTGATCCTCGTTTGGGACAGCTTGTCTCTCATCTGGTGGCGCAGATACTTTCGCGCCTCAAGTTTGAACTTTCTGAATCTTGTCTGCACTGCTGCTTTCCGAAGCCTGATGTGAAATCTTAGTACCCAAGATGGAAATTTTTATATAAGGGGCTGTTAGTTAATGGCAAATTATCATCGCTGGCTCGATCGCCTGCAAGTGATGGAGCGAAATATTCGTCCATCCAGTCTGTATTTGTTGCTCTTGGTCATGGTGGCCTTTCTGACAGGACTGCTCAGCTATCACTTTTTTATTCCGCCTGCTGAAGTCAAATTTCAACGAAACGATGGCAAGAGTCAGAGATTGCAGATCGAGTTACAGGAGCAGGCGCAGCAGTTGGCGAGCCGCAATTTGGAGCTGAGCCTGGCTAAAGAAGCCAATGAGGAGATGCAGCAGCTGTTCAACAAACAGCATAAAAAGCAGCAGGAGCTTGAGCGTGAGTTGGCCTTTTACCGCAGCATCATGGCGCCAGAGCATAATGCCGAAGGGGTGGCTATTCATGGTTTGGAATTGATGCCTCTAGCCACAGCTGGACAGTTTCGTCTCAAATTGGTGCTGACCCAGCTGCAAAAGCGCAAGCAGGCGCTCAAGGGAAGAAGTGAGATACTTCTCATTGGCATGCAAGAGGGCAAGCAAGTCGAACTGAATTTAGCTAAACTGGTGGACACCAAGTTGGCATTTAACTTCAAGTACTTTCAGGTACTGGAAGCGGAATTTACCCTGCCTGAAGGGTTTGAGTTACAGCAGATGAAAGCCAAGGTCGTTGTGCCAGCGAGTCGCTGGAGCAAAGGCGCTGAAACCGAACAAAGTTTCAGCTTGCCTGAGTTGCTTGAGGGCGAAAAAGATCCCGGCATAATACTTGAACAAAATAGTCAGGTAACAGATAATCTGCCACAGCAAACAGATGTAAGAGGTAGTAATGACTGAACAAGCTGAATCAGCTATGCCCATCCAGTTTACCGATGCGGCGGCAACCAAGGTCAAGGCCTTGCTGGAAGAAGAACAGAACAGTGCGCTGAAGCTGCGGGTCTATGTCACGGGCGGCGGCTGCTCAGGTTTTCAGTATGGCTTCACCTTTGATGAAAAAGTAAATGAAGGCGATTTCACTGTGGAAAAACAGGGAGTACAGCTGGTGGTCGACCCCATGAGTCTGCAATACCTAGTTGGCGGTGAAGTGGATTACACCTCAGGGCTGGAAGGTTCGCGTTTCTTCGTCAAAAACCCAAACGCCACCACCACCTGTGGCTGTGGGGCCAGCTTCTCGGTATAACCGAGAAGCAAAGCAGCAAAAAGCCGTCCACTGGGACGGCTTTTTTGTGGGCGCAAGGCCGGTTACTGCATCAGGTTGAAGTTCATCTTACGCTTGAAGAAGGCTTTGACCTTAGGGGTAAAGGCTATCCATACCTGCAGCATGCAAAAGCCTATCAGAAAGCTGAAAATGGCCCAGTCCGGCACCTTGAGCTCAAACCCTGTGATCTTGAGTGAGTTAGGCCCAGTAGCTACACTGTCGCCCTGATCCAGAATATAGGGCAAGAAACTCACCAGCGCGAGCTGCACCAAGGTATAGAGTCGCAGTGCCCATAAGCCGGCTTGATGGCGCGCTAATACCGCCAACACCATGATCAGCGTCAGCAGACAAAAGATAACGCCTTGACCGGCAATCAGACCACTGACCGCGGCTGCAATATAAAGTAGCATCAGCAGCAGTAGGCGTTTGGGAATGGCGTAGCTTTCTGTGGCGGTTTGGCTCATCTCGCGGCGCTCCTTGTGCACTATTGAATCATGCTCCATCGACTCAGTGACGCGTTTTGGGCGCCAGTCGCTGCTCCAGCTCATGTGGCGGGATCACTACGCCGAGATCTTCCAGCATAGGGAAGACGGCAACATAGAGCTCGTCATCTTCCATACCGGGCACCCAGCGCTCCAGCCATTCGGCCAGGCCGATAGATAGCGGCCGACAATCCTGCCAATCATCCTCGGCCCACAGAGAAGCCGTCTCTTCACTGGGCCAAACCGGAATACAGTCTTCATCGTCCGTGGTCAGCATCACGCAGCCGTCATTGTCCTGTAATACCCACAACTCTTTGTGCTCTTTGACCTGCTCTACCAGGAAATCGTAGCGGCCTTCTGGAGTCATACCGGCGAACTGGGCCTGGATTTGTTTCTTGCTCATGGTGACATCTCATCTCGGTGGCCAGGGCACTGCGCCCGGCCAAAATTGACGGCATGTTAACACCGCTTGCAGGCAAGAAAAAGCGCCCCGCAGGGCGCAATGGCTAATTCCTGTTTTTCGGCTTTGCCTGGTTGAAGCCAATCTGCTCTCAGGCGGCGGGGAAACGGGCACCGAGCACGGCTTCGCGGCTGGCGCCGGTTACCGCCGGCAGGTTCGCCGGTAAGCCTTGATAGTGGCGCAGCGCCAGCCAGGCAAACGCTATGCCTTCCACCCACTTGGGATCAATACCCAAAGCTGAGGTAGTGGCTATGCTGTGGTTGGGTAACTGGGCCCCGAGGCGTTTCATCAATACGCCATTGAGCGCGCCGCCACCACAGACATAGATTTCGCCATCCGGGCTCAGCTTGGCTATGTCTCTGGCAATGCTGTGACAGGTGAGATCCAAGAGTGTCGATTGAATATCTTCTTCCGGTAGATGGCTGAACAGCGCCAGTTGTTGATCCAACCAGGCGTTGTTGAATAGCTCTCTGCCCGTGCTCTTGGGATAATCCAGCGAGAAATAGGGGTGTGATAACAACTGCGCCAGAAACTCCGCCGAACTGTTGCCGCTTTCGGCCCACTGGCCATCTTCATCAAACGGCAGTTGTCTTATCTGCTGGCTCCAGGCGTCTATCAGGGTGTTTCCCGGGCCGGTATCAAAGCCAAGGATCTCCCGGTTATCGGCGGGCAGGAAAGTGATGTTGGCGATACCGCCGATATTGAGAATGAAGCGATTTATACCTGGGCGTGAGAATATCTGCTGGTGGAATGCCGGCACCAAGGGAGCACCCTGGCCACCGAGGGCGACATCCTTGCGGCGAAAGTCGGCGATAACATCTATACCGGTTTCGGCGGCGATAGTATTGGGGTCGCCAATCTGCAAGGTAAAGCCTACTTCCAGGTTGGGCATATGGCGTACTGTCTGGCCGTGACTGCCGATAGCACAGACCTGCTCTTTACTCACCCCAGTCTTGGCCAGCAGTTGCTTGACCGCGGCTGCAAACACCTTACCCACAGTGCGATCCAGCCGTCCCAAACGGTTAATTTCATCTGTATCCGGTTGGCACAGACGCTGCAACCCCTTGAACAAATGAGTGGGCAACGGCTCTGTATGTTGGCCAAGCAACTTGGGTTGATCCTTGCTAAAGTCCACCAATACGGCATCAACGCCGTCCATGCTGGTGCCGGACATCAGCCCAATAAAGTATCCTGAATTCATCTATGCTGTCCCTGTTATTGCATCGCAACCTGAACTTGTTTGTTGCGCAGCAGAGTGGCCATCAATTGGCTACTGAGTTGTTGGAAGGCGACACGTTCGCGCTTGGCTATCGCTTCGGCCTTGGGGAGATCCACAGTGCGCGGGTTTCTGTGTACACCGTTGACGATAAACTCATAGTGCAAATGTGCGCCTGTTACCCTTCCTGTGCGGCCAAGAGTACCTATGATCTGTCCCTGTTTGACGCTTTCACCTTGTTTAACCTTACGTTTGTTGAGGTGTAAGTATTTGGTGGTATAGGTTTCGTTGTGTTTGATAAACACATAGTTGCCGTTGTATTGGTTGTAACCTGCCTTGATGACCCGGCCGCTGCCGGCCGCTTTGATGGGAGTGCCTATAGCGGCAACATAATCTACCCCACGGTGAGCCTTCACCTGACCAGTAACAGGGTGCAGGCGGCGGGGGTTGAAGTTGGAGCTCACGTACTTGAAGTCAACCGGAGAGCGCAGGAATGCTTTGCGCATGCTGCGGCCTTCCTCGGAATAGTAGTTGCCATCCTTGTACCTTACCGCGGTGTAACGCTCGCCCTGGTTGATAAATTCGGCGGCCAATATGTTGCCGTTACGCAGAAACTCACCATCGGCATATTCTTCTTCGTACATGAGGGCAAAGCTGTCGCCTTCGCGGATATCCAGGGCAAAGTCGACGTCCCAGCCGAATATGGTGGCCAACTGCATAATCTGCGCTGGTGTCAGTCCGGCTTCGACACCGGCATTCCAGAAGTTGCTCTTGATGCTGGCGCGGGCAAACTTATCCCGGGTCTCAACGGTTTTTACTGCCAGTTCTTCTTCGTAACCTTTGCCCTGTTTGCGGACTATCAGAGTTGAGATGGCATCAAGGCGGTATCTGAGCTCTTGCAATTCGCCATCGGCGTTTTTACCTATGGCGACTTCGTCACCAGGCATGATTTTCAACAGGTTTTTTTTCGCCAGCGGCAGCTGGGTAATGTCGTGAACTTCTCTTGCAGTAAGTGAGGCGCGACTGAAGAGCGCCGCCAGGGTATCGCCACTCTTTATCTCGAAATGTTCCAGCTCGGCTATCGCCGGGCTGGTTTGCTCCTGAACTGTCAGAGCGGCTTTAGCCTGTTGATTGAGTTTCTCTGTCAACGCCTCGGCGGCGGCTTCTGATTCGGGATCTTGCCCGCTTTCAACCACTTGCTGGGCCGTAGGTGAAGTGGGGGTACGAAAGGCCAGAGGCACTTGGTAACGAACATGAGTTTCCGGAACGGCGCTGTTTTTCGATGCCTCGGCTTCGTCAGAGGGCAGCAACAGGGTTATCAGGGTTATGGTAGTAAAAATACTAAGCAGGATTTGATGCTTTCTGGGCAGCAGTTTGAAGAGAGTTATAAGCTTTGCCATCGACCCTGATACCAATTTCTTAATTCTTGGGCATATTGCCTTAGTGTACACACTTTCATTTAGGCTGGCTAACAAGTAACATAAGTCTCTTTGAATTTGAAGAGCCTAGGGAGTTGTTGGCGAGATGGCTGATTTAGCACAAATAATGGCGGAAATTAAACGTGGTACCGACGAAGTTTTGCTCGAAGCAGATCTGCTTGAGAAGCTGAAAGAAGGTCGGCCACTTAAAATCAAGTTGGGTGCTGATCCGACTGCGCCGGACATTCACCTAGGCCATACCGTTATTCTTAACAAACTCAGACTGTTCCAAGACCTGGGACACGAGGTTATCTTCCTTATCGGTGACTTTACCGGTATGGTCGGTGACCCGAGTGGCAAGAACAGCACTCGCCCACCTCTGACCCGTGAGCAGGTATTGGCCAACGCCGAAACCTACAAGGAGCAGGTATTTAAAATTCTGGATCCGGCCAAGACCCGGATTGAGTTCAATTCCAGCTGGCTGGAAGATCTCGGTGCCGCCGGTATGATCCGCCTGGCCTCCCGCCAGACTGTGGCCCGTATGATGGAGCGTGATGACTTCAAGAAGCGCTTTGCCTCGGGTCAATCGATTGCTATCCATGAGTTCATGTACCCTTTGCTGCAGGGCTATGACTCAGTGGCGCTGAATGCCGATGTCGAGCTGGGCGGTACAGATCAGAAGTTCAACTTGCTGATGGGCCGTGAGCTGCAGAAATCCGAAGGCATGAAGCCACAGGTGGTGATTATGATGCCGTTGCTGGAAGGGCTGGACGGCGTGAAGAAGATGTCAAAGTCCGCCGGTAACTACATAGGTATCAGTGAAGCTCCGGATGAGATGTTCGGTAAGATAATGTCCATCTCCGATGAGCTGATGTGGCGTTATTTGGAGCTGCTGTCTTTCCGTCCACTGACTGAAATTGAGCAGTTTAAGGCTGATGTTGAAGCCGGTGCCAACCCCAGGGATATCAAGATAGCCCTGGCGAAAGAGATTATTGGCCGTTTCCACAGTGAAGAAGCTGCCGAGGCCGCCCATCAAGCCTTTATCAATCGTTTCCAAAAGGGGGCCATGCCGGACGATATTCCCGAGCTGACTCTGGAAGCCGGTGAAGGCTTGGCGATTGCCAATCTGCTGAAAGAAGCCGGTTTGGTTGGTTCCACTTCCGATGCCATGCGGATGATAAAGCAAGGTGCGGTGAAGATGGATGGTGATAAGCTTGAAGACAGCAAGCTGGTACTGAACGCCGGCACTTGCGCGGTATTCCAGGTCGGCAAGCGTAAGTTTGCCAAGGTAACTCTGGCCTGAGCCCTAAATCCCAAGGGACCGAAATCTAAGCATTTGTTTGAGTGTGTAAAATACCAAACCCGGCATTGCCGGGTTTTTTCTTACCTGTATCAGGCTCAGTGGTCGTGAGGCGGGCTACAGTTGTCGGTACCAAAGTAGACCTTGTTCTGGCAGCGCCAACTGAGCACGGCTTTTTCCACTGACCAGTCTCCGGCATTGTTATCGAGCGCCAGAATAAGCAGCATCTGCGGATGCCCTTCCTGGGTGCTGACATTATAGGTTAAGGTCTTGCCGTGAGAGTGGCTGATGCGTACAAACTTAAAGGCTGAGCCAGAATAGTGGCGACTGATCCCTTCAGGATTGTTACTCCAGGAAGCTTGTTGATGTTGCGCTTGCAACAGTTTTTGATTGAAACGGTTTATAGGTTGTGCGGCGTAGGAAACCACCAGAGGTGGTTCAAACTTTTCTTCGGCATTGAATGCTGCCTGGGCCTGAGTCATTAGAGGGAAACACAGGGGCAGGGCAGCCAGTACGGATAAGCGACTCATCTTTACCTCTCGGATCAGAGTGAACCCTGATCTCGCTGTTGGCACTCAGAGGAATTGGACAGTAAAAAACAGGCCGGGTTCCCGGCGAGCTGGATTACTGAGCCGAGAGTTGATCTACCATGGTTTGATAGTCCATCAGATCCATATGTTCTTTCACCCTGTGGTTGAGGGTATCCAGCTTTAACGTGGTCACTCCGGGGATGGCGATATCAATAATTTTCCCGGGCTTGCCAAACTGTTCTCCCGGCCCCTTATAGTGGTAGTTGCCTATCATTACCACCAGAGAGCCTGAGTTGAACATGTGCTCTATGTTGAATCGATACTCGAGTACGCCGCGGTGGGCCCGCTCCAGAAACTCTATAATATGTCTGCCGCCCGTGTATTTGCGGTTTGCCGTGCGGTCGTTGAAGACGCTGTCACGATTATAAAAGGTCGCCAGCTCATCATAGTCGTGAGTGGTCAGAGCATGGATATAGCGTACGGCCATCTGCTGTTCCGGCGGCATATCGCCGCTGTTGGCCAGCAGTGGTGGGCTTAACAATGCCAGGATCAACACCAAATAACGCACAATCAATCTCTCTTGGTCTTTAGGTCAAACGCGGGTAACGACAGGTGCCAACGTATGGCGGCCAGGCGAATTATCAAAGCCGTGAAAAAAGCCAGCATCAGCGCCGCCTCGGCTTCGAATTTTAACTGCAGGCTGCAGGTGTACACCAGACCGCCCAGAATAGATGCTGTGGCGTAGATTTCGGTACGCAACACCATGGGGATCCGGCGGCAAAGCAGATCCCGAATAATGCCTCCTCCCACTCCGGTGATCAAGCCCATAACTACGGCTATCAGGGCGCCGTATTCCATTGTCAGAGCCTTCTGGGTGCCGATAACGGTAAAGAGTGCCAGGCCGACGGCATCGGCAATGGCCAGGCTAGATGGGGGCAAACGCCAGGGGCGGCGTACCAGAATCAAGGTCAGTACCACGGTCAGTAGTATCAAGTAGAGATAGTTGTGGTCATGAAGCCAGAATACCGGAGCGCCCAGAATGGTGTCTCTTAGGGTGCCGCCACCTATGGCAGTGACCGCTGCCAGTACCAAAACGCCGAAAGGATCCATCCGGTGCCGGCCTGCTGCCAAAGCGCCGGAAAGGGCGAATACTGCGGTGCCAAACAGATCCAGGCTATAGACCCACAATGTCATTAACCCATCTCTTTGAGATGAATGTTGAGGGCATCGACCGAGATACGGATTTCAATCACCGACAGGATTAAGGAATACAGCAATAACAGCAAACTGGCGCCGAAAATCATTGAGCCTGTAGTGTTAAAGCCAAGATAGATAAAAATCATACACAGTACACACAGGGCGAAGCTGGTGACACCGGCCTCCTGCATGCGGCGGATGATAACGATGCGGCGGCGCAGGTTTTTCAGTTGTTCGGCGGCAACGGGTTTATCGCCGCCACTCAAGGTGCGAATTAGCGCGGCCAGTGAGAAAAATCTATTGGTATAAGCCAGCAGCAGCAGGGAAATGGCCGGAAACAGCAATGCCGGGGTCGTCAAAGAGATATGCATATTGTCCAGCACGGCGGTCTTCTCAGTGTCAAGCGGGGAATGAAGGCATTATAAGGAGAAATTGAATAATTTAAAGCGTTTGTGAATAACGTAACAAAACCCAAATCAGAGGTAACAAGATCACAAAAGCAAACCAGATGGTGAAGGTGCGAAAGGTCAGCGCAATCGCTTTGGGTATGGTCTTGTGATCCGCTATGGGCCCCGGGCCGATTTTCTCCACCTGTACCTTGATGCCGGAATATTTTTGCGGCCCGCCAAGCTCTGTCATCAGTACAAATGCTGCTATGGTTGCCACCTGGAAATTAGAGCCGATAGGAAAGCGGCTATGGGGTGTTTGCCAAAGCAGTTTTAATGTCTGGGGACCGCCCTGAATCGCCAGGGTGAAGCGCCACAGTTGCGCCGGAATATACAATAACACTTGATTGACCAGAAAAACGGGCCGACCGAAGAGGCGGTATTGTGGATCCAGACACCACCAGCTCTGTTCCAATTGTTTGAGCATTCTCACCAGCAGCACCATGGGCGCGCCGGCGAGGCAGAAGAAAAACACCACAGTAACAGTGCCGTGGATGGGAGTGGTTACCAGCTTTTCTATAGTAGCCTTGGCTATACCTGCCTCGGACAGTTCGGCCGTATCGCGGGCGACCCAGGGGGCGAGCAGCTCTCTGGCGGCAGCTTTATCTCCCCGCTTGAGGGCTTGGTATATCTCTTCGGCTTCCTGAATAAAACAGGCGTCGTTGAGACACAGATAGAGGATCAAAAACTCAAAGAACCAGGGGAATGCCGCCAGTTCCAGCAGAAAGGTGATGATTAACCAAAATGGCAGTACCAGTAGTAAAATGGCCAGAGAGCCGGCTATCAGCTGCTGCTTTTCGTCTCTGTCGCCCCGTTTGACCTTGGCGGCCAGTGACTTGGCCAGATGGCTCAACCAGGCCAGAGGTTGAAAAGCCTGGGGCAGCGGCGCCAAACGAGCCAGCAACAAGGCAAAAAACAGCACCAGAAAACCCTGAATGAGGGGGCCATCTAAGGCCAGCAGCTGCTCGCAAAAGGGCAGACTCATGGGCTCTGGTGCTCCTTAAATTAAAGGTGATGCAGCATGCCTATGACCATCAGGGCCGAGTGATGCCCCGCCTTGACCAGATAGGCATCAAAGTCGACCGGAGAGTCGTTGTTGGCATTATCGGACAGAGAGCGGATCACCACAAAGGGCACGCCGAACTGATGACATACCTGAGCAATGGCGGCGCCTTCCATTTCACAGGCGGCCATGGTGGGGAAATGCTTTAGCATGACGGCGGTACGCTCGGGATCGCAAATAAAGCTGTCACCTGTGCAGATAAGGCCCTCAATGGCTTTGACCTCTCCCAAACCTGCGATAGCCTGTTGGGCCGCCAGCATCAGCTTGTGATCCGGGATAAAAGCTTCCGGTTGCTGCGCCATCTGACCCATCTCATAGCCAAAGGCGGTGACATCGACATCGTGGTAACGAACTTCATCGGAAATCACTATGTCACCTATCTGCAGTGTATCGACAAACCCACCGGCCGAACCGGTATTGATGACCGCATCCGGGGCGAACTTTTCAATCAACAGACTGGTCGCTATGCTGGCGGCAACCTTGCCTATGCCGGAGCGGGTAACTATGACTTCTTTGTCAACCAGAGTGCCGCTGACAAATTCAATGCCGGCAACCTTGCTGTGCTGTGGGTTTTCCAAAGAGGCAATCAGGTGAGCAACTTCCGGCTCCATGGCGCCGATAATACCGATTTTCATGGCTTAACCTTCTTTAAATGTCTTGAGTGAGCCTGAGGGCGGCTTAATATAGCACAAGCCAAGATTGGTGCGAACAAGTCTGCCGTTGACAGCCTGGTAGCTGAAGTCAGGTTGCGTGCAATAAACGGCTCTGGCTGCGCGATTCCCGGAGTGTAGAGCAGGTGAAAAAAAGCGCACCCGGGAGGTGGGTTCCCGGATGCGCTCAAAGTGTTGAGTTGTTAGCTGAGAAAGTTGAGGATCCCCAGCGCCGCATCGCGCCCTTCGGCGATGGCGGTGACCACAAGATCTGACCCTCTGACCATATCACCACCGGCAAACACTTTGGGATTGCTGGTCTGGAACGGATTGGCCGCTTCTTTCTCGGCTTTTACCCGGCCCCATTGATCCAGGGCGATATCAAACTCGGCAAACCAGGGCGCCGGGCTGGGTTGAAAACCGAAGGCGACAATCACGGCGTCAGCCTCCAGCAACTGATCGCTGCCCGGGATGGGCTCTGGACGCCGGCGACCGCTGGCATCGGCGTTGCCAAGCGCGGTTTCAACAAATTCGACTCCCTTGACCTTGCCATCGTCTGTGGCAATCGCCACCGGCTGGCGGTTGAACAGAAACTCGACCCCTTCTTCGCGGGCATTTTGCACCTCACGGCGCGAACCCGGCATATTCTCCTCGTCGCGGCGATAGGCACAGATAACAGATTCGGCGCCTTGGCGCACCGCCGTGCGCACACAGTCCATGGCGGTATCACCGCCGCCAAGTACTACCACCTTCTGGCCCTTGAGGTCGATATAGGGCTGCGCCGGATCGGCTTGCCCCATTAACTCACGGGTGTTGGCAATCAGGTAGGGCAGGGCCTGAATAACCCCTTCGGCCTCTTCACCGGGCAGGCCCGCCTGCATGGCGTTATAGGTGCCCATGCCGAGGAACACGGCATCGAAGTTGGCCAGCAGCTCGGCAAAGGGAATATCCTGGCCGACGGTGACGCCGAGGCGGAACTCTATCCCCATGCCTTCCATCACACTGCGGCGGGTCGCCATCACTGACTTGTCGAGCTTAAAGGCGGGAATGCCATAGGTCAGCAGGCCGCCTATCTGAGGATACTTGTCAAAGACCACAGCCTTGACCCCGTTACGGGCCAAAATATCGGCGCAGCCAAGACCGGCCGGCCCAGCGCCTATGATGGCGACTCGTTCGCTTCTGGGCGTTATCTGGCTCATGTCAGGGCGCCAGCCCTGGGCGATGGCAGTATCCGTGATGTATTTTTCCACATTGCCTATGGTGACGGCGCCGAAATCATCATTCAGGGTACAGGCGCCTTCACAGAGCCTGTCCTGCGGGCAGACTCGGCCGCAGACCTCCGGCAGGGTATTGGTTTCATGCACCAGGTCTGCCGCTTCCAGAATGCGTCCCTGCTTGGCCAGCTTGAGCCAGTTGGGAATATAGTTGTGCAGCGGGCACTTCCACTCGCAGTATGGGTTACCACAGTCCAGGCAGCGGTCGGCTTGTTGGTCGACCTGCGCCTGGGCAAAGGGTTGGTAAATCTCAATAAACTCTGTCTTGCGGCGTGCGATAGCCTGCTTGCTCGGGTCGATACGACCCACTTCGATAAACTGAAAATCGTTACTCATGCTCGCTTACCCCGCTTTTACGGCCAGTTCCGGGCTCGGTTGTTCCAGTTTGAGCAGATCCGAAACCTGAATATTTTTGGGCTTGACCAGGACAAAACAGTCGAGCCAGTTGTCAAACTCACTGAGAATGGCGCTGGCGTGTTCACTGCCGGTCTCGGCCACATGCTGTTCTATCAGCCCTTTAAGGTGCTGTTGATGAATGGGAGTCTCCAGCTTGAGGGTGTCGACCAGTTCGGTATTGACTCTACGGTTAAAGCGGCCGAATTGGTCAAACACATAGGCGAAACCGCCGGTCATACCGGCACCAAAGTTGACCCCTGTAGTACCCAGCACCACCACAATGCCACCTGTCATATATTCACAGCCGTTGTCACCGACCCCTTCAACTACCGCCAGCGCTCCTGAATTTCTGACCGCGAAGCGCTCACCGGCTCGTCCCGCCGCAAACAGTTTGCCGCCGGTGGCACCATAGAGGCAGGTATTACCGACAATGGCGCTGCGCTCGGATTGGAAGGCGCTGCCGAGCGGTGGATAGATGGCGATCTTGCCGCCGGACATACCTTTACCCACATAGTCGTTGGCGTCGCCGCACAGTGACAGCTCGAGTCCAGGGCTGTTCCATACCCCGAAACTCTGACCGGCGCTACCGTTGAAGCTGAGCCTTATCGGCTTGGGACAGCCTTTTACGCCCCAGGCTGCCGCGATATGGCCCGAAAGCGCGGCGCCTACCGAGCGGTCGGTATTATTGATGGGGAAGCAGATATCGAAGCCTTCGCCCTTGGTGACACGCTCGGCGCACTTGGCCAGCAGTTCCTGGTTCAGGCTGCCGGGATCTGCCGGCGTATTGGTCTCTTTCCAGGTCAAACTGGTGCTTGGCGATACTGTGGGTTTGAACAGGATAGGGCCCAAATCCAGCCCCTGCTGCTTGGCGGTCTGGCCTTCAATGGCCTGCAGCCAATCGCTGCGCCCTACCAATTGCTCAAACTCGCTGACCCCCAGCTTGGCCATCCATTCACGCACCTCTTCGGCGACAAACTCAAAGTAGGTCATTACTCGCTCGGGCAAACCATGATAGTGCTTGTCTCTCAAGGTCTTGTCCTGAGTGGCAACGCCGGTGGCACAGTTGTTGAGGTGGCAGATACGCAGGTATTTGCAGCCGAGCGCTATCATGGGCACAGTGCCAAAGCCGAAGCTCTCGGCGCCCAGTAGGGCTGCCTTGATAACATCTGTGCCAGTCTTGAGACCACCATCCACCTGCAGGCGTATTTTATGTCGCAGACCATTGGCCACCAGAGACTGGTGAACTTCGGCAAGGCCCAGCTCCCAGGGGCTGCCGGCATACTTGACCGAAGTCAGTGGGCTGGCGCCTGTGCCGCCATCGTAGCCGGAAACGGTAATCATATCGGCATAGGCCTTGGCGACCCCTGTAGCTATGGTGCCAACGCCCGGCTCAGAGACCAGCTTGACCGAGATAAGCGCCTTGGGGTTTATCTGCTTGAGATCGAAGATCAGTTGCGCCAAATCCTCAATAGAGTAGATATCGTGGTGCGGCGGCGGTGAAATCAGCGTCACGCCCGGGCGGGCATGCCTGAGGCCGGCGATTTCAACACTGACCTTATGACCGGGCAGCTGACCGCCTTCACCGGGCTTGGCGCCCTGGGCAACCTTGATTTGCAGCACTTCGGCGTTAATTAAATAATGGGCGGTTACCCCAAAGCGGCCAGAGGCTATCTGCTTGATGGCCGAATTGCGCTCGCTGTTGAATCTGCGGGCATCTTCACCGCCTTCGCCCGAGTTTGAGCGGCCGCCGAGACGGTTCATGGCGATGGCCAGCGCTTCGTGGGCTTCCGGGCTAAGGGCGCCGATACTCATGGCGGCGCTGTCGAATCTGGGGAAGAGAGTTTTGGCCGCCTCTACATCTTCGAGCGCTATGCTTTCGCGCTGCTGTTTGATGCTCAGCAGGTCTCTCAAGGTGGCAACCGGCCTTTGGTCTACCAGCTCGGCAAACCGTTTGTAGAGCGGGTAATCCACCTCTTTCAGTGCTCGTTGCAGTGTGTTGACTACATCCGGGTTGAAGCAGTGGTATTCGCCGCCCTCAACGTACTTGAGCAAACCGCCTTGCGGCAGCGGCACATGGGGGCGGAAGGCCGCCTGACTCAGCAGTTGCTGATCGGCTTCTATGCCATCGAAACCCACACCTTGAATACGGCTGACCACGCCGTTGAAGCATTGCTTAATCACCTCGTCGGCCAGGCCTATGGCCTCAAACTGCTGGCTGCAGCGATAGGAGGCGACTGTGCTGATCCCCATCTTGGACATGATCTTGCGCAGCCCCTTCTCAATGCCGTAGCGGAAGTTGAGCATCAGATTGACGATATCCTCGGCCTGATGACGCTTGGCGAGTTCGGCAATGGACTCGTACACCAGATAGGGGTAAATGGCCGTAGCGCCAAAGCCCAGCAGTACCGCGAAATGGTGCGGATCCCGGGCCGAGGCTGTTTCCACTATGATGTTGGTGTCACAGCGCAGGCTCTTGTTCACCAGCATCTGCTGCACTGAACCTACCGCCATGGCGGCCGGAATGACCAGGGTGTCTTTGCTGACGGCGCGATCCGAGAGCACTATCAGGGTGGTGCCGGTGCGTGCAAGGCGTTCGGCTTCATCCGTGATCCGTTTGATTGCCTGACTCAGGCCTTCGGAGGCCGGATAGTTAAGGTCAACCTTGTTGGCACGGTAATAGGTGCTGTCCAGACTCAGCAACTGGTTGAAGTCACTGAACAACAAGATAGGTGAGTTGAACATCACCCGATAGGCGTGTCCCGTGGTTTCGTTAAACAGGTTCTGCTCGCGGCCGATACAGGTGGCCAGCGACATCACATGTTTCTCCCGCAGCGGATCGATTGGCGGGTTGGTGACCTGGGCAAATTTTTGCCGGAAATAGTCATACAGCGAGCGCTGTTTTTTCGATAGTACCGCCATCGGGGTGTCGTCGCCCATGGAGCCGGTGGCTTCTTCGCCTTTGCTGGCCAGTACCCAGATAACTTGCTCCAGCTCTTCACGGCTGTAGCCGAACAGCTTCTGGTACTGCAGCAAAGTGCCCTGGTTGAATTCACTGACGCCCTGATCCTGCGGCGACAACTGCTCTGCCGGTACCAGAGTCTGGCTGTTTTTCGCCATCCACTCCTTATAGGGGTGACGACGTTTAAGATCGTTATCGATTTCGAATGACTGATAAAGACGACCGCTGAGGGTGTCGAGTACCAGAAGTTCACCCGGGCCGACCCGGCCTTTTTCAATCACTTCATCCGGGCCATAGTCCCAGATACCCACTTCCGAGGCCAGGGTGAGAATTCTGTCTTTGGTGATCACATAGCGCGATGGCCGCAGCCCGTTGCGATCAACCGCGCAGGCGGCGTGGCGACCGTTGGTCATGACTATCCCGGCCGGGCCATCCCAAGGCTCCATATGCATGGAGTTAAAGTCATAGAAGGCCTTGAGCTCTTCATCCATCTCGGGGTTACTCTGCCATGCAGGCGGGATCAGCAAACGCATGGCGCGGTACAGGTCCATGCCGCCGGCCAGCAGCATCTCCAGCATATTGTCCAGCGACGACGAGTCTGAGCCGGTTTCATTGACAAACGGGGCGGCCTGCTGCAAGTCAGGCAGCAGCGGTGAGTTGAACTTGTAGGCCCGCGCCCTAGCCCATTGACGGTTACCTGTGATGGTATTGATCTCGCCATTGTGGGCCAGAAAACGGAACGGCTGTGCCAGTGGCCACTTGGGTGAGGTGTTGGTCGAGAAGCGCTGGTGGAACAGGCAGATAGAGCTTTGCAGCCTAATATCGGCCAGATCCGGATAAAAGGCCGGCAGATCGGCCGGCATCATCAAACCTTTGTAGACAATGACCTGGCCGGAGAGGCTGGCGACATAAAAGTCTTTATCCTGGCTTAATTGCTGCTCGAGACGGCGGCGAGCCATATAGAGGCGCCGCTCCAGATCTTTTTCTCGCCAGCCAATGGGAGCATTGATGAGCACTTGCCAAATTTGCGGCAAGCTGGACTTGCCTATCTCGCCGAGCACTTGCGGATTGACCGGAACCGGGCGCCAGCCGGCAATACTCAGGGTTTCTTTCTCCAGTTCCCGTTCGAGCAATATTCTGGCTTCGGCGGCCAGGGTTTCATCTTGGTTTAAAAACAGCATACCAACGGCGAACTTACGGCTGAGATGCCAGCCCTGTTCGGCCGCAATGGCTTCAAAGAATCCTGTGGGCATTTGCATCAGCAAACCGCAACCGTCGCCAGTGCGTCCGTCAGCTGCAATACCACCACGATGTTTCATGCGGTCGAGGCCATGGATTGCCGTGCGAACAATGCGATGGCTGGCTTCGCCATCCATTTGGGCTATTAATCCAAAACCACAGTTATCCCGCTCGAAACTGGGATGATACAAGCTCATACAAAACCTCCCTTAACATCACTATTACTACTCGGGAGAGAGTACCAAACTCTATAGATATGCACCCGAACCATTCAAATTATCCTGAGACTTGCTAAAGGTCAAACCTAAATATTGCATATATTTGATGAATCTTGGGGTGTTTCATACGGAATCTTCAATTGCATTACGTTAACGTAAACTGAGGATTGCGCTGTATAACACTATGAATGAAAAGAAAATCTACTTTGCCCCTGTTTTCTGTTCACCTAATTTTAACAAGAGGCCTCGAATTATCCTTAAAGAAGAAAAACTGATTTCCGGTCTCGCTGGCGTTTACATTAAAAATTTGCATTAAATGATTAAATATTCACAAAAGTGTGATCTGGGAGCGGTTTGCGCTCAAGCGGTTTGATCATAGATCACCGGCAAAAGTAGCAGCCATTTGTGACATAAATTGACCTGGAGCAGAGCGGCCCTGAATGGGAGTCGTTAGACTGGCGACTTTTTTGAGAGAAGCAAATGGGACTGGACGACTTTGTCACTACCTTTGGTCAATACTGCCGTCAACACTTTGGTCAACGGTTACAAAAGCTGACCCTGGATGCGCGTTTTACCTGTCCCAATCGCGATGGAACTCTGGGGCGCGGTGGTTGCACTTTCTGTAATGTCGCCTCTTTCAGTCATGAACATGGAACCGACTTGTCGATTGCGGCTCAGCTCGAGGCCGGCAAACAGAAGATGCGGGCTAAGGCTTCGCGGTTTTTGGCGTACTTTCAAGCTTATACCAGTACCTATGAAGAGTATGCCGAACTGAAGCGTAAATACGATGAGGCGCTGCAGAGCGAGCAGGTGGTGGGCTTGTGTGTCGGTACCCGCCCGGATTGCGTACCGGACAGGGTGCTGGATCTGCTGGCGCAATATCAACAAAGCGGCAGTGAAGTTTGGTTGGAACTGGGTTTACAAACAGCTCACGACGCCACGCTGAAAAGAATTAACCGTGGTCATGACTTTGCCGCTTACCAGGATGCTGTATGCCGCGCCCGCAGTCGCGGACTCAAGGTATGTACTCATCTGATCCTCGGACTGCCGGGAGAAGGGCTGATTGAACATCAACAAACGCTGGAAGCAGTGTTAAACGCCGGTGTCGATGGCCTTAAATTACATCCCCTTCATATAGTAGCCGGCAGTACCATGGCCAAGGCCTGGGAAGCAGGTAGGTTGCAGCCACCGACACTGGAGGAGTATGTTACCAGTGCGGCGCAACTGATCCGTCACACGCCAAAAGAGATAGTGTTTCATCGGGTGACCGCTTATGCCAGCCGTCCCGTGTTGCTGGCGCCGGATTGGTGCGCTCAGCGCTGGATAGGCTTGGTAGCACTGGTGGATGAGTTGGCGGCCAAGGGCGGGCAAGGTTCTAGTTTAATCAATTTAAATCAATAGCCTATAAATCATTGTATCTATTGTGCCCGGATTTTGTATCGCCAATGTTAAATCCGGGAAAGTTTTGTCTTGTTTAGCGCCTATAAGTTGCACCGGTAATTTTAGCGGGTATGATGTGGTAAATCTGACACATTTGAGGAGCGCCTTCATGGCCACAACTGAACTGGATACTATCTTAGATCTCAATACCCTGGAGCAGTACTGTAGTGCTATTGGTGCCGGCACCTTACTCAAGAGTGTGGTGTTATTTGAACAGTTGTTGCCTGAATACGTCGCGAATTTGCAAAAGGCCGAAGCGGCCGGAGATAAAGATACCCTGTGCGCTGAGGCTCACAAGTTCAAAGGTGCTGCCGGTTCTGTGGGATTAAAGCGGATCCAGCAAACCGCACAGCAGCTGCAACACGGTGAAGAAGCCGCTTGGGAAGCCGGGCATAAAGAGTGGCTGGCGGTTATTGTTGAACATGCCGGTGCAGATCTGCAGCAACTCAAGTCTTTCCTCGAAGCCAAAGCATAAATTAGCCTTGGGTGCCGGAGAGAAGCTCCGGCGCAGTCAAGGTACTCAGAAACTCCCGTTACTACCCCTTTTCTATTACCTGAACCTTAGCCGTCAAGGCTTGGGTTCTCTGCTATTTCCGCTTCAGTGATAGATATCTTGGGGGATGATTTATCGCCTCGGTCACACTCCTGATGTGATACTGCTGCTCGACAGACTTTTTGTGTTAGATTAGATAGAACTTTCTAATGCATTACTCAATTGGTAATCGACAAAATGAAACACTTACCCAGTTTGAAAAATCTCTATTATCTGGTGAACCTGCATCAGGAACAGAACTTCAACCGGGCAGCCAAGGTGTGCCATGTTAGCCAATCGACGCTGTCCAGCGGGATCCAGAATCTGGAAGAACAGTTGGGTTATCAGCTGATTGAACGGGATCATAAGTCTTTTATGTTTACCGCTATCGGTGAAGAAGTAGTACAGCGTTCGTTGAAAATTCTGACCGATGTCGATGACTTGGTGGAATTGGTGAAAAACCAGGGTGCGCCTATGACTGGAGAGATCCGACTTGGCTGTATTCCCACCATTGCCCCGTTCCTGCTGAGCCGTGTAGTTAAGCAGTGCCAGAAGACCTATCCGGATCTGAGTTTGCTGCTCAAAGAGGACACCACAGAGCGTTTGTTGACAGCTTTGGGTAAGGGCGAGTTGGATCTGTTGTTGTTGGCTCTGCCTGCTGATACTTCCGGCTATCACAGCATGAAAGTGGGTATAGATCCCTTCAAGATGGTGGTGCACAAGGACTTATCTGCCGATATTCATGAGCCGGTGGACTATCAGGCGCTGCCGGATGAGAGTATTTTTCTGTTGCAGAGTGAGCACTGCATTACCGGTCATGCCATCAGTGCCTGCCAACTGGGTGACAGCGCCAAGGTCAACCCTTTTGCGGCCACCAGTTTGCACACTCTGGTACAGATGGTGAACAGTAAATTGGGTACGACTTTCCTGCCGCAGATGGCAATAGATGCCGGGATATTGAAAGACACAGATCTGGCGGTGATGAGCCCTCCAGGGGAGGCTCCATATCGTGAGATAGGTCTGGTATGGCGTCAGACTACCAGCCGGATCCTGACTTTCAGAACTTTGGGGCTGGAGATCCAGCAGCTGCTTCAGCAGCAGGTTTAGGCTTGGATTCAAGTCGTAACAGTAAGAAAATACATCTATGATATCTTAGCAGGATGGGGCTCTGCGTAGAACCGTTTACTCAAACTGCTCTACGCAGGTATATTGAAAGCTCAAGAACGGTAGTTACACCGATTCAAAACTGGAGCTTGACGCTGTCTCAGTTGTTCATCCATTTTGAAGAGCGACAGGAAACCTACATTGCGCTGTGATTTTTAACGTGACACAGAATTTTGAAAACCCTCTTTCGAATATAATCCGTAAAGCATGTTACTTGACGATGAGCTTCATCTTTACCATCAATATAGCGTTGTGAAAACAAACTAGGGACGATTCCCAAAGTCATCTTACCTGATGGACATACTTATTATTGTAAGAGTAAGACTCCATTCAACTATTCACCTAACTTCCTTTTATAACTCCTTATTGCACATTGTTTTTAAATTGATGGTTTTAGTTGTGGGTGATGGATAGGTGTTTTATTTGGTTTTTGTTTGGTGTGTTTGTTGGTTTTTTGAGGGCGGTTTGTTTTGGGTGTTGACTTTTTGCCTGTTGTTGTGTTGGATGGTCATTGATAATGATTGTACAAGTGGAATGACTTTAAACATGGAGTGTTTGTCATTATGCGTTGGCTCCCCCGTTTTATTTTGCTGGTTTCTTTCGCAGTTCTAACAATATCAACAGTGCACGCATCATCCACTGCCCCTTTAAGTGGCGCTTTTCGGGTCAGTGAGCAAGGTGCGGCAACATATACCATCCCCATAGATACTCCCGCAGCCAGAGGTAAACTAAAGCCCGCCGTAGAGCTAAGTTATTCATCAGGTAGCGGCGAAGCCATTATGGGATTGGGGTGGGGGCTTCAAGGGCTTTCCGCCATCAGCCGCTGTCCAAAAACCATTGAACAGGATGGTTATTTGCAAGGTGTAGAGCTTACCAACAAGGACAGTTACTGCCTTGACGGTGCTCGTCTGGTTTTAACCGCCGGAACCCATAGTCTAAATGGCGCCGAGTACCATAAGGAGCTGGATGATGCCTCCGTGGTGACTGTGATTGGCCAGGCGCCTGGC
>Ga0114983_1000043_pt1 | contig 44841 bp, 52 predicted proteins | sample Shrwel_input2_RT_FD_87182 | JGI IMG/M metagenome (GOLD analysis project Ga0114983, IMG submission 87182) | Subsurface microbial communities from deep shales in Ohio, USA - Utica-3 well 1 S input2 RT | ecosystem: Environmental > Aquatic > Deep subsurface > Shale gas/oil reservoir > Produced... | reverse complement strand
TATGAAGGGTGTGATGTTGTGGGGGTCTTTTTTTTTTTTTTTTTTTTTTTTTTTTTTTTTTTTTTTTTTTAAAATAATAAATAAAGACTGAACAGCCCGACACCCTGAACAAAACACCGATTTCTGGGTCATATACCCCCCACCCTAAACTGGGGCACATTCAACCACATACATGGGTAATTATGGTTAGACATGGGAATCGACGCACGTACCCCCATTCCCACCACTGCCGGATGGCAGTTAGCGCGGTTCATCAAACCGGGGGATGAGGTTTTTGATTACACGGGCCTGCCTGTCAAAGTTGTTTCTGTCCAAGAGTACACGCCGGTGGTGTGTCATAAGATCTGGACCAAGGACGGTTTGACATTGGTGGTGGATAGCCGTACCGGCATTCCGGTGTACGACAGCAAGGCGTTCCTTACACTGGCCAAGTGGGCGCGCAAGCAGGCACCCAAAGAAGAGTACAGCCTTCCCATCTACGCGCCACAGAACCTAGCCACCATAGACACCGGCTGGTGTAGGATGCCAACGTGCTACCCGATCAAACCCACAGCCAAGCCACTACCCCTCCACCCCTACGACATGGGGGTATGGATAGGTGACCCGCACAGAGACAAACGCACACAGGTCACGTCCAAGCTGATCGAGGCGTACGGCAAAATCCCAGATTACATTCCAGAAGAGTACCTGTTCTCATCCTTTGAGCAACGTTTGGCTATACTCCGGGGGGTATGTGCCTCACGGCCAAAGTGCCACAGCCGCATCTCAGCCAAGTTCAGGTTCAACATTAAGAGTCTCCGGCTTTTTAGGTCAATTCACAATTTGACGGAAACGCTTGGAATCAGAACAGAGATTGCACAACATCAACACCAGTACCACATGGTGTTCAGGACCAACCTCAAACTGGTCGAGGACCAGATGCCGGTACGTCGGCCTCAGTACGAGGAGATGCGCAGGATTACCCATGTTACCAAAGTGGACATTAGGCCCTGCATGCACATCAAGACCAAAGACCCAAACAACACGTTCCTAGTGAGCGAGGGGTACCTGACAGTATGCCTATGAACGACACACAGCAAAAGCTACTCAAGGCGTTTGCAGACCAAAACAAGGGATGGCCCAAGGAGCAACTAGACCTTGCACTGTGGCGCGTGAGGTGGGAGCTTACGGCACTACCGCACCAACAAGAGCCAGAGGATGGGGAGTATGACACCTTCTTACTTTTAGCAGGCCGAGGTTCGGGCAAGACCCACACGGCGTCCAACTGGTTGGGCCTCAGGGCGGCGATCTACGACAAGACCCGCTGGTTGGTGACAGCGCCAACATCAAACGACATCCGGGCAACGTGCTTCGAGGGAGACTCAGGGCTCCTCAACATCATTCCCCCGTCATTGGTTAAAGACTACAACAAGTCGCTGTTTGAACTTACCTTAAAAAATGGAAGCATGATCCGCGGCATCCCGGCTTCTGAGCCAGAGCGCTTCCGGGGTACACAGTGGCACGGCATGTGGGCAGACGAGTTGTGTGCGTTCGAGTACATTGACGACGCGTACGACCAGATTCAGTTCACGTTGCGACTGACAGACCCGCGCATAGCCCGTGTGCAGTCGATCATCACCACCACGCCCAAGCCACTGGAACTTATCACAGACCTGAACGAGGGCAAGGTGGGCGGCGACGTGTACGTGTCGCGCGCATCGAGTTATGACAACAGGTCGAACCTGTCAAGTACGTTTTTTAAGCAATTAGAAGCATATGAGGGCACGGACTTGGGTCGGCAAGAGATTTACGGCGAGATCTTGGACCCAGAGAACGCGGGTATTGTCAAGCGCAAATGGTTTAGAAACTGGCCGGCAAACAAGCCAACGCCCGTGCTGGAGTACGTGCTGGTGTCGTATGACCCAGCCACCAGCGAAAAAACACACAACGACCCAACCGCGTGCATCGCGTTGGGTGTGTTCGAGCAAGAAGACTTTGCAACAAGTTGCATTTTGCTTGACGCTTGGGACAACCACCTGTCGTACCCAGAGTTGCGGCGCAAAGTTATTGAGGACTACAAGGAGGTTGTGTACGGCGCGGACAACACCTTTGCCAAGGGCAAGAAAACTGACCTGATTTTGATGGAAGATAAGTCAGCCGGCATCTCACTGATCCAAGAACTGCAAGCCGCGCACCTGCCGGTGAGGTCATACAACCCCGGACGAGCGGATAAAGTACAAAGGATGAACATTGTGGCGCCGCTAATTGCAAAAGGCAGGGTGTACGTGCCAGAGGACCCCGCAACCCCGGGCGAGGTAGCCCCATGGGCCAAGCGTTTCATCAGGCAGGTGTGCTCTTTTCCGGAAGCAAAGGGTCACGATGACTACGTTGACGCACTTTCACAGGCTTTGCGCGTTCTAAGAGACTCAGGTTGGCTCCAGTTGGACCCTCTGCCGTCAAGAGACTACGCACATGCAGACGACATTGCGCGAAACAGGGTGAATAACCCCTACGCCGCGTGATTTTCGGGCACAAACACCCTGATTTATGGGTGATTGGTTATAGGAGGCCCCCTGAATGCACAGTTCATCGCACGCAAAAGAGATTAGGCAGTGTGGTTGCAGGATGTGTCGTCATATTCGAGCACGTGGCGAGTCATTTTCAGTGTGGGGCCCAGTTAGAGCAGGGTATAGAGACATGTTGAAAGACATTGTCAGGGGCGGAGACCTTGAAAACTACAACAAAATTTTGAAAACCCGAGATTACGATGCTTAACCCAATTAAAACACCGACACAAATGATGTACGAACAAGCAGGCATCCCCCACTACGACAGGGGCGGTGTTATTGGTCAATTTGCAAACCGAATCCAAGACGCAATTCGCAAATACACGAAGGCCGTGGGCAAACCACCGTCTGCAGAAGAAGTAAAGCAGTTGGAAGATCACATCCGCTCGCTTTCTCAGCCAACAGGCAACGCACCACAAACGATGGCGCGCACACAACAACAAACACCGTTCTCAAACCAGCTTGTGGACCAAAGTGGTCGTCCTTATCCCACAGCAACAAGCCCCACAGGCCGCACAATCACACCAGAGCGTGCAAAAGGCGTGGCAACACGCGAGTCAGTTGGTCCTTACCAAGATTTACCAAGCCAGTTTGGCATGTCACCCGCAAACATTAAGGCGCGTGCGTACCCCAAGGGTCAGTTTTTAAACGCGTTCCCAGAAGACGAGTTCATGTCGATGGCCAACACAGGTCGCACAGGCAACCGCACATGGAACAAGTCATTCACACCCTCAACAGAAGAGTTAGCAACGCGCCAGCAGTTGGGTGAAGAGGCGATGGACCTGTCAGACGAGGCAATGGGTGGTCTTGATGCCATTCGTATGACCGAGGGCGACATTCCTCAGATGACCAGCGCCAGCGAGCCGTTTGCCACACGCGCGGCGCAAATGGAAGGCCCCGGACTGGACAAACTGACAGACGAGATGTTGCTCGGCAAGCACGGCGCCTTGGTGGATAAAGTGGTTGCGGACTTCAGAGCCCGCGGCATTGACCCAGACCAAGAAGACATTGTGAACGCGATCAACGCAATGATCAACCCAATGCGCCACAACTACACCGGCATGAACCCGATTGCCCAACGCCCTGTGCAGGGCCGTGGCCCCGCAACGGCGGAGATGAACTCATGGCGCGACGAGGCCCGCATGTCTGGCCTGCCAGAAACAGTGGTGACTAAGCACCCAGATGATTGGAAGGCACAACACCAGCGCGATTATTTGCTGGATACAGCCCCCGAACAACGCGCGCCGTTTGCGCAAGACTGGCAGATGCAAGAGTTGGAAGACAAGCGCCGCCGTGCCGTTCAAGGCAAAGCAGAAGGTGGCATGATGTACTCTCCCCGCGACATGCAGGCCGAGATGATGGTCCGCGGATACGACCAAGGTGGCAGAACACGCCCCTTGTTTGGTCAACGCCAACCATCACAACAAGAAATTGCCGCGGAGATGATGCGCAACCCTTTTGAATTTACCGACCCATTTGACCGCGGTGTGGACTCGGTGTATCAGAATTACTACCGCGATTTAGACAAAAAACAAACTTCAGAAATGCGTCCTCACAACCCGTCACCACGTGAACGTATTGCTGAAACAGGCGCAGGATTTCTTAAAAAATACATGACAGCGCCCACCGCACGTAAAGTTGCGGCAAACGTAATCGGTGGTGAAAATAGTGATTTACCTTTTGGTTTAGGTGTGGCAGATATTGCGTCGTTTCACCCCGCTGGCGCTATGGCCATGGCGCCATTGTACGCGGCTGAAACAGGACACTACATAGCAAAAGACGAACCTTTTTCCGCCGGCATGAGCTCGTTGGGCATGTTGCCTATGGCCGGACCAATCCGTAAAGCATACAGAGGCTTTAACCAATAATGCAACCAATCATCCCACTCCAAAAGGGCGGTACCCTGTCCGCGTTGTCGTTTGCTGAAGACGAGACGACAAAAGAAGTAGACACGGACAAAGAGATCCAAGATCTGGCCGAGGCGTTGGACTTGGACATGGACGAGGTAGAGTCCGAGGTCATTGAGTTGGAGGATGGCTCTGTTGTGGTGAACATGACAGAGGTGGAGAAGCCGTCACAGAACCCAGAGTTCTACGCCAACTTGGCTGAAGAGATGGACGAGTCCATCCTTGACGGTTTAGCGTCTGAGTACCTTGACCTGATTGAGGTGGACCGTGAGTCGCGCAAACAGCGTGACAAGCAGTACGAAGAGGGCATTCGCCGCACAGGTCTGGGCAACGACGCCCCCGGTGGCGCAACGTTCGACGGCGCGTCCAAGGTTGTGCACCCTATCATGGCAGAGGCCTGCGTAGACTTTGCGGCCAACGCTTGCAAAGAGTTGTTGCCGGCAGACGGCTTGGTGCGCACGTTCATTAAGGGCAAGGCTGACCAAACTCGTTTGGAGACAGCACAGCGTAAAGCCAACTTCCTGAACTGGCAGTTGACAGAGCAGGTTGAAGAGTACCGCGACGAGATGGAGCAGTTGTTCACACAACTTCCCCTTGGTGGCTCCCAGTATCTCAAATGGAGATGGGACAAAGATTTAAACCGCCCGGTGCCAGAGTGGGTTCCAATTGACAACGTGCTGTTGCCTTTTGCGTCCACCAATTTTTACTCAGCCGCGCGTGTTACAGAACAGCAAGACATCACCGAAGATATGTTCAAGCAACGTATCGAAATGGGTGAGTACCGCGACATTGAGTTGTACACCTCTGACCTGTTGCCTGAGAACCAGACACAGTCTAAAAAGGCCAACGACAAAATTGAAGGTCTAACAGAGCCAACGAAGAACGTAGACGGTTTGCGCCGCGTGTACGAAATTACCGCGTTCTTGCGTTTGGAAGACGACCCTCTGACAAAAGGTGCACGTGCACCGTATGTTATGACGGTGGACGAGATTACAAGCAAGGTGGTTGCACTGTACCGTAACTGGCAGTCAGGCGACCAGCGCATGCGCAAGCTTGACTGGATGGTGGAGTACAAGTTTATTCCATGGCGCGGCGCCTACGCGATTGGTATGCCACACCTTATTGGTGGCCTCTCAGCGGCACTGACTGGTTCATTGCGCGCGTTGATGGACTCAGCGCACGTGAACAACAGCCAGACCATGTTGAAGCTAAAAGGTGGACGCATTGGTGGCCAGACAGACCGCATTGAGCCAACTCAGGTCGTAGAGATCGAGGGTTCACCCGGCGTGGACGACGTGCGTAAGTTGGCAATGCCACTGCCGTTCAACCCACCGTCTTCTGTGTTGTACAACCTGCTAGGTTGGTTAACAGACGCGGCTAAAGGTGTTGTAAAGACAAGCGAAGGCCGTATTGCCGATGCAGGTAGCAACACACCCGTTGGCACAACACAGGCGCTCATCGAGCAAGGTTCTAAAGTATTCTCAAGCATTCACGCACGACTGCACCGCAGTCAGGCTAAGAGCTTGCAGGTCTTATCACGTATCAACCACTGGTACTTGGAAGACATGGACAACCAGTCCGGTGCCGAGATTGCGGTAGCAGACTTCGAAGACAACTCAGACGTCAGCCCGATCTCTGACCCCAACATCTTCAGCGAAACACAGCGTTTGACTCAGGCTCAACTGGTCATGCAGTTGGCAGACAAGGCGCCGCAGTTGTACAACGTGCGTGAAGCGCACATGCGCGTGATGAAGTTGATGAAGGTACCTGACATTGAGAAGGTCATGCCTAACCCACAGGGCTCGGTTGAGAGCAACCCCGCGCTAGAGAACGTGCAGATGACAATGGGCCACGCGGCCGCCGCGTTCCCAGACCAGAGTCACATTGACCACCTGAAGGTTCACTTGGCTTACATGATGGACCCCGCGTACGGTGGCAACCCACTCATTGGCCCTTCTGTGACGCCTTTGATGTTGGAACACATCAAGCAACACCTGACACTGCACTACCTGCAGTCGATGCGCAACTACGTGTCTCACGCCGCGGGTGGCGAAGACTCATTCAAGTTGAACGAAGAGCGCAAACTGGACCAAGCCGCCCAAGAAGCGCTGGCCATGGCCGCTCAGTTGGTCAACCAAGACGCACAGAAGACGTTCAAGGGCATCACGCCAATTATTCAGCAGTTGGTGCAACAGATGCAACAGGCCAAGCAGTCTCAGATGCAACAGGCCGCAATGGCAGACCCAACGTCTCAGGCCTTGGTGCAGACACAAATGGCCGAGACCAAGCGCAAGACAGAAGAGGCGCAGGCCAAGTTCCAGTTGGAGCGCGAGAAGATGCAGGCCGAGATGGCGGACAAGGTGCGCGACATGCAGGCCAAGTTGGCAGAGATTCAGGCCAAGATGGGACTACAGCAACAGTTGGCAGACCAAGACAACGCGGCCAAGGTGGCAATCGCCGACATCAACAATTCTTCCAAAGAACGTGTGGCAATGATCAACGCCGACCAAGCGTTGAGCGCGCAACAGGTTAAACAACAGCATTCACAAGAGATGACTGCGTTGGAAGCAGAAAGCCAAGCGTACGCAGACCTGCGTAAGCATGGACTAGACCAAGCGCAAGCAGAACAGCAACGTGCACACGAAGAAGCAATGCAAGCGCAACAACAGTTGGCCCAAGCGGTCCAACAAGTACAACAACCAACAGGAGCACAGTAATGGCAACAGGCAATCAAGACATGGGTTTTCGCAAGAACTACAAGATCACCGGCAAGCCCGGCTACGCAGGTGGCCCCGGCTCGCCAGTAGAAACTGGTCCCTCTGGTTCAAAGATGGCCCCTAAAGCCCCCTTGTACCAAGTACCGCCCGTAAATAGTCGCGGTCTTAAAAAATAAGTTAGGGCGTAAGTACACACATTTGTGTGTATTTAGTTATAAGGAGGGTTTTTGATGAAAGACCCGTTATATGAATCGATCTTTAGGATCAAAGAAGCCGTTCAGTTTTTACAGATCGGCGTTTTGAACGGAGTCGATAGCTGGGATAGATACAACCAGCTAGTAGGGAGAGGCCGAGGTCTGGAAGAGGCCTTGGAAATTATCAACAGTGTCCTGCAAGAGGACGAGGAATCTGAAAATGACAGAGAGTAAGTACCAAGTGGATGGTCGGAGTGAAGCCGACTGTTTTCCGGCAGTTGATCCGGGAATTAAACTTAAAGGCAACCGAATCGTAGTCCAACTGCGAAAAGCCAAAGACGTTTCAAAAGGGGGCATCATTCTAGTGAGTGATACAAAAGCCACCGAAAAATGGAACGAGGTGATTGCAAAGGTGGTGTCAATAGGCCCCTTGGCATACAGAGATCTCAACACACTTGAACCATGGCCAGAAGGCGCGTGGGTACAACTGGGAGATCTTGTTCGTGTGATCAAGTACGGCGGCGACCGCTGGGCAGTACCACACGGCGACGGCGAGGTTGTGTTTATCATTTTGCAGGACCGTGAGGTCATTTGTGCAGTTGATAGTTTTGAAACCGCGAGGACTATGTTCCCCGCATTTGTTGAGTAAAGGATTTCGTTATGAAATCAGTGATGAAAGCAGAAATGCAGGCTGGCGAAGACATCGCCATTAAAGAACGGGACGATGGCAGTGCGTTAGCCGCCATGGACGACCACGTTGACCCCTTTGAGGGCACAGAAGATAACACATCGGCGTCAGACGACGACGGTGATGGTGACACAGAAAGCTTTGCCGAAGGCGGCGAGGTTGAGGGTGACACTGAAGAAGACAGAGAGGCCCTTCGAGCCGCGCGTCGTGAAGAAAGGCGCCTGAAGAAGGACCTGACGAAGCAACGCGAGGTTAGCGCAAAGCATAAGATCAGTTCGCTGGAACGCCGCAACGAGACCCTTGAGCGCCGGTTGGCCCAAGTGGAAAACGCCGCAGTAGGATTCCAGTTTGCACAGATCGACCGCTTGTTGGAAGACGAGTCTACGCGCGTTGAGTACGCAAAGATGAAGGCAACGCAGGCCGCGCAAGCAGGTAACGTTGCCGAGCAAATGGAATACATGGAGCAGTTTCACAACGCCAAGACAAAGTTGGCGCAGGTGCAAATGCTTAAACAGCGTCAGTTGGAAGAGGCCAAACAGCCCCGTAACAACGTGCCGAGCCCTGCCACTGAGGTGGTTCAGGAAAACGCAACGCAGTGGTTACATTCAAACCGTTGGTATGATCCAAGCGGTAAAGACACAGACAGTCGCATTGCCAAGGTAGTTGACAATGCGCTGGCAAGCGAAGGTTGGGATCCAGCCGACCCAGAGTACTGGGACGAGTTGGACAATCGATTGAAAGAACGTTTACCCCACCGGTACACGGGCAAAACAGGCGGAGACCGTAACCGCCGTAGCGGAACCTCAAGTGGTCGCACAGACGTGAGTGGTAGTGCTGTAAAGAACACATTCACACTGAGCAGAGACCGCGTGCAGGCGCTTAAAGACGCAGGAATGTGGGATGACCCATCCAAGCGTGCTAAAGCGATCCGAAGCTACGCAGATTTTGACCGTAAGAACCGAGTAACGAAATAAGGGGTAAGACATGGCTAACAATCGAATTACACGAGATTTAGACGAGCGCCTTCAAGGGCGCGTAGAAGAAATCAAGGCGCGGAATGAAATGTCCTCGCCAGATGAAGCAGTGAAGCGTGAAAGGCTGGAGGCTTTTCGGGCCAAGTGGTCCAACAACGCACTGCCGGACGTACCGGGCGGGTTAGTGCCCGGTATGCACCTCTGCTGGCTGTCAACGACAAACCAGTATGATTCAATCGACAAACGCATCGCGTTGGGTTATGAGCCAGTGAAAGCCGCCGACTTAGGAAAAGGCTTTGAACACTTAGGCAAGATGAGCTCGGGCAAGTTTGAAGGTTGTATATCTTGTAATGAGATGATCTTATTCAAGATCCCGGAAGACATTTATCAGGAAGTGGCAAAAATGCTTCACCACGATGATCCTTTGGAACACCAGCGCAACATCACGTCGCAGGTTCGTTCGCAGGCTGAAGGTGGTAAAGGTGGACGCTCCATTCTGGAAGGTGGCCTCTTGGAGATGGAAAAAGATGCACACAGATCCGCACATAATCTGCGGTTTAGTTAAACAACTTTAAGGAACCAATAAATGAGTGCAACTTACACTCCCTTTGGCCTGAAGCCCGTATATCATCCTAGCGGCATTATCCGTTCGTTGAATTACACCGGCGCGTACGACGCGGCGGCAGTATTCTACAGCGGTACACCCGTCGCCTTTGATGAAGCAACGACTGCAGGCACATCTACTCTCGTAGTAGCAAGCAACACACCCACAGCAGGCATGCGTTTAGCAGGCGTGTTCGGTGGTGTTGAATACACCGACGCCTCTGGCCGTCGTACTGTCAGCAAATGGTTTGGTCCCGCTTTGGGCACCGCCACTGACCTCGTAATGTGGATTTTCATGGACCCAGAAATTGTGTATGAAGTGCAAGCCAACGGCTCGCTCGCCAACACAAAAGTGGGACAGGAATTTAACTTCACAGCAGTGACATCTGGTCAAATCATCGGCAACGGTGGCTTGGGCACTTCAACTGCCGCGATAGCAACCACAGACGTGGCTGTAGGCACACAAGCACAAGTTCAAGTCACTGGTCTCGGCCGTGAAATTAACAACGCTTGGGGTGATACATACACGGTTGTACAAGTCAAGCTTGCCAACGATGCGTTCGTTGCCGCTAACGTCGAATAACTAAAGAAAGGAAGTAGCACATGGCAACCCCAATGCGCAGTACGGACTTTAGAGCGGTAGTCGAACCTATCCTCAATGAAGTCTTTGATGGTGTATACCAACAACGCGATGACGAGTGGAAGGGTTTCGTTACCCAGATCACCGGCATTCCCCGCAACTATCACGAAGAAGTGATGCTGTTCGGTATGAACACAGCCCCTGAGATGCCTGACGGTACACCCGTTTCGTATGACCAAGGTGGTACATTGTTCATTACCCGTTTCATCTATAAGATCTATGGTTTGGCATACGCCATGACCAAAGTCTTGATGGAAGACGGCGATCACATTCGTATCGGCTCGACTTTCTCGAAGCACTTGGCTCAGTCCATGATCGAGACAAAAGAGACATTGTGTGCAAACTTGCTGAACTTTGCGTTCACCGCCGGCTATGTCGGTGGCGACGGTAAAACATTGATCGCAAACGACCACCCAATCTCCCAAGGTCGCACTTTCAGCAACCAACTGTCAACAGCCGCTTCACTTTCACAGACATCTGTGGAACAGTTGTTAATCCAAATCCGCTCTGCGGTGGACAACAACGGTAAGCGTATTCGCCTGAAAGCGGAACAACTCGTGGTACCTCCTGCCTTGGAATTCCAAGCAGAAGTTATCTTGAAGTCTGTCCTGCGTTCCGGTGGTGCTGACAACGATCTGAACCCTATCAAATCAACTGGCATGTTGCCAAACGGCGCCCACGTGGTGACTCGTTTGTCTTCAAGCAAGGCTTGGTTCATTCAGACTAACGCTGAAAACGGTTTGATGTTGGTCATGCGTCGTCCTTTGGAGCGTAGCTCTGAAGGTGACTTTGAGACTGACAGCATGCGTTACAAGGCCTCTGAGCGTTATGCTACAGGTTGGCACGATCCCCGTAATATGTACGGCACGATCGGTTTGTAATCGCAGACCTAGCCGGGCGTAAAGACCCCGGCACCCTAAACGCCTCTCCTGAAAAGGAGGGGCGTTTTTGTTTGTGAATATGGGTAATTCTATGTAAGAGCTTTAATCAGCATCGACCCGTAAGGCTCACGGGCGGACGCCATAGAGACGGTGCTGTAATCTTTCTATGGAAAGTAATCAAAATGTCAGTAACTTTTAACACCCCTATCCGCGTTTTTAAGCGCAACAACCCCACAAACGACGGCACAATTGCCCCTGATAACACAGGCGCGGTCCAGTGTGCACAACAGGACTTTATTGAGCCTATTATTGCAACCCGCCTTGCCGGTGCAATTCCTACGTTTGCTGTAGGTACAACCACAGCGGCCCCTTGCGTGGTCCCCGCTGGCGCAATCATTAACCACATTTTCTTCCTGCAAACTTCAGCGCCTTCAGCGTTGACAGGTGGCGTGATTACTGTGGCGATTGCTGGCGTTGACGTCGGCACAATTACCCCAACAACCTCTGGTGGTCGTATTGGTATTGCCTTTACAGCCTCCGCGGCAGTGGCCACTGTGTTGAACAACGTTGGTGCAAACGACGCAACCGTCACATTCACCGCAACAGCCATTACAGCTATTACAGGCACTTTGGCCGGCACGTTTGACATCCAGTACACATCGCGTAACCCTGACGGTTCTATCATCGCCTACGGCGCTGGCTACACCAACAACTAAGGACTGGCATGCGTCAAGTAACAGTTGGAGCGGACGTCCTCGTCCCAATCGACCAGTACATTGCGCCGGTCAACGTTTCTTACGTTGCCACCGGCGGTGGTACCGTTCAGATCTCTTACACTGACCCATTTCCACTGGACGCGCAAGGGTACCCTGTACCTACAGCGCCGGTGATGACTTGGGTATCAGCGCCCGCCAGCCCTATTGCGAACCAGCCTTTCCGGGCTATTCAGGTAACTGGCGGCACTAACTCTACGCTTACTGTAATCCAAGCCGGAGTTCGATAATGGGTAACGCCTTTTACGGCGGCCTTTATTGCGATACGCACGGACAGCCTGTGCTGTCCGTTGCGATATGCGACCGATGTAGCCGCAAACTACCGTATTCCATGCTTCGGGAAGACCCGAACGCGCCCGGACTTATGGTATGTCCCGCCGATCTGGATAAGTTTGATCCATGGCGCTTGGCGGCTATTCAAACCGAAAATATCACACTCAGGCACCCAAGGCCTGATGTTTCCGTTGCCATTCCGGGCAAGGGGGGTCTTATTACAAACGCGCCTAACGTGGCTAATATTAACCAAGGCCCTAACATGCTTGGTGATGGCACGGGTAATTCAATGACCCCCGCAACGTACGGCAACACATCTAGCACACCTACACCCGGCGACCTTGAGGTAACATAAAAAATGGCTGACATAAGCATACTCCAATTACCACCGGCAACGTCTGTAGGCGCAAACGACGTCACGGTTATTGTTCAAGACGGCATCACTAAAAAAGCCGCCGTCACGGTATTTCAAAACGGCATCGTTGGACCACAGGGCCCCGCAGGCCCACAGGGACCACAGGGCATAGCAGGCACCCCCGGCGCCAACGGTGCACAGGGCGTTCCCGGCCCCGCAGGCCCACAAGGTACCCCCGGCGTGCCCGGCATACAGGGATTACAAGGCCCCGCTGGACCACAGGGCCCACAAGGCCCCACTGGCGCGGCGGCAACAGCCACAGCGGGCACCACAGCAACGGGGCTTCCCGGGTCTTCTGCCTCGGTTGTTAACGCGGGCACAACGTCGGCCGCGGTTTTTAATTTTACAATCCCCCGCGGCGATCAGGGGCCTTCTGGACCAGTGGGCCCTGCAGGCCCCGGTGTGGTTCCCGGCGGTACAGCAGGTCAGGTGCTGATTAAGCAAAGTAGCGTTGACTACGCAACAGCGTGGGGTAATGTAACCGGCGGTTTATCGTACCAAGGTTCTTGGAACGCATCAACAAACACACCAACACTAACGTCCAGCGTTGGAACCAACGGCAACTACTACATTGTCAGTGTTTCAGGCTCAACAAACCTCAACGGCATCACAGACTGGCTAATTGGTGACTGGGCCATTTTTAACGGTTCTGTTTGGCAGAAAATTGACCAGACTAACACGGTCACTTCGGTTAACGGCCAAATAGGCGCGGTAAGTCTTGCGTACGCAGACCTTGCAGGTGCAATCCCAACGTGGAACCAAAACACAACCGGCACTGCGGCTAACGTTACAGGTGTTGTAGCTGTCATTAACGGCGGCTCTGGTCAAACAACTGCTCAAGCGGCAATGAACACTTTTGCTGGCGCGGTTACCAGCGGTTCATACCTGCGTGGTAACGGCACAAACGTGGTGATGGCCACGATTCAAGCGGCCGACGTTCCAACGCTTAATCAAAACACAACAGGCACCGCGGCTAACGTTACTGGCACGGTGGCGATTGCAAACGGCGGCACGGGCGCAACAACTGCTGGTGTTGCGTTAACAAATCTTGGTGCAATTGGCACTATTGCTTCTGCTGACGCGTCTATTATTGTTACGCAAGTTGGTAGTTCTGTTGATCTTGCCGTATCACAAACTTCTCCTGCATCTGTGTTAGTTGAGCAAGTAAGAAACACCACTGGTGCAACTCTTACCAAAGGTACAGCGGTTTATATTTCTGGTGCTACAGGTCAAATTCCAACTGTTTCCAAAGCTTTAGCTACAAGTGATGCAACATCGGCACAAACTCTAGGTTTAATTACTGCTGACATAGCGAACAACTCTAATGGTTTTGTTACCATAATTGGTTTAATTACTAATCTTAATACATCAGCTTATACCGACGGCCAACAACTTTATCTTAGCCCAATTACGGCAGGAACTTTAACGGCCACCAAACCTTATGCACCACAGCATTTGGTATACATGGCAATTGTTGCCCACGCCCACCCAACGCAAGGTAAATTGATTGTCAGCGTGCAAAATGGATATGAGCTTGATGAACTCCATAATGTGTCTGCTCAGTCCCCAACCACTGGTCAGACAATTGTCTGGAATAGCGCAACAAGTTTGTGGGAAAAGAACACTGTCTCTTTAACTGTTGGTGTAAACGGCACTTTGCCTATTGCCAACGGCGGCACAAACTCAACAGCAACAGCAACTGCCGGCGGCGCGGGATACGGCACAGGCACAGCACACGCGTACACAGCGGCAGGCACAGCGGGTCAGGTATTGACATCTAACGGTGCAAGCGCACCCACATGGTCAGGCATTTCGGGAGGCTCATTCTAATGGACTCGCAGGACCTGTTCAACGCGGCTATCACGCTGTCTGGTGCCTTTGGGGGCTGGATCTTGAAAACAATCTGGGACGCCATCAAAGATCTCAAATCTGAGATAAAAGAATTAAACCGCGAGGTCAACCAAGACTTTGTGCGACGTGAAGACTTTAAAGACGCCATTGGTGAAATTAAAGACATGTTGAATAAAATCTTTGACAAGTTGGACAACAAGGCGGACAAGTGAGATGGGTAGTTTTAGCACTGGTCATTTGTTTATTAGTCGGTGCTGAAGCCAAAGTTGGTTGTCACGTAAGAGAGTTTTACGGGATAGCGTACACCATTCACAACCCTTCAGAACGACACCAACAACTGTCAATGTGGTTGACAAACAATGTACAGTTTTGCAGAAGTCAAGACTTGGTTGTAATCTGGAACAATTTGTCAGAGTGGGCCGGGTCCGCAGATTCCGCAGAAGTCAGGGCTAAAGTAATTCATGGTTACAAAGAGGCGCTTGATAGGGAAAAGAAATGAAGGTCAGCTACGACAAGTGGTACCCCGTCGTTCAGCCGCACGTTACACCTCAACAAGATGTGTTTATCAAACGCATAGAAAAGCAAAACGCCGAACACGCTTTGCAGGTGCAGATTGACAAGACAGTAAAAAAGTTTCAACAGTATGAGTACGAGATATACGAATACAGAATGAAGCAAATAACGATGAACATTGAGATTAACAACCTTAAACGCGAGATTGACAAACTTGTATGATAAAGAAACCGGTACGCAAACCACAGATAGAGGTGAAGGAAAAGCTGACGCTGTGGGTAACTCTAATGGTAAGCGCGACCCTGTGCATCTCCGTGTTGGCCATGGTGGTCAGCTTTATGCTCGGTTTGTGGGCCAAGGAAGTGGACAACGCAGAGATTTTCAAGATGATTTCACCCGCGTTTTCTACTCTTATCGGCGGCATGATTGGGTTCCTGTCTGGTATCAAGTTGATGCAGAACGAAGACAAAAAACCAAGTTGTAAGGATTGATGATGTTTGATATTTTAAGCGGTGGCCTACTAGGCTCTATCTTTGGCGGTATCTTCCGCATGGCACCCGAGGTGCTCAAGTTTTTTGACAAGAAAAACGAGCGCCAGCATGAACTTTTAATGTTCTCTCGCCAGTGCGATTTAGAGCAATTAAGAGGCGCACAGAAACTCGCAGAAATTGGCGCAGTCAGAGAAGCCGCGGTGGACGTGGGTGTCATGGACGCCTTTAACAGCGCCATTCAACAGCAGGCGGACATGGTCAAAGCCGCTGGTGGGTGGGCCGCATCTTTATCCGCATCTGTGCGCCCTGTGGTGACCTACTGGGTGTTGTTTATCTGGTCGTTTATTCACGTCTGGTTTGCGTGGAATGCGTGGCTTGCTGGCGCCCTTCCTATCGAAGTTTTCAAGACAATGATGACACCAGACTTCTCCGCCTTGTTGGCCGGAACCATTAACTTCTGGTTCCTCGACCGTACATTGGCTAAGAGGGGTTTGTAAATGGCGTTTGATATTATTTCGTTGTTAATTGGTATTGGCATTGGCTTGTTTGCAATAATTTGGGTTCGGGCAATGTATGACATTTTTAACTGACTATGAACTTAGAACTAGCCGCAGAACTGTGTCGTCGGTTTGAGGGGTACAGGGCCAAGCCCTACCTGTGCCCTGCCAATGTGGCCACCATAGGGTATGGGTCCACCTACTACGCAGACGGGCGTAAGGTGACCCTAGAAGACGCCCCCATGGACGAGCCAACGGCTAGGGCGCTCTTAATGACAGAGTTGCTCCATACCTACGCGCCCGGTGCTATACGTCAATGCCCTACCCTCCTCGTTCTTGCCGCGCAGGGTGATTCTCGCAAGCTCAACGCCATCGTGGACTTCTGCTACAACCTTGGAATAGGCAGATTACAGACCTCTACCCTCAAGCGCAAGATCAACGCGCAAGACTGGGAGGGTGCCAAGGAGCAGTTAATGCTGTGGACCAAAGGCGGCGGTAAGGTTTTGCCCGGTTTGGTTAAAAGACGAGTGGCCGAATGCGCTTTACTTTAAGGGCATAACGGCCCTTTTTTGTGGGTAATTATCTATAGGAGCGCAAGACTATGGCACGAGAACACGACAAACCTATTCCCCGTAAGACAACGGGAAAAGACAAGACGTACAACCCCACCGATAAAGGCGCGGGCATGACGGCTAAAGGGCGTGCTGAGTACAACGCCAAGAATAATTCAAACTTGAAACCACCCGCGCCAAACCCTAAGACCAAGGCAGACGCGGGCCGTAAAGCAAGTTTTTGTGCGAGGATGGAGGGCGTGGTTGCAAAGTCTAAAGGGCCTGCAGAACGCGCTAAAGCTTCTTTGAAAAGTTGGAACTGCTAATGAAACCCGGACTATACGCCAATATTCATTTAAAAAGAGAACGTATCGAAAAGCAAAAAGCCGAAGGGCGCCCTGCTGAAACGATGAGAAAACCCGGCACCAAGGGTGCACCAACAGCGCAGGCTTTCAAAGATTCTGCTAAAACAAAAAGGAAATAAAATGGCTTACAAACCCCGCATCGACCACTCTAAAAAGAACTACGAGTCCGAAGGCGCAGACATGGCGCAAGATAAGAAGGTCGTCAAAAAAGCTTTCAAAATGCACGACGAGCAAGCCCACGGTGGCGAGAAGACAGACATGTCCAAACTCAAAAAGGGTGGCCGCGCTAAGATGAAAGGCACTGTACGCACGTACAAAGCCGGGGGTTTGATTGGTGTTAAGAGCGACGACAAACAACCTAACGCCAAAGGCCCTAAGAAGGTTGCTGAGAAGTACAACATGGGTGGTGCGTGCTAAATGCCCATCAAGTCTAAGTCCCAAGAACGCTTGATGCAGGGGGTGGCTCACTCCCCCGAGTTTGCCAAAAAGGTAGGCATCAAGCAGTCTGTGGGAAAAGAGTTTGTGAAAGCAGGCCCCGCTCAGAAGAAACTTCCAGAGCGCATTAAGAAGAAATAATGGCAAGCAACTACAACAACACCTCGAACACAACTGCGCAGACCGTTATAACGGTCGACCAGTTGATTTCGTTTGCCTACAGCGAAGCGGGCAAGCTGGCCGAGGAGTTGACGCCAGAGTACGTCAACAGGGCCCGTCAGGCCCTTTGGTACATCCTGATTAACCTGTCTAACCGCGGTGTGAACCTGTGGTTGTTGGAATACCTTGTGATGGGCAGTTCTGCCCAGACACGCCAGTACGAGATGCCGCGTGGCACCGTGGACGTGCGCGAGGCCAACTACCGTTCGATGACACGCCCAAGCACCGTGTCAGACAGCACAGGCGGCGCGTTCAACACAAACAACATTGACCTAGAGTACACGATCGCCGCGGGTGGTTCTGCAACGGCCACGTACAACGCAACACGCTTTTTAAGCGCCGGCTTTTATGCCGACGTGCGCAACATCACACTGAACGTTGAATACAGCTACGACGGCATTACGTGGGTGGCACTCACCACAGTAACAAACAGCGCCGCCAACCCTTGGGGCTACACGCAGATTGACGGTTCACCTCAGGCAATTTACTGGCGCCTGCGCAACACGTCCGCGGTGTCTGTTAAGGTTCGTGCTATATCGTTGGCCTCGGTGCAACAAGACATACCCATGGCGCGCTTGAACCGCAACGACTACTACAGCCTGCCAAACAAAGACTTCTTGGGTACACGTGCCTTACAGTACTGGTTTGACCGTCAGGTGACCCCGGTTATAAATTTGTGGCCCGTGCCACAAAATGCTTTTCAGACGTTTCAATTTATTATTGAAATGCAACCACAAGACGTGGGCACACTGACAGACGAGATTGCTGTGCCAGACCGTTGGGTGCCTGCCATTCAGGCTCAGTTGTCACACAGGGTGGCCAAGCTGTTGCCGGGCATTGACCCCGCAAGAATTCAAATGTTGAAACAAGATGCCGCAGAGGCCACGCTGTCCGCTGAAGAAGAAGACCGCGATAAGTCTCCCATCTATTTCCGCCCTAACGTAAGTTATTACACTCGATAAGGAACCATCCAAATGGCTCAAGCAGGTTACACACCCATACAGCTTTACTACAGCACCACTGCGGCGGCTGTACCTCTGGCGGCAAATCTTGCGCAAGGTGAATTGGCAATCAACATTGCTGACGGCAAACTCTATTACGAGAACAGTTCTGGTGTTGTGACGTTGCTTGCAGGTGCAGGAGGTGCAGGCATTGTTGCTGGCTCCAACACACAACTTCAATTTAACAACAGTGGTGTATTCGGTGCTTCAGCTAATCTGACATGGGACGGCACAACGCTTAGTTCCACGCAAGTCAACATCACAGGCCAAGGCCCACTACGCCTTCAAGACACAACTGGCGGTGAGTATGTTGGACTTCGTTCGCCCGCTACGCTGGGTGCAAGCTACACACTGACATTCCCCGCAGATGACGGCACAAGTGGTCAAGCTCTGATTACGGATGGCTCCGGTGTTCTGTCATGGTCTACAGCGGCTTCTGGTGATGTGTACGGCCCAGCCTCTGCTACGGCTAACGGCATTGCTCTGTTTGATGGCACAACGGGTAAGCTCCTAAAGGACTCTGCGTCTACAAACGGCTTGATCTATGGTCTAACTGTGGGTCGCGGTGCAGGGGGCGTGTCTACCAATACTGCTTTGGGTGCTAGTGCTTTGGCGGCTAATACAAGTGGGGCTGAAAATACTGCTGTTGGGTTTGAGGCATTAAAGGCAAACACAACGGGCAATTACAACTCTGGTTTTTCAGTTGGTGCTTTAACTGCTAACACATCAGGCTCAAGCAATAATGCATTCGGTGGAAGTGATTCGTTAGTTGGATCGGCTCTTGGCATTAACACTACTGGCGGCACAAACAATGCTTTTGGAAATGGCGCTTTAGCAACAAACCTCTCAGGTTCTTCTAATTCCGCTTTTGGTCATCAAGCACTTAATAAAAACACCACAGCATCAAATAATACTGCTGTAGGTTATCAAGCGGGTTACGCAAACACAACAGGAACTGTTAATACTTTTATTGGCAAACAAGCAGGATTAAGTTTAACTACTGCAAGCAACAGTACATTTGTTGGAAATGTAAGCGGTCGTTCAACTACCACTGGTGAAAGTAATACAGCCGTTGGTTCTGATTGTTTTTATACGAACACAACTGGTTCTAGCAATATTGCAATGGGTGTAAACGCACTTTATTACAACACTACTGGCTCTAATAATGTAGGCGTAGGACTTAGCGCACTCCAAGCCAACACCACAGCATCTAACAATAATGCGCTTGGCTACGAAGCTATGCTTAATACTACTACGGGTAGTTTTAACGTTGCCGCAGGTCAAGGCGCTCTTCGCTCTAATACTACAGGTGCGGAGAATACGGCTGTTGGCAATAGTTCAATGCGTAGCAACACTACTGCATCTAACAATGTGGCATTTGGTGCGGCATCTCTTTATACTAACACTACAGGGACTAGCAACACCGCCATAGGCTATACTTCTTTGTATTCCAACACCACAGCATCTAACAACACCGCTGTTGGTTATCAGGCGGGATACACCAATACGACAGGTGATGTAACTGCTTTTGGTCGCTGGTCAATGTTTTCAAATACAACTGGCGCAGGTTCATCCGCTTTAGGTTTGAATTCGCTTTATGCAAATACCACAGGTAGCTACAACACTGCCTTGGGCTATAGCGCACTCCAATCTAACACCACAGCATCAGGCAACACTGCGGTAGGTTATCAAGCGTTTTACGCAAATACAACAGGCATTAACAACGTAGGTATTGGCTACCAAGCATCGTTAAGTAATACCACTGGTCAAGACAATGTATCAATTGGTCTTCTTGCTGGTCGTGGTACAACCACTGCAAACTACAACATTGCCATAGGTACATTGGCTTTAGGTTCTACATCAAATGATGGCGGTAGTAACGTTGGCATAGGATACTACGCTTTATCTACCAATACAGGTTCTTCAAATACCGCAATAGGTCGTCAAGCTCTTTCTGCAAATACCACTGGCGCAGATAACGTTGCCCTTGGCGCTTATGCTTTGACAGCTAACACAACAGGCAGTGTAAACGTTGCAATTGGTCACAACGCACTTAAATCCGCCACAACCGCAGATTGGAACGTCGCTGTTGGACGAGATGCACTGGCGGCAAATACAACTGGCTCAAGCAACGTAGCTGTCGGTCGTGCGCTTGCAACAAACGTAACAGGCACTGATAACTCTGCGCTTGGTTTTGTTGCTCTGTACTATTCCACCGGAAGCTTTAACAGTGCTTTTGGTTCTCTTGCGTTATTTAATAACACTACTGGTAGCCAAAACACCGCTTTTGGCGTTCAAGCCCTCCAAGCTAACACTACAGCCTCCGAAAACACGGCTGTTGGTTATCAGGCGTTGTACTTGCAAACAACAGCAAGTACAGGCTCAAACACTGCATTAGGTCATCAGGCTGGGTACACAACCAACGGTTTTTACAACACCTTTATTGGTTACAAATCTGGCCTTTCTTCTACGGGCAACCAAAACACCTTCATAGGTCATGGTTCTGGGTCGGCAATGACCAGTGGCTCCAAGAACACCATTCTTGGCGTTTACAACGGCAACCAAGGTGGCCTAGACATTCGCACATCAAGCAACTACATCGTGCTGTCTGATGGGGATGGTAATCCACTTATCTCAACTAATAGCACAAGGTCTGTTGCGCTTAATGGTGCATTCCCACAAACTGGCACAGGCATCACATTCCCCGCAACTCAATCAGCATCATCAGACGCTAATACGCTAGATGATTATGAGGAGGGGACTTGGACACCTTCTTATAACGGAGGACTTACAGGTATAACTTACGGTAGTATTCGTAATGGTTATTACAGAAAAATTGGTAGCCAAGTAACTATATGGTTTGGAATGATGAGTGACGGATTAACTATTACTAGTTCTTCTTTAAATATTTCTGGTTTACCTTTTACATCCTCATCAAGCTCAGGATCTAACGCTACTGTTAATATTAATAACGCAAGCAGATGGGTGTCAAGCCCTCCTATTGTAGGCTCTGTTGAACCAAATACAGCAGTTATGTATTTGTATAGTTCTTTTACTGTTACTGGATCGGGTACTGACCCAGTAGTAGTAACAACAGGAAGTATGTCTACCGCATCAGGAAACAGAAATTTTGTATTTGGAACTGCTACATACTTTGTTTAATTTAAGGAAAAAATCATGTCAACATTCACTGAAGTTACCTACATCTCCGAGTTCAACATCCAGCCCAACGGATGCATTGGTGTTCGCAAAAGCACCGATGTCTTAAAGGATGGCGTTGTCATCTCATCAACCTACTGGCGTTGTGTTCTCACGCCTAACGACCCAACAGCATCCACAGTGCTGGATGAGGTGTACTACGCCAACATAGCTACATACGCTTGGAGCCAACCATCTCCACAGCCTTACGTTCCACCAACACCACCCACACCTTAATTATGATTACCCTGACACAAGAAGAGGCACACCGCCTGTTTGAGTACAGGGACGGTGAGTTATTTTGGAAGCCAAAAATCATATCCCGTGGTAGGCCAAGCGTATTAACGGGTAGAAAAGTTGGCTGTCCAAACGGCAGTGGTTATTTAACAATGGTGCATAACAAGCGTAAATACTATTTGCATCAGTTGGTCTTTCTTATGCACCACGGATATATTCCCGCAAACATAGACCACATTGATGGCGTTGGGTCTAACAATAGAATTGAGAACCTGCGTCAAGCATCTGTTTCTGAAAATATGTGCAACACAAGAATTAACACTGTTAATACCAGTGGATTTAAAGGTGTACATTTCAACAAACAAAAGAGAAAATGGCAGGCCAAACTTTGGGTTCGTGGAACACAAATAGCACGGGTATTTGAAACAAAAGATTTGGCTATTGAATTTATGGATTTACTTCGTGAAATGGCACACGGTCAATTTGCCAATCATGGTCATCATCAAGGAGCATCAGCATGACTCAATTTACTACGACAATCACCGCAATGTACACTTTGCAAACTCCCGATCCAGATTACGTTGTTAATGTGCTGTATCAAGTCACTGGCGTAGATGGCACTTACACTGCCTCTATTGGTGGCAACACGCAGTTCAACTCTGCTGACCAAGTGGGTGCATTCATCCCCTACGATCAGTTGACAGAAGCCACCGTCATTGGTTGGATTCCTGAGTCAGCCATTACAAGCGCACAGCAGTGTGTGCAGGGACAAATCGACAGCATGATTACACCGCCTGTCAGCCCTGCCGCACAACCTTTGCCTTGGGCCGCCTAAGTTAACGGGAAGCCACCACCCGATCTTGGTGGCACATTAAAGGAAACATCATGGGAAAAAATGAAAAGACCCCTGTGACAATCGACGGCGTAGAGTACAAGTTTGAAGACATGACACAGCAACAGCAGATGTTGCTCAACCATGTTGCCGACTTGGATCGCAAACTTGATTCAGCAAAATTTAACGTTGATCAACTTCAAGTGGGTCGCAACGCTTTTTTTGAACTTCTAAAACAAGCGTTGGAAGCCAAGCCTGAAGAGGGTGAAGTGACTGACGTAGAACCAAAAGAGTAAATAAATGTCCGCACAAACGATGACGTATGACAGCCTCGTAGAGGATGTCAAAAGATACTGCGAGCGTAACGACGCGTCGTTTGTGGAACAGATCCCGCGCCTTATTATGCTCACCGAGCAGAGTATTGCCGCGGAGATCAAAACCTTAATGCAACTTAATGTGGTCAACACCACGTTAATTGTGAACAACCCCGTTCTGGAAAAACCAGTTCGTTGGCGTAAAACAATCAGCATGAAGATTAACGGGCAACCAATCTTGAACAGGTCCATGGACTACGTCACGCAGTTTCAAACCGAGTCAAGCCCCGGACAGCCTTTGTACTACGGCGACTACGACTACGACCACTGGGCTTTGGCACCGATACCCAACAGCGCCTACAACGTTGAAATAATTTACTACAGCCGCATTCAGCCGCTTGATATTGAAAACCAAGAAAACCTACTAACCAGAGAGGCCCCACAGGCCTTGCTGTTTGGCACGCTCTTGCAGACCCAAGGCTACCTTAAAAACACGGATAAACTGGCCGTATGGAAAGGGTACTACGACGCCGCGATTTCCGCGCTCAAGGGTGAAGACCAACGCCGTATGGTTGACCGCAACGCCACAAGACAGGAACCTTAATGCCTACATACACCTCGCCCTTTACCGGCAACGTAATCCAGCCGACCGACGTCAGCTACGCCGGTGTTGCGCTGACTGGCACGCTCCAACTGTACTGGCCACAATACGTTAACGCGGGCCAGCAGGTTGCCGCGCGCATCATGGACATTCAGGCCACTGCGGGGTCTATTTTGGTCCTGCCAGACGCCACACAGGGGTCTGTTGGTCAGGACATTCTAATCCGCAACACGGGTGCCAACACGTTCACAGTACAGCGTTTTGGGGGCTCTGGCTCGTTTACCGTGGCCGCCGGCACGGCCCAGTACACCTACATGACAAGCAACACCACGCAGGCGGGCGTGTGGGCTGTTATAGCCTTTGGAACGGGCACGTCCATAGCAGACGCCGCCTCGCTCGCTGGTGTCAGCACTGTGGCCCTTTTAGGCAAGCTAGAGTCTGCGTTCATTACCAACGAGTACGTCTCGGTTCCAACGATTAACGCGGCCTCGCGCGGATCTTGTTTTGTGTGGACCGGCGGCGCCGGCACGTGGACCCTGCCCGCGGCGTCTACCCTGTCAGAGGGTTGGTTTATTCTGGTGCGCAACAACGGCACCGGCGCGCTCACATTAGCAACAAGCGCGGTTGGCTCGACAATTGACTCTTTGTCAACGATCACACTTCCCCTTGGAGACTCTTGCTTTGTCTGCGTGAACAGAGACCCGGCCAAACAAGACTTCTTTACCGTGGGCCGTGGCCGCCCCAACAGTTTGACGTTCTCGTCTGCCACGTACGACGTGGACACCGTGGCCGGCGCAACACTGAGCCTGATCACAACCACACCAATTATTCAGCGCTTCACGGCGCTCAGTGGTTCGCGCACAACCAGTCTGTTGGTTCAGTTGCCTGCCGTGACTCAGGTGTACTACCTGCTTAACGACACCAACCAAAGCGGCTACAACATTAACTTCCAAGTTCAGGGAAGTGTACAGACTCCTTTTAGCCTGACCAATAACTCGCAGGCCATTGTGCTGAGTGACGGCACCAACATCTACCCGTTGATTCAGTCCAACATCGGGCAGTTGGTTATTAACCGCGGAACCGCGGCGTCACCCGCGTATACTTTTGCTTTAGACCCCGTGACCGGCATGTACTCACCCAACAACTCACAGCTTGGGTTTTCTGTGGCCGGAACCAACATTGCAACCATGGACGGCACAGGCGGCGTGGGTAACTTCATCACCACCTTTGTGGGGCGTGTTCAGGCAGATTTGATCTCTGGCGGGGCATTCTAATGGCGGTAGGTCAAGAGCCGTCTAAAATCTTTACGCTGTTTGTCAAGCCCGGCATTAAGCGGGACGGCACACGGTTTGAAACCGACGAGTTTGGTGACGGTATGTGGGCGCGCTTTCAGCGCGGCAAGGCCAAGAAGATCGGAGGCTACCGTCAAATGTTTGCCTCCCCAACCGGCGTTCCACGCGGACTAATTACCAACACACAAAATGGCGTTAACTACATTTACGCCGGCAACTACAAGGGCATTGAGGTCTTTAACACCGGCACCGACCAAGGTGTGGGTATTGGCCCGTTCCCTGTTGAATTTAACAGCACCTACGTTGTCACAGCAATTAACCTTGGCACCAACACACTGACAGTGTTTGGTGACCAAACAACAACACTTGCAAACGCAACTGTTTTCTGGGCCTACAACACGTCGGGTGTTCGCACCAACTACACTGTCAGCGCGGTCCCAACATACAACTCAGGCACCAACAGAACAACCGTTGTGGTGTCTTCATCCACCGGCCTGTCTGCCACCGCGCCGTTTGAGATATACCTTAACAACGGCATAGCGACCAACACACAGTACCTGTGGCAGTTTGACGTGGCGTTTGACTCCTCTGGCGCGGGCAACTCTAAACTGCTTGCACACCCCGGGCGCAACCTAGCAAACATTGACTCTGACGTTTTGACCTCGCTGTACGCGGGTGACTTCTTACCAGACCCCACAACCGGCAGGTACGTGCTGACCCAAGTTGTGGATTCTGGTGGAGCAACACCCACGTTTTTACCCATAGACGCTAGTGGTGGCGTGGTGGTGTTGCACCCGTTTATTTTTGTGTACAGCAACTACGGCGGCCTGCGCAACAACAACGTGTCGTTTGCCTCTGGGTCTGCGTCAGTCCAAACGTTCAACGACTGGAACGGCACGCTGGCCAACGACGTGAACGTGGCCGCGGGTAAGATCGTTAAGGGCTTCCCAGTGCGCGGCGGTACCGCCTCACCCTCTGGCCTCTTCTGGGCCACAGACTCACTGGTACGTGCGTCATTCACCGCAACAACCCCCTACTACTGGCGCTACGACATTGTGGCGGGTCAGATCTCTATCATGTCTTCTAGCTCAGTTGTTGAGATGGACGGCGTGTATTTTTGGATGGGTGTTGACCGGTTCTATCTGTACAACGGCTCGGTTAAAGTACTGCCAAACGACAAGAACGTAAACTACCTGTTTGACAACATTAACTTTGGCGCGCGTCAAAAGGTGTGGGCAACCAAGGTTCCTCGCTACAACGAGATCTGGTTTTTTTACCCACGGGGCACGGCAACAGAGTGCACAGACTGCATCATCTACAACGTTAAAGACCAACTCTGGTACGACGCCGGCCAAGCAGAAGGCGCGCGCAGGTCCTGCGGTTACGTGACCGAGGTGTTCCCAAGGCCCATTTGGGCGGACTGGCAGTTCAGTGGCCGTCTGGGTATCAACTACACACTGACATACGGCCCTAACCGCGCAACAGCGCCGGTCACAACGGCCTATCAGGTTATTGCGCCGGGTGACTTGACAACCAACCCCGCGGGCTCGTTCATGGTTTTTAACCAGACACTGGACCCAACGTTCATGTCTGCCAACCAAATCACCGCGGCTGTGTTCACTAACAACGCCTCTGGTGGGTACACAACCATTACCTTTGCTGACCCCGTGGCCGCTGGTGTGGTTGCTGGTAGTATTATGACGCAGGCAACTGGCGGGTACGTGATCTGGGAGCAAGAGTTTGGCAAGAACAAAATCACAGACGTTGATGAGTTTGCAATTGACTCGTTTGTTGAAACCTGCGACATCAGCTTTGTGGGCGGCACACCCGCAGAAGACGTCACTACGGGCATTAACAGGCGCATGCACCTAACGCGTATTGAGCCGGACTTTAAGCAAGTCGGTGACATGGAGTTGACAATTGTTGGCAGACCCTTTGCCGACGGCCAAATAGAGGAAAAAGGGCCTTTTGTGTACGGAGAAAATTCCGGTAAGGTTGACCTGCGCGCCGAGTACCGTTTGGTCAATTTGCGTTTTAGAAGCAACATAATTGACGGCGACTACGAGATGGGCCGCGTGTTGATCACGGCAGAACTTGGCGACGAGCGCCCCTAATGAACGTCATTGAGTTCCTGCCAGCTTACGCCACGTGGGATGAATGGAACGGGCAACTGGTCCATTATTTTGGGGACCAGTCGTTTTCTGTTTTGCCTGAAGACCAGTGGCAAGAGGTGGCGCAGTCTGTTGCCGTTAACCCAGTGTTTGACAAGTATTCCGTTCCAGACCCCGGGGCGTTTATAAACTGGCAAGATTGGGCCCTCTCGTTGACCATGGCTATCAACGGCGACGGGGCGTAAGCTCTTCAATTTATGGGTAATTCTCTATAGGAATACCCAAACCAACACACACAAATGGCAATCTCAGACCAACAGATATTTGACTGGTTTTTAGCTAATCCCGGAGCGGATGATGCCACTGTTGCGTCTACAATGGACCAATTCAGTCTGACACCAGCAGATATTGCTCGTGCTACGGGGGCTGATCTTTCAAATGTCCAGTCTCGCTATGATGCTGTTTCACCGCCAGCACCTGTTGGTGGTTTATCTGCTGTTACCGGTGGAAATAATACTGTCCTAGAGGACACCTCAAACCCATACATTCCTCAAGCATCGTACACCCCGCCAGCTACAACTGGTGGGTTAAATGCAATAGAAACTCCGGCCGCGGTAGTTGATACAGGAACAACTGCTACCGGCGGTGGTGGTTTACCTACAACACCCGCAAACAACGCCAACCAATTAGGTGGCGTTATCTTGGCCGGTGCTAGCTGGATGGCTGGTGACGAAAAAACAAACCTTGCCAACCAAGTTTTTGGTCAAAACGTTACAAACACAGCCGTAGGTGGCCAAAAAACTTCAGACGTTTTAAACCAGTTAAATGTTTTTGAAAGAGACGGTGGAACTTTTGCGCCGGGTTCTACAGTTGTACTAGACGTTGGTGCCAATGACATTGCCCAAGGTGTTGACCGAAACACCATCACTAGCAACCTGAATGAAATTGTTTCTAGGTTGGGAGACAAGGGCGTTAAAGTTATTTTATCTGGTCAACCAAATGCCAGTTCGTATGATGACGCTATTTCACGCACAAACTTACAGATGGACAGTTTGTACAGTGACATAGCAAAAAACAACCCAAACGTAACCCTTGTTGATGCAATGTCTGGGCTGTTGAATCAAAAAGATTTGATGGACGCAAGTGGGTTTCACTTAAAAGACGATGCCTCAAAAGCAACCTACATTAACCAGTTTGCAGACGCGTACAACAATTTGGTAAACCGCGGCGTAGATACAGACACAGCGGCGACACTTGCTGTACAACAAGCGGGTACAACTACAGGCTCAACTACAGACAACTACTTCGGTGATTATGACTCTAATACAAACACCGGAGCGGGCACAACAACCGCAAACCTTGGTGGACAAGACTACAGAATAAGCACCGAAAACGTTGACAACGTGTACAACCAAATTGTTGGTCAGGGCACGATGGGACAATGGACCGGCGAGGGTTTTGGTTCAGCAGAAGCCAACGCACGAAAAATGGCCGAGAACTTGGTGGCCTCTGGTGTTACAGACATCAACCAAATTGGCCAAAAGACAATCACAATACCCGCGTCGTCTTATGAGACCGAGCAGGGAACACAGTACGTTCCTGAGAGCACGCAAACAGTTTTAGTCAATAAAGCCACAGGCCAACAGCTAGTCAACGACTACGGCGAACGTGGTGGTGTGGGTAACGCGTTCTCTGGCACGTACACTGGAGAGGGCAACACAGCGTACAACGTTGGTTTTGACGCGCAAGGTAAACCCATTCTGTACACCACAGGCGCGTCCAGTGCTGATGATCTGAGTGGCCTGCAGATGATCCTGTCTGCCGCCTCGTTCATTCCCGGCGTGGCCCCGTTTGCACAAGCCGCTAACGCCGCCATATCAGCAGGACAGGGTAACTGGACAGGCGCCGCACTTGGCGCGCTTGGTGCCGCTGGGTCGGCTGGTTTTACCGACATTGGTGGCATACCAATCAACGACGCTAAAAACTTTGTTGGTGGTTTGAACGCAATTCAAACAGGCAACGTTTCTGGACTACTAAACTCCGCCGCTAATTACGCTGGCGCTAATTTACCCTCAGAGGTTCGCACTGGTTTAACCATAGCCAACGCGGCCAACGCGTTTGCCAACAACGACTTTGCGGGGGTGGCAGACGCCGCGGCCTCGTTGACCGGTAGCAGTGACGCCAAGCTTGCCGCGTCGGCTTTGCGCGTGACACAGGCGTTTGATCGTTTTAACCAAACCGGCGACCCCTCTGCGCTTATGAGCGCCGCGTCGGCGTTTAACAACGCGGCCAACGCGGCCAACACAAGCAACACCGCGTTCACGGCGTTTAAAGACGTCATTGCGGCTGGTGGTACACCAGAGGACGCACTGGCCGCGTCTAATCAGTTTGACACCGCACTAGCAGGTGTTACACCAACAACATTTACACAAGACTTGCCTGAGGACACCAACTACGCACAAGCGGCCGAAGACCTCATACAGCAATACGATGTTGCTGGTTTAGCTTTGCCAGTAGGACAGCCCGGTGGAGTAAGCGCCGCATCAACGGCGCCGCTATTACGTTTGGTTCAAGCGGCGGCAAACGACCCTAATTACGCGTCAAAGCTCACTGCGTTAGAAAAAGTACTGACTGCCGCGGGAAGCTCTATTGCGCGGGTGTTGAACGCGGGTGTTGCATTAGGCACATACTCACCTTCTACAAACGTGGGTGAAGACGCAACACTACAACGTTTGCGCGAATCCGGAATGATTACATTGGATGATGTAAACAAGGCTGGCGCAGGTAGAGGTTTTGTAAACCCACCAAACGTAAAGCCAGACACATTAACGGCACCCGAACAAAAACCTTACGTTGTTCAACCCGGCGACTACACAGACACGGATGAAGAAGTACAACCATGGCAAAACATTGACCCTGTTTCTGGATTGCCTTTGGTTAAACCAGCGGAAGAGTTTCCTCCACCAGATTTAACACCTGACGAGCCTCCTTTTGTTGCGCCTGTAGCGCCTCCAGCAAACGATCCTTTCCAACCCCCTGTTGTAACCCCTGAGGAGCCTTTTGTGGCTCCTACAGCGCCTCCAGCAAACGACCCTGCTGTTGAGCCCGCGACACCAGAAAGAAAGCCTGTGGTGGTTCCCGGAGAACCTGCAATTTCTCCAAAGCCTGAGGTCAAACCAGAAGTTAAGCCTGAGGTGAAGCCTGAGGTGAAGCCTGAGGTGAAGCCTGAGGTGAAGCCTGAGGTGAAGCCTGAGGTCAAACCAGAAGTTAAGCCTGAGGTCAAACCTGAGGTCAAACCTGAGGTCAAACCTGAGGTCAAACCAGAAGTTAAGCCTGAGGTCAAACCAGAAGTTAAGCCTGAGGTGAAGCCTGAGGTTAAGCCTGAGGTCAAACCAGAGGTCAAACCAGAGGTCAAACCAGAGGTCAAACCAGAGGTCAAACCAGAGGTTAAGCCTGAGATCAAACCAGAGGTTAAGCCTGAGGTAGTAACCCCTCCTGTGGTGAACCCTCCTGTGGTGAACCCTCCTGTGGTGAACCCTCCTGTGGTGAACACTCCTGTGGTGAACCCTCCTGTGGTGAACCCTCCTGTGGTGAACCCTCCTGTGGTGAACCCTCCTGTGGTGAACCCTCCTGTGGTAAACCCTCCTGTGGTGAACCCTCCTGTGGTAACCCCTCCCACCACACCAACTAAGACAACAGGCGGTGGTGGTGGTGGTGGTGGGTATACACCAACACCAAGCCTTGGTGCAGACGCAAAATTTTCTTACAAAAAGGTGTCGGAAGACGCACCAATTTTGAACCCCTTACTATTTAGTTTGGCGGGCGTAGCAATACCACCATCCACTCCTGAAAAAACCTTGACACCCGAAGAAGAAACGGATAAAAAGGAAGAGGAAAATAACAAAGAAGAGGCACCTGCTTTGGATCTACTCAGTTTCTTTAGTTTTGCCGAGGGCGGCATGGTGCCCGAGCACCCCATGGGTCAACCAGAGTTTTACTCTGAGGGTGGCGCAGGAACAACCTACATCCAAGGCCGTGGTGATGGTACGTCAGACCAGATCCCCGCCATGGTGGCCAACAGTGAATTTGTGTTGCCCGCAGACGTCGTGTCTGCTTTGGGTAACGGCTCCAGTGACTCTGGTGCAGATATTTTGGACCAGTTTATTAAAACAATCCGCGAACACAAGCACTCTAACCCCCCGGGCGAGTTGCCACCAGAAAGCAAAGGCCCGCTAGAATACCTATCTAGCGCGCACATGAAAGGAAGAAAATGAGCGTTTTTGATTCAAGCAGTACAGTTAACACAACACTGCCAACGTGGTTTACCACCGCACAACAGAACATTGCCACACAGGCACCACAAACATACCAAGCGGCCACGGCCCCGGGTAGCACTGTTGCGGCCGGTTTGATCAGCGACCTTAACAGTCAAACCGCCAACCCTTTCACAACGGCTATCAGCGGTCTACAAACAGCGCAGACGGCCAACGCAAACCCGTTCCTTTCCACTGGCGCGCCCGACACGTCTACCCCCTTGGGTGGTTTGTTTGCGGCGCAAAATGCCAAGCTGGACCAGATCCTTCCAGAGATTACGGCGCAAGTTGGCGCCGGCGGTATTGGAAGCGGCAATTACGGGTCCTTGCGCGGCCAAACAGCCACCAACACAGCGCGCGCAGGCGCGTTGACCACACTGGCTGAACAGCAAAACAAAGCCTACATGGACGCAATGCAACAGTCTATCCAAGCGGGTCAGGCGTTGGGTAACGTTGGCTCACAGTATGGCACGACGTCCCTGAACACAGCAACCCAAGAGATGATGGGCGGCTTGCCCACACTGGCTAAGTACAGCGACATCATCAACGCGATGGGCCCAACAACCGACAAGAGTGTGGAGACAACCACGTCTAAAGGCGATTACGCTAACTTCTTGGCAGGTCTTACTGCAATTGGTGGCGCAGGCAACGTGCTTTCTAACGCGTATAATGCAAACACCGCGTACCCATGGTTGAACAAACTGCTGTCTAGTGACGTCGCGGGTGTAAACTTTGGTGGTAGCGGCAGTGGCACTTTTGGTGAAGGCGATTACTAATTATGGAAAACCCAACGATTGAACCAACAGGTGGACTGCCGCTTGTAAAAGGCGAAATGCTTGGCAAGAGCGGGTTGAACGTTCTTGGCAACAAGGGTGTTGCACTCGGCATGGACGACAGCGCCAGCATTCGCGACTACCTTCAGCAAATGATCAACCAACGTCAGGCTTACAAAGGTAGCTTTGAGCAGGGCATGGACCAAATGCGTTCTGTTCTTGGGGACACTCAAAACCAGATGGCCCAGAACATGCAGACCCAGAGCGCCAAAGAGCGCACCAACGAGCAAGACGTGTTCAACATGCGTGTCAACATGGCACAGTTGAAGACACAAGAAGAGCGCTTGATGCAAGAGAAGCAACAAAAAGCGCAACAAATGTTGCAGACTGAAAACGCAATTCGTGCGGCTTCTGGTTTGCCCCCTTTGACGTCTCTTCCCGGAATGGGAGGCCAAGGTGCTCCAGCGGCTCAAGGTGCTCCAGCGGCTCAAGGTGCTCCTATGGATCAACAAGGCGCTCCAGCGGCTCAAGGTGCCGTCTCTGGTGAATTCTTAACACCCACACAACAAGCAAGCATTCGTGTTTTAGCACAAACTAACCCAGAGGAAGCAATTAAGCAAACTTTGGCGTTGACTAAACAAGACGAAATGGCGCGTCGTTTAAAAGCCGCGGGTATCTTGCCCGGCACACCCCAATTTAACGCGGCAATGTTTACGAACGTTGTTGGGGCTACTGCTTTTAACCCACAAGATATTCGTACCGCCGGTGGAGACGTACAACAAACACCGTTTGGTGCCGCTAGTGCCCTTTTAGCCCCTCCTGCCACTGCGGCTCCTGCCCCCGCCCCTGCTCCTGTTGTGGGGGCTCCTGCGGCCCCTGCGGCGGCTCCTGTAGCTACCGCGCCGAGACCTACTTCTGCGGCTCCTGTGGCCCCTGCGGCTCCTGCGCCTGTAGCGGCGGCCCCTGCTTCAGCAACGGGTATCAACCCCGCCACTGGTTTTACTTACGGGTCTAAACAGGACCTTGAAGAACGACAAAAAATTGCGGCTGTTGGTCGCGCGGGTGAAACAAGAGAAGCAGAGAAAAATGCTGAAACCGCCGCGAAAGAATTGGAAACCCATAGCGCGGAAGTAAAAGAAGCTAAGACCAATTCTATGGTTGCTCAGAATATGCAAAAAGATATTCGCACAGCGGGAAGTTTGTTGGGCAAGCTTGCTGGTGGTGGCGCTCAGTCTGCGTTCTTTGGTTTGATTGACCAAGGCATTCAAGTTGGTCAACTAGGTTCAATTAACGCGCCCGGTTTTACTGAGGCTGTTGTTAAGATGGACCCAAAAGCCAAAGACCCAAAAATTTTGGACGCGTACGTTCGTGTAGCCAAAGACGTAGAGGGTTTAAAGCTTGCCTACACACGTAAGGTGTTTGAGGGCCAAGGCGCTGTGACAGAGAATGAGCGTAAGCTGATTGACACCGCGGTGGGTAACGTGAACCGCATGTCTCCTGCTAACTTGATGCGCATGGCCAAGGCAACTGAACTTGAAGCGCGCAACAAGATGGACCAAGATCGTTTATGGAATGACATGAAGAGCGCGGGCATGACTTGGAGACAATATAAGTCTAGTAAAGAGTTGGCCGACATGCAACGCAACCAGTTCTATCGCACCGCTAAAACGTTTGGTATCACTGACGCAGTTTATCCCGGGGACCCCGCACGATGACCGGGCTTGAATCACTCAGCCCAAAACAACGCGCTACAGCACAGCGCGTTATTGCGGAAGCAAAGGCACAAGGTGTGCCTGCGGAATTGGCATACGGTATGGCCATGCAAGAGAGTGGATTCGACCAAAGCAAAAAGTCTAAGACAGGACCCACTGGTGTGATGATGCTTGGTAAAGCGGCCGCCAAAGACATGGGTGTGAACCGCCATAACGAAATGGAGAACATTCGTGGTGGTGTGGCTTACATGAAACAGATGCTTGATAAGTACCAAGGCGACGTGGACAAAGCTTTGATTGCTTATCACGACGGCCCTAACAGCGCATATTTTAAAAACGGTCAGGCCAGTCCTGCCGCGATAAACCACATTCAGAAAGTTAAAGGATACGCAGGTATGGCCACCCCAACTACTTCCGTTGTTAAAGTTCCCCCCGCACAAGAAGGCAAAAGCAGATTCAACATTGAACTAGAAGATGTTGAACCATTAGATATTACGGGCCTTGCAGGCACTGTAGCCCCCGCACAAGGTTTTGGTCGTCAGCGTGACATCTCTGATGTCATGGCCGGCGGTGCTGGCGCCGCCGCAGGTTTTGCGTTTGGTCCTGACAAACCAATGAGCAAAAAGCGCATGGACCAGATGCGCATTCAAATTGCCGCGGACCGTGCCGCCAAAGACGCGCAGGCACAAGCACAGGCCGCCGCAAACAAAGCGCCAATGTTTGGCACAGGCAAGGACAATTGGAACGTTAACCAGCACGAGCAAATGTTGGCCCAGAGTTTAGCCAACCAACCCAGTCAAGCCGCTATGGGTCAAATGGAGCCAGAGATGCGCGCACGTCTGGCCAAAGCGCAGGCCATGTACCCCAACATGGCGCCTGCAGGCCCTACTTCTTTGATTGCACTGCCTAACACTGTGGGTCAAGGTAGCAAGGTGTTGCCTGCCCCCGTTACCACACCACCCGTTGCTGGTGGTTTGCCTGTAGCACAACCCAAACCAATTAACTTTGGTTCACGTCCGGGCCAGTTGGTCAATGCCCTTGGTGGCGGTATGGCCGCCGCACAAGTTAACGACATGTCACAACGTGCCGCACAGGGCGATTATGCAGGCGCGGGACTAGCAGGTGTTAGCGCGCTAGGCGCCACCGGCATGACGCACTCTAACCCCAAGGCTAAAGTTGCAGGCGCGCTCACAAGCGCACTGGGTGCAGGCGCACAAAAATTGTATGACATCTTTAAAACAGAAGATGAAACCAAGTCAGTGTTGCAACCAACAGGTGAACCGCCTAAGTATAAAAAAGGTGGTGCAATAAAAAAGCCGGACGGCGGCCTGTCCGCCGTTGAGCACTTTGACGGTGGTGGTCGTACTGGACTCGCAAAAAAGGTAGTGGGTAAAATTGCCGGCGCGTTTGGTAACCCCCCGGGCCAGTTGGTTATGCCATCTGCCGAAGAGATTGCAAAGTTTGCACCAAAACCAACACAACAATTAAAGTTTAGTGAGGCTATTAGGCCGTACCAAGACCAGTATCTTGGCGTGCACATGTCTGACAGACAGGGTGTTCACGGCAATCGTTGGGGTGGCACAGGCTTCCCTAACTTCCAAAACATAAACCCAATTCATTCGGCCAACAAGGCTGTGTGGATGAACGACAGCGAAGAGGCCGCAAACAGGCTAATTCAATCCGCTAGAGAGTTTAATGGCCGTCCTATGATCAACACCAACTACATTGGTGCGCCAGATCAACACAGGTCTAACAAGACTGTTTTCAACGACGTGCTTGATACGTTCTACAAGAACCAAGCCGCGGGCCAAGTAACACCCGAACAGATTGAAAAAATTAACCAAGTTATTTTAAACAAGGCCAAGACAACAGGCACACTAAAAGACCTGCCGTTCAGAGACAAGTTTAACATCATGGACAAGGACGCTGTTAGGGCGATTGCTGGAGACACGTTTGAGGGTCGCAAGGCTATGGGCGACCTCCTTGGCATGGGCCTTGGAACACGCAAACCCGCAACTGTGCCTCAGTACGCAAACATTTTAGAAGACCACGCAGACCCGTTTACTAGGGGCGCGCCTACAAGCGCGGTTGGTACGCGTTTGTTCAGTGTAGACAATGTGCCTGCACAGTACACCGACGATGTGTTGCACCCCGACTATCGTTGGAAAGTTACAGGCGAAGACAAACAGGTGCAGTTCCCTGCGGTGCCACAGAACATTGCTGTGCGTGACTGGTACAACGAGATCAAACCGCGTATCGGCATGGAGCCCCACGGCAACGCTTGGTTCTCTTATCCAAAGCGACCACAGCTTATCAGCAAAGACTACATCACCATGGCGGAAGACGCAGGCTACGCAGAGGGCGGTCAGGTACAACATTTTGATCGTGGTGGTAAGGTTGGCGCGCTCACGCGTATTGCGGAGTCGGCGTATGACATGCTCAAGCTAACGCCTGAGAAGATTGAAGCGTGGCGCAAGTTAAACGCAAAGCCTTATAAGCAACAGCAAGACCCCCAACTGGCCCAAGCGCTTGAAGCGTACATGACAGGCAAAATATCACAGGCCGACTACCTGCGCATTATGAACGAGCGTAGGCCGATGCGCCCGTTGACTGAGTTGCCAAAGGCACACTCTGATATTGACATTGTGTCCGCATTGGATTCAAACAAAGTTAACAGGGGTATTCTTGGTTTGAACCTGCAGGTGCCAGAGGGCATGCGTGTTGGTAACCGCCTTGACATTCCGGCGTACGAGCGCTATGGCACCTACGTTGACACAATGCACGACCCCGCAGGCAAACCTATTGGGTATGGTCACACAGGACATTTAAAAGACGTGGAGTTTAAGTCTGACCCAAATAAAGCCATCCGCGTGGGGCTTGGGACTAGACCGCAGGGGTTGACACCCTTGGCCGCTGAAGAGGGCGCCGATAAGGGCCCGTTCGCTATGATGGTGGGCAACCAACAAACAACCAAGGACGAAGAGGTCCGCAGGATGCTTGCAGAGGCCCTACAGGACCCCACGTGGCGCCAGATCGGCATGAACCCATACCGCGGGTCACAGTTCTACGACAAGGCCGACATGCAACCAGTGTTTAGCGCGGCTGAAAAGATTCAGGCCGGCCCGCTGGTGCTGGCGCGTGACGTAGAGAAAACATCGTGGAAAGACCCGCGACTAAAAACCAAGTATGGCGTGAACTACGCACAGGGTGGTTTGACACACTTATAGGCTTGGGGGAGAAGAGTGGCTACCAAACCACCCCCCTTCTCGCCCTTATTTGCGGTAGCGTGTGTCGATCCAAGACTCTGCCGCAAGCGGGAAATCTCCCGCCCAACTTGGTGGTGTGGTCAAAGACTTCATCACCAATTCTTCAGTTTGTTTCGCGTCTTCAACACGGCATAACGAAAGAATTTCATCATGGATCAGGTTAATCACCGAAACGCCTTTACCCTCCAGTTCAAGCGTAGCCTCGGCAAGAAAATCTCTTGCGGTTCCCTGAACGGCGGACTGGAAGATGCTAGAACCAATAAGCTTGTTGCGGCCCCACTTGCGGGTGAAAGTGTTCTGACTGGTAACATACACCACGTCAGCCAACTTACCCCATGGCGTGTACTCCTGAACGACCTCAGGGGCTTGCCAACAAATTAGGCGGCCACTGGGTAGTTGCATCCACAACGCGCCCTTAACCACCTTAAACGTCACCTTACCGGCCTTAAAGGGGCTTCCCTGCTCCTTAATAGCGTCGATGGCCGCTTGACCCATTAGGAACCAACAGTTCTTCACCTTAGCGTAAGACAGCCTGTACGCGTTCACAGCGTTCTCTGCCTGCCCGAGGTCCAACATCACCCCCATGCCTTCAGCGTAGGCCACAAGGCCCTTTGCGCCCTGCCCAAACATGCAACCGAGCACAGCAGACTTGCTGACCTGACGCATGTCCTTGGTCACCTGTTCGTAGGGCACCTTGTACAGGCTTGTTGACGCGAACGTTTTGTACTCGTCCAGTCCTTGTCGGAACAACTCCACCTTGTCGTTCTGGCCTGCGATCCACGACGCCACCCTGTTCTCTATCGATGACAGGTCAGCGTCCACAAAGGTGTACCCCTCCGGTGCCTTGATGGCGTTGCGCACAATCGACGAGCACGCGTCCATCACACGGTCACCAAAGCGCTCCTTCATGGCCAAGTAGCCTCCATGCTCCAGACCTATCTGCACAGCGTCTGCAATGTCTTGGTCCTTCATCCACAGCGCGGGGCGCGCGATGTTCTGCAGGTTGATCCCACGACTGGCCCAACGCCCTGTAGAGGCGCCGTGGTACACCAGACCGTTACGAATGCGACCGTTTACCTGCACGTCGCCCATCTTATTGAACTTGGTGACAGACGTTTTAGAACCCTCGTAACGTAATTCCAGAACCCTAACAACGTCCTTGTTAGAATGCGATTTCTTTGTTAGATTCTCAATTGTTTCGGCCTGCATGTCTGGTATGTCCAGACCCTTGGACCTGAACCAGTTGAGCAGTTGCTCGCGCTTGGACACCTCAATGCCGCCAGTCAGGCGCGTAATCTCTTCGTTAATGTGGCTCATCTCGTGAGCCACCACGTTGATGATGTTGCCCAACTCCGCGGGGTCCACTGGCACGCCGCGTTGGTTGATCTTCTGGGTTGCCACCCACACAGACTGCTCGGAAGGTGACAGTTGGCGTAACTTTCCGACGACTGCAATCTCGGTCTGCACGTCACGTTTGCAGTACTCAAACATTTCGGCCAGTAGCTCTGGGTCCATGTTGAACGTGCCGTCCTTCTTGGGCTTGCTCAACAGTTGAATAAGCTTCTTGCCGCGCTTGTCTTTTTGGAAGTCTGCCTGCATAACCTCGCCGGCTGTATCCAAGTCCTGTGGGATGTTGTTTGCGGCCGCTATGGCCATAGAGTCAATCAGTTGACTCCATGTGATTGTGGGCCAACAAAAGCGCTCGCCCACACGGTTCCAAATGTGGTACTCGAACGACGCGTTCCATGCGGATATTTTGCCGCCGTGAACCATGTGGTTAAACACCCAATCGGGTATTTTGTCGGGGGCCCACACCTGCACGTCGTCCGCGGTGAAACCTGCGGCTAGGCAAATGATCTCTGTGCTGTGGTGGGAAGAATAATAATCAAGGCCGTGGACCTTGAGATCGACCTTGCTACGGGTCTCAAAGTCGATTGAAAGAACTGACATAACTGCTCCTAAGGCATGCAGACGAATCTGCGTTAAAAAAGAGCAGAGAGGTTTCCCTCCCTGCTTAAAAGTCCACTAAGGACTCACCATGAAACACCCGCAAACTATAACATAGATTTTGTGCGTTTTTGAATTTCGCGATCAATGTACCATTTAGCCTTCTTCAAGTCCTCAATGGCATCTTTCTTCAAGTCACAACGCCAGATGTATTTAATCGCGTTACCTAGGTTAAACCCCATGTGCTCAGTAACTTGAATACACTCAATACCCGACGGGTGTTCGGTGTAGTGAGGGGGACTATTAACTACATCTGGTTCGATCATTTGAAAGCGCTCAGTGCGTACTGGTGCAAATGGGCCCACAAACCCATGGCAATAAAGCCAAGGTATGCCGCGCCAATTATTCCCACCAACATGGTAAAAGCACCAAGAACATTTTCACAAATTCGTAAAATTTTCTCTTTCATACCTACTCCTAAAAGGTGGGGTGGTGTGCGCTCCCCCGAGAACCCTCAGAGGCACCACCCCAGTTTAATTATATCTCACAGACGCCGGCCACACAGGCAAGCATTTGGGCGCCTTCTACATTATCGGTGTTTTCGGCAAACTTTGCCCACTCGATTGTTGGCATTTGCGCCAACAGTCTGTCGTAGTCTTCCTTGGTGCACTCCTCGTATGGGGCCTGTCTGTACGTGCCGCCGTCATGGGGCAAGAACGACACGCCTGACATTTCGTCAAAGTGGTCCCAAACAAACGCACCCACCTTGGGCCACTCACTCTCCTTGACCGAAATGGTCACAGAGGGCTTGTGCTCACACCAGTGGCGTTGGTACGTCAGCCACAGACCCAAGTGGTCAATCGCGTCAATGTCGTCGCGTGTGGTCAAACCCTCAGGCGCCTTCTGTGGGAAGCTGACACGATCGTGTTGTTGGGCTTCATCACACATGGCTCGTTGGGGATGCCTTGGGCAACCAAGAACTGGGACAGCGGGTCCTTCATGTCACCGCGCACGCGGCGGATGTAGTAGGGTGAGTGGCGTGGGTGAATGCCGCTTGCTGTGTCTGTCAACTGGCTCACTGTACCGCTAGGCTTAACGGCGGTAATAGCTGTTGAGCGTGGGATACCAAGCAGGTCGGCGTACTCAGCGTTGGCCTCTTCAGCAACCAAACGCAACTGGGGCAACCACAACGCGGCGCCGTCTGGGTTACTCGTAACCTTGTGGTCGTAGATGCCGGTCAAAGACACACCTAACAAACGCTCTTCCTCGGTGTTTCGTTGCCAGACCTTACGCAGGTATGGGAAGTGCGTGAACGTGGCCTGTATGGTGCCTAAAATGGCCGCCATACGCACCTTCTGCTTCAAACTCTCCAGTGTGTCCTCAGGGCGCACCATCACCTCTGTCAGGTTACAGAACTGGTAGGGGCGCAGAATGATCTCACTGCAGGGGTTTGTGCCAAACTCAAAGTTGGGATCACGCTTGCCGTACTTGGCCACCGCGGCCTTTGCGGCCTCACGGTTGAAAATACCGCGCTCGCCTGAGTGGCTGTTATACAGCGACGTCCACTCTTCCAAGAACGTGCCAACTGTTGGCTTAACGTCGTACACCGCGCTGTTGTTGGCCAGTGCTCGGTGGCCGGCAGTCTCCCACCAGTTACCAGACTTGGCGTGGCGGATACGCTCGTCGTTCAGGTCGGACAAAGAGATCATGGCAGAACGGCGCACGCCACCCACCACAACAACCTCACCGATCTTGCACATCAGGTCGTGGCACTCAAGCGTGTTTAGCTTGCGGCCCTGTGCGGCCTTGAAGATTTTGATTGTGAAGTGGAACAGGTCAACCAGTGGCTCTGGACCGGATGCGCGGCCACCAAAGGTCTTCAGGGGTGTGCCTGCGGCGCGCACCCTGCTCACGTCCCATTTTGGGATCTCACCGGCGTACAGGTTGGCTAGTAACAGGCGGTATGACTTGGCCCAACCTTCTTTGCTGTCGTGCACGTTGATAACGTGGCTAGACTCAAACAGGCGCTCTGGCACGTCGGGCAGTTTGTTTGTGTACTTAGATTCCACAGAGAAGCCGACACCTGTACCACAGAGCAGAATGAACATGGCTTCGTCAAATGACTTGACGTCGTCCACGGGGAGGTATGAGCAGTTGTATACGCAGGTGTTGTCACGGTCGGCGGCTTTTCCAGAGGTCATCATGGCGCGCATTGACGGCATGATGTGATGGCCAGATATGGCGTTAAAAATGTCTTGCTTCATTGAAGAATCAAGTTTGGGTGTCTTTTCAAAAACATAGTTCACGTAACGGTTTACAGTTTCGTTCCAGTCCTCACGTCGATTTTGATCTGGCATGAACTTAGCGTATCTGCTTTTGTGGATGTACTGTTGGTATTGGTTCATTTTATGGTGATAAATTTTAGAGACAAAAAAAGCCCACGCGTGAGAGTGGGCGTCGGGGACAGCAAAGATTACTCTTCTGCTGTTTCTTTTGCTTTGGCGGCTTGTTCGGCCTCCAAGGCTTCTGCTTGTGGGCGGCCTTGGTCAACGATGGCCATGATGGTCATGTTCACGTCAGCAAAGGGAAGCTTGCCCAACAAACTCAGAATGTGGTTAGTTTCATCGACAGTAAATTCAAGTTTGATCATAATAAATGTTCAGTATATTAAACAAATTAGGGGCTAGGCCCCCAACCTACTTAGACCGCGAAGTCAGAGGCGGCGGAAGAACCACCACCCAAACGCTCGCCGTCTTCCAACTTTTGCAAGTTGCCTAAACCGCAGGCAATGCCCTTGGAGCCCTGTTGGTTGTAGGCGTAGAATGTCAATGACACTCGGCCGTAGCAACCAGAATAGAACTCTTCTGGGTCAATGATCGCGTTCAATTCAGCGTCCACAACTCCGGGCTTTTGCACAGAATTGGCGTTGATGAAAAACGAATTTTCATACGCCGCGTCGTCCTTCTCCGCGTCACCGTCACGCAGGCCGCCTTTAAGGCCCTTTGGAACAGTGCCGCCAAAATAGGCCGCGCTTGCCGCTTTGGCTTTTTCAAAAGCCGCGTTGATCTTATCGATGGTCTCCTTGTCCTTCTTGTCGATAATCACCGACACAGAATACTTGGGGGTTTTGCCCTCTTCGCTTGCAACGGGTTTGAACACGTTAGCATAAGAAAAACGCACTTTACCGGTAACCACTTTTTCGTTCTTGGCCATCTTGGCCTCCTTGTTTACTAATTCGAGAGCACTTTGAAATAGGTGGCTCTCAAGACCCAAACTCTTCCTTCAACTTCGAGGGCACCAGTTTTGGTTCCCCTGCAGGCTTGACAATCAGGTCACCAAGAATATCTTGGAGGGGCCCTTTGCCTACCTGCTTTTCCAATTGTGCCACAGATTTTAAACTGGGTGTGGTGAATATATCATCAAATCCAGCTTTCTGTAACTTTTTTGCCGCATCTTCTTGCGCGTCTATTTTGCGGTTGGTGCTTGACTGCCCCAACTCGTAACCAGTGGGTACTTTGCCGTGGTCTGTTGCCTGTGTCAACATGTAATCTTCAACGTCAGAAAGCCACTTGCGTGTCTTAGCCGCGTCCTTGAGCACCTTGATTAACTCAGTCTCCGACAGAAGCGCGGGCTCTTTAAAATCGGCCGCCGCGGCCGTGTTGTTAAAGTCTGCGCGGGCCTTGCACTGTGACTTGGCCCTGCAGAATTGACAGTGGTCCCCTGCCATAAACTCGCCTTGGCCGGCATACGCCTTTTTGGCCTTGGGTTTAACCACGTACTCTGCCCAGTCTTTCAACTCGTCCAACGTTACCGTTTCGGTGGTGATGCTGTCCTTGCGGGGTTGGTGAATGGTGTATTCAATGTGGGTTATGTTTGGGAATTCGTCTTTGTACTTGTACCAACCACCAAGGCCGTACAGCCTCAGTTGCGGGTTGTCCTCGGCGTCCACCGCCACACCCTTGCCAAACTTCAGGTCGATCACCCGCACCTTGTTCTCGCTCATTATGACCACGTCGGCGGTGCCGAAGCCGTCAGGCACCCACTCACTGAAGTCCACACGTTGCTCAAAGTAGGGTGTGTCGCCCTCACCAATCTGCGAACGAACATAAAGCACGTAGTTGTCTACGTAGGCCTCAAACTCTTCGTCGTAGTAGGGTGTTGCCTTGACCTCTGCAATGGCCTCGTTGTACTCCTTGGCCGTTATCTGTCCAAAATGCCGGCGTAGCTTGGCCTCTGCCATGGTGTGGGCTGTTGTGCCCTCTTGGCTAAAATCAAACGCGCCTGATTTTCGTTTAGGTTCGGGGAGTACGGCCTCTAGTCGTGCGCTTGGTGTACATGACATCCAACGTTTGGACCCTGAGGCACTGAGTAGTGCGTGTGTAGCGATGATGCTCTCCTTTATGCAAAGGTGAAAAAGCCCCTCTCGGGGCTTACAAAATGTCGGCAGTTGTTAACAACTACCGACGATATGTTACGCCGCTTTTTTGAGCGCCGTAATTAGGTCGGTAACTGCACCAGAAAAATCCAACACAACGTCTGCCTTAACTTCAAGCTTACTGCTCTTGTCGTCGCGGTAGTCAGAGGGAAACTGACCCCTCAACGCAATCTCAGCCACCCTGCTGTTAAAGGCCTTGTTCTCCACGTTAGCAAGCAACTGGGTTTCCCAGTAAGCCTGTGAGTGGGTGATGGCCATGTCCAGTGCTTCCGCAAACTCTGGGTGGTTTTTCTTGAACGTCTGCGCGGCCGCGGAACTGATTCCGACGCTTGCAAACATCATTTTTTGAGACGCGCCTACCTTGCCCAACTCTATCAGTTGGTCGCACATCTCCGTCTTAAACTCGTATTTGGATTTCGTTGCCATGGTGTATGCCTTATATTCAAGGCCTAAAAAGGCCTTTCCTATATAGAATTACCCATTTTGCGAGGGCTTTTCGACCTTCTGCACCTGAGTATTTGCGTCTCGCACCTGTGCACGGGCCTTGGCCTCACGTAATGCCTCGTTTACCACTAATCGTGTCACCGCTCCGGCCATTTCCTGAATGCGTTGCTCTTTTGGTTTTACGCCCAAAGATGCTAATAAATTTGTTGCTTCGTTTGCCATAATTACACCTTATTTTCGTCAAGTTTATGATCACCGCACCAGTCGTTCACAAACACAACTGGGTAGCCGTTCATTGTTGGTGCATGGCGCCTACAGCGGCCCAAGTGGTAAATGGGGTTTGGTGTGTCAATCGTCCCCTGCACAATGGTTGTTTTTGGAGCAAACCACATGCAGGTTTTGCAACTCATACCTTTGGATCGGTGAATCCATGGGTCTTTACTTTGCCGCTCTTCTATTATCATGCTAATCCTTTTGTTTGCTGTTCTCTAAATTTGCGTAAATCTCGCAGTATGAAATCCCGTTCGTCTTCGTTCTCAAAGTGCCATATTGACAGCACGTCTTGATCTTTCTCGAACATGGGGTGCTTGGCGTCAACCTGAATGTCTATTGTAGGCCATCCTTGTTTGACATACTCCACTATGTATCCGTTCACAATTTTAACTCCTTTCTTATCTTAGCAACCGCCGCCGCAAAATGGTAGCGCCAATATTTTGGGTCACTGCCAGATCATGGTAGTTGTACCCTGACAAATGCGCCTCAATAATTTCCCTTTGTTGTGGGGTCAGCTTCTCGGCCACGACGTTGTACACGTCTTGGATGGTGTCTGGCC
>Ga0114983_1000041_pt1 | contig 45137 bp, 34 predicted proteins | sample Shrwel_input2_RT_FD_87182 | JGI IMG/M metagenome (GOLD analysis project Ga0114983, IMG submission 87182) | Subsurface microbial communities from deep shales in Ohio, USA - Utica-3 well 1 S input2 RT | ecosystem: Environmental > Aquatic > Deep subsurface > Shale gas/oil reservoir > Produced... | reverse complement strand
TATGTCTGGTGACAATAGCATTGTGGTCCCACCTGATCCCATCCCGAACTCAGAAGTGAAACGCAATCGCGCCGATGGTAGTGTGGGGTCTCCCCATGTGAGAGTAGGTCATCGCCAGACGCCTAACAAACAAAAAAGCCCTAGCATTCAGCTAGGGCTTTTTTGTTTGTCTCGCTTCCAGCGAGCACGACTTAACATGCAGCCCAAAGCTGCTGGCGCAGTGTGTGCCCCTCAGCTCGCAGCCAAGCTGCTTCGCGCTCCAGCCATCTATCAAGCTGTGCTTGATGAGCAGATGTCTTTCGCCCCCATGTGAGATGGTGCTGGGGAGATATTGAGAATGGCTCGACTGGTTTATCTGGTCAGATTTATCCAGTCTCTGATCTATCCAGCGCCTGGAGCACAGAGATTTCACCCGACCAGTATCCTCAATGAGGGTATTCCAGGCTCGGGATACTTGCTCAACAATTTGCTCCTAGCAATCGAATACTCGGTTGGAAAGACAGTGTTACCTGAGCCATTACCATATCCATAGTATGCCAGCCTGCGCCATCAAGGATGACCTCTGCAGAGGTGATTTGGGACATCTGCATCGACAAGACAGGGATAATAAAAAGCCAGCTTAGGCGGCTGGCTTAGGGCTTACTTTGAAAACTCTGTAAGGATTTTATCAAGAATCGGTTGGTTGGCATCCGGGAAGGTGTATTCCGGGAGCTGTTCCAAGTGCACCCACTCGACTTGCTGTCCTTCTACGCCATAAGCCGTACCATTGAATTCCGTAACCAGGTGAATATCCAGTAATACCTGTTTGTCCGGGTAGTCATAAGACAACAACATAAAGGGAGTGGAACCTGCTATGTTGAGGCCAACCTCTTCCGCGAGTTCTCTGGCAAGCGCTTGGGTGACGGTTTCGCCCATTTCGACTTTACCGCCGGGGAACTCCCATTTTCCACCTTGATGCAGATGCCCATGGCGCTTGGCCAGTAGGATCTGTTTACCGGATTTGATAATGCCGACTGCGACATGAACTCTTTTTGTCATGATTGATCCTTGAAGAAATTGCCTTCATCGTAACCCAGCTCATCCAGCATTTGCTGATCAAATTCTGGCTTCACCGGGATAGCATGTTTCTCTGAGGCCCAATCTCCAAGATCGATGAGTTTACAGCGCTCGCTACAGAAGGGCTTGAATTTGGATTCGGGGCTCCATTCCACCTCTTTTTGACAGGTGGGGCACTTAACTGTGATAGGCATTTTTGTGTCTCTCGGGCTAACTGATGGCGCCCATGGTAAAGAGTTTAGCCGCAGGTCGCCAGTAGGAATTTGACGGTTTTGTCGGAATGCTTTTGTTGTTCGAACTGGACAAAATGAATGGCAAAGCGGTTTCTGTGACCACTAATGGTGGGGTAGCAGCCTTGCTCAGCATCCAGCTTGACTCTGACCAGCGACAAGCTTTGTTGGCTGTCGCCTTGATAAAAGCCGGCATGGGCCACAGCTTCTCGGTACTCACAGCTCATGCGGGTTAGTTGCAACAGCAGGCTGATAGGTTGCAGTAAACTCCTGAAGTGGTTGGTCCATTGGCGATACTCTTGGCTGCGTTCTTCCCAAGGTTTCGCCAGCCAAAAGTGGAGTTGTGGCAGATCGAAGTTACAGCAAGCACCAGGCATACTGAATCTCTGTCTGAGCGCCGATATAAATCTGTCTTGTTTCAGTTGGCTACCTGGACGCTGCGGGCGTTGCAGCTCTTCTCTGGCATGGGAGAATTGTTCAAGATAGTGCTGCAGCTGTTGTTGATCGACTTGTTCCTGCTGTTGCCAGTTTTGCAGTTGGATTAATTGGCGGTCGATGTCTTTGATGACTTCGCTGCGGTAATCACAGCGTTCGGTAAGTTCACAGAGAGAGAAAAGCGGATAAAAGCATCTGTGTTGATGATCTTGCAGCAGGTTGTTATCCAATTGACGAGCGAGATATTCCAGGCGCAGATAACTACGGATCTTTTCATTTAGCGGCTGTTCGAATATCAGTTCTGTCGTGTTCATGAATTTTTAATGTCTGCCAGCTGTAAGTATTTATTATGCAGCGCCAGTACCTGGGCCTGTAACGCGTCGATCTCTCCCTGATTGTCAATCACATCATCGGCCTTATCGAGTCGGCTCTGGCGGTCGCTCTGGCTATTGATAATGTTTTGAACCTGCTCCTTAGACACCATGTCCCGTTCAATAGTTCGCTGCAATTGTAATTTGGGTGAAATATCTACGACTAATGTGCGATCTGCCAGTTTGTCCAGGCCGTTCTCAAACAGTAAGGGAACCACCATAATGACATAAGGAGAAGCCGCCATCTCAAGCTGTTCCAGCATGCGGGTGCGTATCATGGGATGCAACAGGGCATTGAGCCATTCCCTGTCTTGCGGATGATGAAATATCTGTTCCCTCAGCGCCGCCCTATCCAAGCAGCCATCGGGTGTCAGCATCTGCGGGCCAAATTTATCGCCAATTTGCTTAAGGCCATCTGAGCCTTTTGCGACAACTTCTCTGGCGATGATATCGGCATCAACCAAAACAATGCCTTGCTCGGCAAACAGATTGGCTACTGTCGTTTTACCGCTGCCTATGCCCCCCGTGAGGCCTATAATAAAGTTCGCCATTTAAAGTGTTCCCAAGTACCAGTCAACTATCTGTTGCCCCCACACCATGGCAACCCAACCGGCTATGGCAATATAGGGGCCAAAGGGAATGGGGTTACCCCGATTGAGGTTCTTGAACACCATGAGTAACACACCTACCAGGGCGCCCACCAAAGAAGAGAGCAGAATTATCAGTGGCAGCATCTGCCAGCCCAGCCAGGCGCCGAATAGAGCCATCAGCTTGAAATCGCCATAACCCATGCCTTCCTTGCCGGTGATTAATTTGAACAGCCAGTAGATAGACCAGAGGCTTAAATAACCGGCTGCGGCGCCTATGGTGGCATCGGTAATGCTGGTAAAAGTGCCGGAGATATTAATCAGTAAACCGAGCCACAGCAGCGGCAGGGTAAGCTGATCCGGCAGTAGCATCTCATCTAAATCTATGCCGCTGAGGGCTATTAGTCCAAAGGTCAGAATAGTTGCATAGGCAAACTGCAGTGTTGGACCAAAGTGCCAAGCGAGCGTACAAATGAGTAGGGCAGTCAACAACTCGAACAGAGGATATCTTGCCGAGATCTTGGTCTTACAGGCAGCGCATTTGCCGCCAAGCATCAGGTAACCGATTATGGGTAAGTTGTGCCAGGGTTTGATATGAGCGCCGCACTTGGGGCAGGCAGACTTCGGCAGCAACAGATTGTACTTGGCCGGGTAGTTATCTATCGGTGCATTGAGCTTGGCTTCACCTATCTGTTTGGCGAATTCGGGTTGGTATTCCTGCAGGTATTGATTGCATTCCTGCTGCCATTCGCGCTTCATCATTACCGGCAGACGGTGGATTACCACATTGAGAAAGCTGCCTATCACAGAGGCAAACAGAAAACAGAGAACAAGAAAGAGCCACAGATTGTGGCTCAATATGGCAATAAAGTCTGACATCGAATATTACACTGCCCTAAAAATGGTGTTAAAAGTGCTGCTTGTTATTATTGCACCGGCTTTGATACTGAGGCTTAACCTACCACGTTACCCATTTGGAAGATAGGCAGGTACATACCTACAATAAGGCCGCCTACCAGAGTACCTATCACCACCATCATAATGGGTTCAATCAGGCTGGAAAGCCCGTCTACGGCGTCATCTACCTGCATCTCGTAAATATTGGCTATCTTGTTGAGCATATTATCCAGCGAGCCGGATTCTTCACCTATCATCACCATCTGGATCAGCATATCGGGAAACAGCTTGGTGGTACGCATGGCCACGTTCATCTGCATACCGGCCATCACTTCGGTACGTACATTCAGCAGGGCCTTGCGGTAGACATAGTTACCGGAGGCGCCGGCGGCAGACTCCAGGCCATCAATCAGCGGTACCCCGGCGGCAAAGGTAGTGGCCAGGGTGCGGGCGAAACGGGCCATGGCAGCCTTATGGAGAATTTCGCCAATCAGGGGAATTTTAAGCACCATTTCATCGATACGGTTACGAAACTTTTCCGAGTTGCGATGGGCGCGGACAAACAGCCAAACCCCGATAACAATTGCCGCGAGAAACAGATACCAGGTAGTTTGCAGCCAACGGCTTATATTAACTATCAACTGGGTAAAGGCGGGCAGTTCGGCGCCAAAGCTGGCAAAGATACTTTCGAACTGAGGTACCACAAACAGCAATAGCAGCACAGTAACTGCTATGGCAACCACAACTACCGCCGCGGGATAGAACATGGCTTTTTTAATCTTGGACTTGAGCGCCTCGGCTTTTTCTCTGTAGGTCGCGATACGGTCAAATACCGCATCCAAAGAGCCGGAATGTTCCCCGGCGGCCACCAGGTCGACATAGAGATCGTCGAAATAAGTCCTGTGGGGGCGCAGGGCATCGGAAAGGGGAATACCGGCCTGAACATCGGCCAGCACAGTGCCCAGCAAAATACGCACCTTGTTTTTCTCATGGCCGCGGGCAATCAATTCTATGGAGGTCACCAAGGGCACACCTGCGGCCAGCATTGTGGCTATCTGGCGGGTGATCACCGCGATATCCATCGGCTTGATTTTTTTATCACCACCAAAGAGAGAGGCAGACTTTTTACGTACCAGTTTGGGATTAATCCCCTGGCTTTTCAGCAAGCTTTTGATTTCAGCAATGCTGGCGCCGCGCAATTCGCCGGAGCTTTGCTTGCCATCGCGGTTAAGACCTTTCCAAGTGAAGGTGTAGATCTTGGCTTGAGCCTTGGCACCTTTGGTTTTGGCTTTATTGTTTTTAGCTGTTGCCGTTGCTGTGGCCATAATAGTTCCTTGGAATAAACGGTTTGCCGTGCCTGCATATTATTTTAGTCGGGTTAACCCTGACCCGCCTGCTGCGAATGGCGTTAAGCACTTATGTTATGGCACTTATGCTATGGCACTCACGCTTTGGCACGCAGGCTTTGGATATCACTGTCGCTGTCTGGCTTGGCAGGCATCAGTAACTGGTTACCCGGTTGACCTCGGCAAGGCTGGTGACGCCCTGAATGACTTTAAGCAGGCCAGACAGGCGTAAGTCCCTCATCCCCTGCTGCTTGGCGGTAGCGGCAATCTGCAGTGAATTACCGCCTTCCATAATGGTTCTGGCAATTTCATCGGACATCTTCATCACTTCATAGATACCGACCCGGCCCTTGTAACCGCCGGAGCAGTGCTCACAGCCACAGGGCTTATAAACGGTAAAACCGCTATCTATCTGTTGCTGGCTGAAGCCCAGCTGCAGCAGTTCATGTTCGGGGACCTCTTCCGCTTGTCGGCATTCGGGACAGAGACGGCGGGCCAGGCGCTGGGCAATAATCAGGTTGACCGAACTGGCAATGTTGTAGCCGGGTACGCCCATATTGAGCAAACGGGTGAGGGTTTCGGCCGATGAGTTGGTGTGCAGGGTCGAGAGCACCAAGTGGCCGGTTTGGGCCGCCTTGATGGCGATTTCGGCGGTTTCCAGATCGCGAATTTCCCCCACCATCACCACGTCCGGATCCTGACGCAGAAAGGAGCGCAGCGCCGAGGCGAAGGTTAACCCGGCCTTGGGGTTGATATGCACCTGGTTAACCCCTTCGAGGTTGATTTCCACCGGATCTTCGGCGGTGCTGATATTGCGCTCCTCGGTATTGAGAATATTGAGGCCGGTATAGAGGGACACGGTTTTTCCCGATCCCGTGGGGCCGGTAACCAGGATCATCCCCTGGGGTCTTGCCAGCATCTCCATATAGGCTTGTTTCTGGTCTTCCTCATAGCCGAGCTTTTCTATGCCCAACTGCGCGGAAGAGGAGTCGAGGATCCGCATCACTATCTTTTCGCCCCAGAGGGTGGGCAGGGTGCTGACCCGAAAATCTATGCTCTTGTTGCGCGACAGCCGCATCTTGATGCGGCCATCCTGGGGCACCCGGCGCTCGGCGATATCCAGCTTGGACATCACCTTTAAGCGAGCCGATATCCGTCCGGAAAGTGAAATCGGCGGCTCGGACACCTCATGGAGTATGCCATCGATACGAAAACGGATGCGGTAGCGCTTCTCGTAGGGTTCAAAATGCAGATCCGATGCGCCCTTGCGGATGGCATCGGTGAGAATTTTATTGATATAGATGACGATGGGGGCATCGTCCTTGCCTTCATTCTCTTCATGTTGGCGCTTGTCGGTATCTGTGACTTCGATGCCGGCGAGGGACTCTTCATCCAGGCCATCGAGATCCAGCGAACTCAAGTCCTCTTCCAGTACCTTTTCCAGCGCCTTGGCTAATTTGTCCTCTTCGACCAGTATCGCTTCGGCATGCAGGCCGGCGCTGAACTGAAAGTCTTCCAGGGCGGCGATATTGGTGGGATCCGAGGTGGCGATATAGAGGCGGTTGCCGCGCTTGAACAGCGGCAGACATCTGTGTTTGTCGATCAGCTTCTTGTTGAGAAACTCATCCGGAATGCTGCTGAGGTCAAACTCATTGAGATCCAGCAGCGGGGTGCCGTACTCCTCATAACAGAGCTCGGCTATGCTGCGGGCAGATAAAAGCTTGCTGGTCACCAGGGTGGTGACCAGGGCTTGGTTGCTGTTTTGCGACTGCTTGACGGCCTCCATCAGGCTGCTCTCATTGAGCAGCCCCTTACGGATAAATAGCGTCGATAATCCTAAGTGGAGGTTGGTAGTGGGCATAGGAGTTTCGATATATAAGAACTTAGCAGCGTATTAACACCGCTAAGTTCAATTAACTATATAGATTAGTTTAAATTGTACAGTTTTTGATTGGGACTGCACCTGTACCTGTCAGCGTACATGTCCAAGTTACTTCCCCTGCATTTGCTGCACCAGCAGCACCTACTCCAGGGGTTAATGTGGCTGTTATATTGCCTGAAGTTGTAGAAAGAACACCATCATCAGCTGCACAATAGGCTATGGTTGTACCAGTTGTGTCTGTGCAAGAAAAAGCACCATTGACAGAATATGCTTCTGAAACTTTTACTTTAGAACCGCTCATAGATGCGACTGCATTAGATGCATCAGCTTTGGCTACATAATCACGATACGCAGGCAGTGCGATGGCCGCCAAAATACCTATGATGGCCACTACGATCATCAATTCGATCAGGGTAAAGCCCTGAGCACGCTTGTTGAGTTTGATACCTTTCATTTGCTTTCTCCGTTGTTGCCGTCTTGAGTGAATCGGTAACTTGATTCCCTGTTACTCGTATTCCTGTGATGCCTGTAAATATTCAGGCGGTTTTCCCGGCTTGCCAGCTTAGTGGGGATGACCCCAAAGCCTATCTGGATCCAGACTCAATCAGTTCAGCAAAACCATTTAAGTTTATCGTATGTCGTTCCGGCAAACCGCACCTCAAGGAACTGAGCATTTACTCAAATCACAATTTTTACATTTGTAACTTTATTGTGCGTCATAAAATAGCAGTTTGGGTGGTTACCTTGTCGGTGAGGTTGGCCGACGCGGCCATCTCGCCTGCCCTAAAAGTTAGTATAAAGTTACTAAAAAGGGAATCTGCAATAGTGAAAAAACCACCTGAAATAGCGGAAAAAATCAAAATTGTTATCCACCACCAAGTTTTACCGGTAACAATATTTTGACGCTTTGCCCTGTTTGTGTCGGGGATGTGGCGTTGTCAAAAAAATGCTTGGCTCCCATTTAGCGGTAAATATGGTTGTTAACAGTTTGTTTGTTTTGTTGGGCGGTTTTGGGGGCGGATTTTTGGCGGGGAATAGGTGATTTTTATAGCTGGTTTTGCCTATGTGGGTTTTCATGCACAGGTTTTGTGCATTGGCTTTATGCATGACTTTATGCATGAGTTTTATACTGGTGCCGAGTGAGGTGCACAAACCGTGCCTGCCTGAGGAAGAATATAACCCTGGGATAGTATTATCAGACGGGCTCTTGCTCGGGCTTGGGGCTGGGCTTGGACTTGGGTCTGGACTTGAGTTTGGTCTTGGGGCGGCGGTTTTCAGTGGAGTGGCGAGAGCCTGACTCAGAATAAGGCGCAGATGCTGCAAGCTGCAATGGCAAGCGGATGAGTATTGTGCGGTTAGCGGTTAACGCCTGCTGGGGTGGGATTGGGGCTGAAATCGGCATACCCCTGGCGTCAGGGGTATGCCTGCCAAGATCTTAGCCTTTGAGGCGCATGGAGAGATCCATGGCCCGCACATGCTTGGTCAGGGCGCCGACCGAGATAAAGTCGACACCGGTTTGGGCGAAGGCAGTTATGGTTTCCAGAGTGACATCGCCGGAAACTTCCAGTTTGGCATCCAGTCCCTTGGCCTTAAAGCCATTATTGAGCTCTACCGCCTGCAGCATCATGGTGACATCGAAGTTGTCCAACATAACAATATCAGCGCCGCCCTCCAGCGCTTGCGCCAGTTCTTCCAGGGTTTCTACTTCGACTTCCACAGGTTTGTCCGGGCGCAGTGCTCGTGCGGCCGCAATCGCCTTGGCGATACCGCCGCAGGCCATAATATGGTTCTCTTTGATCAGAAAGGCGTCGAACAAACCTATGCGGTGGTTTTTGCCGCCGCCGCAGGTGACGGCATATTTCTGCGCCGTCCGCAGCCCGGGAAGGGTCTTGCGGGTATCGAGCAAACGGCATTGAGTGCCCGCCAGTTTGTCGCAGTAAATCTTGGTCAGGCTGGCTACGCCTGAGAGGGTTTGAATAAAGTTCATCATGGTGCGCTCGCCTGTGAGCAGCAGGCGCGCCGGGCCAGAGAGTTCACACAGCAGCTGATTGGGCAGCACAAGATCGCCATCATCCACATGCCAGTGCAGGGCCACTTCGCCTCCGAGTTGGTTAAATACCTGTTCGGCCCAGGCTTTACCACAGAAAACACCTTCTTCGCGGGTAATAAGGGTAGCTTCGGCATATTTGTCTGCCGGGATCAACAGGGCTGTGATATCGCCCTCGGAGGCCTTCTGGTGGCCAAGATCTTCGTCCAGTGCGGCTTTGACACTGACCCTGATATCATTTTCGAGCATGATACGCGTCCTTGATTGACTCGGGATTATTGAGGAAATTTATGCTGCTAGATTAGCATAATAAGGGGCGCTGCTGGTATTGTGTTGGAGGCACAATTGGCTGTGGTCGAGTCCGGGGTGATTTGAAGCGCAAGCAGCCAAGCCTTGCTTTAGTGACGCCAATAGAGAGTCGGGAGATAAATAATTGGTTCGGGAGCTATGGATTGATGGTTGGTATGGTGAAGCCGTACCCAGGCCTTCACCTCACTTTAATCACAGGCCAGATGGCGAGGTGAGCCTTTTGGTGATCCATAATATCAGTCTGCCGGCCGGCTGTTTTGGTCTGCCTTATATAGAGCAGCTGTTTTTGGGAACCTTGGATACTGAAGCCGACCCCAGCTTTGCCGAGCTTAAGGGGCTGGAAGTGTCGGCGCATTTTCTGATTCGCCGTGATGGTGAATTGCGCCAATATGTTTCGGTCGACCAGCGCGCCTGGCATGCAGGGGTATCTAACTTTGCCGGTCGTAGCGGCTGTAATGACTTTGCCGTCGGCATAGAGTTGGAGGGCACAGATGATTCCGGCTTTACCGAGGCGCAGTACCATAAACTTATTACCCTGAGCCAAAGTTTACGGTTGGCCTACCCGGATATCACCAAAGAGAGAATAGTAGGTCACAGCGATATTGCCCCTGGGCGCAAGACAGACCCGGGCCCGGGGTTTGATTGGCAAAGGTATCTGCAGGCGCTGTGACGCGTGTCGCTTTGAGATGGCCACAGGCCTAAAGAGAGCATGGAGAAGAAGAGATGGCACTGTTTTCCCTGTTGATCGCGATTATTGTTGAACGTTTGAAACTGCTGCCGGCTCGTTGGCAGTTGGACAGTGGGCTGCGCTGGTATCAAAGGCAGATGTTTACCGACAGTCAGTTGAGCACTACAGGTGGCATGATAGTGGCGCTCTTGCTACCGGCTGTGAGTGTGGCAGTGGCTTTGTGGGTAGTGGATGGATGGTTTTGGGGCTTGCCTTCGCTGCTGCTTTGGGTGGCGCTGGCGGTAGTTTGTTTTTCCCACCAATATCAAAGGCGTTTATTTAAGCGTTATGTGCAGGCTGCTTGCCGCGGTGATGTGCAAGCCAGTTTTCATTTCGCCGGAGAGCTGGACTGCAGTGAATGCCTGGATGCGGTCAGCGAACGCGAGTTGGGCGCCAGGGTAGGCCAGAGCGTGGCCTGGCTCAACTACCGCTATTATGGCGCCGTGGCGCTGTTCTTTATTCTATTTGGTCCGGTAGGCGCGGTGTTTTATTGCAGTGTGCGTTTTTTTGATGAAAGGCGCCAACGCTTGGCTAAAGAGTGGCCTGTGGTAGATAAGCTGCTGTATTGGCTCGACTGGTTGCCGGCACGGATCATAGGTTTTGGTTATGTGCTTTGCGGTCATTTCAGCAATGCTTTTCCGTTATGGTGCCAGTTGGCGCTGAAACGGGAGGCGACGCCCAGGGAGATAGTGACCCAAGTGGCGCTGGCTGCTGAAACTCTGCCGGATGATGAAGATGTGCCTGTGTCGGTACAGTCTACCTTGGCACTGCTGGCCTTGAGTAAGCGTAACTCAACTTTACTGCTTACTATTTTGTCGCTGTTGACCATTTTTGGTCTGGTGAGTTAGTGCCGAATAAGTGTGCTTGCGGTTTTGCTGCGGCGGGGCTTGGGTTTAACCAGGCTTTGGCTTAACCAGGCTTTGCCGCAAACAGGGCCCGAAGCTGCTTGTTAATTGGTCTGACCCCAGAGGGAAAAATATAGGCTATGCTCACACATCGTGAGTTGACTTGATGCAGATCACTAACTGGACTTTAAAAGTGTGATTTGATAAAGTGCGCTCACTCGTAGAAATTGGTAAGACCAATTTACAATAGGAGCTGAGGGCCAGATGGCTTATAGCAAAATCAGTCAGCCAAAGATTTCTGACGTCATCATGAATCAGTTGGAGCAGATGATCCTGGAAGGCAGCTTGCAGCCGGGTCAGAAGTTACCTCCTGAACGCGAGTTGGCGTTGCAGTTTGAAGTCTCCCGTCCCTCATTGCGGGAAGCGATTCAAAAGCTGGAAGCAAAAGGATTATTGCTGCGCCGCCAAGGCGGTGGTACCTACGTTAAAGAACAGTTGTGGCAGAGTCTTGCCGATCCCATAGTCGAACTTATGCAGGGTGATCCGGAGAGTCAATATGACTTGCTGGAGTTCCGTCATGCCACCGAAGGCATGATGGCTTATTTTGCCGCCCTGCGCGGAACTGACGCCGATATGCAGAATATCCAGCGAATGATCCAGGAAGTGGAAGACGCCGAGGGAATTGAAGCGCAAGCGGCCGCCATTGTGCATTTTTACCGGGCGGTAGCCGAGGCATCACACAATGTTGCCATGCTGCACCTGGTGCTGAGTTTAACTCCTGTGCTGCATCAGAATGTGGCGCAAAACCTGGAGCTTCTGAGCCGTCGTGAAGAAGCTTCCTCCATGGCGAATAAACATAGGCGGGCTTTGCTGGCCGCTATTATTCGCCGCGATCCCGAAGCCGCGCGTGAAGCGTCCAATGACCACTTGAGTTATATCGAGGAAGTCATGTTGTCGGTACGGGAAGAAGATAGCCGGTTGCAGCGTAGCTTGCGCCGTTTGAAGAGCGGCGTGTAGCCCAGGGTCGGCCCAGTGCCCACCTTAGGACGTCGTAATCACTATTAATACAATGTATAGAAGGACAGTGTCATGTCTGAAAATATGCTACAAGACTTGGATCCGTTAGAGACACAGGAATGGGTAGAATCCCTGCAGGCCGTATTGGAGCAGGAAGGTCCCGAACGTGCTCATTACCTGTTGGAAAAGCTGATCGATAAGGCTCGCCGTAACGGTACTCACCTGCCTTACACTGCCACTACTGCTTACCTGAATACCATTCCTGCCGGGCAAGAACCTCATATGCCGGGCAATCAGGAGATGGAACGTCGCATTCGCGCCATTGTGCGTTGGAACGCGTTGGCTATGGTACTGCGTGGTTCCAAGAAAGATCTGGAGCTTGGTGGTCATATTTCCAGTTTCTCATCCAGTGCCACTATCTATGATGTGTGCTTTAACCACTTCTTCCGTGCTCCCAACGAGAAAGACGGCGGCGACCTGGTTTACTTCCAGGGTCACATCGCCCCCGGCATCTATGCCCGTTCTTTCCTCGAAGGTCGTCTGAGCGAAGAACAGCTGGCCAACTTCCGTCAGGAAGTGGATGGCAAAGGCCTGTCCTCCTATCCGCATCCCAAGCTGATGCCTGATTACTGGCAGTTCCCTACGGTTTCCATGGGTCTGGGCCCTATCCAGGCGATTTATCAGGCGCGCTTCCTTAAGTACCTGACTGACCGTGGCATCAAGGATTGCTCCGAGCAAACCGTATATTGCTTCCTGGGTGACGGCGAGTGTGATGAGCCGGAAGCGCTGGGTGCCATCGGTTTGGCCGCTCGTGAAGAGCTGGATAACCTGGTGTTTATCGTTAACTGTAACCTGCAGCGTCTCGACGGCCCTGTACGCGGTAACGGCAAGATCATCCAGGAGCTGGAAGGTGAATTCCGCGGCGCCGGTTGGGAAGTGGTCAAGGTTATCTGGGGTCGTTACTGGGATCCATTGTTGGCCAGTGACACCAGCGGCAAGTTGCTGCAACTGATGAACGAAACCGTTGACGGTGAATATCAGAACTGTAAAGCCAAAGGCGGTGCCTGGACCCGTGAACACTTCTTCGGTAAGTATCCTGAAACCGCCGAGATGGTAGCCAACATGTCTGATGATGACATCTGGCGCCTGAACCGTGGTGGCCACGACCCGGTGAAGATTTACGCCGCGCTCGATAGAGCCAAGAAGACCAAGGGTCGCCCAACTGTTATTCTGGCCAAGACAGTGAAAGGTTATGGTCTGGGTGATGCCGGTGAAGGCAAGAACATTGCCCATAACGTCAAGAAGATGGACATTGAAGCCATTCGTCACTTCCGTGACCGCTTCAACATCCCAATCCCTGATGACAAGCTGGATGAAATCCCCTTCTACCATCCGGGACCGGATTCCGAAGAGGTTAAATACCTCAAGGAACGCCGTGAGGCCCTGATGGGTTATCTGCCTGCCCGTCGGCAGAAATTCAGCGAAGAACTGCAAGTGCCTTCACTGAAGATTTTTGATGCGGTTCTCAAAGGCTCCAACGGCCGTGAGATCTCTTCTACCATGGCCTTTGTGCGGGTATTGACTGCCTTGCTGAAAGACAAGGGCATAGGTAAGAAGATAGTACCTATCATCCCGGATGAGGCCCGTACCTTTGGTATGGAAGGTCTGTTCCGTCAAGTGGGTATCTATGCTCACGAAGGCCAGAAATATGTGCCTCAGGATGCGGATCAGGTTGCTTACTATCGTGAGGACAAGTCCGGCCAGGTGCTGCAGGAAGGGATTAACGAGCTGGGCGCCATGTCCTCTTGGGTGTCGGCTGCGACCAGCTACTCGGTCAATGATACGCCGATGATCCCTTTCTATATCTATTACTCCATGTTCGGCTTCCAGCGGATCGGCGATCTGGCTTGGGCCGCCGGCGACATGCGCGCCCGTGGCTTCTTGGTAGGTGGTACTTCCGGCCGGACTACGCTGAACGGCGAAGGCTTGCAGCACCAGGATGGTCACAGCCATATTCTGGCCAACACCATTCCTAACTGCATCAGCTATGACCCAACCTATGGTTATGAAATTGCCGTTATTGTTCAGGATGGTATTCGCCGCATGTATGGCGAAGATCAGGAAGATATCTTCTACTACCTGACCACAATGAACGAGAACTATGTTCAACCTGAAATGCCACAAGGCGTGGAAGAGGGCATAGTCAAGGGTATCTACAAGTTGGAAAGCGTTGCCGGTTCCGGCAAAGGCAAAGTCCAGCTGATGGGTTGCGGTACTATTCTCGAGCAAGTACGCAAGGCGGCGCAGGCGCTGGCGAAAGACTTCGGTATCAGCACAGATGTGTTCAGCGTTACCAGCTTCAACGAGCTGGCGCGTGATGGCCAGGCAGTTGAGCGCTGGAACATGCTGCACCCAACAGAAACCGCCAAGGTGCCTTATGTGAGCACAGTGCTGGCCAAAGATGCGCCTGCGATTGTGGCGACCGATTACATGAAGATCTACGGCGAGCAGCTGCGCGCTTACGTGCCTTGTGACTACAAGGTGCTGGGTACCGACGGTTTCGGCCGCTCTGACAGCCGTGCCAACCTGCGTCACCACTTCGAAGTGGATGCCAAGTTCATCGTGGTTGCTGCGCTCAAGTCGCTGGTGGACCGCAACGAGCTGCCGGTAGATGTTCTGGCCAAGACCATTGCCGAATACGGCATCGACGCCGACAAGATCGACCCACAGCACGCGTAAGAGGGGAAGCAGAATGGCTGATATGAAACAAGTACTGGTTCCCGATATTGGCGGGGACGAGGTACAGGTTATTGAGATCTGTGCCAATGTGGGTGACAGCCTGGCGGCTGAAGACTCCATTATTACCGTTGAAAGCGACAAGGCGACCATGGATATTCCTGCGCCATTCGCCGGTGTGCTCAAAGAATTGAAAGTGGCCGTTGGCGACAGCGTGTCTGAAGGCACCTTGATCGCCTTGATGGCCGCCGAAGGCGCAGAAGCGGCTCCTGTTGCAGAAGCGCCCAAGGCAGAAGCTGCACCTGCTCCGGCAGCGGCTCCCGCGCCAGCTGCAGAACAGGCGGCGCCGGCCGCACCTGCAGACGGTGGCAGTCAGGTCATCGAAGTGACAGTGCCGGATATCGGTGATGCCGCAGATGTCGATGTTATTGAGGTGCTGGTGAGCGAAGGTGAGGCTATCGAAGCCGATGCCGGGTTGATCACGCTGGAAACCGATAAGGCAACCATGGATGTACCTTCGCCTCAGGCGGGTACAGTCAAGTCACTGAAAGTGAAGGTTGGCGATAAGGTTTCCCAGGGCTCTTTGGTGTTGCTGCTGGAAGTTGGCGCCTCTGCCGAAGCGCCACAAGCGCCAGCGGCTCAAGCAGCCGCACAGCCGGTGGCCGCTCAGGCAGCCGCGCCTGCCACAGTTGAAGTGAAAGAGATTGCGGTTCCCGATATCGGTGATGCTGCCGATGTGGACGTTATCGAAGTGCTGGTGGCGGTAGGTGATGAGATCAGTGCCGATCAAGGGCTGATCACTCTGGAAACCGACAAGGCGACCATGGAAGTACCGGCGCCCTTCGGTGGCAAGCTGGTTTCTCTGACCGTCAAAGTGGGTGACAAGGTGTCTCAGGGTAGCGTGATTGCCACGGTTGAGACCCAAGGCGCTGCTCCCGCAGCAGTTGCTGCACCGGCAGAAGCCCCAGCTCAGGCGGCCCCGGCCCCCGCACCGGCTCCAGTGGCCGCGCCTGCAGCGCAGAGCCGCCCACCTGTGCCGCATCATCCGAGCGCCGGTGCCCAGCCTAACACAGGTGCGGTACACGCTTCTCCGGCGGTGCGTCGCCTGGCCCGTGAGTTCGGTGTGGACCTGACTCAGGTGAAAGGTACGGGTCGCAAGGGCCGTATCCTGAAAGAGGATGTGCAGGCCTATGTGAAATATGAACTGTCACGGCCCAAGGCCACGGCGGCGACTTCTGTCGGCGGCGGCAGTGGTCTGCAGGTTATCGATGCGCCTAAGGTAGATTTCAGCAAGTTCGGTGAAGTGGAACAAGTACCACTGACCCGGATCCAGAAGATCTCCGGCCCTAACCTGCACCGCAACTGGGTGACCATTCCCCATGTGACTCAGTTCGATGAGGCTGATATCACAGAGATGGAAGCTTTCCGTAAGCAGCAGAATGAATTGGCTGCCAAGCAGAAGCTGAATGTGAAGATCACTCCGCTGGTGTTCATGATGAAGGCGGTTGCCAAGACGCTGCAGCAGTTCCCGGTATTCAACTCCAGCCTGAGCCCGGACGGTGAATCGCTGATCCGCAAGAAGTACTTCCACATAGGGGTGGCGGTTGATACGCCAAACGGTTTGGTTGTGCCAGTGGTGCGTGATGTGGACAAGAAAGGGATTATCGAGCTCAGCCGTGAGCTGACCGAAATTTCGATCAAGGCCCGCGACGGCAAGCTCAAGGCAGCCGACATGCAAGGCAGCTGCTTCACTATCTCAAGCCTGGGTGGTATCGGCGGTACCGCGTTTACGCCTATCGTCAACTATCCGGATGTGGCAATTCTCGGGGTGTCCAAGTCTGAGATCAAGCCGAAGTGGAACGGTAAAGAGTTTGAGCCAAAGCTGATGTTACCACTGTCACTGTCTTATGATCACCGGGTGATCGACGGGGCGATGGCGGCACGCTTCAGTGTCACTCTGTCAGGGATCTTGTCCGATATTCGTACAATGATCCTCTAACACAACAGGCTGCCCCTCGGGGCGGCCTTTTGTTTATTGTGATCAGTGTCAAACACGGGTTAAAATGCGCCCACCTTACGAGACAAGCACTTTCGAGCTGGCGCATCGCAGGTTGGGCTGGCTGTCCCCAACGGAATGAAAGAAATCAGAGGAAAAAATGAGTAACGAAATCAAAACTCAGGTAGTGGTATTAGGTGCTGGCCCTGCTGGCTATTCTGCGGCTTTTCGCGCGGCAGATTTAGGCCTGGAGACAGTGATTGTTGAGCGTTTCAGCACTCTGGGTGGCGTATGCCTGAATGTGGGTTGTATTCCTTCCAAAGCCCTGTTGCATGTAGCCAAAGTGATTGAAGAGGCCAAGGCGGTATCGGATCACGGTGTTGTGTTTGGCGAGCCAAAAATAGATCTCGACAAGCTGCGTGGCTTTAAAGAGAAAGTGATCGGCCAACTGACCAATGGTCTTGGCGGTATGTCCAAGATGCGTAAAGTTAAGGTGGTTAATGGTTTCGGTAAGTTCACCGGTCCTAACAGTATTCAGGTGCAGGGCGCCGACGGTGAAACCACAGTGGTTAACTTTGACAACGCCATCATAGCTGCCGGCTCTCGCCCAATTCAGCTGCCTTTCATTCCTCATGAAGATCCACGTATCTGGGACTCTACCGATGCACTGGAACTGAAAGAGATCCCTGGCAAGATGCTGGTGATGGGCGGCGGTATCATAGGTCTGGAAATGGGTACTGTTTACTCGTCTCTGGGCAGTGAAATCGACGTGGTTGAAATGTTCGACCAGGTGATCCCTGCGGCGGATAAAGACGTGGTTAAGGTCTTTACCAAGCAGATCAAGAAGAAATTCAACCTGATGCTGGAAACCAAGGTGACAGCGGTTGAAGCCAAAGAAGACGGCATTTATGTGTCTATGGAAGGTAAGTCGGCACCTGCCGAGCCAGTGCGTTACGACGCAGTGCTGGTGGCCATTGGCCGTACTCCCAATGGCAAGTTGATTGATGCCGACAAGGCCGGGGTCAAGATTGACGAGCGTGGCTTTATCAATGTCGACAAGCAACTGCGTACCAATGTGGCCAACATCTTCGCCGTGGGTGATATAGTTGGTCAGCCAATGCTGGCTCACAAAGGTGTGCATGAAGGCCACGTGGCCGCCGAAGTGATTGCCGGTATGAAGCACTTCTTCGATCCTAAAGTTATCCCATCCATCGCTTACACAGATCCTGAAGTGGCTTGGGTTGGTCTGACCGAGAAAGAAGCCAAAGAGCAGGGCATAGCATACGAAACCGCGACCTTCCCATGGGCAGCCAGCGGCCGTGCTATCGCTTCCGATGCCAGCGAAGGTATGACCAAGCTGATTTTCGACAAAGAGACTCACAGAGTGATCGGTGGCGCTATTGTGGGTGTCAACGGCGGTGAGTTGCTGGGTGAAATCGGCCTGGCCATCGAGATGGGTTGTGATGCCGAAGATCTGGCGCTGACCATTCACGCTCACCCGACTCTGCACGAGTCTGTAGGGCTGGCGGCCGAGATCTACGAAGGTTCAATCACAGATCTGCCTAACCCAAAGGCAAAAAAGAAAAAGTAATCTGCTGATTGGGGACTTGTTCCCTGGCAGGGTTGAAGTCGGGTCCAGTTAGCTGGGCCCGATTTTTTTATATCAAGTGCAATCCTTGTAAACGAACTGTTGTTTACAAGATGAAATTCGGTGGTCTAGCTGGTACATTCAAGACTGGTCACCAAGGTCATTCATCAACCGATGATAAGAAAACTAATAACAGCAGGTATTGCTATACTGCTCAGCCTTTTTTTCGGGGCTGCATCGGCAGATGCCGACGAGTTGGTTAAAAGGGTATTTTCTTCCAGGGATGGTTTGATCAACACCAGTATTCTCGACATCAGTATGGATGAGCGGGGATTTATCTGGCTCTCTACCGAACAGGGACTGTATCGCCTCAGCAACGCCAATATCCGCCGTTTGGATCGCGATGGTCTGGAATCGCGGATGGCCGATGAGTATCTACCCCTGGTCAAGTCTCTCGGGCAACAACAGATGCTGGTCAGTACTCTGTCGCACGCCTATCTCTACCATATAGCCGATAACCGTTTCCGTCAGTTTGGCAGCGATGAGCTGTTTCCGGATTATCAGGGTGGCGGTTTAATGAAGAGCTTGCAATCGACCGCTGGCGGCTGGCTGCTGTTAACGGAAAAAGGTCAGATTTGGCGCCTGAGTCAGGACCTGCAACAGCTTAGTAAGTTGTTTGATTTACCTTTCGACAGCGATTTGCTTTGGGATCAGCTGTTACAGCTTGAGAGTGGTGCCTTACTAATAGGGAACGCTTATGGCTTGGAGCTGAGATCGCACAATGGCGATGTATTGCAGCGTTTACCCTGGCAGGATAACTATGGACGTCTCAATGCCTTGTTTCTGGATAGCCAACAGCGGATCTGGGTGGCCGCCAGCAAAGGATTCTATCGGGTGGATCTGGCTGCCAACAGCATAGAGGCCGTGGCCGAAATCCCTTTTTTTACCAGTGAAATCACCGAAGATCTCAAGGGAAACCTGTGGATTGCCAGCAAGCAGGGATTGTTAAACTGGTCTCCGGATAGCCGCAAATTAAAACAGTATAAAGAACAGTTGAAGCTCAAGGCCGGTATCGAATATATCAATGCCCTGCAGGTGGACAGCAATGGCCTGATCTGGGTTGGTGGCACGGGGCATTCGCTGGCCGTGGTAGCCGATTCACCGGAATTTATTCTGGATAGTTTCAGCGCTTCTGAACCTTACAAGCTCAGTGATTCCATGGTTTGGGCCATACTGGCCGACGGTGAGATGCTGTGGCTGGGAACCGACTCAGGGTTGTTGGCCGTCAATCGAAATACCCAACAGAGCCAAACTACGCTTCCCAAAGGGATGGAGGTCAATGACAGCATCTACAAGATAGATAATTTGGACCAGAATCACCTGTTGTTATCGACCACCAATGGCTTATTTGTGATGAACAAGCAGACCTTGGAAGGGCAACCCTTGGGGGATTGGAACGGCAGCGGGCAGTCTCTGAGTCACAAGACGGTGATCACGGCTTTGAATGAGGGCAACCTTTGGTGGTTTGCGACCAGCAGCGGTTTGTATGAGTGGGATCAAACTCAAGGCAAGATAGCGCAAAAGACTTTGCCGGACACTGAATCCAGTGGCAATAATCCTGCGATTTACGGTGTCTATCGCGATAGTCGGCAGCGCTTGTGGATAGGTGGCAATAAGTCGTTCGGTTACCTGGAAAAGGGTGGTGGCTTCCGCTCGTTGGCGTCGGTATTTGATGACTTGCCGCATATGCCGACGGTGAGCCAATGGTTGGAATTGAGTCCGGATCGTTTTTGGCTGGCCACCCGGCAGGGAGGCTTGATCGAGCTGGACTTGCAGACCATGAATATTCGCCGTTTGACGCAAGAATGGCAATTGGACTGCAACACAGTATTTTTTTTGCAGGATACCGGCGACTACCGAGTTGTGGGATGCAGTTATGTGTTGATCCGTCAGGAAAAGAGTAGTGGTGAAATCAAGGTATTCAATAATGATGACGGTTTGTTGGGGGAGGAACTCAACGAAGGGGCATACTTCTATCAGCCGCAGCAGGGCCTCTATGTAGGTACGCCGGATGGGGTGATACTGCTGGACGTTGCCGGCATGGTTAATCGTATTCCAAAGCACGGCGCCATTGTTGAGTCGATTGCGGTTTATTATGACAATAAAACAGAGCTGAGTTTGGTTCCGACTCCTGAACAACTCATTGCTCCCGGAGCCAGAATGCTCAGTTTTCAACTGAGCAGCATGGACTACCTGGATGATGCGCCCATTAGCCTCAAATACCGTTTGCGGCATCCAGGGGAAGATGAGTTGAATTATCTACTGCTGGATAATCAGTCCCAGATCAACCTTTCAGGGCTGACTCCCGGCGCCTACCAACTGGAGGTGATTAGCCAAAATAACGGTCTCTGGCAGTCGGAAGCCTTTCGCTTTCCTTTTTCTGTTGACCAGTTCTGGTGGCAGAGTCAGTGGTTCAAGGGGTTGTTGTTACTCATTATATTGGCAACGATTTTCAGTATCGTGCTGTTGCGTCAGCGTCAGGTACAACGTTTTATGACCATGAACCTAGCGTTGATGCAGAGTGATGACAGGTTGAGGCAATCACTCAGGGGCAGTGAATCGGATCTCTGGGAATGGCGCCGTGATACCGGCCAGTTTCATCTGGATAATCGCGGTGGCGTGCTGGGCAGCGGTGAAGACTTTATTCTTATCGGGATAGATAAGTTGCCGGTGCATCCAGATGATAGGACTGCCGCTTTGGACGAATGGCGCAGGATGTTGGAAGGTGAGAGTGACAGGTTTGAGTCTGAATACCGTTATATGCGTCAGGATGGCAGTTGGGGCTGGCTCAGGGTGCGCGGTAGGCCGGTCAGTCACGATCCGGTTTCCGGCAAGGTGCTCAAGGCAGCCGGGATTTATTCCGACATCACCATCAAGCGGCAACTGGAAGAGGAGGTAGAGCTGCTGGCGCAGGCATTTGAAAACACCTCTGAAGGGGTGTTTATTTTGGACGCCAATGAGGTCATCAAGGTCGCCAACAGAGCGGCAGAGTCGATAGTAGGTCAGGATAGGCAGAGCCTGCAGGGACGGCACTTCGGCGAGTTGGTGGTCAGTGAAAACTTCCATAAAGATAAGGTCGCCATTTTACTGCAAGGGATAGATTCCTGGACCGGCGAGCTGGAAATTGTTGGTGTGGCCGGGTCGCGCTGTCCTGTGTGGCTCAATATTTCCCTGATGCAGGATCGCAAGGAGCGGGTGCAACACTATGTGGTGGTGTTTTCCGATATCACTGAGCGCAAACGCACCGAGGCGGATCTGCGCCGCCTGGCGAACTATGACGTGCTGACCGGTTTGCCGAACAGGTCGCTGTTTGCCAACCGTTTGCAACAGGCAATCGAAGGGGCCAAAGATCAGCAACATAAGCTGGCCTTGCTGTTTTTGGATCTGGACAGGTTCAAGCATGTTAACGACTCCTACGGCCACAGCATGGGAGATGCGCTGCTGATAGAGGCCGCCAATAGGCTGCAGTCAGTGATGGGGCCGGAGCAGGTGTTGTGCAGGTTTGGCGGTGATGAGTTTGTGATCCTGGTACAGGATGCCGAGATAGATAAGCTCAATCGCCTCTGTGAGCGTCTGTTGGCGCAGATAGCTCAGCCGTTTGAACTCTATGGACGGGAGTTTTTTATTTCCACCAGTATCGGCATCAGTATCTGGCCCGACGATGCCAGACAACCTGAGATGTTGATCAAGAACGCCGATCAAGCCATGTATCACGCCAAGGAAGAGGGCAGGGGGAATTTCCAATACTATTCCAGTGAGCGTAATGCAGAGGCTTTGTACCATCTACGTTTGGAAGCCGATTTACGCCACGCCATAGAGCAGGGCGAGTTTGAGCTCTATTACCAGGGTCAGTTTGATGTAAAAGAGCAGCAAAAGCTTATCGGTATGGAAGCCTTGTTGCGCTGGCATCATCCAAGCGAAGGTTTTGTACGGCCGGATATTTTCATCAAGGTGGCCGAATCCTGTGGTTTGATTATTACTATCGACCGTTGGGTGCTGCGCCAAGCTTGTGAGGATGGTGCCCGTTGGAGCCAGAGTGCGGCGGAGCCGTTCAAGTTGTCGGTAAATGTCAGCGCAGTGCATTTCCGTCACCCGGAATTTATCAGTGGCGTGCTCGATATCCTCGAAGAAACCGGAATGCCGGCCGAATATCTGGCGCTGGAGATCACCGAAGGGGTGTTGATGAAAGAGCTGCAGATTGCCCGCCAGCACTTGAGACAGCTGAGGGCCCACGGCATAGAGGTGGCGATTGATGACTTTGGCACCGGCTACTCATCGCTGGCTTATTTGCGCCACTTTGAAGTGAATACCCTGAAAATTGATCGCTCCTTCCTCAAAGATATTGCCGGCAACAGTGCCGATCAGGCGATTGTCAGCAGTATTGTCGAGCTGGCCCGTAACCTCAAACTCAAGGTGGTGGCCGAAGGGGTGGAAACCCGGGAACAGCTGCAACAGGTCACTCACAGAGGCTGTCATATCATTCAGGGTTACTACTTTGCCAAGCCCGTACCTGCTGGTGAACTGGCATCCTGGTTTTACGAAACGTGCGATTTATGATCTTTGTTTATACCCTATTGGAACTTTCTCTTTACTGTAAATTCTTTGTTAGAATATACCGACTCTAATTCTGGAACTCTTGCTAGGTATGAAACCCTCTCTGCGCTTACTGGTTTTGATTGGCACTTTGTTGAGTGTGGCTGCGGTGGCGGCCGAACGTCCTAAGGTAGGCCTGGTACTCAGTGGCGGGGGCGCCAAGGGCGCGGCACATGTTGGGGTGCTTAAGATGCTCGAGGCAAACAATATTCCAGTCGATTATGTTGCCGGTACCAGCATAGGCGCCTATGTCGGCGGCCTTTATGCGCTTGGCTACAGCGCCACAGAAATTGAAACCATTATGATGAATGAGGATTGGTCCAAGGGTTACTCGGACACTATTCCGCGCCAGGCCATGAGTTATCGTGATAAACAGCAAAGAGACCAATACAATATTCCGCTCAATCTGGGGATCCGTGATGGTGAAGTACAGTCGCCCAGTGGCGTACTCCTTGGGCAAACCATGTCGCAACTGTATCGCAACACCACAGATCTGGTGCGGGAGTTCAATAGTTTCAACGAGCTGTCCATTCCCTATCGGGCGGTGGCGACAGATTTGGAAACCAGTCTGCCGGTAGTGATCAGCAGTGGCAGCCTGGTGCAGGCGATGCAGGCTTCGGCCACAGTGCCGGGAGCGCTGCAACCAGCTGAAATCGATGGTAAGTTGCTGGTGGATGGTGGTATTGCCAACAATATGCCGGTGGATGTGGTCAAGGCTATGGGGGCCGATGTGATTATCGCCGTCGATATAGGTTCGCCTTTGGTGAAAAGGGATCAGCTTAACGGCACCTTAGCGGTATTGGATCAGCTGTCTACCATGCTGACCAACGCCAGCACAGAGCGGCAAAAGGCCTTATTGACCAAGGACGATATCCTGATCCGCCCGGATATCGACAACCTCAGCACCACAGATTTCGCCGATATGCCCAAGGCATTGGAAGCTGGGGTGACAGCTGCCGTACGGTACACCGACAGATTGAGCCAGTTAGCCGTGTCTCCTGAGGAATATCATGCTTATGTCCGGCAAAAACGCGAAGCCAGTCGTGATTGGCTGGATAACTTGGAGCGCCCGGTTACCCGGATAGTTTTTGATAATCAGTCCAAGGTCAGTGACTCTCTGCTGGGTGATACTTTGGGTATCGAATTGGGTGACAGAGTTACCAAACAGCAACTGGACGAGAGTATTGCGCGGTTATACTCACTGAACAAGTTTGAACGGGTCAGTGCCGAGTTTCAGGATACTGATGAGGGCCGGGTGTTAACCGTAACTACCAAGGCTAAGTCCTGGGGGCCTAACTATTTCCAGTTTGGCTTGAATTGGGAGGACGATTTCTCACTGGATTCGGCAGTAACCCTGGATGGTGCCGTGACCATGACGGACTTGACCGAAAACGGTGGTGAATGGCGCAACGAGCTCAAGATGGGCTTCGAGAAGCTGCTCGGTACCGAATTTTACCAGCCTCTGGACAAAGATCAGCAGTTCTATGCCCGCGCCCGATATCAATACGAGATCAAAGGTTGGGATGTGTTTGATGCCAACAAGCTTTACTTTGAGCTGGATCGCAAGAGTCACAGAGTCGACCTGGGTTTGGGGTACAACTATGTCAAACAGGGCCGGATTGAGCTGGGGCTGACGGGTGAGTCGGGAGTGGTCTCCAATGATGCCTTCTTCGATGATCTCAAGTTCAACACCTATGGCGCCTATTTGAAGCTCGGCTACGATACCCTGGACAGCATCAGTTTCCCCACCTCAGGTAACCGTTTTACTCTGAATATCTATTTGCGTAATGAAGAGTATGAAGACGGCGAGTTCAAGACGGATCCGGAACGTTCGCTCCAGATAGAAGCCGACTGGAAAGGGGTAGTCAGTGTTGGCAGCCACTCTTTTGTGGGTAAGGCATCCTATGCAAACGTGGATAAAGACGGCAACTTTACTCTCTATGTATCCGACCTCGGCGGTTTCCTTAATCTCTCCGGCTACCACAAGAATTCTATTGCCGGCGCCCAAAAGGTGTTCGGTGCCTTCATTTATCAGTACGATCTCGGTCGTGATGCGCTGGGGATGAAGGACTTTCCGCTTTACTTGGGAGCCAGTTTGGAAGCGGGTAACGTTTGGGGTCTTGATGAGCATGTGATGTTCAACGATCTCATCTATTCCAGCAGTTTGTATCTGGGGACAGAGACTCAGCTGGGCCCTGCCGCGATCGGCTTTGGTTTCAGTGATAACGGTGAAAAGGCGGTTTACCTGTTTCTCGGCAAAAACTTCTAAGTCTTATTGTTGACCAGGTCAGTGGTGTTCATAGTTATTTACAAAAATCCACTACAGACTGGTCACAGGGAGTGCTAAGGTTTGAAGCTGGTATCTTTGTAGCAATATAACTATCTGAACAATCACAAATTCGGGAAAGAAAATGAGCAAAATAACCACCCTGGCACTGGGCATCGCCCTCAGCCTTGGTCTGGCTTCCTGTGCCAGCCAGCAAGCGCCGCAGTCGCAAGCAGAAGTGAAAAAGGCCTCCGGTATTGAGCTGGAGAACTTTGACCACCAGGTTCGTCATCAGGACGATTTCTACTACAGCGTCAACGGTAAGTGGTTGGCTACTACGCCTATTCCGGCCGACAAATCCAACTATGGTGCTTTCTCTGTGCTCTATGAAGAAAGCCAGGCTGCCCTGAAACAGATTATCGAAGAAGCCGCCGCCAAGCCTAATAAAGCTGAAGGTTCGGTGGAGCAGAAGATAGGCGATTTCTATGCCGCCTATATGGATAGCACTCTTGCTGACCAACTGGGGATTGCGCCGCTCAAGGGACAACTGGCCGATATCGCCAAAACCGCCAGCCATGCCGATGTTGCCGCGCTGATGGGCAAACTGTTGACCGATGGCTCCGGCATTCCCTTTGGTTTTTACGTTAATAACGATGCCAAGAATTCCAGCCAATACGGGGTTTACCTGTACCAGAGCGGCCTGACACTGCCGGATCGTGATTACTACCTCAAGGATGATCCCAAGTTTGTCGCCAATCGCGAAGCGATGCGTGAATATGTTCGCAACCTGATGAGTGCCGCCGGTTACCCGCACGCCGATGCCGCTGCAGCCAATGTCGCCAACATTGAACTCTTTATCGCCCAGAGCCAGTGGAGCCGGGTCGAGTCCCGTGATGCCAACAAGGCTTACAATAAGATGAGCCTGAAAGAGTTGCAGCAGCTGATGGGCGGCTTCGACTTTGACGGTTTCGCCAAGGCGGCCGGTCTAAGCGGCAAGACTCAGGACGTGATAGTGCGTCAACCTTCCTACTTTGAGAAGTTGGGCGCCGAGTTCGGCAAGTTCCCTGTTTCAGCCTGGCAAGACTACCTGGCATTCCATCTGGTGGACTCCTACGCCGGTTTGCTGAGCCAGCAGTTTGTCGATTTGCACTTTGATTTCCACAGCAAAACCTTGATGGGTATTCAGGAGCAAAAACCGCGCTGGAAGCGGGCCGTCGATGGCGCCGACCAAGTGATTGGTGAGCTGGTGGGTAAAGAATATGTAGCCCGTCACTTCCAGCCGGAAGCCAAGGCGCGGATGGAGTCGATGATCAAAAACTTGATCAAGGGCTTTGAAGTCAGCATCAATGAGCTGGAGTGGATGACACCCGAGACCAAGAAAGCGGCTCAGGAAAAACTGTCCAAGTTTACTTACAAGATAGGTTATCCGGACAAGTGGAAGGACTACAGCAATCTGGAGATCAAGGCCGACGATTTGGTGGGGAACTATCAGCGTTATGCCCGTTTCGAGTATCAGGACATGCTGGCTAAGCTGGGCAAGCCAATCGATCGCACTGAGTGGCACATGACACCGCAAACGGTGAACGCCTACTACAACCCTGTGATGAACGAAATCGTGTTCCCGGCCGCCATTCTGCAGCCGCCTTTCTTCAACATGGAAGCCGATGACGCGGTGAACTATGGTGGCATAGGCGCGGTGATTGGCCACGAGATCAGCCATGGTTTCGATGATCAGGGCGCCAAATATGACGGCGACGGTAACCTGCGCAACTGGTGGACAGACAAAGACCGCGAAGAGTTCCAGAAGCGCGGTGCGCAGCTGTCTGCCCAGTACAGCCAGTTTGAAGCTCTGCCTGGCAAGTTCGTCAACGGTGACTTGACTCTGGGCGAGAACATAGGCGATCTGGGTGGCTTGACCGTTGCCCTGCGCTCTTATCACCTGAGCCTCAACGGTAAAGAAGCGCCGGTAATGGACGGCCTGACCGGCGATCAGCGTTTCTTCGTCGGTTGGTCACAGGTGTGGCGCCGCAATTACCGTGATGAGGAGCTGGGACGTCGTCTGCTGACTGATCCCCATTCACCCAGCCACTACCGCGCCATGGGTACTCCCCGCAACGTGGAAGGTTTCTACAAAGCCTTCGACCTCAAGCCGACTGACAAGATGTATCTGTCGGAAGAGGACAGAGTGAAGATCTGGTAAGGCGGATTATCCAGAAAACAGAGCCAGGCAGATGCCTGGCTCTCTTGTATCTGGTGGTTTATAGGGTATCAAGCAGTGCCGACAAGGCTTCCAGGCTATCACGCTGATGATGCGCCGCGGCCCAGCGGGGATCCTGGCGCTGCTCGGCTGCCGGGACTATCAAGGTCTGCATATTGGCGGCGCGAGCGGCTATCAGGCCGTTGAAAGAGTCTTCCACCGCCAGGCAGCGGCTCGGCGCCAGCGCCAGTTTGGCGGCGCAGGAGAGATAAACCTCAGGGTGGGGTTTACCGAGGGGAAAATCCTGAGCCGATTGTATCGCATCGAAGGCTTCTGTGATGGCGAGTTTGCCAAGCACGGCATCGATAATATCCCAGGAGGAAGAGGTGGCCAGACCCACTTTCAGACCTCGGCTGTGGCAGGCGCTGAGGGCATCGACAACACCGCGCATGGGTTTGCCATCGCGGCGGATATAGGCGATTACCGCCGCTATGATTTGATCGGCGATATATTGAGGATCTACTTTGACCTTTGGAAAGCGCTGTAACCAGAAGTCCACCACTTGATCGATTCGCAGGCCGGTGGTGAGCGCAATGGCCTCGCGGCTGACGCTCATTCCAAGCGAGTGTAAAACCTGAAACTCGGCTTGCTGCCAGACGGGCTCTGAGTCAATTAATATCCCATCCATATCGAAAATAACGGCCTGTATTGCGGGTGCTTGCATGGAAAAGTCTCAAAAATGGCGCGGATTTGGACGCAGGATAACGAAAATCGGCCTCGGGATGCAAAATTATCCCGGCTGGGATGCTTGGCTGAAGGCGTTTGAATTTAATTCGATTACTACAATCTAATTATTTGTATTTAAATGAAAAAATCATTTTTTCAAACTATTGTCTAATTTCCTTTGTTTAATGAGGGGCTTAGTGTGTTGCCGACCTTGGGATTTTGCCACGATTTCTCAGTTGCCTTAGTGTGATCTCATTCATACTTTTGCAAAGCTGTAGTATACTGCAGGCCGGAATTTACGGGTCGATCCTGTGGGGCTGTCAGCTTCATTCATGAAGACGTGCAGTCGTAAGAGCGCCTAACAAAGAGGAATGTTGCCGTGCTAGAAGCATATCGTAAACACGTCGAAGAGCGTGCTGCTGAGGGTGTAGTCCCTAAGCCATTGGATGCACATCAAGTGGCTGAGCTTGTTGAATTAGTGAAAAACCCACCTGCAGGCGAAGAAGAATTTATTCTTAACCTGCTCGAAAATCGTATTCCCCCAGGTGTTGATGAAGCCGCCTATGTTAAGGCCGGTTTCCTGGATGCCGTTGCCAAGGGTGAGGTGAAATCGCCAATCCTGAGCGCCGAGCGTGCGCTGGAACTCTTGGGCACCATGCAGGGCGGTTACAATATCGAACCCCTGATCCGCCAATTGGACAACGAGCAGATGGCCCCGCTGGCGGTCAAGGCTCTGTCCCACACCCTGCTGATGTTCGATGCCTTCCACGATGTGGTTGAGAAGATGAAGGCGGGTAACGCCTATGCCAAGCAAGTGGTTGAGTCCTGGGCCAATGCCGAGTGGTTCCTCAGCCGTCCCAAGCTGGCCGAGAAAATCTCTCTGACCGTATTCAAGGTCACAGGCGAAACCAACACCGACGATCTGTCTCCGGCTCCTGATGCCTGGTCACGTCCCGATATCCCACTGCACGCTTTGGCGATGCTGAAAAACGCCCGCGACGGTATTGAGCCGGATCAGCCAGGCGTAGTAGGGCCAATCAAGAAGATTGAAGAACTTAAAACCAAGGGCTTCCCACTGGTTTATGTGGGCGACGTGGTAGGTACAGGTTCTTCCCGTAAGTCGGCGACCAACTCTGTGCTGTGGTTCATGGGTGATGATATTCCATTCGTGCCCAACAAGCGTGCCGGTGGCTTCTGCCTCGGTGGCAAGATAGCTCCTATCTTCTTCAACACCATGGAAGATGCCGGTGCTCTGCCGATTGAGTTGGATGTGGGCAATATGGAGATGGGCGATGTTATCGACATCTACCCTTATGCCGGTAAAGTGACCCGTCACGATAGCGACGAAGTTATCTCTGAATTCAAACTCAAGACTGATGTGCTGCTGGACGAAGTGCGTGCCGGTGGCCGTATTCCATTGATCATCGGCCGCGGTCTGACCGACAAGGCCCGTGAAGCTCTGGGTCTGGAAGCCTCCGATGTCTTCGTGCGTCCAGGTGACGTTGCCGATACCGGCAAGGGTTACACCCTGGCGCAGAAGATGGTAGGTAAGGCCTGTGGCGTAGAAGGTATCCGTCCTGGCCAATACTGTGAACCCAAGATGACTTCTGTCGGTTCTCAGGACACTACCGGCCCTATGACTCGTGACGAGCTAAAAGACTTGGCCTGTCTCGGTTTCAGTGCTGATTTGACCATGCAGTCTTTCTGTCACACTGCCGCTTATCCCAAGCCTGTTGACGTAAATACTCACCACACTCTGCCTGACTTCATCATGAACCGCGGTGGTGTTTCCCTGCGTCCAGGTGACGGTGTTATTCACTCTTGGCTGAACCGCATGCTGCTGCCCGATACCGTAGGTACAGGTGGTGACTCGCACACCCGTTTCCCTATCGGTATCTCTTTCCCAGCCGGTTCCGGCCTGGTGGCTTTTGCCGCCGCTACCGGTGTTATGCCACTGGATATGCCTGAGTCTGTGCTGGTGCGCTTCAAGGGCAAGATGCAGCCTGGTATCACTCTGCGTGATCTGGTGCATGCGATTCCGCACAAGGCCATCGAAATGGGTCTGCTGACCGTTGAGAAGAAGGGCAAGAAGAATATCTTCTCCGGCCGTATCCTCGAAATCGAAGGTCTGGAGCACCTCAAGGTTGAGCAGGCATTCGAACTGTCTGATGCGTCTGCCGAGCGTTCTGCCGCCGGTTGTACCATCAAGCTGGATAAAGATCCTATCATCGAGTACCTGAACTCCAACATAGTCATGCTCAAGTGGATGATTGCCGAAGGCTACGGCGACCGTCGTACCATAGAACGTCGTATCAAGGGCATGGAAGAGTGGTTGGCGAACCCTGAACTGATGGAAGCCGACAAGGATGCCGAGTATTCAGCGGTTATTGAGATCGATCTGAATGAGATCAAAGAGCCTATTCTGTGTGCACCGAACGATCCCGATGACGCCGTATTGCTGTCTCAGGTAGCCAACACTCAGATTGATGAAGTGTTTGTCGGTTCCTGTATGACCAACATAGGCCACTTCCGCGCCACGGGTAAGATGCTGGACAAGTTCGCCAAGACGCTGCCTACTCGTCTGTGGATTGCTCCGCCAACCAAGATGGATAAGGATCAGCTGACCGAAGAAGGTTACTACGGTATCTTCGGCCGCGTCGGTGCCCGTATTGAGATCCCCGGTTGTTCTCTGTGTATGGGTAACCAGGCGCGGGTTGCTGAAGGTGCGACCGTGGTGTCGACTTCTACCCGTAACTTCCCGAACCGCCTGGGTACGGGGGCCAATGTGTACCTGGCCTCTGCCGAGCTGGCTGCCGTTGCAGCGCTGTTGGGACGTTTGCCAAGCCCTGAAGAGTATCAGGAATATGCCAAGGAACTGGACGCAACAGCGGCCGATACCTACAGATACCTGAACTTCGACCAACTGGAGTCTTACACCAAGAAGGCCGGTGAAGTGATCTTCCAGTCAGCGGTTTAAGTTATTGCATAGATTATCGCAATAACCTAAGTCAGCTCATGGAACTCAATGCCAATAGCTATAGAGGCTTAACGGTTTCCGGGAGCTGACGCAAAACCCCACTAACTTTGTTAGTGGGGTTTTTCTATGTTAGCTGAAGCGTTCGGGAAGATGCGAATAGCTACTCATGGCACCCTCATTGAAAGAGGGCGAAGCTTACAAAGCGGTTTGTTGTGTGCCGATCACGCCTTGATTCACATCACGAAGAAGTGGACTAAGCCTATAGGGGATAGGGAGCCGGTGAGGGTGAAACTCACTGTTCGGTGACAGAGTATCACAGTGATAAACTGGCACCTAAACAGAAGAATATATCGCCGTGTTAACTATATGAGTATTAATGCTTATACATAACATCAAAACTCCAAGAACGGCAGTTTTATACAGTGCGAATTACGGGATCAGTTTTCCAGTTCGCTGCGCAAATACTTGAACAGCTCGGCAGAGGACTTGGACTGAGGCCCCTTGGCCAGTTCCTTATTGGCCTGACGCACCAGTTGCCTGAGTTTTTGTCTGTCCAGTTGCGGATGTTCTTCCAGCAGGGACTGCACTTCGGCATCGCCACCATTGAGCAAACGGTCACGCAACTTCTCAAATACCTGGGCCTTGGCGGCCGCTTCGTTGTTCTTGTTCAGCACCCGCTCAAGCGAGGTTTGAATCGCCTCAAGATCTTCGTTGCGCATCAGCTTGCCGATAAACTGCAACTGACGACGGAAGGCCTCGGTATTGGGCTTGATGTTCTTGGTTTGCATGATGGCATCAAACAGGGACTCACCCAGCTCAATTTTGGCCAACTGACTCTTGCTCAGCGCTGCCAGCTGTTTGCCCAGATCCTGAGCCTCTTCACTGTCGCGTTTGAGCGAGGTCTTGCTGATATAGTCCTCGTCCTCATCATAAGGCTGTTTAAAATGCTCTGAATCGCCAACTATTTTCATAAAGTCTTTCCTCTGATACTGGCGCTGATTGTAGCATCCCCCTTGGCGCTTCGTCTTCTACGGCAGCAAAATTGATCTGTCGTGGTTATGTGAATAAAGCCGGCTTTTGTTATGCTAGGGGCAGTTTAGCCAATTCAAGAGTAAACCTGTGTCTGCAAATTTTATTGATAGTGAACTGAGTGCGTTGAAAGACGCGGTGGCGATGGCGCTGGAGTATGCCAATAGCCTGGGCACCAGTGCTGCCGAGGTGGCCATCAGCAAGCAACAGGGTCTGAGTGTTTCCACTCGCCTCAAGGAGGTGGAAACGGTCGAATTCAACAAGGATGGCGCGCTGGGGATCACCCTGTATCGCGATGGACACAAGGGCAGCTCTTCCACTTCGGATCTGTCGCCGGAGGCGATTCGCCAGGCGGTTAAGGCCGCCGATGGTATCGCCCGCTATACCAGTGAAGACCCTGCCAGCGGTTTGGCCGATCCTGAGTTGATGGCGAAAGATTTTCCCGATCTGGATCTCTATCATCCCCGTCACACCAGCCCGGAAGAGTTAGCCGAGTTGGCCATTCGCGCCGAAGCTGCGGCGCTGGACAGAGATCCGAGGATCAAGAATTCGGATGGTGCCAGTGCCAACGCCCACAACAGCGTCAAGGTCTATGGCAACAGCCATGGTTTCCTGCAGGGTTACTGCAGCTCGCGCTACAGCCTCAGCTGTGTGGTGATTGGCGCCGAAGACAACGGCGATATGCAGCGCGACTATGACTATGGTATCAACCGCCGCTTCGACGCCTTGTTGAGCCCGGAGCAGGTGGGGATTAAGGCCGCCGATAAGACGGTTGCCCGTCTCGGTGCCCGCAAACTGGCAACCGGCAAACTGCCCGTGCTGTTTGCGCCGGAAGTGGCCACAGGTCTGGTGGGACATCTGGTCAGCGCCATCAGTGGCTCAAGCTTGTATCGCAAGTCCAGCTTCCTGCAGGATGCTATCCACACCCGGATTTTCCCCGAATGGTTAAGCATTGCCGAGCAGCCGCATCTCAAAGGTGCCCTGGCCAGTGCCAACTACGACAGCGAAGGGGTCGCGACCCGTGAGCGGGACATAGTCCGTGACGGCACACTGGAGAGTTATCTGCTGACCAGTTACTCGGCGCGCAAGCTCGGACTGGTCAATACCGGCCATGCCGGCGGCATCTATAACTGGACGCTGGCCGATACCGGCCACAGTTTTGATGAGTTGGTGCGTTCCATGAGCCGCGGGCTCATAGTCACAGAGGTGATGGGTCAAGGGGTGAATATGGTTACCGGCGACTATTCCCGCGGCGCAGCCGGTTTCTATGTCGAGAATGGCGAAATCCAGTTCCCGGTCGAGGAGATCACCATAGCCGGTAACCTGAAGCAGATGTACCGCTCTATGCAGGCGGTTTCCAGCGACAGGGATCTGCGCTCCAGCATACGTACCGGGGCAATATTGCTCGATGAGATGAAGATAGCCGGTAACTGAGTTGGCAAACGGCTAAAAACGCTTGGAAAAAGCCCGCTGTCAATGCGGGCTTTTGGGCATGTTCATTTTTATCAAAACGTTACGGGCTTATTGGGCATCATGCAGGGTGATATGCTTCCTCACCCGAGTCACTATCCTCAAAGTTGAGTGGCAGATATTGGCTGAGCTCTTTTAAGTTATTGCAGATACTGTGGGCTCTCTGTTCATCCCCTTGATGCAAGATGGTGAACATATGTTGCAGTGCCATGGCATTAAGATAGTCCCGGTGAACCGGCGGGAAGATTTCGGCATCGATTTTCGCCCGCTGCAGGCGCTTGTTTATCGCTTGTTGACTGCTGAGCAGCACCAGTTCCAGCGCGGTTTTCAAGTGCTGTTCCTCTTCGGCCATCAAGTTCATGGCCAAGTCCAACTGTGCCTGTGGCGTTAACGGCTTACGGGAAAACATCTGATTAACTCTTTACGGCCAAAAACGCCAGTGTACCCCTGGCATGCTGGACTCAGGCTGAACCACAGGGACTAGAGCCCTTGTTTAGGCTTAGGGGAACTAAGGCGTCGAAGCAGGTTGTGATACCTGTTGCATATAGTCTTGATAACGCCGCTCGGTTTCCCCGCTGTTGGCCATTTGAGACAAGACTTGCTGTAGTGCGTAGGCTATGCTGCCTGCTTGTAATTCCCAAGGGCTGTTGTCAATGGATATCGGCTTGGCGGCGACATAATTGGGGTTTACGTCGGCGCTGAAATAACGGCTCTTGCGTGAGAAGCCCAGGTGACCTGGCCGCCAGTTATCGCAGCAGTTGGGATGCAGTTTTAGCCCGTGCTGAGGATGATTTTGCAGCCAGTACCTCAGGGTTGATTCATCGTAGACATAGAAATCCCCTTGATGCTGTGTGAGAAAGGCTATCGCGGAGTCTGTGCTCATGTCCGGTGGCTTGCGCACTATCAATTTGTTTGGTAAACCACCCAGCTGATAGCTACCGGGGGAGATCAGCAGCACCAATTGTTTATCCACCAATTGCTGCAGCGAAGTGATGTCAGTCAAGTCGTCGCGGCTGACGCCTATATAGCGTTCAGACAGGCCGTTAACGATAAAATGTGCATAGTTGTGGCGTTCTTTGGAGAAGGCCAACCCAGGGTAAAAGTCGATATTGCCCTTGGCGATTTCCCGTAGAATACGCTTTTTCGGTGCTCGCACTACCTTAAGACTACAACCTATTCTCGCTGCTGCCTCTTGATAGAGGTTGAGATAGAGGCCGCTGTTATCCGGTGCTTCAGCAATATAGGGTGGCCGGGCGTTGGTGCGATATCCCATGGTTAACTCACAATTTTCTGTGGCAAACACTTGTGCCGCACAAACGAGCGTCAGCAGTGTCAAACAGAACTTGATGATCAAAGAATAACTCCTCCGGGTGGGGCTAACGCAGGCTGAATAATACGGCGGGTTGCTAGCATAGGTAAAATACTCGTGATATTTTCCTGGAGCCGATACTTGGTTATTTTAATAAAAGAGGATAATATTTGCGCGATTTTTGTCCGGTATGGCTGGGCAAGTCTCATCCAATTGAAATAAGGAGCCGATATGGCCAAACATATTAAGCAGACCGCACTGCTGGAGCATGAATCCGGTCGTGGACAGATCAAAGATAACGCCCTCAAGGCGGTGGTGACCAGTTCACTGTTTCGCTGTCGCAGCGAGAAGCCGAAGAAGGGCAAAGGATCATACAGTCGTAAAGGACGCAATGGAAAGGGGCAACAGGGTGTTGCCCCTTTTGATTTTATGACTCTAATCTTTTCACCCTGCTGACATCTCAAGAAAGGTTTCTCCAAGGTGTTGGGAGAGTTTATTCCGGCATCTGCACCAGTTCGGCCCACAGATCGTGCTCATCAGAATGAGTGATCAGTGCGCGCACCATGTCCCCTGGGCTCAGTTCCACTTCCCCATTTAAGAATACCATGCCGTCGATTTCAGGCGCATCGGCATAGCAGCGGCCAATGGCGCCTTCCTCGTCCACATCATCGATGAGGACATCCAGCTCACGGCCTACCAGGCGCGCCAGCCGCTCGGCACTGATCTCGGCCTGCACCTGCATGAAACGCTCATAGCGGTCCTGCTTGACCTCTTCACTGATAAGCTCGGCCAAGGTATTGGCCACGGCGCCATCGACTTCCGAGTACTTGAAGCAGCCTACGCGGTCCAGCCTTGCTTCACGCAGGAAGTCCAGCAGGATTTCGAAATCTTCTTCGGTTTCACCGGGGAAGCCAACGATAAAGGTTGAGCGGATCACCAGATCCGGGCAGATCTCACGCCATTTCTTGATGGCGTCCAACTGGCGGTCGACCCGGCCGGGACGCTTCATCATCTTGAGCACGCGAGGGCTGGCATGCTGCAGCGGCAGATCCAGATAGGGCAGGATCAGTCCTTCGGCCATCAGCGGGATCAGCTCATCGACCCAAGGGTAAGGGTAGACATAGTGCAGGCGTACCCACACACCCATCTTACCCAGATGGCGGGCCAGGGTAGTGATATCCTGCTTCACCGGCATGCCGTTCCAGAAGTCGGTGCGACCGCCCTTGTCTTTGCCGTAGGCCGAGGTGTCCTGGCTGACGACCAGAATCTCCTGAACGCCGCTTTCCACCAGGCGTTTGGCTTCATCCAGCACGCTGCCGACACTGCGGCTGTCCAGATCGCCCCTCAGCGCCGGAATGATGCAGAAGGTACAGCGGTTGTCGCAGCCTTCGGAAATCTTCAGGTAGGCATAATGCTTGGGGGTCAGCTTAACGCCGGCTTGCGGGATCAGCGAGGTGAAGGGGTTGTGCTCCGGCTTGGGCACATATTTGTGCACATGGTTCAGCACGGCTTCATAGCTGTGGGGGCCGGTGATCTCCAGTACATCCGGATGCACTTCGCGGATCTGGTTTTCCTTGGCGCCCAGGCAGCCGGTGACTATCACCTTGCCGTTTTCTTCCAGCGCTTCACGCACGGCATCCAGCGACTCTTCCACCGCGGCATCAATAAAGCCACAGGTGTTGACTATTACCAGGTCGGCATTGTCATAGCTGTTGGTAACCTCATAGCCGTCGATGCGCAGTTGGGTGAGGATCCGCTCGGAATCCACCAGGTTCTTGGGGCAGCCCAGGCTGACAAAGCCGATGCGATTGCCGCTGGTTTGGGCCCGGCAGGGCTGTTTTCCTGTGCCAGAGTCTTGGCCGGAGTGTCCAGAGTCGTGGTCTGCTTGGGATCAAATATGTCGACTGATTTCTTCAAGAGCTGTTTTCCGCAATGCTAAAGCTGATGGAGCACGCTTGGGTGCCGGTAAAATTGGCGGCGATTATACCTCAGCCATAGAAAAGGTACAGTTGGGCTGGTTAATTTATGTTCTATGTTGCCATCTCGGTTGCCGCTTCAAAACCTCGTTGAAAAATTTTTTGATTTTTTAACCCTTTTGTCAGCTGGCTGCGTTTCTATGGTCAACGAAGCGAACTTTTTGGAGAACCAAGATGAAAAAATCTCTGCTGAATCTGGCGCTGATAGGCGCACTGTTACCCGCTACTCTGATGAGCCACTCGGTACTGGCCCAGGATAGACCTCTGCTGGAAACTACAGGCGTCAGCCAGATACAGGTTGAGCCCGATATGGCCGAAATCAATGTTGAAGTGTCATTAAGCGAATCTGATGCCAAGGCGGCCAAGGCCGCATCCGACCAAGCGGTGGCCGCTTTTATCGAGCGCCTGCTCAAGGCTGGGGTCGCCAAGGAGTCGATTGCCGCCGCCAATCTGAATCTGCAACCTGAGTATGTTTACCTCAAGGACAAGGCGCCCGAGCTCAAGGGCTATCGCGCCAGTCGCAGTGTGACAGTGTTGGTGAAACAGTTGGATCAGCTCAACCCCATACTGGACTCGGCGCTAATAGGCGGGATCAACAAGGTGAACCAGATTAACCTTAAGTCCAGTAAAGAAGCCGAGATGCGCAAGCAGGCGCGGCAGGCGGCCATTGAAGATGCTAAGCAAAAGGCCAGTGAGCTGGCAGCCGGATTCGGCGAGAAACTCGATGGCGTCTGGTCGATTCGTTATTTCGACCAAGGCCCGGTGCGTCCTGTGATGTACAAGGCCGCCATGATGGCCGAAGGCGCTATCAACCAGAGCTATGAGTATGGCCAGGTAACTTTCTCCGACAGGGTCGAGGTCAGCTACAAGCTGCGTGACTGAAGTAAGCATTTGGGGGAGCCGGTAGCTCGCTGATGGGGCAAAGCGCTTTTTAACCGTGGCTCATGAACAAGCGGTGCCGGTATTTGTAGGCCGTGACATGAGTCACTTACCCTGGGCTTAATGCCCGCCGGGCGGGATATTTACCGCCAGAGGCACAATCCGGCTTGCTATTGGGGCCGTGATAGTTAGAATGCCAGTCGAATACCTTTGAGTAGAGGCGCGCTGCCTAAGAGTAACCGGGAAGAGGGTGATGCCTTTGAGGCCCGGGGAAAGGAGTCGGCGCCGAAGTAGCCAGGCCATCGAACCTGACTGCTGGTTCTGTATCTAACAGGTGCAGGACTGCCATAGTCATCCACTATGGAGCGCTACCTGAAGGAGCTGAGAAGTTTCTGCCCTCCTTGGTCTGAGTTTCTTCGATCCTATCGGTAGATCTCCACCTTAGTTGTTTTAGGTGTAAAGAGATCATGAATATCATGCATTTTGCGGACTCTCCCTGGTCCATAGTTCCTCCTCTGCTGGCGGTTGCGCTGGCGATCATCACCCGTAGAGTACTGCTCTCCCTTGGAGTAGGCATAGTCGCCGGCAGCCTGATGTTACAGCAGTTTTCACCGCTGCAATCGCTGCGCTATCTGTTTGACAGTGTGCTGAAAATCTTCTGGGTCGATGGTGCTCCCAACAGCGATAACCTGAATATGCTGCTGTTTATGCTGCTGCTGGGTGGGCTTATCAGCTTGATGACCGCCTCGGGGGCGACCCGGGCCTTTGCCGAGTGGGCCGCCAGGCGCTGCCAGAGCCGCAAGGGCGCCAAGTCGCTCACCGGCTTGATGGTGTTTGCCTTCTTTATTGACGACTTCTTCCATAGCCTGTCGGTGGGGCCCATTTGCCGCCCTGTGACCGACAGATTCCAGATCTCCCGCGCCAAGTTGGCCTATCTGCTGGACTCAACCGCGGCGCCTGTATGCGTATTGATGCCCATCTCCTCCTGGGGGGCCTACATCATCGCCCTGGTGGGCGGAATACTCGTGGCCCATGGGGTGACAGACCAGAGCCCGATCGCCGCCTTCGTGCAGATGATCCCCATGAACCTCTATGCGGTATTTACCCTGATCATGGTGGTGGTGGTGATCGCCTTCCAACTGGATATTGGGCCGATGCGACAGCATGAGCAGCGGGCGCTCGAAGGCAAGCTCTGGGATGAATCCAAGGGCCGGCCAATAGGGCTGGATATGGAAGCCCCGGCCGACAGCCGCGGCGGCATGCTGGATATGGTGTTGCCTATAGTGACACTGACTGCGGCGAGTATCTATTTTATGCTGGACTCCGGGGCCCAGGTATTGGCCACCAATGGTCAGGCCTTCAGTGTGCTGGGCGCCTTTGAACATACCAATGTGGGTTCGTCTTTGGTTTATGGCGCCCTTTGCAGCCTGGCGGTGTCCGGCCTGTTGGCTCTGCGTCTCGGTCTTGGGATATCCACTTGGCTGCGTGCCGCCCCCAGAGGCGTTATGGCCATGTTGCCGGCGATCAACATACTGCTGTTTGCCTGGACCATAGGCGCCGTGGTGCGTGACATGGAAACCGGCAAATATCTCGCCAGCCTGGCCAACGGCAACCTGCCCACAGGGCTGCTGCCTGTGGTGGTGTTTGTGCTTTCCTGCGCCATGGCCTTTGCCACAGGCACCAGTTGGGGCACTTTCGGTATCATGTTGCCGCTCGCCGGTGATATGGCCGCCGCCAGCGATATCCAACTTCTGCTGCCCATGCTGTCGGCTGTGCTGGCCGGCGCTGTGTTTGGCGATCACAGCTCGCCCATCTCCAGCACCAGTATTCTGTCGGCCACCGGCGCCGGCTGTCACCATATAGATCATGTGCTGACCCAGTTGCCTTATGCCCTGACCGTCGCCTTCGGGGCGGCGCTGGGGTATCTGGCCATGGGGCTGCTGCATTCCACCCTGGCCGGTTTCCTGGTGAGTGCCGCCTGGTTTGCACTCTTCTGCCTCTATCACGCCAGGCGCTTCCAGGCGGCTCCCGAGGCCGCCATCGGCTGAGGCTGAGATAGGATACCAAAAGCCCTGGGAGTGTTCCCGGGGCTTTTTACTCTTGCCAAAGGCTTTTGCGTCGATAAGGAGTCTCAGTGATCCAGATAGAGATAGTTCTGCCAGCTTTTCATCCTTATCAATATCTTACGCATGATTGACACATGCTCAAAGCTGTCGGAATAGATGGCGATCTCCACATTGGTGCCCAGTGGCAAATGATACTGACTCAGATCATCCAGCGGCTTGAGTTTCACCAGAGGTTGGCCGTTGAGGCGAATTTGTGACGAGCCATAGAGCTGTCCCTGCGCCTGCACCTGAGATTCACCAATGGCCGGCAGCACTTCGACCACTTCGGCTTGAAACACCTTGCCCGGCAGAGCGCGGAAGATCAGCTCGGCCTTGATGCGACTGGCCTCGGCGGCCTTATAGACAGCGTCAAGCCCCAATGCCGCCTGTTTGGCCTGCTCCAGGCTGGCTTACAGCCGGGTGACTTCTGTTTGATAAGGAGTCGGATTGACCCGGAACAGCCTCTCGCCCTCTTTTAGCAGTTTGTTGGGGGGTGACGGGCACATCTATGACCTTGCCGCGCACTGAGGGGCTCCGCGGGGTGGTGATGTACATCTGGCTACCCATGGCGGTATGGGGATGGCTGTAGCTCATCAACAAATCAAGGTGGCTATCAGTACTACTCCACAGAGCACTACGATGGGCAAGCTTCAGTTGTTAAGCGGAATACGGAAAATCTTGAAGATGGCGACGCAGATAGCAGATTGCCCGGGAATGATGAATTTTTTCAGTGGCATAAGATGAAAATCGACTCGTACCCGAAAGGGTTAGGGCTCGGCAGGTCCCGGCAGCATAAGCTGATAAAACGCCAAATCCAGCCAGCGGTCGAACTTATAACCCACCTGGGGTAGGGTGCCTGAGTGTTTGAACCCCAACTTCAGGTGCAAGGCAATACTGGCCTGGTTTCCGGCATCTATGGCGCCCACCATGGTGCGTATGCCGCGCTCCCGGGCCTGGGTTATCAAATGCTGCATCAGAAAGCGCGCCACCCCTTTGCCTCTATGCTCCGGGTGCACATACACAGAATGTTCCACCGAGTAGAGGTTGGCCGGATAGCCGCGAAAGGGGCCGAAGCTGGCAAATCCCAACAGTTGCCCCTGCTCATCCTCGGCGCCCAGAATCGGCCAGTTGCCTTGCTGTTTGGCGCCGAACCAGTCGCGGATCTGCTGCTCGCTCCTGGGCTGATATTCATAAAGGGCTGTGGTATGGGCAATGGCATGGTTGAAGATGGCGCGTATCGCCTCGCCATGTTGCTCAAGTTGGCAGTGACACAGATGCATCTTAGGCTCCCAAGGTGGTTTCGCCTGAGTATGCCACAAGTCGGTCGGTGTGCCACCTAAAGGACTGGATATCAAAAAACAGTGCCTGCCCAGGTGGCAGGCACAGCTCAGGCTCAGTGCTGATCCAGCATGCCTTGGGTGACAATAAAGTCGATGATTTCAGCCACCCCTTGCCCCTGCTTGAGGTTGCTAAATACCCAAGGCTTGTTGGGGCGCATTCTGGTGGTATCTTCGGCCATCACTTCCAGCGAGGCACCGACATAGGGCGCCAAATCTATCTTGTTGATCACCAGCAGATCGGAGCGGGTAATGCCAGGGCCGCCCTTACGGGGGATCTTCTCGCCCTCGGCCACATCTATTACATAGATGGTCAGATCTGCCAGTTCCGGGCTGAAGGTGGCACTGAGGTTGTCGCCGCCACTCTCGACAAAGACCAGATCCAGGCCGGGATGGCGCGCCGTCAGTTCTTCCACTGCCGCGAGATTCACAGAGGCGTCTTCGCGAATTGCCGTATGGGGGCAGCCACCGGTTTCCACGCCTATGATGCGGTCGGCGCTCAAGGCCTCGGCGCGGGTGAGAATTTTGGCGTCTTCCTGGGTATAGATATCGTTGGTGACCACGGCCAGGTTGTAGTTGTCACGCATCGCCTTGCACAGAACTTCCAACAGTGCTGTCTTGCCCGAACCAACGGGGCCGCCAACGCCTATGCGCAAAGGTTGTTTGGTTGTTTGCATATTTTCTCTCATGAACGAAACAGTCGGGTGTATTGGGTTTCATGGCGGGCACTGGCAATGGCCAGTGCCGGGGTATAGCTGCCGATATCGGCTTCGGGCCAGTCTTGCGCCTTTTGCAGCGCCTCGGGGATCTCGGCGCTCAGTTGCAGCAACAGCTGCTGACCGGCACTCTGTCCCAGGGGGATCAGCTTGACGCCGGCAGTGACGGTATTTTCGAGCCAGCTCCAGCAATAGGCTTCACACAGTTCATATGTCGGCAGTTGCCAGTGTTTGGCTGCGAGGGCAAAGGCCGCCAGTTGGGTTTGCAGCACCAGCTCCCGCTCCTCGGGCGCAAGTGGGATCCCCAGCTGTGGCAGCAGTTTGGCAAAGGCCTGACCGCGCTGGCGTTCTTCCTGCCTTAGTTCTGCGGTTTCGCGACTGGCCAGCAGTAATCGGCAATAGGCGCTCGCCGCAGAGATGTGTTCTTGCGCCAGCGCCTGGCACAGACGCATCAGCAAGGGCAGCTCCAAGGTGGCCAGGCTGTCTTTAAGTTGGTTTTGCAGCCAGTGTCCCAGGGTGACAGGGTCTTTGACCCAGCCCCGCTCTATGGCCCACTCCAGTCCTTGGGAATAGGTAAAGCCCCCCACAGGCAGAGACGGACTCACCAACTGATAGAGGCGCAAGCGGCCAAGCTCGCCGGGGACCTTGGTCTGAGGCTCAAGGCCCAGCTGCCCATGGGCTGGAACCCGGCCTGGGTTGATATTAGTGCTCATGGCTGTGGTCGTGACCATGTCCGTGATAGTGCCCATGACTATTGCCGTGACTATGAGCGTGACTATTACCGTGACTATTACCGTGACTATTACCGTGACTATGGCCGTGGGCACTGCCACCATAGGCTCCCGCCTCGGGTTGGAACTTGTCCTGGCGATAGCTGACCGTGAGTCCGAGTCCCTTAATCATCTCGTCCAGAACATGATCGTGCAGGTAACAGCATTGGCCTTGGGTTATCTGCAGCGGCACATGACGATTCCCCAGGTGATAGCAGGCACGAGCCAGCAGCAGTGGGTCTGAACTGCTGACCACGGACAGGTTCTCGGCCTTGGCACAAACCTTGGCCAACTCGCCCGTTTCTGCCTTGAGAATATCGCCTTCTTTGAGGACAGTACCGCGTGGCAGAAACAATCCGGCTTCGCTGCCGTCACTCAAGGTCACTCTTTGGCGGCTGCGAACCCGCTCATCCATCGACAGCCACAGCTGCAGTGTCGGGAGCTGTTGGCATTCATCGGCTTCCAGGCGTTGACAGAAATGGATCATCTAAACTTGCTCCTCTTGGTTTCAAGGCCTGTATATCAGAACAGGAAGTAGCGCTGGGTCATGGGCAACTCAGTGGCCGGTTCACACACCAGCGGCATACCATCGGCCTTGACTTCATAGGTTTGGGAGTCCAGTTGGATCTCCGGGGTATAGTCGTTATGCAGCATCTGTTTTTTACTTATGTTGCGACAGCCCCTCACTTCACCTATGCGACTCTTGAGCCCCAACTTACCTGGGATATCCGCTGCGATGGCCGCTTTGGACAGAAACAGCATGGAGCTGCTGTGCAGCGCCTGGCCAAAACAGGCATACATGGGGCGATAGTGCACGGGTTGCGGAGTGGGGATGGCCGCATTGATGTCGCCCATAGGGGCGTAAGCGGTCAGGCCACACTTGAGCACCAGTGCGGGTTTAACCCCGAAAAATGCCGGATCCCAGAGCACGATATCGGCCAGTTTGCCCGGCTCTATCGAACCCACCTCATGGGCTATGCCATGGGCGATCGCCGGGTTGATGGTGTACTTGGCCAGATAGCGCTTAATGCGTTGGTTATCGTTGTGCTCCGTGTCTCCCGCCAGAGGCCCGCGCTGCAGCTTCATCTTGTGGGCACATTGCCAGGTACGCATTATCACTTCCCCGACCCGGCCCATGGCCTGGGAGTCGGAGGACATCACTGAGATGGCTCCGAGATCATGCAGTATGTCCTCGGCGGCTATGGTCTCACGGCGAATGCGCGACTCGGCAAAGGCTACATCTTCGGCAATGGCCGGATCCAGGTGATGACAGACCATCAGCATATCCAAGTGCTCATCCACAGTGTTGACTGTGTAAGGCATGGTGGGATTGGTGGAGGCCGGCAGAATATTGGCTTCTCCTACTGACTTGATCACATCAGGGGCATGGCCGCCACCGGCGCCTTCGGTGTGAAACACATGAATGACCCGGCCGTCGATCGCCTTGATGGTTTCTTCATAGAAGCCGGCTTCGTTGAGTGTGTCCGAGTGAATGGCTACCTGCACATCCATCTCATCGGCCACCTGCAGGCAATGATCTATGGCGGCTGGCGTAGCCCCCCAGTCCTCGTGGATCTTGAAACCCATGGCACCGGCCGCTATCTGTTCCCGCAGTGCTTCCTTATTGCTGACATTGCCCTTGGCGAACAGGCCTATGTTGATTGGCAGTGAGTCCACGGCTTCCAGCATCCGGTGCATGTTCCAGATCCCCGGAGTGACTGTGGTGGCGTTACTGCCGGCCACAGGCCCTGTGCCGCCACCGATAAAAGTGGTGACGCCACTGACCAGACCTTCTTCGGCCTGTTGTGGGCAGATAAAGTGGATATGGGTATCCACCCCTCCGGCGGTGACCAGCTTGCCTTCACCGGCCACCACTTCGGTTGCCGGGCCAACTACTATGTTGACACCATCCTGCACATCCGGGTTACCGGCCTTGCCTATGGCCTGAATGCGGCCGTCTTTAATGCCTATGTCTGCCTTGACTATGCCCCAGTAATCCAAGATCAGGGCGTTGGTGATCACCAAGTCGACACAGTCGGCCGCCAGTGCCTGGCTCTGGCCCATGCCATCGCGGATCACCTTGCCGCCACCAAACTTGACCTCTTCGCCGTAACGGCAGTAATCCTGCTCTACTTCGAGGAAGAGCTCAGTGTCGGCCAGCCGTACCCGGTCGCCCTTAGTTGGGCCATACATGTCGGCGTACGCCCGTCGTGATAACTTGCTCATTTTGCCTCCAGTGCGCCCATAATGGCGCCGCGAAAACCATAGATGGCCCGGCGACCGCCAAAGGGCACCAGCTCCACGGTTCTTTGCTGGCCGGGCTCGAAACGGATTGCCATGCCGGCCGGAATATTTAGCCTTAAACCCTTGGTTTGCTCGCGCTCGAACGCCAGTTGGGGGTTGACCTCGTAAAAGTGGAAATGCGAGCCGACCTGAATTGGCCTGTCACCCAGATTAGCCACCGAAATTTTCAACTTGGGCAGGTCAGTGTTGATTTCAATGTCGCCCAGTGCCTCATTGAGGCGGTATTCGCCCGGGATCATCCGCTGCCTCCAATCAGATTATCGGTTCGTGGATCGACACCAACTTGGTGCCGTCGGGGAAGGTGCATTCCACCTGAATGTCGCTGATCATCTCGGGGACGCCTTCCATCACATC
>Ga0114983_1000033_pt1 | contig 50166 bp, 48 predicted proteins | sample Shrwel_input2_RT_FD_87182 | JGI IMG/M metagenome (GOLD analysis project Ga0114983, IMG submission 87182) | Subsurface microbial communities from deep shales in Ohio, USA - Utica-3 well 1 S input2 RT | ecosystem: Environmental > Aquatic > Deep subsurface > Shale gas/oil reservoir > Produced... | reverse complement strand
GTAAGGGTGACGAGCCAAGATCCGGTGAGAAAGGCAATTCCTGAGGCGACGCAATCCAGCGCAATCCACTCGCCTCAATTCAACCCGGTTCAATCCAGCTCGACTAAATCCAACCCCAGCCGCATCCCGCCTTCTTTCCCTGATGTTATGTTCCCCATCAACCCTTCGGCGGCGCTGTGATGTGCCGTCGAATGTTCGGTTGGGCTTTCTTTCCATGATCGAAAGCGAAAATGTCGTGCCGCCTTCCTGTTATTTTCGCATTTTTCGATCATTTTACTGATTTTTAGGGCCTTGTAGACCAAGGTATAAGCTAGAAACGCCCAGTTTGCGTTGCCGCCATGCCCCCTCTCGACTAGTCTGAGCACTGAAACGAACATCTGTGAGTGTTCGTATGTTTGCAAGCGAACATCAAGATGCGCTGATGTGCACTTGTCCTCCTGAATCGCTTCTTACAACAACAAACAGGAGCTCGCCTAGTGTTACTGATCTCTCCGCTGCCATGTCGCGCGACGTCTGCTTGCAGGTTGTCTCGCGCTGATTCACCCATGCTGCCCATGAGAACGACATGTCCCTGATCCTTGAGAACATCGACCACGTGGTCAACGGCGCCACCCATATCGAAGGCGTGAATATGGAATTAGCCCCGGGGTCGTTCAACGTGCTGCTGGGGCGCACCCTGGCAGGCAAGACAACGCTGATGCGCCTGATGGCGGGGCTCGAAGTCCCGACCCGTGGGCGCATCATGATGGACGGTCGCGACGTGACCGGCGTTTCGGTGCGTCGTCGCAATGTCTCGATGGTGTACCAGCAGTTCATCAACTATCCGGCGCTGAGCGTCTTTGAGAACATCGCCTCGCCGCTCAGGCTGGCCAAGGTCGCCAGCGCCGATATCGATCGTCGCGTGCGCGAGACCGCCGAGATGCTGCGCATCGACCATCTGCTGGACCGCTTTCCTCTGGAACTGTCCGGTGGCCAGCAGCAGCGAACCGCCATGGGGCGAGCGCTGGTCAAGGAAGCCGACGTCATTCTCTTCGACGAACCGCTGGTCAACCTGGATTACAAGCTGCGTGAAGAGCTGCGCGACGAACTGCGCACCCTGTTCAGCGAGCGCCATTGCATCGCGGTCTATGCCACCACCGAGCCCGGCGAGGCGCTGGCGCTGGGCGGCAATACCGCCGTGCTGCATGAGGGAAGACTGCTGCAGTACGGGCCCACCGAAGAGGTGTATCACCGTCCCCAGGACATCCTTGCCGCCGAGATGTTCTCGGAGCCGCCGATCAATATCGTCGATGGCCGCATCACCGGGCGCGAGGTGCATCTCGATGGTGGCATCCAGTTCCCCCTCAATGATGACCTGCGTCCGCTGGGCGAGGGGGACTTCCGTTTCGGCATCCGCGCCTCGCATATCGCGCTGCACCCTCAGGCGGCGGACGATCTATCGCTCGAGATGCGCGTCGACCTGGCCGAGCTAAGTGGCTCGGAAACCTTCCTTCACGTACATAACGAGCGCTTCGAGATGACGGTGCTGCTGGAAGGCGTTCACGAGTTCGATCCTGACGACCCCGTCACTCTCTACGTGCCGACGCACAAGGTCTATGCCTTCGATCGGCAGGGCGGCGTGGTTCATATTCCGGCGCATTTGGGAGGCCTCTAAGATGGCGGAAATTACCCTGCGGCAACTCGCCCATTCCTATCTGCCGTCGCCGTCCGGGCCAGAAGATTATGCGATTCGCGAGATGGATCATGTCTGGCACCAGGGCGGCGCCTATGCCTTGCTGGGGCCGTCCGGCTGTGGCAAGTCGACCTTGCTCAACATCATCTCCGGGCTGCTGGAGCCCTCAAGCGGGGAAGTGCTGTTCGATGGCGAGCGCGTCAACTCGCTACCTCCCGAGCAGCGCAACATCGCCCAGGTTTTCCAGTTCCCGGTGGTGTACGACACCATGACGGTATTCGACAACCTGGCTTTTCCGCTGCGTAACGCCGGTATGGGCGAGACGCAGATCCGCGAGAAGGTGCTCGAAGTGGCCGACGTGCTGGAGCTGACCCCCCAGCTCAAGCGCAAGGCCAAGAACCTGACCGCCGACGAAAAGCAGAAGGTCTCCATGGGCCGCGGCCTGGTCCGCGAAGACGTCTCGGCGATTCTCTTCGACGAGCCGCTGACCGTGATCGACCCGCAGCTCAAGTGGAAGCTGCGCCGCAAGCTCAAGGAGATCCACCGGCGCTTCAACATCACCATGGTCTATGTGACCCACGATCAGCTGGAAGCCTCGACGTTCGCTGACAAGATCGCGGTCATGTACCAGGGCCAGGTAGTGCAGTTCGGCACCCCTCGTGAGCTTTATGAGCGCCCGGCTCATACCTTCGTAGGCTATTTCATCGGCAGCCCCGGCATGAACCTGCTCGATATCTCGGTGAAAGATGACCAGGTTCGCTGCGGTGAGGTGGTGATTCCGGTCGCGCCCAAGATGCGGGACATGATCGCCCGCAGTTCCTCGGACAACATTCGCCTCGGTATCCGTCCCGACTTCGTGGAGGTCTTCGAGACCGCCGAGGAAGACTCGCTGGCAGTCGATGTGGTGAACGCTCAGGACTTGGGGACCTATTCGATCCTGACGCTGGCGCTTGGCGACGTGACCCTCAAGGCGCGTATCGATGAGGACCAGGTCACGCCCAAGGGCAAGGCCTACATCCGCTTCCCCCAGGGGCGCCTGGGCGTCTATATCGACGAATACCGTGTGGAGACCGACCATGAATAAGGTCTACGACAACAAGGCCTGGCTGCTGATCCTGCCGATGCTGGCGCTGGTGGCCTTCTCGGCGATCATTCCGTTGATGACCGTCGTCAACTATTCGGTGCAGGACGTGTTCGATGCCAACACCCGCTTTTTCACCGGCACCGAATGGTTCGTGCAAATGCTCAACGATCCGACCCTGCAGTCGGCGTTGCTGCGCCAGTTCGCCTTTTCGCTGACGGTGCTCTGCATTCAGGTGCCGCTGGGTATCGGCATTGCCCTGCTGATGCCCAAGAAGGGCTGGCAGGCTTCGGCGGTACTGATCCTGGTGACGCTGCCGCTGCTGATTCCCTGGAACGTGGTGGGCAGCATCTGGCAGATCTTTACCCGTGGCGACATCGGCCTGATGGGCTGGGGGCTTCGCGAGCTGGGCTACGAGTACAACATCACCCGCAGCGCGGTGGATGCGTGGGGCACCATCATCATCATGGACGTCTGGCACTGGACGCCGCTGATCGCGCTTTTGTGCTATAGCGGTCTGCGCTCGATTCCCGAAGCCTACTACCAGGCGGCACGTATCGATCGCGCCTCGCGCTGGGCGGTGTTCCGCTTCATTCAACTGCCCAAGCTGACCAACGTGCTGGTGATCGGGGTGCTGCTGCGCTTCATGCACTCTTTCATGATCTACGCCGAGCCCTTCGTGCTGACCGGTGGCGGGCCAGGCAGTTCGACCACCTTCCTGAGTCAGTCACTGACCACCATGGCAATCGGCCAGCAGGATCTCGGTCCTTCTGCCGCCTTCTCGCTGATCTACTTCCTGATCATCCTGCTGGTCAGTTGGGTGTTCTACACCGCGATCATGAATATGCAGAAAGACAAAGAGGGGGGCGCCTGAGATGAGCCAGTCCAAGCCTACGACTCCCGCAGAAGTGCGCCAGCGGGCAGCCGTCGAAGACAAGCGGCGCCGCCGCAAGGCACGGGCCGTGCCGGGCCGCCTGCGGCCCAAGCTCCTGCTGGGACTCTATTTGCTGTTCGTCCTGCTGCCGATCTACTGGCTGATGAACATGTCGTTCCAGTCCAACACCGAGATTCTCGGTGGCTTAACCCTGTGGCCGGACAACTTCACCCTTGAGCACTACACCAAGATCTTTACCACTGAGACTTGGTATATGGGCTATGTGAACTCGATCACCTATGTGGTGATGAACATGGTGATCAGTATTCTGGTTGCCTTGCCTGCGGCCTATGCGTTCAGTCGCTATCATTTCATTGGCGATAAGCACCTGTTCTTCTGGCTGCTGACCAACCTGATGGCGCCGCCCGCCGTCTTCCTGCTGCCGTACTTCCAGCTCTATTACACCGTGGGGCTGTTCGATACCCATATCGCGGTGGCGCTGGCGCACTGCCTGTTCAATATCCCTCTGGCGATCTGGATTCTCGAGGGCTTCATGAGCAGCGTGCCCAAGGAAATCGACGAGACCGCCTTCATCGATGGCTATAGTTTCCCGCGCTTCTTCGTGCGGATCTTCATCCCGATGATTCGCTCGGGGATCGGCGTGACGCTGTTCTTCCTGTTCATGTTCTCGTGGGTCGAGCTGCTGCTGGCCAGCACCCTGACCTCGACCAATGCGCAGCCGATTGCCTCGGTGATGACCAGTACCTCCACGGCCTCAGGCATCGACTGGGGGACGCTGGCCGCCGCCGGTGTGCTGACCATCGTGCCCGGCATCCTGGTGGTCTACTTCGTTCGCAATCACATCGCCAAGGGCTTCGCCCTGGGCCGCACCTGAGGAGGGCGCGTCATGGAATGGATGGTATGGACGCTGCCGACCACTGTCTTCTTTTCCGTTATTGCGGCGATGCTCGCCGGCATGACGGTCTGGGAGGTCGTGCAGCCAACGGTCGAGCGTAAGGGCTTTCTGCCGATCTCGACCACGCGCGGTGATCGTCTCTTTATCGGGCTGTTGTCCGCCGCCTATCTGCATCTGATGGTGGTGGGCTTCACGCCCCTGAGTATCTGGTGGGCCCTTGCGGGTTCGGTACTGTGGTTGCTGGTACTGATCCGTTGGGGGTGATCTGGGTGGAAGGAGTCACTCCTTCAAGTAAGCACTTCAATAAGAAGAGGTCATTATGATACCGACAAGAATGCGACTCTCTGTGCTGGCGGCTGGCGTGATGCTGGCCAGCGGCTCAGTGCACGCCGACAATCATGACACTCAGGCCGTTATCGACCGGCTGATCGACGAGAACTTCCAGCACTCGACGCTGAGCCGCGAGCAGCAGGCTGCCGAGCTCGAGTGGTTCGCCAAGGCCGCCGAACCCTTCCGTGGCATGGAGATCAACGTGGTCTCCGAAGGCTTGACCACCCACGTCTATGAGCGCGACGTGCTGTCCAAGGCCTTCACAGAGCTGACCGGCATCGAGCTCACCCACAACATCATTGGCGAGGGTGACGTCGTCAACAACATGCAGACCCAGATGCAGTCGGGTCGCAACATCTACGATGGCTACGTCAACGATTCGGACTCCATCGGCACCCATATTCGCTATGGCACCACCATCAACCTGTCCAAAGCGATGAAAAATGAGTGGGCCGACTACACTCTGCCGACTCTGGACCTGGAAGACTTCATCGGCATCCAGTACACCACTGGGCCGGATGGGGATATCTATCAGCTGCCCGACCAGCAGTTCGCCAACCTCTACTGGTTCCGCTATGACTGGTTCCAGCGCGAAGACCTGCAGAAACAGTTCCGCGAGCGCTACGGCTATGATCTGGGCGTGCCGACCAACTGGACTGCCTATCAGGACATCGCTGAGTTCTTCACCAATGATGTAGGTGAACTCGACGGCCAGAAGGTCTACGGCCACATGGACTACGGGCGTCGCGATCCGTCACTTGGCTGGCGTTTCCATGACTCCTGGCTGTCGATGGCCGGTATGGGTAGCCCCGGCGTGCCCTTCGGTAATCCGGTAGATGACTGGGGTATCCGCGTCGACGAAGACAGCCGTCCGGTAGGCGCCAGCGTCAGCCGCGGCGGTGCCACCAATTCGCCGGCCTCGGTGTTCGCCGTCACCAAGATGGTCGACTGGCTGCGTGACTATGCGCCGCCTGAAGCCCAGGGCATGACCTTCGGTGAGGCCGGCCCGGTGCCTGCCCAGGGCCAGATCGCCCAGCAGATGTTCTGGTACACCGCCTTCACCGCCGACATGACCAGCCCCGATGTGCCGGTCACCGATGCCGAGGGCAACCCCAAGTGGCGCATGGCCCCTTCGCCGACCGGTCCTTACTGGGAAGAAGGCATGAAGGTTGGCTATCAGGACGTGGGCTCCTGGACCTTCTTCGATTCCACACCCGAGGATCGTCGCACTGCAGCCTGGCTGTACGCGCAGTTCACCACCTCCAAGACGGTGTCACTTGAGAAGCTGATGGCCGGTCTGACACCAATTCGCCGCTCAGACATCTTCTCCGACGAGATGACCGAGATGGCGCCCAAGCTGGGTGGCCTGGTGGAGTTCTATCGCAGCCCGGATCAGTCCAAGTGGACCCCGTCGAGCACCAACGTGCCTGACTATCCGCGCATGGCTCCGCTGTGGTGGCAGAACCTGGCCCCTGCGGTCAGCGGCGATGTCACCCCCAAGGAAGCCCTGGACAACCTGGCCGGAGATCTCGACAACATCATGTCGCGACTGGCTCGTGCGAAGGTGTTCGCTACCTTCGAACCCAAGCTCAACGAAGAGCGTGACCCGGAGTACTGGCTGAACCAGCCCGGTGCGCCCAAGGCCAAGCTCGACAACGAGATGCCTCAGGGCACCACCGTCCCCTACGACGAACTGATCCAGTCCTGGCAGCAGTAAGGCTTGATCGCCGGAGGGCGGCCGGCAAAACGGCCGCCCAAGGGACTATCGTCAACCGGCATGACGCTTCCTCGTCCCGTTCGCGGGGCGAGGTGGTGCCGAGGTGATTGCATGAACAAGGGTTATATCCTGGCCATCGACCAGGGCACCACGGGCTCGACGGTGCTGGTCTTCGACCATGACGGCATCGCCCGGGGCAGGGCCTACCGGGAGTTTCGTCAGTACTATCCCAAGCCTGGCTGGGTCGAGCACGATGCACAGATGATCTGGAGCGTGACGCATCAGGTCGTCCAGGAGGCGCTCAATCGCGCCGATATTCTTCCCGATCAAATCGTCGGCATCGGCATCGCCAACCAACGCGAGACCACGCTGCTGTGGGACCGCGAGACCGGCGAGCCGGTTCACCGCGCCATTGTCTGGCAGGACCGCCGTGCGGCAGGTATCTGCGAGACGCTACGCGAGGAGGGGCTCGAAGCCACCTTCCGCGCCAAAACCGGGTTGGTCTGCGACCCCTACTTTTCCGGTACCAAGGTGCGCTGGCTGCTCGACAACGTCAGCGGCCTGCGTGAGCGCGCCGAGCGCGGCGAGCTCGCCTTTGGCACCATCGACAGCTGGCTGGTCCACAAGCTGACCGGCGGGCGAGTGCATGCAACCGATGTGTCCAACGCATCGCGCACCCTGATGTACAACATCCATAGCCTCGAATGGGACGAGGAGCTGCTGGACCTGCTCAAGGTGCCGGCGGCCATCCTGCCCGAGGTCAAATCATCGTCTTCGCTCTTCGGTGAGACCGACCCGGAGGCATTTTTCGGTGCTCGCGTGCCGGTGGCCGGTATCGCCGGGGATCAGCAGGCCGCGCTGTTCGGTGAGGCCTGCCACGGCGAGGGCATGGCCAAGAACACCTATGGCACCGGCAGCTTCCTGCTGATGAACACAGGCACCCAGCCGGTGGCAAGCCAGCACGGGTTGCTCTCGACCATCGCCTGGGGCATCGGCGATGAACCGGTGGAATACGCGCTGGAAGGGGCGATCTTCGTCACCGGCGCGGCGGTGCAGTGGCTGCGTGATGAACTCAATATCATCGATGATGCCGCAGACACCGAGCGCATGGCGCTGTCACTGTCAGGCAATGACAACGTCTATTTCGTGCCGGCTCTGACCGGGCTTGGCGCGCCGCATTGGGACCCTTATGCGCGCGGCACGCTGCTTGGCGTGACGCGGGGCACCACCAAGGCGCATATCGCCCGGGCGGTGCTCGAGAGCATTGCCTACCAGACGCGCGACATCGTCGAGATCATGGTTGATGAGTCCGGCATTCCGCTCAAAGAGCTGCGCGCCGATGGCGGCGGGGCGGTGAACACCTTCCTGATGCAGTTCCAGGCCGACACCTTGGGTGTGCCGGTCAAGGTGCCGCGGATCACCGAGACCACGGCGCTTGGCGCCGCCTATCTCGCGGGTCTGGCGACCGGCTTCTGGAAGGATCGCGCCGAGATCGACGCCAAGTGGCAGCTTGCCCAGTGCTATCAGCCGGGCATGCCTGAGGCGGAGCGCGCCGCCCTTTATCGGCGCTGGCATCGGGCGGTGGCGCTCTCCAAGGCTTGGGACACGCCGCTGGAGTAGGCCTGCGTTGCTCGCTATGACGCGTTATTAAAAAAGGGAGGGTTGTTACGAGGGGAGGGCTCTTGCGTCTGCATCGCGTCCTATTGGCCGAGTCATTTCATAAAGTCCATTTCACAAAGGCCACTCCTCAAAGATTACTCGACAAAGACAAAGGCCACTTCACAAAGGCACGGCATCATGCAATTGCGCAAACACAATCTCGACCGCCAGCAGCAAGAGGATTTCGATGTCCTGGTCATCGGGGGCGGCATCAATGGCGCGGCCTCGGCGGCGGCGTTGGCGGGCAAGGGCGTCAAGGTGGCGCTGATTGATCGCGGCGACTTTGCCAGCAGCACCAGCATGCATTCCTCGAATCTGGTGTGGGGCGGCATCAAGTACATGGAGAGCCATGACTTTCCGCTGGTCCGCAAGCTGTGCAAGAGTCGCAACCACCTGATCAAGCACTTTCCGTCGACGGTGAAGGAGATTCGATTCCTGACTACCATCGCCAGCGGTTTCCGCTACCACCCGCGCTATCTGTGGGCGGGTAGCTGGCTCTACTGGTTCATCGGTAATGGCTTCACCAAGATCCCGCACTACCTGTCGCCTGAGGGCATCAAGGCCCGTGAGCCGATCGTCGATATCGCTGGCAGCGTGGGCGGCTTCGAATACTCCGATGCCTACCTGCACGACAATGATGCGCGCTTTGTCTTCAACTTCGTGCGCAGTGCCATGGACCGGGGCTGTGCGGCCACTAACTATGTCGAGTCGCTGGGCGCCAAGCGGGAAGGGCAGCGCTGGATCACCCAGGCCCGCAATGTGATGACCGGCGATACCTTCGAGATTCGCGCCAAGGTGGTGGTCAATGCCGCCGGGCCCTATGTGGATCAGCACAACTCCCTGAGCGGCGAGCGCACCGAGCACCAGCACGTCTATTCCAAGGGCATTCACCTGATCGTGCCGCAGCTCAGCGAGCATCAGCGGGTGCTGGCCTTCTTCGCCGATGACGGCCGGCTATTCTTCGTCATTCCCATGGGGCGGCGCACCTGTATCGGCACCACCGACACCCGGGTAGAGAGCCCCGAGGTGAAGGTCACCGACGATGACATCCGCTTCGTGCTGGACAACATCAACAAGCGACTGACGCTGAATGCGCCGCTGACCCAGGACGACATCATTTCGACCCGCTGCGGCGTGCGTCCGTTGGCGGTCAAGGCGAGCTCGGGGGGCGATCGGGACTTCCTGCAGCTCTCTCGCAAGCACGTCATCGATACCGACGCCGCTACCCATCACCTGAGCATCTTTGGCGGCAAGCTGACCGACTGCCTTAACGTCGGCGACGAGATCGTTGCGGCGGTCAAGGAGCTGGGCGTCGAGGTGCCCTATGCAGACTACGTCTGGTATGGGGAGCCGGGACGAGCGGTGCGCAAGGAATTCTTCCATCAGGCGCGCCTGATGGGGCTGGACGCCATGGCGCCTCATCACCATGAGGCCCTGAGCACACGGCTTTGGCGGCGCTACGGCGCTCAGGCATTGGACATGCTCGAGGAAATCCGCGAAGACCCGCGTCAGGCCGAGGTGTTGATCGAAGGCACCGAGTACCTGCGCTGCGAGATTCGACAGGCACAGCGCCGCGAGATGATTACCCGTCTCGAGGATTTCCTGCGCCGGCGCTCGAAGATCTCGCTGGTGGTCAGTGCCGAAGACATCCGCAAGGCCCCCGGGCTCAGAGAGGCCTGCGAGATCCTGTTTGGCGACGAGGCCGAGGCCAAGCTCGAGGAGTACTTGGCGAGCCCTCAGGCCCAGAGCGTCGGTGAGGTGCTGAGCGCCGACTCCCACGCCGATAACCCGGCGCATTCGGAGTCGCTCAAGTGGCGCTAAGACCATCATAAGAAAACCGGCCAAGAGCGTCGGCCAAGAGAACCGGTCAGGCGGTGAGGGCAGGGCGCAGGAGAGATCCCACCGCCGCCTGATCAATGCCGAGGACGTTGGCAGAAGGGCTCAGCGAATGAAATAGCGGTAGGCGATCGATTCGTCCTTGCGCGGGCCTTGGATGCGCCAGTCGAGCGCGAAGCCATCGCTATTGACCGCTAGTCTTGCCGTGTAGCGATCCTCGCCGCACAGGTGAGGGGCGGCGGCCACCAGCCCGCTGCCATCCTCGGCCTCGATCAGGTCGAACAGCCAGACGGCCGCTTCTCGACCGCGCCGCTCATGGAAGAGGCGCAAGCGGTCCTCTTCCAGCTCCCAACGATAGACGTTGCGAAACGCGACTTCCCGAGATTGTCCTGCGAGCGCGAAGTGGCCCTCCTCATGGAAGCGTACATGGAAGCATCGTACCTGGTCGTCTTCGCTCACCGTGACGCTGCCATATCCTTCGCCGGACCACTCGCACTGCGAGGCAGTGCCGGAACGCGAGGAAAATTTCAGGCGACTGATGGTTGGTAGCAGGGCGCGCACGCGTATAATGCTTGTCAACTTTATTTCCTTGTGGAGTTAACCAATGAGCTATCTTGTGGGCGTCACAGCCTTATGGGCGTTTTCGTTCTCGCTGATCGGCGCCTACCTGTCCGGTCAGGTCGACAGCTACTTCGCGGTGCTGGTGCGCATCGTGTTGGCCACGCTGGTGTTCTTGCCGTTTCTCAAGCCGCGGCTGCTGGCCAATCGTCACAAGCTGGCGCTGATGGCGATCGGCGCCGTGCAGTTGGGGCTGATGTACATCTTCTTCTATCAGTCGTTTCTGCTGCTGTCGGTGCCGGAGGTGCTGCTGTTCACCATCTTCACGCCGCTCTACGTAACGCTGATCGACGACGCCCTGGCCGGGCGGTTCACGCCATTCTACCTGCTCAGTGCATTGCTTGCCGTGATCGGCGCGGCGGTGATTCGCTACCAGGGCGTGGATAGCGGTTTCTGGCTGGGTTTCCTAGTGGTGCAGGGCGCCAACCTGTGCTTTGCGCTGGGTCAGGTGGCCTACCGTCATCTGGCCGTGCGCCTGGAAGATGATGTGCCCCAATACAGCATCTTCGGCTGGTTCTACCTGGGCGCACTGGCGCTGGTGGTCGTGGCCTTCGCGCTGTTCGGCAACCCCGCTAAGCTGCCTTCCTCTGGGCTTCAGTGGGGCGTGCTGGCGTGGCTTGGCCTGGTGGCCTCTGGGCTCGGCTACTTCCTGTGGAACAAGGGAGCGACCCGGGTCGATGCGGGAGCGCTTGCCATCATGAACAATGCGCTGGTGCCGGCGGGGCTTCTGGTCAACCTGGCGCTCTGGAACCGGGATGCCGATCTATCCCGACTGGCGCTGGGCGGTGCCATCCTCGTGGCGTCGCTCGCTATCAACGAGTGGTGGGTGCGCCGTCGCCGCCTGCCGGTCTCGCCGCTGGCTTGAGGGGGCTGCCTGGCGGTTTGCCGCTCCCGGCGGGAGTCCGCATAATGACGGCTCGATGAGGCGGGAGCGCGCATGACAACCTTCAAGAACATTGGCCTGATCGGCCGCATGGGCAGTGCCAAGGTAGTGGATACGCTCAGGCGACTGATCCGCTTCCTCGATGAAGGCGGCTATCACGTCATTCTCGAGGATCGCACTGCAACCGTGATGTTGGATCACGGCCAGCAGGAAGCCAGCCGGCGGATGCTGGGCGAAATCTGTGATCTGGTGATCGTGATCGGAGGTGATGGCAGCCTGCTGGGCGCGGCGCGAGCGCTGTGCAAGAGCGGCACGCCGGTGCTCGGGGTCAACCGTGGCCGGCTGGGCTTTCTGACCGACATCTCGCCGAGCGAGCTCGAGGACAAGGTCGGCGAGGTACTGGCCGGGCGCTTCATGATCGAAGAGCGCTTCCTGCTCGATGCCGAGGTCTATCGCAATGATGCGCTGGTCGGCAGCGCCGAAGCCCTCAACGACGTAGTTATGCATCCCGGTAAGGCGGTGCGCATGATCGAGTTCGAGCTCTTCATCGACGGCCAGTTCGTCTACAGCCAGCGCAGCGATGGACTGATCATTGCCACTCCTACCGGCTCCACCGCCTACGCGCTCTCCGGCGGTGGTCCTATCGTGCATCCCAGCATTGAAGCCATCACCCTGGTGCCGATGTTTCCCCATACCCTGTCGAGCCGTCCCATCGTTGTGGATGCCAGTTCTGAAATCCGCATTCATATCGGCGAGACCAACGAAGCCTATCCCCACGTCAGCTGCGATGGTCAGACTCGGGTCGTATCCAAACCCGACGACATTCTCTATGTACGCAGGAAGCCCGAGCGTTTGAAGCTGGTGCACCCCCTGGGCCACAACTTCTACGAGGTCTGTCGCAGCAAGCTCGGCTGGAGCAGCCGGCTGGGGGATTGAGATGACCATGAGCGATGGCATCGAAGGCTACGACCTGATCGGCGATGTGCACGGCTGTGGCGCCACCCTGGCCGCACTGCTCGAGAAGCTCGGCTATCACCGGCGGCGCGGGGTCTATCGCCATCCGCGGCGGCGGGTGATCTTCCTCGGCGACCTGATCGACCGCGGCCCGCGCATTCGCCTGGCGGTGACCATTGCCCGGCGCATGGTCGAGGCCGGCGAGGCGCATATCGTCATGGGCAATCACGAATACAACGCCCTGGCGTATTGCCGGCGTGACCCGGAAGGGGGCTTCCTGCGGGCCCATACTCCGCGACATAACCGCATCATCAAGGACACCCTCGAGCAGTACAGCGATCACCTGAACGAGTGGGACGATACCCTGGCCTGGTTCATGCAGATTCCGCTGTTTCTAGAGCGAGACGGCCTGCGGGTGGTTCACGCCTGCTGGGATCAGGCGTTGATCGACGCCTTTCGCCTCGACCACCCGGACGGACGCATGGATGAAGCCTTCCTGCGCGAGTCGGCGATGCACGGCACCAAGGCCTTTGCGATCATGGACCGGTTGACCCGTGGCAGCCACCTCGTGCTGCCCGATAACCTGGAGATTCACTCAGGAGACGGTTTCCGGCGCCGCAGCTTTCGCACTCACTTCTGGGCCCGCGACCCGCATACCTACGGCGATGTGGTCTTTCAGCCGGACAACCTGCCCGGCGACCTGGAGCTTCGAGCGTTGAGCGCGAGCGAACGTGCCCGACTGAGCTACTACGGACCCGACGAGCCGCCGCTGTTTATTGGCCACTATTGGTGCGAGGGCATTCCGGCATTGCCGGCGCCCAACGTGGCCTGCCTCGATTACAGCGCGGTCAAGTTTGGCCGCCTGGTGGCCTATCGCTGGAGCGGCGAAACTCGACTGGATGCCAATCACTTCGTCTGGCTCAAGGTGCCTCGCGATGAGCAGGCGATGCCTCGGCCCTGGGAGATCGATTTCGATTGAACGACCGGAATAGGCGGTAAGAACAATCTGTCACGATAAGATAACAAACTTTTACATTATTTTAGGCATCACGCATGAACTTCTTCCCGGCAGGCGCATCTCAAGAGTGTTCCCTTGAATGATCCCTTGCTCTTATCCGGCGGCCCCCTCCGCCGGATTTTTCTTTGTGGAATTCGTTACACTGGCGCATAGACGCCTTTTGCGGCGTATGCCCCCATTCATACTGGCATGAAAAGGAACCCCGCATGTTGAAGGTGCTCATGCTGCCCCGAGACACCGATACCCGTGACCTGCGCCAGGCACTGTGGGCCCACCGCATCGGTCATCGCTTCACTGAGGACGAGGACGGCTACACCCTGTGGCTTGCGGACCCCGCCCAGTTGGATGATCTCACCCGGTTGCTGGAACGCTGGCAGCGCGGCGAGTCGCTGATGCCCAGCGGCCATGCGGCGCGCGCCAAGCTCAATGCGTCGCCGCTGTTGCGCCCCTTCGCCCTGGCGCCGGTGACCGCCAGCTTGCTGGCGGCCTGCCTAGTGGTGTTTGGCCTGATGTGGCTGCTCGGCGATATCGTGGTGGCCATGTTGACCATCGTGCCGGTGGCCGTGGCGGGCGGCAGCCTGAGCCTGGGCACGCTGGCCGATACCCTGAGCTCCGGGCAGGTGTGGCGGCTGTTTTCGCCGGCCCTTTTGCACTTCGGCTGGATGCACCTGATCTTCAATCTGCTGTGGCTGTGGTATTTCGGCCGCCAGATCGAGGCGCTGCGCGGCGGCAAGCTGATGCTGGTCCTGGCCGTCGTCAGTGCCATCGTGGGCAACCTTGCCCAGTACGTCACCGGCACGGTGCTGTTCGGCGGCATGTCCGGCGTGGTCTATGCGCTGCTTGGTTACGTATGGCTGATGTCGCGGCTAGCGCCCAGCAGCGGGTTCTTCGTGCCCCAGATGCTGGTGGTGTTCATGCTGGGCTGGATGGTCTTCACCATGACCGAGATGGCCGGGATGGTCGGGTTCGGCAACGTGGCCAACGAGGCCCACGTGGGCGGCCTGGTCGTGGGCCTGGCACTGGGCTGGTATGATGCGCGCCGTGCCCGAAGGGCCTGATGCGATGGTGATGACACCCCATGTCACTAAAGGAAGACTGAAATGAGCGAGATGACCTTCGACAAGATGGTCCAGCAGATGACGCCGGCCATCTACGATAGCCTCAAGCAGGCGGTGTCGCTGCGCAAATGGCCTGACGGGCGGGTGCTGAGCGCCGAGCAGGTCGAGCTGTGCCTCGAGGCCGTGATCAAGTACGAAGCCGAGCATGGCGTGTCTCCCGACCAGCGGGTCGGCTATCTGGATCGCACCAGCTGTGGCAGCGACGCTGGGAGTGATGTCGGTGGGGGGAGTAGTGGAAATAGTAGTGTAGAGAGTGCCAGCAACGGCGAGGAAAGCCTCAAGTGGGTGAACTGATCGACACCGCCGCTCGCGGTTGCCTGAGCAAGATGGCCATCTCGCCGGGAAAGGCCGGGGAGGCGGCGGATTACGCACTGCGTCTCGATGAAACGCGCCTGCCCCTCAATGCGCGTCTGGGTCAGTCGTTGCGGCTTAGCTGGACCGGTGCCATTGCCTGCACGCACTGCGGCCGGGCCACCAAGAAAAGCTTCGCCCAGGGCCACTGTTACCCCTGCTTCAAGCGCTTGGCCAGCTGCGATACCTGCATCATGAAGCCTGAGACCTGCCACTTCTTCGCCGGCACCTGCCGCGAGCCGGAATGGGGCGAGCGTCACTGCTTCCAGCCCCATGTGGTCTATCTGGCCAACTCATCGGGGCTCAAGGTGGGGATCACCCGACGTACCCAGGTGCCGACTCGCTGGCTCGATCAGGGCGCCATCCAGGCCCTGCCGATTATCGAGGTCGACACCCGACAGCAGTCTGGCTTCGTCGAGATGCTGTTCAAGGAAGAGGTCAGCGATCGCACCAACTGGCGCGCGATGCTCAAGGGCGACGTTGAGCCGATGGATCTGGTCGGCGAGCGTGATCGACTATTGGCCAAGCTCGACGGCGGGCTCAGCAGCCTGCGCGAGCGTTTCGGCGCTGATGCCATCCGCGTGCTGGATGACGCGCCTCGCCACCTCGATTACCCGGTGCTCGAGTTCCCGCGCAAAATCGTTTCTCACAACTTCGACAAGGTCGCCGAGGTAGAAGGCACCCTGATGGGGCTCAAGGGCCAGTACCTGATCCTCGATACCGGTGTCATCAACCTTCGCAAGTTTACCGGCTACGAGGTCGAGGTCGGTTGATGCTGATTCCAGGCCGACCGGGGAGCAATCGGGCTCCGCGGTCTGCCTTCGGCGACCGTCACTGATTGCTCAGCCATGTTGTTTTAATCATGTTGTTTTAACCATAGTGCGCCAGTGCAGCAGCCAGTTCCTGTTCGTGAAAGCGCCTGGCTGCCTCACGTGCTGATTCATTGCCTGCCGCACTTTCCGACCGATTGTCAGATTCCCTTCCCCCATCACCTTTCGCGTCGCTGCCGAAGCGACCCAAACGGCGGGCCGCATCGAAGAAGCCCGGTGCCGGTAGGCCGTGGCGCTCTCTTGACTGGCTGACGACCAGTGCGGCCAGGAAGGGGCGATCGGCCGCGGCGTCATCACCCATGCTGTCTTCCAGCAGCCGCGCCAGAGCCTGAATCATGCCGGGTGGGGATAGCCCCAGGGCTTCACAGGCCTGACGGTAGGTGACGGGCTGGCCCTGGCAAGCGACCTGCGTCAGGTACTGACGCAGGAGAGGCTGGGCGGACGAGGTATTGGTCATGCGGGGCTTTCCTTGGGACGGGCCTGGAGCAGACGCTCCTTGAGCATAAGACGCCCATCTTAGCAGCCGTTGCCTCAACCGCCGACGCGTCGGTTGGCCTCCATACGCTCGAGGAACACCTCGAGGATTCGGCTGTAGAGGGCTCGTCCCAGCAGGGAGTCTTCCACGCCGGCGTCGATATTGGGGTTATCGTTGATCTCGATGACCACCACTCGGTCGCCGATCTGCTTCAGATCGACGCCATACAGGCCGTTGCCGATCAGCCGGGTCGACTTGAGCGCCGCCTTGATGACGGCGGCGGGCACATCCTCGGGAGCGTGCGTGCTGAAGCCGCCGCTTCTGGTCTTGCCCTTGGAGTGGTCGTAGATCTGCCAGTGACCGCGGGCCATGTAGTAGCGGCTGGCGAACAGCGGCTGGCCGTCGAGCACGCCGATGCGCCAGTCGAAGTCGGTGGGCAGCCACTCCTGCAGCAACAGCAGGGCCGAGGAGGCGAACAGCCGCTCGGCTTCGGCCAACAGCGCCTCGGCGGAGGTGATCTTGACGATGCCCCGCGAGAAGGAGCCGTCGGGGATCTTGAGCACCATGGGGAAGCTGAGTCCCGCCGCCTTTTCCGCCAACCGGGGCAGGTCGTTGCGATTCAGCAGTACGCCTTCAGGAGTCGCGATGCCACGTGCCCGCAGCAGGGTGTGCAGATACACCTTGTTGGTGCAGCGCAGGATCGAGCGTGGGTCGTCGATGACCACCAGGCCCTCATGCTCGGCGCGTCGAGCCATGCGATAGGTATGGTGATCGAGGCTCGTGGTCTCCCGGATGAAGAGCCCATCGAACTCGGCCAGCCGACCCGCGTCACGCTTGGTGATCAGCGAGACATCGATACCCAGCTTGCGTCCGGCACGGATGAACTCCTTGAGTGCGGCGCGGTTGCTTGGGGGCAGGGCCTCCTGCGGGTCGACCAGCATGGCCAGGTCGAAGCGATAGCGGCGGCGGGCCTTTGGGGTTCGCCAGACCTTGCGCGAGTGCCGGTTCAAGGCGCTGGCGAACAGGTCCTGCTCTTCTTGAGTGAGCGCGGTGAGCCGCAGTGGCTTGAGCCGTGACAGCCGCCACATGTCCTGGCGTCGCGTGAAGCGCGCCTCGAGCAGCGGGCAGGGCAGGCGTTCGAAGAGTTTGCGGGCCAGCTTGGACAGCGCCGGTTGCAGGCTCTCGCCGAACATCACGCGCAGGGTGATGCTGTCGCCGGTCAGCGAACCGCGCTTGGCCAGCTCATTGAGCAGAGGGCTCAGGGCCTCGAGCTGCAGGTCGACCAGTGCCTTGCGCGACAGTTGATTGAGCGTCTCGACGCTGGGTAGCACTCGCTGGCCGCGGGCCTGCGCCAGCAGCGACACATAGTAGCCGCTCTCCAAGTAGTCGAGTTCACCAGACAGGTTGATGACGTGGGTGGCCGCATCCTGCTCCTGTTCTTTTTCCAGGGCCTGAGCCGGTCGCGCCTCTGCCAGGTAATCATCGGCCGTGATCAGGTCGTCGCTTGGGAAGTAGGGGCGCCAGTCGACAAGTCGGTCGACGACGATTTGCAGGGGCATTGAAAGGCTCTCCTTGAGCGCGGCCGAAGGCAATTCCTGATGGTCAGCATGCGCGTGCAGAGGGATCAAGACAATATGCGGATATGGTGAAATAAATTCATCATCCCAGGCGGTGACACTGGGTTACATGCATCGCAGAATCCTCATTACATACTCAAGGTACCCTTCGACATGACCGCCCTGTTGCGCCCGGCTCAGCCGGGTGACCTCGCAGCACTCTGCCAGCTCGAACAGCTCTGTTTCACGACCGATCATTTCAACCGACGGCAGCTGTCACACTTATTGAACCGTGCTCACGCCATTACCTGGGTGGCCGAGGATGAAGCACGGCGACTGGTGGGCTATGCGACCCTGCTTTTGCGTCGTAACAGCCTCGCGGCGAGGCTCTATTCCTTCTGTGTGCATCCCGACGTCCAGGGCCAGGGAGTCGGGCGGCGCCTGCTGGATACGCTGGAAAGCGAGGTGCGAGAACGTGGCTGCGAGTGGCTGACCCTCGAGGTGCGGGCCGATAACCGGCGCGCCCGGGCACTCTATCGGCGTATGGGCTTCGGGCTGCGGCGCTGGCTCGATGACTACTATGCCGATGGCTGCGCGGCCTGGCAGATGGAGAAGTCGCTGCTCGCCCCGGACACCGGGCGAGTGGTCAACGGTTAATGACTGATGCGAGGCGCGACGGGTGAAATGCCCGTCGCGGTGATCTAGAATCGCACTCCATTTCCACTTCGTCAGGAACGTCTCATGCCCTCCTTCGATATCGTCTCCGAGTTCGACAAACACGAAGCTATGAATGCCGTGGATCAGGCCAATCGCGAAGTGCAGACGCGTTTCGATTTCCGCGGCGTCGAGGCCAGCTTCACTCTTAACGACGACACTGTTGCGCTCGAGGCCGACGCCGACTTCCAGCTCAAGCAGATGGCCGATGTCCTGCGTGCCAAGCTGATCGCACGGGGTATCGATGCCCGCTGCATGGATGAGCAGGACCCGGAGCTGAGTGGCGTCAAGGCTCGCCAGGAGGTCAAGCTGAAACAGGGACTCGAGCAGCCGGACTGCAAGGCCATCGTCAAGCAGATCAAGGATGCCAAGATTAAGGTCCAGGCCCAGATCCAGGGCGACAAGGTGCGCGTGACGGGCAAGAAGCGTGATGACCTGCAACAGGCCATCGCATTGCTCAAGAGCGAGCAGGGGCCGGACCTGGCTCTGCAGTACAACAATTTCCGCGATTGATCGGCGCAGTACGATGGATCGTGGCTTGATTGACCCCAAGGGCGGCGCCATGCGCTCACTGCTTTAAAGACGCCTCATTGAGCGGCGTTAGACGTCAAATAGCGCAAAGCGATTTCCGTTCAATGCGTTGTTGGGGTTCAATGACCTCATGGATGCTAAGCTTCAGCTAGACGCTGCCGTTATCAGGAGAACGGACATGCCTCGAACCACCGTGACCCGCACCGCCTATCGCCTGCTGGCGATGGTGAGCTTCGCGCTCGGTGTGATCGGTGCCTTTCTGCCGCTGATGCCGACCACCTGCTTCATGCTGGTGGCGGTGTGGGCCGCTTCAAAGGGCTCGCCTCGTTTTGCCGCCTGGATTCGCCGGCACCCGCGTTTTGGTCCGCCCTTGGCGGCCTGGGAGCGTGAACGGGCGATTCCGCGTCATGCCAAGCGGCTGGCCGTGCTGATGCTGGCATTCTCTATCGGTGTGTTGGTGTTTAGTCCGATCTCCCTGGGCCTCAAGCTCGTCGTGATCGTGTCGCTGGCATGCCTCGGGGCCTGGATTGTCACTCGACCAGAGCCCCGTGCTTTCCCAATATTCACTCTTACCTCCCAGGCTCTTTCGCCCCGGGCCATGCACTCGAATCACCGCCGACTTTGAGATGGCTGCCACTGGCGCCGTACAATGATCGGCGATTTCAGAACAGGAGCCTTCCTCGATGTCTGCGATGCAGCCGACTTACCTGCATGATTACCAACCGCCCGCGTACCGGGTGACTCATACCGAGCTGAAGTTCGATTTGTCGTCGTCAGCGACCCGCGTCACCGCCCGCCTGCATCTGGAGCGTCATCCCGCGCACCAGGATTCAGACTCGCTGCCGCTGATGCTCAATGGCGAACAGCTCTCGCTTAAGCGTATCGCCATCGACGGTGAGGAGCTCGAAGCCGATGAGTACGCGCAGGACGATGCCTCGCTGACCGTGCATCGCGTGCCGGCAAGCTTCCTGCTCGACACCGAGGTCGAGATCAACCCGGCGGCCAATACCGCCCTGGCAGGCCTCTACCAGTCCAGCGGCATGTTCTGCACCCAGTGCGAGGCGGAAGGCTTTCGCCGCATCACCTTCTATCCGGACCGTCCGGATGTGATGGCGACCTTCTCGACCACGGTGATCGGTGACCGGGCGACGCTGCCGGTGCTGCTGTCCAATGGCAATCCGGTGGAATCCGGCGAACTGCCCGGTGATCGCCACTTCGTCACCTGGGAAGACCCGCACCCCAAGCCCAGCTACCTGTTCGCCCTGGTGGCCGGTGACCTGAAAAAGGTCGAGGATCACTTCACCACCCAGAGTGGTCGCGATGTCACGCTGCAGGTATGGGTCGAGGAAGAGAACCTCTCGAAGACCGATCACGCCATGGCCTCGCTGAAGCGCGCCATGAAGTGGGACGAAGAGACCTATGGGCGCGAGTACGATCTGGACCTGTTCATGATCGTGGCCGTCAACGACTTCAACATGGGCGCCATGGAGAACAAGGGCCTCAACATCTTCAACTCGGCGGCGGTGCTGACGCATCCGCACACCGCCACCGATGCGGCCTTCCAGCGCGTCGAGAGCATCGTTGCCCACGAGTACTTCCACAACTGGTCTGGCAATCGCGTGACCTGTCGCGACTGGTTCCAGCTGTCGCTCAAGGAAGGTTTCACGGTGTTCCGCGACCAGAGCTTCTCGGCGGATACCAACTCGGCGCCGGTCAAGCGCATCGAGGATGTCTCGGTGTTCCGTACCGCTCAGTTCGCCGAAGATGCCGGGCCGACCGCCCATCCGATCCGTCCCGATCACTACATCGAGATTGGCAACTTCTACACCCTGACCATCTACGAGAAGGGTGCCGAAGTGGTTCGCATGCTGCAGAACCTGCTGGGCTGGGAGCTGTTCCGCCGCGGCTCGGATCTGTATTTCGAGCGTCTCGACGGCCAGGCCGCCACCATCGAGGACTTCGTCGGCTGCATGAGCGAGGTGTCGGGTCTCGACCTGAGCCAGTTCATGCACTGGTACTCCCAGGCCGGGACACCGGAGATCGACGCTCACGGCGAGTACGACTATGCCACGTCCGAGTACCACCTGACCCTGCGTCAGCGCACGGCGCCGACCCCGGGGCAGCCGGACAAGGTCGCGCTGCACATCCCGATCCGCATGGGCCTGGTCGGTACCAAGTCCGGCCAGGATCTCAAGATGACCTTCGACGGCGAGGCGGTGGGCACCGACACCGTGATTCATCTGCGCGAATCCGAGCAGCACTTCGTCTTCACCGATCTGGCCGAGGCCCCGGTGCCGTCGCTGCTGCGCGGTTTCTCGGCGCCGGTCAAGCTGCGCTTCCCATACAGCCGTGAAGACCTGGCCTTCCTGCTGCAGCAGGATTCTGACGGCTTCAATCGCTGGGATGCCGGCCAGCGGCTGGCGATGCTGGCCCTCGATGACCTGATCGCGGCACATCGCAATGGCGTCGAGAAGGTCATGGACGTGCGCGTCATCGACGCCTTCCGCACCCTGTTGACCGGCGAAACCGACGACAAGGCGGTGCTCGCCGAGATGCTGACCCTGCCTTCGGAGGCCTACATCGCCGAGCAGCAGCCTGTGGTCGATGTCGATGCCATCCATGCCGCTCGTACTTTCGTCAAGCAGTCGCTGGCGGCTTCCCTGCGCGACGAGTTCATGGCGGTGTATCGTGCCAACCAGCTCGATGAGCCCTATGCGCCGGAGCCCGAGCAGATCGCCGCGCGCAGTCTCAAGAACGTGGCCCTGTCCTATCTGGTGGCGATCGAGGACGAGGAGGCGCTGGAACTTGTGCAGGCCCAGTTCAACGCCGATCACAATATGACCGACGTGCGTGCAGCACTGACGCTGCTCACCCACAGCTCGCGCAATGACCTGGCCGATCCGGCGCTGCGTGCCTTCGGTGACAAGTGGGCCCACGATCCGCTGGTAATGGATCAGTGGTTCAGCATTCAGGTAACCCGGCCGCAGGCCGACGCCCTGGATCGCGTCAAGTTCCTGATGAAGCACCCGAAGTTCTCGTTGAAGAACCCCAACAAGGTGCGTGCCCTGATCGGCGCCTTCGCCAGCAACCGGGTCAACTTCCACCGCATCGACGGCGCCGGCTACCAGCTGCTGAGCGACGTGGTGATCGAACTCAACCGGCTTAACCCGGAAATCGCCGCGCGCCTGGTTACGCCGCTGACGCGCTGGCAGCGCTTCGACGAGGCTCGTCAGGAGCTGATGAAAGCCGAACTCGAGCGCATCCGCGCAGAGGATCTCTCGCCGAACGTCTATGAAGTGATTGAAAAGGCGCTGGCCGATTGACGCCACGACCGGTGACGCTTTTGGTGTCGCCGGTCAGGGTGTGACCTCTTAGGCAGGTGCCAGTCTAAGCGTACTTGTCGATCTTGTGACTAGCATGACGGCAAGAGACGAAACGGGCCGCCCTATCGGGGCGGCCCGTTTTTTTGAGAACGTTTTTTTAGAAAAAGGCGCATTCAAGTGGGGGAGGGGCGAGGAAGGCCAGGCCCGTCAGCATTCGCTAACATCAGCCCAGCTGGTCGACATCGGTGACCAGGCCAGCCTCCTTGGCGGCGCTGTCGGCCAGCGCCCGGCCGGCCTCGTCGTAGATGTGGTAAACGGCGTTCGCCCCCAAGGCCTGGATCGGCTTGATCTCGTCGGGATACTCGACGATGGCGGTGATCTGACCCTTGAACTCATCTCGGTCATGCAACTGCTTGAGGGCGAAGAGGTTGCCTGCATGGTGCGGCATCGCCAGCACCACGAGCTTCAGGGTCGGCGACATCATCAGCTTGTCCCAGAAGTCCGAATCCAGGGCATCGCCCTCCAGCAGGTTATAGCCCTGCTCCTGAAGGCGCTTGACGCTTTGCGGGTTGCTGTCGATGCCCAGCACCTTGAGGCCGTACTGCTTCTGCAGCCGCTTGTAGGTGCTGCGGCCGATACGTCCCATGCCCATTACCACCGCTTCGGCATTGCCGACCTCGATGGAGCGCTCTACTGCGTCCGGTCCCCTGGTCATTCGTACCGGCAGCAGCTCGGCGAAGCGGCGATAGAGGGTCTCGCTGGCGCCATTGAGCAATGAGGAAAGCACGAAGCTGATCGCCACCGCCAGCGACATCACCACCAGCCACTTGTCGTCGAGCCAGCCCTGGCCGGCTGCCAGGGCGCCAACGATAAGGCCGAATTCGGAGTAGTTGGCGAGTCCCAATGAAGCCAGCACCGAAGTGCGCAGGCGTAGCCGAAAGCCCATGAAGATCACCTGATAGAGCAGCGCCTTGAGCGGCACCGCGGCCACCAGCAGCAAAGCCAGGCCGAGCATCTCGGCATCGGGCATGGCGGTCAGGCCGATGGTCAGGAAAAAGCCGACCAGCAGCAGCTCCTTCAGGTTGAACATCGAACGCGCCAAGTTCTGGGCGGCCGGGTGAGGCGCCAGCAGCAGGCCCACGATCAGCGCACCGAGGTCGCCCTTGATACCGACCGCATCGAAGAGGCCGTACCCGAGTACCAGCGCCATCAGCATGCCGCACAGCATCTGCATCTCGCCGTGCCCCATGCGGTCGAGCAGTCGCTGCAGCAGGGGAGCCGCTGGAATCAGCAGCAGCAACAACAGCGCCCAGGGGCTCGGCATCTCGCCGGTGGAGACGGTGAGGAACACCACGGCAAAAATGTCCTGCATGATCAGCACGCCGATCGCCAGGCGGCCATAGGCGGTCTGTGTTTCGCTGCGCTTGTCCAGCACCTTGATCACGAAAACGGTGCTAGAGAACGACAGGGCGAAACCAAGCAGGGCCAGCGTTTGCCAGGGTACACCGTCGAGCAGCTTGAAGCCTGCCAGTGCGAAAAGTCCCAGTGCTGCGCTGAGCAGCAGCGTCGAAACGACCAGGTGCAGGGAGGCCCCGGCCCACACCTCCTTGCGCAGCAGAGTGCGCACATCGAGCTTGAGGCCGATGGTGAACAGCAAGAGCGTCACACCAATATTGGCCAGTGTGGTCAGTAGCGGCGTCTCTTCATAACCCAGTGCGTTGAGCACGAAACCGCCAGCCAGAAAGCCGACCAGTGGTGGAAGCCTGAGTGCGAGGGCGCCCAGGCCTCCTAGAAAAGCGACCAGCAGAAAAGCCGGTTCGATCATGATGTCTCCTCGTCTGTACGTCCTTGTTCGGGGCGGGTGCGCTGCTCGAGCGTAGCGTCTATGCCTAATGGTTTCCTATCGGCCAGCCTTTGCCAACCTTTTGCATCGTCCATGCGTCGCCGATACCCAGTGCAACGGTGTAAGATAAGCGCCATGAATGCTAACCGTTTAATCTTACGCCTGCTGATCAATGGCAAATCGGCCCAATCACCGGCCCTGCGTGAGGCCGTGGAAGCCGTGCGCGAGCAGGGCGTCCGGCTCGAGGTTCAGGTGACCTGGGAAGCCGGGGATGCCGCCATGCTCGCTGAGCGAGCAGGTGAGGATGGGGTGTCGCGGCTGATCGTCGCCGGCGGTGATGGCACCGTGAACGAGGCGGTCAATGGCCTGATGCGCCTGTCACGGGATGCGCGGCCTGCCTTGGGCATGTTGCCGATGGGCACGGCCAATGATCTGGCCACCGGCCTGGGCATCCCCGAAGAGCTCAAGGCAGCACTGGGCCTGGCGCTCACGGCGTCTCCTCGAGCGGTGGATGTGCTGCGAGTCGGCGATCAGTATTTCCTCAACATGCTGTCGGCAGGCTTCGGGGCCGAGATCACGGCCTCTACCCCCAAGACGCTCAAGCGTTTACTCGGCGGCGGTGCCTATTCGCTGATGGGAGCGCTCAAGGCCTGGCGTTTCCACGCCTGCCCGGCCCGGCTCGAGTGGCCGGGGGGCGAGGGGAACCGCGAGCTTTTTCTGCTGGCGATTGGCAATGGCGCCCAGGCCGGCGGGGGACAGCAGCTTAGCCCGATGGCCCGTCTCGATGATGGCCTTTTGGAAGTGCTGGCGGTTCGGCAGTCTTCTTCGCTCTCGGGGATGCGCCAGATGCTCGCCGAACTCAAGCGGCTACCCGCAAACGGCGAGTACGTGGAGTACTGGCAGACCGACCAAATCCGAGTAACGGCCGATACGCCACTGCCACTGACTCTGGATGGCGAGCCGCATCGCCTGGATCACCTGGATGTGGAACTGGCCCCAGGTGCCATCGACTTGCTGGCGCCACACGACTGTCGATTGCTTGAGCATGCCGCGCCGGCACCCTGATGGCGGTTCGTAATAACCACGCACGATGATAATTCATGATCACGACTCATTAGAACGACTCATTAGAACGATTCATGATAACAACAGGGAGCGATGTTCGATGTTGACCCCATTCCATCTGGCCGTGCAGGTCCGGGATCTCGCTGAGGCGCGCGGTTTCTACGCTGATCTGCTGGGCTGCCCGGAGGGCCGCTCGAGCGATACCTGGATCGATTTCAATCTCTTCGGCCATCAGTTCGTCTGTCACCTCAACCCTGACATGACGCCGCAGCGCCATCATAATGCGGTGGACGGTCATGGCGTACCGGTACCGCACTTTGGTGTGGTGCTTGAGATGGCCGAATGGGAAGCGCTTGTCGACCGCCTGACCGAGGCCGGGGTGCGTTTCGAGATCGAGCCCTATGTGCGCTTCCAAGGCCAGCCCGGCGAGCAGGCCACCATGTTTTTCTATGATCCCAGCGGGAATGCGCTGGAGTTCAAGGCCTTTCGCGATATCGACGGTCAGCTGTTCGCGACCTGATCGACGCTTACGTCTACCACAGCCCGACGAGAGACAGACAATGGATGAATTCATGCAGGCGGCGATCGACGAGGCGCGGTTGGGCCTCGAGGAGGGCGGTGTGCCGATCGGCTCGGTGCTGGTGCATCGCGGGCGCATCATCGGGCGTGGTCACAACCAGCGTCAGCAGCGCGGCAGCGTGGTGCTACATGGTGAGATGGATGCCCTCGAGAATGCCGGGCGTCAGCCTGCATCGGTGTACCGTGACTCGGTACTCTATACCACCCTCTCACCCTGTCCAATGTGTAGTGGCGCCATCCTGCTGTATGGCATTCCCAAGGTAGTGATCGGCGAGCACCGCACCTTTCTTGGCGCCGAAGACACCCTGCGTCAGGCCGGCGTCGAACTTGAGGTGCGCGACGATGTCCAGTGCCGTGAGCTGATGAATACCTTCATTGATCGCCACCCCGAGGTCTGGGCCGAAGATATCGGCGAGTGATCCGGCGCCTTGCGTGCGCGTCAGCGCTTTGCTGGAATGACACCACACACGATGCGAGGAAATTCAAGATGATGAAGACGCCATACGGGGCCCTGCTGCTGGCTCTGGTTCTGAGCCTGGGACTGGCCGGATGTGGCAATGGTGACGATCCGGTAGCCGGCGATCCGGCGGCCAATGATCAGACGACCAGTGACCAAGCGGCAAGCGACACTGCGGCGAATGCTCCGGCGGCTGAAGAGGCGCCCGCAGCAGAGAACTCTGATGGCGCGGCGACGGTAGAGCCGAGTGCTGAGGAGGGCGCTGCAGCTTCGATCACCAATGCCCCCGAGACCGCAAGCGATGGCGCGGCCAGTGACAGCACCATGGGCGGCAACGCGTCGCTGAGTGCCGGGTCGATGAGTCAGGACTCCATGACCGACGAGTCCATGCTCAATGAGCCTGTGGGCAGTTCCATCGGTGAAACGACACCCAGCGAGCCGAGCGACTCCGAGATCGACGCCATGATCAGCGCCGACGATAACCTGGAAGTGACGCCTGGCGAGACCAGCAAGTCCGAGATCGAGGCCTTCATGGCGGAGACCGAGCGCCGGTTCGAGGAAGCCCAGCAGGAAATCGATCAGCAGTTCAAGGAAGCGGAGAGCAAGACGCCTGACGAGATGCTGAACGAGGCCGATAAAGAACTTGGTCAGCCCTGAACGTCAACAGCGGACGTAGATGAGTCAGCGCTGTGTCTAGCGCGTGGCGCAGTCCGTGCGTTTAAAAGGTGCCGCAACGGCTAAGGAAAAAGGTCCACCTCGGTGGACCTTTGCTTAGCCATTGAGTGTTCGGGCATACACTTCGCGAACAGCCTATGTGAAAAGTCTATGTGAACACCCGATGCTGTAACCCTCTGCTGCTGTCTGCTGCCTGCTGTCGCAGCGCTAGCAACTGGCGAGGGGCAGCCGCGCCTTTTTATCTGATCGTAGCTGATCAGCTGACGGGCTTGATGTTGGCGGCCTGGAGGCCTTTCTTGCCCTGAGTGACGTCGAAGCTGACCTTCTGACCGTCCTGTAGAGACTTGAAGCCCTCGGCCTGGATCTCGGAGAAGTGGGCGAAGAGATCGTCGCCGCCATCATCCGGAGAAATGAAGCCGTAGCCCTTGGTGTCGTTGAACCACTTGACAGTGCCAGTTGCCATCTTTGTTTTCCTTACCTTACGTAATGATCATGCTGGGGACATCATGCCCGTGTCCGGCGCAAGTCCCCTCTGTATGTGGGTTATGTCGAGAAGAAGAGCGAGAGGAGAATGACAAAGGAATCAATCAACGTCAGGCGTCTTGCCACTTGCCAACCCACTTAGCGGATAGATGCATCGGCAGCCGAGTTGGGTCAATATAACCCGCGAAGTGGCATGCCTGAATGCCCGCAAAATCACTTTAGATGGAAATATCATGGCCGTCCAGAACGTCGATTTCACTGCCGCCGACGCCCCTCAACGCTTCGTTGCCTCGCTGCGCGAGACGGGATTCGGCGTGCTGCGCAACCATCCGATTTCATCCGACCTGGTGGAATCCATCTATCGCCAGTGGCAGGCCTTCTTCGAAGGGCAGGACAAGCATGAGTTTCAATTCGATCCTGGGCGCCAGGATGGTTACTTCCCGCCCTCGGTCTCCGAGACCGCCAAAGGCCAGTCGGTCAAGGATCTCAAGGAGTACTACCACGTCTATCCTTGGGGCCGGATTCCCGACGCGCTGGCCGAGGACATCATGGAGTACTATCGTCGCGCCGAGGCACTGGCGGCGACGCTGCTCGGCTGGATCGAGGCCGAAACACCGCCGGAGGTGGCCGAGCGTTACCGGGAGCCGCTGTCGCGGATGATTGCCGATAGCGGCCAGACACTGCTGCGGGTTCTGCACTATCCGCCGCTGTCCGGCGATGAGGTGCCCGGTGCCGTGCGTGCCGCTGCCCATGAAGACATCAATCTGATCACCGTGCTGCCGGCGTCCAATGAGCCCGGACTTGAGGTCAAAAACCGCGAGGGCGAGTGGCTGGCGGTGCCCTGCGATCCGGGCCAACTGATCATTAATGTCGGCGACATGCTGCAGGAGGCCTCGGGCGGGTACTTCCCCTCGACGTCTCATCGGGTGGTCAACCCCAGCGGTCCGGCGCGTTTCCACTCACGGCTGTCGCTGCCGTTGTTTCTGCACCCGCGGCCGGAAGTAGTGCTGTCCGAGCGCCATACGGCTGACAGCTATTTGAAGGAGCGCCTGCGCGAGCTGGGCGTCATCTGAGGTTCAGTACCGGCGGAGCGCTGACGGGGCTCTCCGCTACTCCACTTCGCTACACGTCTAGACGAGGTACCTGATATGGCATCAATGAGCAGTGCGCCCAGCGACACTCACAGTAAGCTGATGGGCTATCTGCTGTGGATCTTCGGCTTCCTCGGCGCCCATCGCTTCTATTATGGCAAGCCGGTCACCGGCACCATCTGGTTCTTCACCCTGGGCCTACTGGGGATTGGCTGGCTGATCGATCTGTTTCTGATTCCCGGCATGGACCGTGACGCGGACTTCCGCTATCAGGCCGGGCCGATCAATTACTCACTGGCCTGGGTGCTGCTGACCTTCCTTGGGGTGTTCGGTCTGCACCGTTTCTATATGGGTAAGTGGCTGACCGGTATTCTTTACTTGCTGACGGGCGGGTTCTTCCTGCTGGGCGTGCTCTATGACTTCTGGACGCTCAATGACCAGATCTCGATGAAGCATGCCAAACGCGGCATCTTCAACTGATCCATGGCCGGGCAGGCCCGGCCTTAGTCCATTCGCTCTGAAAGGGCGATTCTGCACGGCAAGGAGGCCTGCCGCTCATGTTCTTCGATGCCCAGTTCTGGCCCTTTCTCGTTGCCATCACCCTGCTGACGCTGAGCCCCGGGGTGGATACCCTGTTGGTGATTCGCAACACCACGCGCGGCGGTCTGCGCGATGGGGTGCTGACCAGCCTGGCGATCTGTTCGGGGCTCTTCGTGCATGCCACCGTCTCGGCGCTGGGCATCTCGGTCATCCTGCTGCAGTCGGCCTGGGCCTTTTCGGCGTTAAAACTGGTCGGTGCGGCCTATCTGATATGGCTTGGCCTGCAGAGCCTGGCGAGTGCCCGGCGGGGCACGCCGCTGCCGGTTGCCGACTGTTCTGTCGAGCGGCAGGCGGTATCGCACTGGGTGCCGCTGCGCGAGGGTTTTCTTTCCAATGTGCTCAACCCCAAGACGGTCGTGTTCTACATGGCCTTTCTTCCCCAGTTCATCGCCCCGGGCGACCCGGCGCTGGCCAAGTCGCTGTGGCTGGCCGGCGTGCACTTCCTGATTGCCAATCTGTGGCAGATCGGCATCGCGGTGATGCTGGGCCGGGCTGGCCACTGGCTGGCGCGCCGAGCGGTGTCGCGCACTCTGGATGGCGCCACCGGGATGGTGATGGTCGCCTTTGGCCTCAAGCTTGCGCTGTCACAGCGACCTGTCTGAATGCCTTGGCGTCGGCTCCGAGCCGCCCGGTTGCGGGTCTTGGGGAAAGATCAGTCGCGTTTAACGAACTCAGCGTCACAAAAGCCCCTGCCTGAAAGCACCACGGGCCCGCTTGGCGGGCCCGTGGTGTGTCGGTCTCTCTGGTATGGCTTGCCGCAGGTGCGCGGCAAGCGCTCTATTGCTGGGCGAGCAGTGAGGTGTCGTAACGCTCGCGTTGCTCCGCCTGGGTCAGCAGCGACACATCCTGGGTGCTGCCGCCCTTGGCAAGACTCTCGAAGATCACCCGGTAGGCCATTACCGCCTGGACGTACTGGCGGGTCTCGTGGAAGGGAATGCTCTCCACGAACAGGTCGAACTCCCGCGGGGCATCCTTGAGCCAGCGGTCGACCCGGTTCGGTCCGGCGTTGTAGGCGGCGGTGGCGGCCAGCCGATTGCCACGGTAGCGCGCGATCATGTCCTGGATATAGCGGCTTCCCAGACGGATGTTGGTTTCCGGCTGCAGAACGCCATAGAGGCCAGGGTCCTCGAGCCCCAGTTGCCGACTGACATGGCGCGCGGTGGCCGGCATCAGCTGCATCAGGCCTCGGGCACCGGCCGGTGAGACCACCGTTGGGTTGTAGGCACTTTCACGGCGGGCGATGGCCATCAAGAGGTAGGGGTCGACGCCACGGCGATTGCCCCAGTGCAGGAAATCGTCGCGATAGGCCTCGGGGAAGCGCCAGTCCAGTGCATCCCAAAGGCCGGCGGCAATCGTGGTCTGCACCGCGCGCGCATGCCAGCCACGATAAGCGGCGTAGTCCGCCAGTGCCTTGGCCTTGTCAGCATCGGCGCGACCGGCAGCGCTGTACCACTCGCTGTTGGCAAGTCCTGGCTCACCGATGCGAATCAGGGCTTCTGTGCGCTGCACGACCGGCCATTCGGCAATGCGCTCGCGGTAAGCCGCGTTGTAGCTGACTCGCTCCAGATTCAAGGCATAGGGCACATCGAGACGGTCCGCGGCGGCGAAACCGAAGAAGCTGCGGTCGCTGGCGGCAGCGCGGAAGGCGTCGGCGGCTCCGCCGGGATTGCCGAGCTGCTCGAGCGCGCGGCCTACCCAGTATTGCCAGCGGGCCTCGCGGCGCGGCTCGTCCGGCAGGCGATGCACCCAATCGATTACGCCGGACCAGTCACGCTGGGCAAGTGCCCGGCGTATCCTGAGTTCCAATAGATCGGTGTCATGGAAACCGGGGAGGGTGGCATCGACCCAGCCGCGGTTATTAGCGACTTCGCGAACCATCGAGTAGAACATCAGGTCGTGTTCGATATCCCGCCGTGCGGCGGCGCCGAGCTCGACGTGCGAAGCGATCTTGCGCCAGGCTTCCAGGGCCGCCTCGGTATCGGCTCGGGTGAAGCCGTGCATGGCAGCAGCATAGAGTGCATCGGTGCCGCGCCCTTGGGGCCCGATGCGCGTGGGAATCTGGGTGACCGCCGAGAAGTCCTGCTGCAGGCGATCCAGGGCGTCTAGCCCGGACTGCCAGGCGCTGCCTAACTGACGGCCAAGATAGCTCACCATGCCCGTCTCACCGGCCTGCCAGGCAAGGGTGAGGCGCTCCCAGGTTTCGAGGGCGCCGATCTCGCCACGTTTGCTAAGGGTGCGAAACAGCGGATCGCAGGCTTCGGGCTGGGAGTGGCCGACGCGCCATAGCGCCCGTCCACCGTTGGCGGCATCCTGGGGGCGGGTATCCAGCAGGGCGGTATAGTAGTAACAGCGGCGCTGAGTGCCACGAGGCTCGCCGTCGCTGATCTCGCGCAGGCTTTCAAAGCGACCGGCCTTGCCGTAACGGCCTATGGCTTCGCCGCGCATCCAGTCGGCCAGCGGCGAGTCGTCGTATCGGGTCATGAAGTCTTGCACCTGCGATGCCGGCGCATTTGGCAGGCGCGACAGCAGGCGGTGATACTCCACGTAGCCCTCGAGGACATGGCCATCGATGGCCGCCTGGTCAATACGCGAGAATTCCTTTGCCCTGGCGGCCTCCAGGGCATCACGCATGGCCATATCCTGTGTTTCATCGGCCTTGGCCGCATCGACTGTCAGGCCCAGCGGCAGGCTGAGCGCCAGACTTGCCAGCAGGGCCGGCCAATGCCGAGAGGGGAGGAAGCGTCGCATTAGGGGATCTCCAGAGTCGCGCCGTGCATAACCGTTATCTTCGCCGATGCATGACCCGTTGAGTAGTGTCGCCAGCTTTCGACAGGTGGTGAAGGCTCGGTTGTCTCGTGGCATCTTGGCCAGGAGTGGAAGCACTTTGACAGTCCGTCTAACCCTGGCGGCAGTTTAAGCGGGTGACACTCGGGGAGGGCAAGAGGTCTAATGAGCTAGCATTCGCACCAAGTATGCCGCAAAAAGCAACCGGGGCGGTCAGGGGAGAGCAACATGGCAGGATCATCGTCAGGAGGCAAGGGCTGGCTCGGCCGGCGCGGCCAGTCACTTGCGCGGATCGGGCGCGCCTTGCGCTTATTCGTGCCGATGCTTGGCGATGTGCTGGCGGGGCGCTATCGGCCGGTGCCTTGGCGGGCCATCGGTTGCATGACGGCGGCCGTCGCCTATCTGCTGTCACCCCTGGACCTGATTCCAGATTTTATTCTGGTGTTGGGGCTGGCTGACGACGCCCTGATCGTTGGCTGGCTGTTATCTCGGGTCGACCGTCACCTGGCGCCTTATCATGCCTGGCGGGCGGGTCGCGATGACTAGCCATTGGTCTGGCGCGCGAGGATCTGGCGTCACTCGCGCCCTCATTTGCCGAATCAATGTCATCCGGTTGATTCGGCAGGCTTGAAAAGCCCATTCAGAGCCCCATATTTCGATCACATCACCCGATACCGGCGCGTTGCCGTTGGCAACCGCCCCCAATGCTGAGATCGATGAGGGACTCGTTACATGTCTACCGTCACCCATGAAGAAACCCTGGGCTTCCAGACTGAAGTCAAACAGCTGTTGAATCTGATGATTCACTCCCTGTACTCCAACCGGGAGATCTTCCTGCGTGAGATGATTTCCAACGCTGCCGATGCCTGCGACAAGCTGCGCTATCAGGCGCTGGATAACGATGCGCTCTACGAGGGTGACAGCGAGCTGCGGGTCGAGATCGAGCACGATGCCAAGGCCGGCACCGTCACCGTGCGCGACAACGGTATCGGCATGAGCCGTGACGATGTGATCCAGAACCTCGGCACCATCGCCAAGAGCGGCACCGCCGACTTCCTCCAGCAGCTTTCCGGCGAGCAACAGAAAGACGCGCGCCTGATCGGTCAGTTTGGCGTCGGCTTCTATTCCGGCTTCATCGTCGCCGATGAGGTGAGCGTGCGCACCCGCCGTGCCGACCTGCCCCACGATGCCGGCGTCGAGTGGCGCTCCAAGGGGGAGGGCGAATTCACCATCGCCGACATCGACCGCGAGGTACGCGGCACTGAGATCGTCCTGCACCTCAAGGATGACGCTCAGGAATACGCCGACGACTTCCGCCTCAAGAATCTGGTGCGCAAGTATTCCGACCATATCGAAGTGCCGGTGCGCATGCCCAAGGTCGAGACTGCCAAGGACGACGAGGGTAACGAGATCGAAGGCAGCGAGGTCGAGACCTGGGAGACCGTCAACGAGGCGACCGCTCTGTGGGTGCGCCCCAAGGCTGAGATTACCGACGACGAGTACAAGGCGTTCTACAAGCACGTCTCCCATGACTTCAGCGATCCGCTGACCTGGAGCCACAACCGGGTCGAGGGCAAGCTCGATTACACCAGCCTTCTCTATGTGCCGGGTCGCGCGCCCTTTGATCTTTACGAGCGCGACGGTGCCCGCGGCCTCAAGCTCTACGTGCAGCGCGTCTTCATCATGGACGACGCCGAGCAGTTCCTGCCGCTGTATCTGCGCTTCATCAAGGGTGTGGTCGACTCCAAGGATCTGTCGCTGAACGTGTCCCGCGAGTTGCTGCAACAGGACCCGCAGGTCGACAAGATGAAAGCGGCCCTGACCAAGCGCGGCCTGGACATGCTCAAGAAGCTGGCCAAGGACGACGAGCAGTATCAGATCTTCTGGAACACCTTCGGTACCGTGTTGAAGGAAGGCCCGGCCGAGGATCATGCCAACCGCGACAAGATCGCTGCGCTGCTTCGCTTCGCCTCCACTCACACCGACAGCACGACGCAGGATCAGTCGCTGGCGTCTTACGTGGAGCGCATGAAGGAAGGCCAGCAGAAGATCTATTACATCGTTGCCGACAGCTTCAATGCGGCCAAGCACAGCCCGCACCTGGAGATCTTCCGCAAGAAGGGCATCGAGGTACTGCTGCTTTCCGACCGTATCGATGAGTGGCTGATGAGCCACCTTACCGAGTTCGACGGCAAGTCCATGGTCGACGTGGCCAAGGGCGACCTCGATCTGGGCGAGATCGAAGACGAGGATGAGAAGAAGGCGCAGGAAGAGACCGCCAAGTCCAAGGAAGACCTGGTCAAGCGCGTCAAGGAAGCGCTGGGCGAGGAGGTTCAGGAGGTCAAGGTTACCCATCGCCTCACCGACTCCCCGGCCTGCGTGGTACTGCCGGAGCACGAGATGGGCTTCCAGATGCGCCGCATCATGGAGGCGGCCGGTCAGCCGATGCCTGAAGTCAAGCCGATCCTCGAGCTCAACCCCGAGCATGCGCTGGTCGGTCGTCTCGAGGGCGCCGATGGCGAGGCCTTTAGCGACCTGTCGCGCATCCTGCTCGATCAGGCGATCATCGCCGAGGGCGGTCATCTCGACGATCCGGCCGCTTACGTCAAGCGCCTCAACGCGCTGCTGATGGCGTAATGGTCGTGCGTTGACATAGACGACCCGCGCTGCGCGCCGTGAGTGTTAGCAAACCCCGTCAGGTTCCGCCTGGCGGGGTTTTCTTTTTGTGCAGTGCAAAAAAGCTCGGTGATTCGACCAATGCCTGATAATCTTGCCCGCTGGTTGTCACCGGGCCTTGGGATGCATCTGCCCACTGCCTTTTTCCTGCGCCCCTGACATTGAATGAGGGGCATCTTGTTGAGGAGACGTCTTAGCACGACGGTCATAGCACGATGGCCCTCAACCACTGTTAGCGGAGTCCTGATGATGCGCTATCTATTTCCCTGGTGTTTCTTGTCGTCGCCCTCGCGTCGTCGGCCCTTGCCGTTGGCGCTACTGGTCCTGAGTCTTGTTCTTGCGCTGGTGGCCATGCCGCCGGTGGCAGTCTCCCAACCCGCTGAACCTCGTCCCACCCTTAATACAGAACCGGCCGCGGCCGTGACCCTGCCTGACCTGCGGCAACTGCCGGCCGGACCTCGGCGCAAGGATGCTTTCCTCCAGGTGCTGGTGCCGATCGTCGAGGCCGAGAACTCGCGGCTCGCGGCCCGTCGTGAGTGGCTTATGGCGCTCGCCGAGCGTGACACGCCCTGGACCCGCGCCGAGCGTGAACGGGTAACGGCGCTGTGCAAGGAATATGCGCTGGACTGCGAGCCGGGCAAGATCAATGCGCTGCTTCTCAAGCGTGTCGCCCCGGTGCCGCTGGAAATGGTCGCCGTGCAGGCGGTGGAAGAATCCGGGTGGGGAACGTCGCGGCTGGCACGTCAGAACAACAACCTGTTTGGTATGCGCACTAGCGGTGGCCGCTACCAGTCCTTCGACAGTCTGCAGGACGCCGTGCGCGCCTATCTCAAGAACCTGAACACCCATCGTGCCTATGCAGACCTGCGGGCGCGTCGGGCCCAGTTGTCGGCTCAGGGCGAGGTGCCGCCGGAAGCGCTGATCGCGATGCTCAATGATTACGCCACCCGTTCCGACTATCAGCATGTGCTGCTGTCGCTGCTGCGCACCAATGCGGAGCGCATTCGTCGCTATGCGGGTGATACGCCTGCCTGATTGGACGCTTTGGCGATTAGCCTGATCTTGCCGATACCCGCATGTCGAGCACCTTCAATACGCCTCTCCGGCTTATGCCGCGGGAGGCGTCGTCGTTTTAGCCCCCAGTGCGGTCGAGCGTTGAGAGTCGCGTGCTTTGATGCAGGGCAGCAAGGCGCGCAAGCGCCTATGCTTGCATGAATACTTGCCGGGTGCGTGCCGGATAGCGCCCCTTGGAACGCGCTCACTCGGAGCAGCTTATCCTGTGGTTATTCGGTTCACGGCCGCTTATTCGGTGTCGGGATGGGGGATTCGTCTCGGGGCCGCTTATTCAGTGCAAAGCGGTTCATGCGGTTCATGCGGTTCAGGCGTGTTTGTTCGGCTCAAGGCGGAGCATGCAATTCGGGACTGCTTCTTTCAGGACAGGCGACGGAGGTGGTGATGGTGCGCCAGTCAAGTAATGCACGGTTGCGTCTTTACGATGCCAGGGACGATGCGGCGGCTCTGCTGCTGATCGATCTCCAGAAGGCCATCGATGATGTCGAGCTCAATGGCATGCATAGCAATCCAGCCCTGGATGATCGGGTTGATGAACTGCTGAGTTGCTGGCGGGGCGGCAATGGACACATCGTTCATGTCCGGCATTTCTCCCATACCCCCGGGTCCCTCTATCGCTCCGGCCATGCCGGGGCCGAATTCAAAGCCTCGGCAACGCCTCGTGTCGGGGAGCGTATCGTCACCAAACACGTCGAAAGCCCCTTCATCGGCACTGACCTGGATATCTGGTTGAGGCGTCACGGTGTGTCGCGTCTGGTGGTGGCGGGTGTGTCGACCGGCCATGCCGTGTCGACGGCCGCTCGCCATGCACACTGCCTGGATTTTGGCGTGGTCGTGGTCTCCGATGCCTGCGCGAGTTTTCCTATCGACGATATCGATGGGCAGCGCTGGGCCGCCGAGGATGTGCAGCGCTTCAGCCTGTCGTTGCTGGGCAGCCATTACGCGCGGATCACCTCGACGCAGGAAGTGGTGCATCAGTTTTGATCTGCTCACGTTTTTGCGAACGCATGTTGTTGGTAATGAATCGACGAGCGGTGACAGGCAAGGCAGCAATAATGCTTTCGTTATGATACTCATAACGATTTCGGCAGGTTGGGGATTTCATTTTTTCCATTATTTATCAATCAGTTGACTCGGATCATTAATATAACAAGTAGGTTATGGATGTCATAACTGTATATTTATAAAGGATTTTTTATCGTAAACCCTTGCCTTTGCGCTGCTTTCTCCAAACACTGCGTTATCGCAAAGGATGACCCTGGGCGGGCGAAACAGGCGTGTTCCCCCCGGATATTCATGCAGATATCGACTCATTCCCGCCGTTTTTCGGACGGCGGTCGGCTTCGCGGCGAGCGTCGCGACAGGGAGGCATAGAGTGAAGATCGGAGCACCAAAGGAGCAGGCCCCGGGCGAGGCGCGAGTGGCGCTGACCCCGGAGAGCGCGCAGCAGATTCAGAAACTCGGCCATGACTGCCTCATCGAGACCGGGGCCGGCGTGGCCGCGGGCTTTGCCGATGCGGCCTATCGTGATGCCGGCGTCAGCGTGGTCGACGACGCTAAAACGCTCTGGGAGCAGGCCGATACCGTCATCAAGGTACGCGAGCCCAGCGACGAGGAAGCGGACCGGCTGCATGATGGCCAGACGCTGATTTCGTTCTTCTGGCCGGCCCAGAATGAGGCGCTGCTGGAGCGCTGCCGCGCTCAGGGCGCTACCGTCGTCGCCATGGACATGGTGCCGCGTATCTCCAGGGCGCAGAAGATGGATGCCCTGTCGAGTACTGCCAATATCGCCGGCTACCGGGCGGTGATCGAGGCCGGTAACCAGTTCGGCCGCTTCTTCACCGGCCAGGTCACTGCCGCCGGCAAGGTGCCGCCGGCCAAGGTGCTGGTAGTCGGCGCCGGGGTGGCGGGGCTGGCCGCCATCGGCACGGCCACCAGCCTCGGTGCCGTGGTTCGCGCGTTCGATGTGCGCCCCGAAGTGGCTGAGCAGATCGAGTCCATGGGCGCCGAGTTCCTGTTTCTCGATTTTGAGGACAGTCAGGATGGTGCCGAGAGTGGCGGCTATGCGGCACCATCCAGCCCAGAGTTTCGCGAAAAGCAGCTTGCCTGTTTCCGCGAGCAGGCGCCGGACGTGGACATCGTCATCACCACTGCGCTGATACCCGGCAAGCCGGCTCCCAAGCTGTGGCTCGAGGACATGGTCGAGGCCATGAAACCTGGCTCGGTGATCATCGACCTGGCCGCCGAAAAAGGGGGTAACTGCGACCTGACCGTGCCGGATGAGCGCATCGTCACCGACAACGGGGTGATCGTGGTGGGCTATACCGACTTCCCGTCGCGCATGGCGACGCAGTCCTCGCTGCTCTATGCCACCAATATTCGCCATATGTTGACCGACCTGACCCCCGAGAAGGACGGCGTGGTCAATCACAACATGGAAGATGATGTCATCCGCGGGTCCACCGTGACGCACGACGGAGAGATCACCTTCCCGCCACCGCCGCCCAAGGTGAAGGCGATCGGGGCGGCCAAGCCCAAGCCGAAGGAAAAGGAGCCCACTCACGAGGAGAAGAAGGCCGCCGAGCATGCCGCCTTCGTCGCTCAGACCAAGCGACAGGTGGGAATGCTGGTGGTGGGCGGGGCCCTGATGTGGCTGCTTGGCCAGGTGGCACCGGCCTCCTTCATGCAGCATTTCATCGTCTTCGCGCTGGCCTGCTTCGTCGGTTTCCAGGTGATCTGGAACGTCAGTCACTCGCTGCATACCCCGCTGATGGCGGTGACCAATGCTATCTCCGGCATCGTCATCCTCGGCGCCGTGCTGCAGATCGGCTCGGGCAACTGGCTGGTAGGCCTGCTTGCCGGTATTTCGGTGCTGATCGCATCTATCAATATCGTGGGTGGCTTCCAGGTGACACGCCGGATGCTGGCCATGTTCCAGAAATCCTGAATCGCGGAGATACGAGATGCTGGGTCAAGAATTCGTTTCTGCCGCGGCGATCGCGGCAAGTGTATTGTTCATCCTCTCGCTGGGGGGCTTGAGCAATCAGGAAAAGGCCAAGCGAGCGGTGTGGTATGGCATCGTCGGCATGGCATTGGGGGTCGGCGCTACCATGTTCGGTCCGGGCATCGGTGGCTATGGCTGGATGATTCCGATGATGCTGATCGGTGCTGCCATTGGCACGGTGGTGGCCAGAAAGGTCGACATGACCGAGATGCCGCAGCTGGTGGCGGCGCTGCACTCCTTCGTCGGCCTGGCGGCGGTGTTCGTCGGCTGGAACGCCGACCTGGAGCGGCGCCGGGTACTGGCGGCACAGCTCGCCGAGTCCGGCGCCGATGGCTTCTCTGCCTTTGCCGCTACTCTGGCGTCGAAAACGCCGGCCGAGCTGACGTTCCTGCAGGTCGAAGTGGTGCTTGGGGTGTTCATCGGTGCGGTGACCTTTACCGGCTCGGTGATCGCCTTCGGCAAGCTCGCCGGCAAGGTCGACGGCAAGCCCCGCCAGTTCCCGGGCGGCCACTGGCTGAATGCCGGTGCGGCGGTACTGTCGCTGCTGCTGGCCATTGCCTACCTCAATGGAGCCGGCTTCTGGACGCTGCTGCTGCTGGCACTGCTGGCCTTCTTCGTCGGCTGGCACCTGATCATGGGCATCGGCGGCGCCGATATGCCGGTGGTGGTCTCCATGCTCAACAGCTATTCCGGCTGGGCGGCCGCGGCCATCGGCTTTACGCTCTCCAATGATCTGCTGATCGTCACTGGCGCCCTGGTAGGCTCGTCGGGGGCCATTCTGTCCTACATCATGTGCAAGGCGATGAACCGCAACTTCATCAATGTGATCCTGGGCGGTTTCGGCGGAACCAAGGGGGAAGCAGCAGAGATCGAGGGCGAGCAGGTGGCCATCGATACCGGCGGCGTGGCCAGCGCGCTGAACGACGCCGATAGCGTGATCATCGTGCCGGGCTATGGCATGGCGGTGGCCCAGGCGCAGAACGCGGTCAGCGAGCTGACCCGCAAATTGCGCTCAGCCGGCAAGAACGTGCGCTTCGGCATCCATCCGGTGGCCGGACGACTGCCGGGGCACATGAACGTGCTGCTCGCCGAGGCGCGGGTACCCTATGACATCGTCATGGAGATGGACGAGATCAACGATGACTTCGCCGAGACCGACGTGGTGATCGTCATCGGCTCCAACGACATCGTTAATCCCGCGGCACAGGAAGATCCTGCAAGCCCCATCGCCGGCATGCCGGTGCTCAAGGTGTGGGAGGCCAAGCAGGTCTTTGTCTGCAAGCGCGGACAGGGCACCGGCTACTCCGGCATCGAGAACCCGCTGTTCTTCAAGGAGAACACGCGCATGCTGTTTGGCGATGCCCGTTCGAGCATCGACAGCCTGGTGCCGATGATCGACTAAGATATCTGAATCGACTAGGCCATGCGGGGCCTCGTGCCCCGTCTCAGTAGCTCCCGAGCGGAGAGGCATTTCGGCCTCTCCGCTTTTCGTTACAATGAGGGCATCTATCACTCGTCAATGGATCGAGAATGTCTGATGATCGCTTGAAGGTCGCGGTGCTGGGCGGCGGCAGTTTCGGTACCGCGCTTGCCAGCATTGCGGCCGACAATGGGGCCCAGGTACACCAATGGATGCGAGATGCCGCCCTGGCGGATGAGATCAACCGGGACCATCGCAACAGCCATTACCTGCCGGATTACGCCATCAACCCGGCCGTTACCGCTGCAACCGACATGCGCGAGGTGCTTGCCGGCGCGGAGCTGGTGCTGGTGGCGATTCCTTCCCAGGCCTTTCGGTCAGTGGTGCGCCAGGCGCGGCCCTGGCTGTCCTCCGAGCAGATACTGGTCAGCACCACCAAGGGCATTCAGGCAGAAGGTTTCAAGCTGATGAGCCAGATCCTCGAGGAGGAGACGGGCTTTCCCCACATCGGTGTGATCTCCGGCCCCAACCTTGCCTCCGAGGTCGCCGACAAGCAGCTCACGGCCACCGTGATCGCCAGCGACGACCCCTTGACCCGCACCCGGGTCCAGAGCCTGCTGGGCTGCGACTATTTCCGGGTCTATGCCAGCAACGACCGCTTCGGCGTTGAGCTTGGCGGGGCGCTGAAGAACATCTACGCCATTGCCGCCGGCATGGCAGCGGCCCTCGGCATGGGGGAGAACACCCGCAGCATGCTGATGACCCGGGCGCTGGCGGAAATGAGCCGTTTTGCGGTGCATCTAGGGGCCAACCCCATGACCTTCCTCGGCCTGTCCGGCGTCGGCGACCTGATCGTCACCTGTTCATCGAAGCTCTCGCGCAATTACCGTGTCGGCTATGCCCTCGGCGAGGGGCGAACGCTTGATGAGGCCGTTGAGGCGTTGGGGCAGGTCGCCGAGGGCGTTAACACCGTGCACCTGGTACATGACAAGTCTTCAGAGGAGGGCGTCTATATGCCCCTCGCCGAGGGCCTCTATCAGGTACTCTTCAATCAGGTGCCGGCCCGCGACATGGCCAAGCTGCTCATGCAGGGCGAACAGAGTAGCGACGTGGAATTCACCCTGTCCCGTGAGGACGTCAAGGCAGCCCGGCGCCTGGAGGATTGAACAAGATGCACGAGACCCTATGGATCATGCGTCACGGCCAAGCCGCCCCCGGGCGCCCGGATGCCGAGCGCTCGCTCACCGACGAAGGCCACCGTGAAGGCAATTTCATGGCCGAATGGCTGGCGCAGCGCATCGCCGATGAAGGGCTCGCCACCCCTCGGGTGCTGGCGAGTCCTTATCGCCGTGCTCAGCAGACGGCGACGCTGATGGCCGAGCGCCTGGGCGTGGAGGTCGAGACGCTGCCGATCATCACCCCGGACGATCCGGTTGGCCCGATCCTAGACTGGCTGATCGACACTCAGGAACAGTCGCCGGGGCCGCTGCTGCTGGTTAGCCACATGCCGCTGGTCGGCGTGCTGACAGCACAGCTTACCGACGGGCCCCGGGCGCTGGGGCTGGGATTTCCTACTGCCGCCATCGCTCGACTGGAGAGTGATGTCTTCGCGGCTGGCTGCGCACGCCTGATCGGCCTGGAAGCGCCCGGGCATCGCTGAGCTATCCATAGAGAACTATCCATAGCGCTGCCTCCCCAAGGTGGCCGATCTCGCGCGCCGCCTACGGCGGCGCCTCTATCACTGCGTACATATTTTCCCACTTTTTCTCAGGAGCGCCCCATGACGTATATGGTCAACAATCGCATCCACGTGACGCCGGGGTATGAAGAGGAGTTCGAGGCGCGCTTTCGTGCGCGTGCCGGCGAGATCGATCGACAGCCCGGCTTTGTGGCCATGCGGGTTCTACGCCCTCAGGGCAATCAGGCGCCCTACGTAGTAGAAACCGAATGGGACAGCCAGGACGCCTTTCGCGCCTGGGTCGGCAGCGACGACTTCAAACGCGCCCACGCCAACCCCATGCCGAAGGAAGCCTTCGGCGAGGGCGGTGGAATCGAGCAGTTCGAGGTGGTGATTCGCGCGGACGCTAACTAGCCGCGAACCAGAAGTACTTGGCTAGAGGTGTTGCAGGATAAGTTTGGCTAGATCAGTCCGGCGACGCGGAGGCCGAATACGCCACCGGTGATGGTCAGGCTGGCCAGCAGGGTGCTGATAGCGATGATGTTGGCGGCGAGCTTTGCATTCCCGTTCATCGCTTTGACCATCACGAAGCTGGCGGCCGCTGTAGGGCTTGCGAAGAACAGGAATAGCACTCCCAGTTCGCGGCCCGTGAAGCCCACCAGCCAGGCTCCAGATGTGGCGAGCGCCGGCAGGATGGCCATCTTCATCAGGCTGGCGCTGACGGCGGTGGTGCTGTCGTTGCGCAGGGCGCTGACCGATAGCGTGGCCCCCACGCAGATGAGGGCCAGTGGCAGGGTCAGGGAAGCGAAGTAGTCGCCGGTCGTCAGCAGCCAGCCCGGCAGCGTCAGTCCCGAGAGCGCGACCGGCAAGGCGGCCACCACGGCAAGAATCAGTGGATTCTTGGCGATATGCCCAAGGATGCTGCGCCAGTCCGCCGCCTGACCCTCCTGAAAAGTGCTCAGCGCCACCACTGACAGGGCGTTATAGCTGATAATCACCACCCCTAGCAGCAACCCGCCCGCCGAGAGGCCGTAGTCGCCGTACATGCTGGCCGCCAGTGCCAGGCCGACGATGCCGCAATTGCCGCGAAAGGCGCCCTGGATATAGACCCCGCGGTCCGCTCGCGCCACGCGCCAGTTGGCCCAGCCCCAGGCAAGTACGAAGCTTGCCAGGGTGGCGAGAGCGAAAAAAACCAGCATGCCTGGATTCAGGCTCGCCTCGAGATCGGCCTGGACGATGCTCATGAAGACCAGAGTCGGTAATGTGGCCTTGAACACCAGCTTTGATGCGGTGGAAACGAAGGCCGGGTCGATCCAGCCCCAGCGTTTCAGGCCAATGCCGATGAACACCATGGCAAAGACCGGCAGGGTGACGTTGAGGGTGTGCTGGAAGACCGCTAGAAGGTTCATGCCTGTAAGTGCTCCCTAGATCGCCAGCCAGCGGCCGACGACGAACGCCGCGACCACGGCGGTAAAGAAGAGGGCATTGCGTAGGCGGGTGTCGCGAGGGGGACGCGGCTTTGACACGGCGGTCTCCAAAATGAGGGAAGTGAGCGGCGAGCGCGCTTGGCTGTCCAGTCATGACTAATGGACGGCTTGAAAGTCAAACAGTCGTTTTATACTGGCTCAGTAGCGGCTAGGCGGGGTATGGTAATCCCGTTAGCCTGCTAGTTTCCACTGACCAGGATGATTTCATGCCCCAGCGTCATGCTTCCGACTGGGCTGGCACTGCCTCTCCCGTCGCCTCCAGTGAGCGCGCCCCCAAGCTCCCGCTGGTCTTCGCCCACGCCAATGGCTTCACCGGGCGCAGCTACCAGAGCCTCTTGGCACCGCTGGGCGAGCGGTTCGCCCTTCACCCTCTAGAGCAGCTTGGCCATCACCCGCACTTTCCGGTAGGGCATAACTGGTTGGCGCTCCGTGATGAGCTGCTGTCACGTCTGCCTGAGGGGGACACCCAGGTGATCGGCGTCGGGCACTCGCTGGGTGGCGTACTGATGGCGATGGCGGCGGAGAAGGCGCCGGAGCGTTTTCGCTGCGTGGTCGCCATGGATCCGCCGTTGATGCTGGGCCTCGATGCGTTGGCCATCAAGGTTGCCAAGCGCACCGGCTTTGTCGATCGCATCACGCCGGCGGGTCGCAGTTTGGGGCGCCGAGCGCACTGGCCGGATCACCAGGCGATGAGTGACGACCTACGGCGTAAGGGCCTTTTCCGGGGCTTTACGCCGGAAGCCTTTAGCGACTACCTGGCCGGTGCTGCGCGCCATTATGACGGTGGCGGCGTCGGCCTGGCCTTTTCCCCCGATACCGAGGTGGCGATCTTTCGCCATCTGCCCGATCACCTGCGGGGGCTACCCAAGCGGTTAAAGGTGCCGCTGGCACTGTTGGCGGGCCGCGAGTCGGACCTGCTCACGGCACGCCGCCGACGGCGGTTTGCACGCCGTGGGGTGCCAGTGGAGTTGGTGCCTGGCGGCCACATGTTTCCCATGGAGCACCCCGAGGCCTGTCGGCGGGCCCTGTGTGCCACTCTTGATCGTCTGCTGGAGTCTTCCTGATGACCCCGACCGAACTGCACTTGGCTGAAGGCCGTCTGGCGGCGTTGGCCTGGGGAAAGCCCGATGCGCCGACCTGGCTTGCCTTGCATGGCTGGCTCGACAATGCGGCGAGCTTTTCACGACTGGCGCCCTTGCTGGTCGAGCGACTCGGGATTCGAATCGTAGCGCTGGATTTCGCCGGCCATGGCCGCTCCCGGCGACATCCGCCGGGCGTCGACTATGCGATCTGGGATTACTGCCATGACGTGCTGGATGCGATGGTGAGTCTGGAGCTCGAGTCAGCTCCGCTGCTGGCCCACTCGATGGGCGCAGGGGTGGCCTGTCTGCTGGCGGCGGCGCTTCCTGAACGGGTCGAGCGGCTGATGCTGATCGACGGCTTGGGCACGCTCAGCACGCCGGGAGATGACACCGCACAGCAGCTGCGGCGTGGCCTGCTGGGGCATCGGCGGCGCAGCTCACCGTCACCGCGCTATGCTGATTTAGAGAGTGCTGTGGCGGCCCGGGTTGCGGGCGGCGTCACGCCTATCGATGCCGACTCGGCCTGGCCGCTGGTCGAGCGTAACCTGGAGCCGTTGGAGGATGGCCATGTCCGGCTGCGAACCGATGGCCGTCTGTTGCGCCCTTCGCTGGTGCGCTTTTGCCCCGAACAGGTGGTTGGCATGCTTGCCGCGATTGAGGCGCCTACGCTGCTGATCGAAGGTGACCGGGGCATCCTGGGTGAGCGGGAGGGCGCCAGACAGAATCGGGCGGCGCTGAAGGGACTCGAGCGTCGGGTGTTACAAGGGGGGCATCACCTACATCTTGAGCGCGAAGCGCTGGCCGAAGTGGTCGGCAGCATCGCACAATGGTGGCAGATGGCCGCTACCGGTGTGGTCGAGAAGTAAGGTGTACCAGACGAACGGCTGGTGCAGAGGGGGAGCGATGAGCGGCAAGACGAAAGAAGGTAAACGTGTCGCCCTGGTGCTTGGCAGCGGCGGAGCAAGGGGCTACGCGCATATTGGCGTGATCGAGGCGCTCGAGGCGCGAGGCTACGAGATTGTCGCCATCTCGGGCTGCTCGATGGGCGCGTTGGTAGGCGGTATCTATGCCGCCGGTCAGCTACCGGCCTATCGTGATTGGGTGTGCCAGCTGGATTATTTCGATGTGCTCAAGTTGGTTGACGTCACCTGGAGTCCGATGGGCGCCATGCGTGCCAACAAGGTGATGAGCAAGCTGGCCAGCCTGATCGGCGATACCCTCATCGAGGACCTGCCGCTGCCGGTGACCACCGTGGCTACCGACCTTGTTCGCCAGCGCGAGGTGTGGTTCCAGAGCGGCTCATTGTTGCAGGCCATCCGCGCTTCCATTGCCGTGCCTGGCATCATCACGCCGGTCCATGTCGGTGATCAGGTGCTGGTCGATGGCGGCCTGATGAACCCCTTGCCGATCATTCCCACCGTCTCTGCCCAAGCCGACCTGGTGGTGGCGGTCAACGCCACCGCGCACAGCCCGCGGCCGGTAACCCTTGAAGAGTTGCTGCCGGCGGAGGAAGTGGCTGAAGAACTGGCCCGTGAAGAGGCCCTGGAGGCTGAGGGGCGTGGTTTTTCGGGCTGGGTGGCCGGGGTGCGAGGACGTGCCCAGCGGCTGTTCAATTCAGGCAGCGGAAACGACAACGGGAATGGCCTCGACGAGGCCGAAGAGACTCAGAGCCCCCAGGTCGCCAGCCAGCGGGCCTGGGGCAAGCTCGACATGATGCTGGCCTCCTTCGATATCACCCAGGCTGCATTGGCCAAGTACAAGGTGGCGGGCTATCCGCCGGATGTGCTGATCGAGATACCCAAGACGGTTTGCGGTGCCTATGAGTTTCATCGCGCCGAGGCCCTGATCAAGCTTGGCCAGCATCTGGCGTCTCAGGCAATCGATCGGCTCGAAGGACCCGTGGCGAGCCGAGCCGGGGCCCGCCGCGCATCGCTGCTCGAGACCCCGGTAGTCTCGCCGGTGACCGACCCCACGACGGCTGCCTCGCCGGATCAAACGACACCCGAGACCAGCGAGCCTGCCGCGCCCTAGAGTCCGAATGTCTTCTGGTTCTCGTCTGGCTGGTTCTCATCTGGCCCTCTATTTGTGAAAACTTGTGGAAACAGAGAGGCGCGTACGACTAGAGGCTCTCGCCACGGCGGCGCAGCAGCACATAGACGGCGCCGCTGCCGCCATCCAGTTCCCGCGCCGAGCAGAAGGCCAGCACGCTTGGCCATTCCCGAAGCCAGGCGTTCACGTGGCTCTTGATCACCGGGTAGGCGTCGGGTCCGCTGGCGCTGCGCGCCTTGCCGTGGACCACCAGCACGCAGCGGGCGCGTTGGGCGCGGGCCTCGGCAATGAAGCTTTCGAGCTCTGCGCGCGCTTCGTCGACGGTGTATCCGTGCAGGTCGAGCCCTGCCTCCCAGGCGATGCTGCCGCGCTTCAGTTGGCTACGGGTTCGCTGGGGCAGGTCAGGGACGGTGAAATCGAGCCACTCGGAGGGCCTTACCGGCTCGACCCGGCCATCGCTGGTGCGACTGCTCAACTGATAGCTGTCGGCTTCGAGGGCGGCGGCACGGCGTTCGGCCAGTGCCTCTTGGCGCCGTTGTTTCGGCTTGCCGGGGTCGGCCCGGTTCGAGCGCATCGGCTTCACGCCTGCATCGGCCAGGGCCTGGCGAAACAGCGAAACCTCGTCATCATCCGGGTGTCCGCGGCGCTGGCTCATGTTGCTCCCCGTGGATTACGTTGAATGGGTAAATGACGCGCTAGTATAGCGGCTTGGTGGCGGCTGTGAACCGGGCGTCGGGCCGGGTACAATCAAGGATTTGAATCTCAATCCGATAAACCACAGGACGACGCGTGGCCGCTTCCCGACCCGATGCCGATTCGACCCTGATTCTCGATGATGGAAATATCGCCGAGGACCTACTCACCCTGCGTGATTGCCTGCGCTGGGCAACCAGTGAATTTTACACCCATGGCCTGTTTTTCGGTCATGGCACCGCCTCTCCCTGGGACGAGGCGGTAGCGTTGACGCTGGGTGCCCTGCACTTGCCCTGGGACGTGGATCCCTCCGTGCTAGAAGCACGACTGCTGCCCATGGAGCGGCGACGCATTGTCGGCCTGGTGCGCTCGCGTATCGAGACGCGCCGGCCGTTGCCCTATCTGCTTGGAGAGGCCTTCTTCGCGGGCGCGGCATTCAACGTCGACGAGCGGGTGCTGATTCCCCGCTCGCCGATCGCCGAGCTGATCGAGGACGGTTTCGCCGCCTGGTTCCCCGAGGAGCCGCCGGCGCGGGTGCTGGACCTTTGCTGCGGCTCGGGCTGTATCGGTATCGCCACTGCACTGCACCTGCCTACTGTCGAGGTCGATCTGGCCGATATCAGTGCCGATGCGCTCGAGGTAGCCAAGGCCAATATCACGCGTCACGACGTCGGTGCACGGGTGAGAGCCGTGGCGTCCGATGTGTTCGATAGCCTGGGTGGTCAGCGCTATGACCTGATTGTCTCCAACCCCCCTTATGTGGATGCGCGTGACCTGGCCACCATGCCGGCTGAATTCGGCCATGAGCCGACCCTGGCCTTGGGAGCCGGGGACGATGGCCTGGACATCGTGCGCCGCATCCTGCGCGAGGCGAGAAGCCTGCTCAGCGATGACGGCGTGCTGATCGTCGAGGTCGGTAACTCCGATCACCATCTGGAGGCAGCCTTCCCCGAGGTCCCCTTCCTATGGCTGGAGTTCGAGCGCGGGGGGCAGGGCGTCTTCGTGCTGACCGCCCAGGAACTCGATGCCTACGCGGCATCTTTCGCCTGAACTGCTGCTACCAGAGCCCTGAGGAACGTCAATGTCCGGTAATACCTTCGGCAAGCTGTTTACTGTCACCACCTTCGGCGAGAGCCACGGCCCGGCGCTGGGCGCCATCGTCGACGGCTGCCCGCCGGGTATCCCCCTCAGTGAGGCTGATCTGCAGCGCGATCTCGATCGTCGCCGCCCCGGCACCTCGCGGCACACCACGCAGCGTCGCGAGCCGGACCAGGTGCGGATCCTGTCAGGCGTCTTCGAGGGCGTCACCACCGGCACATCCATCGGCCTGATGATCGAGAATACCGATCAGCGCTCCAAGGACTACTCGAAGATCAAGGACCAGTTTCGCCCGGCCCATGCCGACTATACCTATCATCACAAGTATGGTCGGCGGGACTATCGGGGCGGCGGACGCTCCAGTGCCCGGGAAACCGCGATGCGCGTGGCGGCCGGCGCCATCGCCAAGGCCTATCTGTCGGCTCAGGGCATCAGCGTGCGCGGCTACATGAGCCAGCTCGGTCCGCTGACAATGGAGTTCAAGGACTGGGCGGCGGTCGAAGACAACGCCTTCTTCTGCCCCGACCCTGACCGGGTGCCGGAACTCGAGGCCTACATGGATCAGCTGCGCCGCGATCAGGACTCGGTGGGCGCCAAGATCACCGTGGTGGCTGAGGGTGTGCCGGCCGGGCTCGGCGAGCCGGTTTTTGACCGTCTGGATGCCGAACTCGCCCATGGCCTGATGAGCATCAATGCCGTCAAGGGCGTGGAGATCGGTGATGGCTTTGCGGCAGTCGCCCAGCGGGGCAGCGAGCACCGCGACGAGATGACGCCCGAGGGCTTTCTGTCAAACCATGCCGGTGGCGTGCTGGGTGGTATTTCCTCGGGCCAGACGGTCATCGCCCATCTGGCCCTCAAGCCGACCTCCAGTATCACCCTACCGGGACGCTCCATCGATGTGCACGGCAATCCGGTGGAAGTGGTCACCAAGGGTCGCCATGATCCCTGTGTGGGCATTCGCGCCACTCCGATCGCCGAGGCCATGATGGCGCTGACGCTGATCGATCACCTGCTGCGTCACCGGGCGCAGAATCTTGACGTCAGCGTCGACACGCCTCACCTGCGTTGAGTTCACGGGGGCCGCGTGTTGGCCCCCTGGCTGCTAGACTGAGATCAAATACCTCAGTCTGGCTATGCCCATGAAGATTAACCTCGAATTTGACCTCACGCCTGCCGAATTTCGCCAGTCTCTTGGCCTGCCCGATGTCGAGGCGTTCCATAACGAGCTGATGTCACGCATCCAGCAGCAGATGGACGCTGGCGTCGAGGGCTATGACCCCATGAGCCTGCTCCAGCCCTTCCTCAAGACCCCCTTCATGCCGACGGCTTTCCAGGATTCGCTCAAGGGCAATTTCCAAGACAACCTGTCTCAGAGCATGACCAGCTTCGGTAACTATCAGCAGATGATGCTCGACATGCTTCGTCAGGCTCAGGCTGCATCCAGCAAGTCGCAAAAGACTGACGACGGCGAAAAGACCGGCAAGAGCAAGTCGGCCGATGAACCGGCCAGTGCCAGTTCACGGTCGCACCGCAAGTAGCGCGACCTATTGCATAGGCGTGCGTCCGGGACTACGCTTTGTGCAGTGCAGCAAAGAGGGCTCGCGCCCACATCCATGACCCTTGGAGGGTGATGCCATGCAGGACAAGATGTTTACCGAGTTCACGGAACAGGCCGAGGGCTTCTTCGCGCCGATGCGCAAGCTAAATGGCCTGATGCTCGACAACATGGAGAAGCTGACCCAGTTCCAGCTCGAGTCCATGAAGCGCTACAGCCAGTTGGGTACCGAGCGGCTGCGGGATGCCTCCGAGGCCAAGGACCCTGAGGCCATGCGCGACTTCGGCACTCGTCAGGCGGAGATGATGAACGAGCTCTCC
>Ga0114983_1000031_pt1 | contig 51809 bp, 46 predicted proteins | sample Shrwel_input2_RT_FD_87182 | JGI IMG/M metagenome (GOLD analysis project Ga0114983, IMG submission 87182) | Subsurface microbial communities from deep shales in Ohio, USA - Utica-3 well 1 S input2 RT | ecosystem: Environmental > Aquatic > Deep subsurface > Shale gas/oil reservoir > Produced... | reverse complement strand
GATAACTGCTCCTGCGTTATTCTACTGGCTTACATCCATGTAAGAATAAGTCAAAACCGAGCAAAGCTTCCGCGTCCTGCTCACGCCCCTTACCTACATCCATGTAGGCAACAAAGAGTAAATAGCCCCTAGGCAGAACCCGAAGGGCAGCGCCTGTTTAGCATTAATGCTGCGTTATCGCCTATTTATGTAGAATAACCACACCTCATAGGCTCTGCCTTGCCTAAATACCAAACAGACTGTTGCAAATTTAACCTTGAAAGGTCAACAGACCCTAATAATCAACCCAATGGCTTGGGTGATAATACCTTGCCCCCAATATTGCTGACTAAGCCAATAGCCTATTTCGCCACTGCGGCTATACTCAAATTCATCAAGAGTAATACCAATACACCCAACGCACAGGCCATCAACTTCGATGGCTTTAATGATGCCAAATTTTGCTCCCTCGTTTACCCACCAATTCGCATCTGCCTGCGTATACGGAAATGGAATTTTAGAGGATAAATAGCGTGCTACTTGCTTATCGTTCAAAATGGTTACTATTTGAAAGGTATCGTGTTGCTTGAACTCACGTAAAATCATCATATGGTAAATAAGTTTATTATTATCAACCAATAACCTAGCAAGCTTTAGGCGTTTAAACAATGAAACTATCTTTTTAAAATTAAAGTGTATACAGCTATAACTTTGCTTTAAACTCTTTTAAAATATAATAAAAAGTACCTACACAGAGTCACTATGCACCCACACATTGCCGCCCTTTATAACAGCGCTCAAAAGCCCAGTCGTTTAATTATTGGCCTAATGAGTGGCACCTCTTTAGATGGTTTAGATGTGGCGCTATGTAAAATAACCGGAGCGGGTTTGCATACCCAAATAGAGGTATTAAAATTCACCACGGTTGAGTACAACGACGAGTATAAAACTAAAATAAAACAGGTGTTTGCTAAGCGCGAATGCGATTTAGAAGTGCTGACTTTGTTACATCCGTGGGTAGGTAAACTCCATGGTGCTATGGTTAATCAGTGTTTAGCACTGTGGCAAGTAAATCCAGCCGATATTGATGTAATAGCCAGTCACGGGCAAACTATTTATCACTGCCCGCAATCCCAACATAACCACCACGATTTTAAAAATGGCACGCTACAAATTGGCGACAGCGATCAAATAGCGGTTACTACAGGCATTACCACGGTAGGTGACTTTAGGCAAAAGCATATTGCTGCTGGTGGTGAAGGCGCACCATTAGCTGTGTATGGAGATTATTTGTTTTTTGCCAGCCCAAATGAAAATCGTATTTTACTCAACATGGGGGGCATTGCTAATTTAACATTTTTACCTAAAAACGGCGATACTGGAGCGGTCTTTAGCTCTGACATTGGCCCTGGCAATACTATTATGGATGTTTATGTACAGCATTATTTTAAAGGGCTCCATTATGATGAGGGAGCTAAACTTGCCAAAGCTGGTAAAGTGAATACAAAGCTTCTTACTGCGCTTACCGATAACGCGTTTTTTAAATTACCTCTGCCTAAAACAACCGGACCTGAGGTGTTTAATTTAGCTTATTTACGGGAGGCACAAATGCACTCAACGACACAAAGACTAAACCACGAAGATGTTTTAGCGACTTTAAATGCCCTTTCTGCCACTACGATTGCTAAGGCATTAAATGACTGTGCTCAACATACTCAAGACTGTGTAGTGTATGCCAGTGGTGGAGGTATTCATAATCCATTATTAATGGAGCAATTATTGATGCACTGCCCAAACATTAAGGCGTTTAAAAACACCGAGAGTTTAGGCGTAAATCCTGATGCCAAAGAGGCCGTGCTGTTTGCTATTTTGGCAAATGAATGTTTGGCAGGGCAACGTCAAAGCTTAAATAATAACAATCAAGGGATTTTAGATATCACTATGGGTAAAGTGAGCTTTGCTGATTGAGTAATAAAAAATCAATGGAAAAGTGTGCGCCAATAACTAAAAAAGCGAAAGTAAAGCCGTTCCCATATTAGCAAAATACTGGCGTACCCGATGCGGCTTAGGCGGCGCTATATAAGTTGCAGGTGCAGTATAACCACTACCAAATTGGTTAATATGCATATCAAACTGCAAACTATTTTTTAACGTGCCGTGCTTACCATGCAAAATCATTTGCATCACAAAATCATGACTATGTGATATTTGACTCAAAGTCAGGTTGACTCGCCCTTGTTCTAAATCAGATAAATTGAGTGTTTTTTCTGTGTAGTATTGAGCCGCTCGTGCATTTGTTAAAGTTGCGCTTAGTGAAATAATATCACTTTCATGAGCAGCCTCAGGTAAAACGCATTGCAGTGTGATTTGATGCTGATTGTTAGCATCCTGCGATAGCGTTTCAAATTCCATGCTGTGGCTCATTGCCGCAGACATAGGATCTTCAAATGACGGAAGTGCAAAAGTAAGTTGCACTATAGATTCGCTCATGAGGGGCTTCAAATGCTATTTTTGATTAATAATACAGCTATTATTACCGATCATTATTGCAAAATTATGACTAAACAAAGCGACTTCATACATGGGCTGGTTTAAATTACATTTTACAACTAAAGCTATTGTTTTAAATCAATATTATATTTAATAAATAAACTACAATGGTCGCTTAATAATACGTTTATTAAATGCAAGGATACAACGAGGCCTTAGCTTAGCAATAACAATAATGCTTTTATCGAGCTTGCCGGTCGTTAATTAATGTTACTTTTATTGTTAATTAAAGGTGTTTATTTGTGTGTATTTTCTTAATTTTGCAATAAAATTGCTTGAAAAAAACCAAGCTAGCCATAAAGTGTATTTAAGAGCCCAAATATATAACACACTACCAAACAGGTTGTGGCGGGGTTGTGAGAATTAGATGGCACTAATAAAAAATAATTTATGGAAACTCTTCTGTTTTTTGCTGTTGGGTGGCTTAATTTTATTAAGCGTGCTTTTGGTTTACGAGTGGAAAAACATCAAAAAAGATTACCTCACGAGCTCCCAAAATCGTGTGGAATCTTCTGCGCAAGCATCGGCAGCAAGGCCATATACAGTTTCTGTGGGTAAGGCAACGCATTCGCCCGCTTTTAATAGTGCCACGGCTTGGTTAATACGCTCTTCAGTATTCAATAATTGAGTAGGTTGTAATGATGTCATAATAACTCTTAAGGATTACAAAAACTGGCAATACGTTGCATCAGCAACGCGTTTTTTATTCGTTTCAATGTGGCTAAAGCCGCAACTATCACACACTGAAGTAGTTGATTTTACTTGTTGTGTGGGCATGTTACACAGCTCACAGGGCAAGCCTTTTGTAACTTGTTTAGCAACAAAGTTAGGATTTTGGCACTGTGGGCATGTTGATGATAGTCGCCTTGCAAGATCTTCTGCAGCTTGGCTAACAATTACTTGGCGTTGCGGGCTATACATGGCCCTCAGTTCAGGCGTGATTGTACCTGTGCTTGGCGTTTTTTCTGTATACAAAGCAATAAGCGCTTCTATGCTAAGCCCTTTATGAAGCGTTTGGGTGTCGTCAAGTATCCAATGCTGGTTTTCATAGCGCTGACATGCAGTAGTGATTGATTCAGCACTGGTTTCACTGCTAATGCTTAAGCAGCTGGGCGAAAATGGTCCACCAGCGTATCCATAAATAGCATTGTTATTGTGTTTATCATAAAAACAAATAACTTCTTCGTCCCAGTTCATTTAACCCGGATACGGCCCACACCCAAAACTGCCTTCACTGCCAAGCCCAAATTGCTCGCCTGTGAGTTCACATGCGCGCTGAGCTTTTGTCAGTGCCGCTGTATTGGCACTACAATGACGTTGTACTTCGTGACTAAACATCCCAAGTGTATCGGTATCAAATAGACTGGTTGTTACCACATTATAGCCAAGTGGCTTCAATGCAGGGGCGATAAGAGGTGCCTTTTTATGTTTAGTAGCAATGACTATCTTTGGCATAGCTTATATTGGCTCATTAGAGGCTGATATAGTTGAGAAATGTCCATTTTCGAACTGCTCTAGGGTATTATCATCGCCCCAGCGAATGAGAGTGAGCCAATGGTTATCAATCAGCTCCTTCACCATGACATGTTTGTTATAAATTGCCGCGATTGCCGATTGCGGCGCAGCAATATATACATTAAGGCGAATTGGTTCGTGCATCCATTTTTCCCCATTGTGCAGTGACTGCATGGCTAAGCCAATACGAAGGTCACCGCCATTACCTTCAAATAATCCAATATTACCGCCAACTGCATTGTGGAGTATTTTATTACCACTGCCGTATTTATGGTTGTCGGTAACCGAGGCATTATATTGACTATTGATCCAATGGGTTACTATCATGGGGGCGGTCATGATCAGTTCTAATACCGCAAATTCGTTATCGTTTTCCCATTCATAATCATGTAAAAAGCAGCGTCCTTGTAAGTTAACACTGCGAGTCCATGCTCGTGGTGCAACAATAAAGGCGGCGTTATTAGCAAGCCCCCATTCTGGGCGTACTTGCGACCAATCGCGGGCACGTTGATGATAAGCATGGTTAATTTCATCTGCGGTTTTATTAACTAACTGTGGGTCGATATTTATTAAACGTTCTTGCTGAGCGGTTTGCGTGGCAACGGTTAGCCATTTTTTTAGATTGTCATTAAGCTCGGTATCGTAAGCGGTGATGACATCCGTGGTTGTGTTATGAATAGCGGCAATAAATTGCGTGCTCTGTGCCAGTGTTAGCCCTCGCTCTTTAAGCGCTTGGCGCACTTGGGTATCGTTTAGTAAGTTTGCTAGCACGCGTACATTCACTTCGCCACTTTGCCCTCCACAGGCCCCACATTCTAGGCCAGCGCTGTGCAAGTTATTAGTTGTATGGCTGGCGTGGCCCACCAACATAACATGCGGCGCAAACTCTTTTATTCCTAAGGTGTTAAGCACTTTTTGAGCTAAGTCGGTTTTGTCTTTTAGGGTCAGTTGTTGCTGGTTTTGTGTTAATTGCCAGTTGGTGGTTGCGCACTTTTTAGCTTTACCTTTAGACAAAAAGGTATTTTTTATTAATTTAAATGCATACAGCCAGCCTGCCGATTCAACCATAGAAAACGATGAGGGGGCTGATTTTGACCAACTTTGCCATGTAGCACTATTTTGACGAGATGCTTCAAGCGCCGCGTCTTTGTGTGTTTGTGTGGCATGTATGGCTGGTTTGAGTAGCCCTGGTAGTTGAGGACGAGTAATTGCACTACCATTTTCTTGATATTCTAGTGGCAATCCAAAAAAACCGGCAAAGCCGAAGGTTTCTATATTTTTACTTTGCGATTCAAGCGCGCGGCGAATAACCTCTGAGCGTACATCAATACAAAATACCGCTTGTAATTGAGCGTTGTTCACTGGGGTTTTAGTGGCGCTTTGCAGTGCATGATTAAGCGGGTATTGATAGCTTAGCTCCAGTGCTTTTGCCCACACCCATAATGGCTTTTGTGCTAATTTGTGCGCATGCAGGCGCTCAACTACGAGTGACTTTTCTTGCTGCCACTGACTTTGTAGTTGTTTAAATGAAGCACTATCATGATCTGCCAGATACTGCCAAATAACCAAGTCCCATGCCATTCGCATGGCCAGTAGCTGTTTCATATCATCTTTGGGTTTAGCGTAAAGTTGGCCTTGGAATCGCAAATACGCCAACCACGATGCCCAACCGTTAATATCTAAGAGCAATGAGTGCGCGTATAACTCTAACGAGTCGTTATCTATGTTAAGCGTTGAGAGTGTTAGTGCAATCAGTTCATCAGCGCAAGTGGGCAGTTGTTTAAAGTAGCCATTTAAATGCTTTTCATCCATTACAATACTAATGCCTTTATCCGCTTGTATAACGGTTAACCAATGGCGATATAAAGGTGATTGTGATGATGTGTCATCACCATGAAGCATAGGGCCAAGCTGCTGATAATGCGCGGCACAAAACTGGCTCAATTGATGGGTAATTTCATCATGCCAAGCCATTTTATGTTTATTGCGCTGCTGGTCGAGTAAATCTGCAATGTTGTGCCAATCCACTAAAGGAACATCAATGTGAAGGGTTTGTATGAGTTGCTCATGCGTAAAGTCACTGTTAAGTAACTTGGCTGCATCGGCTAAGTGGTTATCAGTAATAATGCCGTTGTCGTACTTGTGCTGATAAAAGTCTTTAGGCATTAGCATATTGGCATTACATAAGGTATCAATGCGTGCGCTTACATCTTCAATAGGCAGGTGGCGCATTTCCCAAAATGGGTTAACGGCAATCATCTGATCTAAAGGCCAGTTTGGTGCTATGTAACCGCATACTTTATTAAGTATGTTGTTTTCAGTGTCACTTAACGATAAAGCCGTGTGATTTGAATGCGTTTGATTGCTCATTTTGATTCCTCAACGGTGATTCCAGCTGCATGATTTTTTAAATCGGTGTGGCCATTATTAGGTAAATTTATCGGCCATATTTTTAGGGTTAACCGCGTAAACCACTCATCTAAATACAAACCTGCAAATAATAGGGTGGAAAGTGATTTAACCTGTGGTCGCCAAGACTGGTAGCGTAAAAAGTAGCTGGCAATCATTAACGTTAAAATAAGGGCTATTACCCAGCTATCGGCGAGGCTAAATGCAGCTTCGCGCCACTGCTCAAGCTCTAGTGCTAAAGTAAATATATTTTTAGCAACCACATAACTAATAACAATTAATAGTGCGACTAGCAGTTTTTTACTGTAAGTTTGCACGCTAGAAGCGCCATGTTGGTTGGCCAGTAAAATAGTTAAAGCTGATGCTAAAAGTAGCCACACACTGACCGCGCCTTGATAGCCGCTAATGAACCATGCAGCGCTAACTAGGGTAATCGACACCAATGCCCCCGTTAACCAAGCAAAGCACGTGGGTGATTGTTTTGGAATGTGGCGGCGAATCAGATCTTCGTTTACACCGTTGCCTGAGTTTAAAAATGCAAAGGCTTTATAGGTTGAATGAGTAACAAGGTGAAGCAGAGCTAGTTCAAATAACCCCAGCGCACATTCTATGAGCATTAATCCCATTTGCGCACTGGTAGACCAAGCAAGCCTTACTTTAACGCTTATTCGGGTAGTCATTATCAAAGCGCTGATCACCGTAGTTAAACCAGCAATAATTAAAATTAACCACTGTGCAGCCGCAGCTTGAATAAACAAAGGCGCAAATAAAATTAATAAAAAGCCACCTAAATTTATCACCCCAGCATGCAATAAGGCACTGACGGGTGTAGGCACCTCAACCACTTTGATTAACCAGCCATGCATAGGCAACTGAGCACATTTGATTAAAGCTGCAAAAGCGATTAAAAAGGCCGCGAGTTGTTCAGCCAAAGATAGCGGTAGTGTGGTGGTGTGATAAAAAGTAGTGATATCGCTAATGTATAGGCTATTGTGAGTAACCGATAAAATAATAAATGCGACGAGTAATAAGGATTCGGCAACACGTGCCACAATAAACTTTTTATGAGCGGCGAGTACCGCACGAGGGCGCTCAGGATAAAACATTAATAGTTTGTGCAGTGCTAAACTTATCGCCACCCAGCCTAGCCAAAATAGCGCTAAGTGGTTGCTCATAACCACAACTAATACGGCAGTGATGGTAAGTAATAGCCATCGCCAAAAGTAGTTTACGCGTGGCTCACCTTGCATATAGTGCTTACAAAAGCGAATCAATATCAGCGTGATAAATAATATAAGCCCCAGCATAATAATTCGGGTCATGGTCAGCGATAAGAAACTGAGTAAATCAAAAGCATAAATTTGATGAAGCGTAATAGCTGTTATAAATGCAATGCTATTAAACACCATTACTTTAAACAGCACATGACCATTTGAAGCGCGCGATTGTTGGCCAATTAACCAGGCTGCTATAAATGTGCTCAAAGGCATTATTAGCAGTAACAACGAAATAATATACTCACTCATTCAGTGCTCCTTATTTAGTGAGCAAAGTATGGCAAACTAGATAACTAAATAAAAATAGATATAATGCATATAAACGTTCTATAAAAGAGAATAATAATGAGCCGTTTAAATTATCATCATTTATATTATTTTTGGTCGGTTGCTCGTATTGGTAACTTAACCCAAGCGGCGAAAGAGCTGCATTTGTCGCAGTCAGCGCTCTCTACGCAAATAAAACAATTAGAACACACCATTAATATTGAGTTATTTGAACGTAAAGGCCGCACACTCGCATTAACCGATATGGGAAAGCGGGTGCAAATGTACGCTAACGATATATTCACTAAGGGCGAAGAACTGTCGTCTTTTATTCATAAAGGGATGATTTCCCAAACTCAGCATTTATCAATCGGGGTGCTTAATACGCTCTCTCGTAACTTTATCGAGGAATTTATTAACCCTTTAATGAGTAACAACGAAGTACGCTTTTCGCTTACTGCAGGGCGTATGGATGGGCTGTTAAATGGTTTGGCAGAGCACGAACTGGATTTAGTTTTAACCAATAAACCCATCGGACTTGAGCACTACGATCAACTTTGGCAAAGCCAGTTGGTATCTCGTCAGCCATTAGCCATAGTGGGTCCAGCAGATAAAAAAACACGCGGTCAATTTCCTACCGGTTACACAGGTGCACAATGGGTGCTACCCAGTAAAACCTCCGCCATTAGAGACTCATTTAATGCTTTGTGTGCCCGCTGGCAATATCAGCCAAAAATAAAAGCAGAGGCTGATGATATGGCTATGCTGCGATTACTTGCTCGTGATAGTGGTGCACTATCGGTATTGCCATCAGTTGTAGTAAAGGATGAAATTGAACAAGGCCTACTAGTTGAATATCAGCGTTTACCCGATGCTTTCGAACACTTCTATGCCATTACCGCGCAGCGAAAATTTGTACCAGACATATTAAAGTCGCTGCTTGCCAAAACCTGCTAATTACTTTTAAAAAATGTTTTTTGCGTTAATACTTTATTTTTAAATAATAAACAAATAATTAAAGCTTTTAATTCGTTGGCCGATACCGTATTTATATTGTACTGCAGATTAAGGATAATCATGGTTAATAAACTACAAGGCAATTATGCTAACTTAAATGCGTTGCTTTCCCAATCGGTCAATAATTCAAACCAAACCAGTATGCCCACAGGCTTACAATCGAGAGCTCACTTAGCGCCAAGTTCGGCAACAATCACTGATGAAATGCTTAGTCAGTTTAGTGACCAACAAGTCGATGAAATACTTAATCAGCAATTATCCTCGTTACTCACGATTTCCAGCGCACCCAGTGGCTCAAATTATAAACTCTCCAGTGAAGAGGTTGCGCTGCGAACGGTTATCAGTTCTCAGCAAGAGGGCCTATTAAAAAATGAGCGTAGTGATCAGTTAATTGAGCGTTTAAACAGCTCGGTAAAAAATATTCAGGGCGCTTATGCTAACACTAGCGATATTTTATCAAACTTGGGGCAGCTTGGGTTCAATCAAAAAACCTTTTTAGCGTCTAGTCAGCAGCGTGTTGAACGCTCACTTAATCCTTTCATGGAAAGCTTTAATCGCGAGCGATATGAGGATGATGATAACTATGGGTTTGAGCTTTCGGTAAAAACCAAAGAAGGTGATGTTATCAATATCGCCTTTCATTCTGCGCAAGGTTATGATGAGGAAACAGGCGAAACCACTGACGAATTTAGCATAAGTTATGAAGTAGATGGCGACTTATCTGAGGCTGAACATCAGGCATTAACGCAAGTACTTTCTGGTGTTGGTGAAATGGCAGATGAATTTTTTAAAGCTAAACAAAGCGCTTACAGTCGTTATGTACCCGCAAACCAAACTGATTTAGATTTAAGCTTTTTAAGCAATTTTGATAATAAACAGCTTTCGGGTTTTGATTTGTATTTTTCAACGTCAGAGGGAAATACTGCCGATGCTGATGGAGCGCTCCTTGGAATAGATAATGAGCTTAATTTAAGTTATACCCTTGATGAGGATTCTGAGCAGCAACTACTCGAGTTTGAATCTGTAAACGGACAAAACAATATTGATTTTTCGCTTGATATGTCAACCATTGGCGCGCAAGACAAAAGCCAAATGCAACAATACATAAAAGCGCTCGATAAAAGCTTAGAAGATAGCCAGCTCAATAGCTCTGAGAAAAGTACACGTTCGGCGTTTGGTCACAAAAGTGATGAAGTGATGAAACAAGGGCTCGCTGTTTTTAAAAGTGCGTTTAGCAGTATGTCATCAGCCGCTGAGCGCTATAGTCAAATAGAGTCGGTTGCTACACAGCAGTTTACTAACGGACGCGAGCTAGTAGCTGATTTGGTTGACAATATGATCACCCGTGATCCACGTTATCAAGGACTAGGAAGTAGTGATAAAAACTCCCTAGGCGACGGGATTTCTAAGTTAGCTGATTTTGATGCAAAATTCTCTTTTGCAATGGATCAAGGTGATTACATAGCAACAAGCACCACAAAGCTGAGTCAAAATACAGAATACCAAAAGTCAGCAGAATTAACTGGAGTTACTCAAGATAAAACGGCGAGCACGCGTTTTAATTATGAAGAAGGTAACCGCTCTGACATCCCTCCTGATTATTATGACAAACAAGAAAATTACACTATTGGTACCGCTGTAAAAAATAACGAATTGGTTGCCCTTGATCAGGCTCATGAAGTGGATGTAGATAAAAAAGTGTATCAGTTTAATCCCGAAATATCTCAATACGAGCTAAAAAAAGAATTGAAAGAAACCACCACCAGTGAGAGTAATATTCGTCTTATTAATGATATTTGGCTCGAGAAAAATGAAGATAGTCATAGTATGGATGAAAGAAAACGACTCAGTGGTGTGGGGGCGTCGAACGAGTTTAGAACAACATCGAGTTATTCACATACGCAATTAGTAACGTTAATCGGTGACTTAGATAAATTAGAACAAAACAAAGAAGCCAAACGTGAGTACTTAGCCGTTTTATCACAAGTGGATGATTTTATGGATAAAAGCAAGTAACTTTTATTTACTTAAGCTCGATTGTGGGTATAGTAACTAAAACACTATTTAAGTATAAGATTATGTTTAAACAATTAATTTTACTTTTAATGTTGAGTTTACCACTGGCAGTGAATGCAAAGCTCAAACCACACTCGGACGCTATGACTGCTAAGCGTTTATTAAGCGAGCACGATAAATTTGCTAAACAATACCAAACATTTTCGCCCACACCGCAAGACGTTGTATTGGTGCAAAAATTAGCAGGTAAAGAGGTGTTAGTGCTTTTAGGTACGTGGTGTCATGACAGTGCCCGTGAAGTCCCCCGATTAATAAAGTTACTCGATGAGTCTAAGGTTAAACTTTCGAAAATAACCTTTGTTACAGTCGGTTATGACAAACGTGATGAGGCAGGTATTGCTCTAGCGCATGACTTACAATATACCCCCACTTTTATTGTTAAGCATAACGGGATTGAAGTTAACCGCGTAGTAGAAAAACCTAGCGGCACACTTGCCCAAGACTTAACCTTAGGCTTATAACGAGAGTCAGCTAGCCAATATCATGTTCGAGGTTTTATTTTTACACTGGCCAATCAGCGGCGTCTAAGTCATCTAATTGTGCATCGCAATGCTCATTTCCTTGCCACTTGGTAATGTATTCACCGTGCGGATCGTATTGCTGAGTTTGTTTTTGCAAATTAAAGTGACGTCCGCCGCGCGGATCGACCCCAACCCCAGCAATATATTGCCAGTTGCCCCAATTAGCGGCTACATCGTAATCAATAAGTTGTTGTTCAAAGTAAGCAGCGCCATAGCGCCAGTCTAGTTGTAGTTCGTTGACCAAACAGCTGGCTGCAATTTGTCGTGAACGGTTAGTGATAAAGCCCGTTGCGTTAAGCTCTTTCATAATAGCGTTAACTAGCGGATAAGGGGTACTGCCTTGGCACCATTTTGCAAAACGGTTCGGGCTAAAAGTGGTAAGTGGCGAGTTTTGTTTTTTACCTTTAAAAGTAAATAACTGATGCTTCACATTAATTGCATGCCACTTAAAATACTCACGCCAGAGCAATTCAAACTTGATCCAGTATGTTGATTCATTTTCCCCATGCTGCGCTTCATAAGCATCTACTGCACAAAAAATTTGCTTGGCACTAATACAACCAAAAGCCAGCCAGCTACTAAATTTAGTCGAGTTATCAAAGCCATCCAACTCATTACGGGTGATTTTATAGCTGCTTGGTAAAGCTGATGAAAAGTACTGTAGACAATGCGCAAGGCCGGCTTTGTGTCCACCTTGGAGTAAAGGGTTTCCTGTTGGCGGCTCTGATATAGGCTGTTTAGCACATAAAATAATAGGCGGTGGAAGTCTTTTTGCTGAGAACGGCACTGCGGATAAACTGATACCAGTGGCTTCGATTTTTTTTCTAAAAGGGGTAAAGCCGGTTGGTAAATCAGCAAGTTCAAAGGGCAGTTGCTGTTGTTGATATAAAGTATCTTGCATCACAGATTTAAATACCACAGTAGTGCATTTTGACTTAAGAGCGCTAATTTGGCGCTGTTCATACACACCTATTTGCTCGCTATATACAACTTCATCAATGCTAAGCTCATTAATACGCTGTGTTAAAACCTTTACCGGATCGCCTTCTAAAATATGTAAAGTTTGGCCAAGCTTTATAACAGACTCCTGTAGCTCATATAGGCTTTGCATTAAAAAGCGTTGTTTATGGATGCCATAGGGTTTTTGTTGGTAGTTATTGCTTTTAAACCAAGCCGCATTAATCACAAAGACAAGATCCAACTCACATTGTTGCTGTGATAAATCATTGAGTATGGGGTTGTCGTCAATGCGCAAATCATTTTGCAGCCAATACAGAATACGTTTTTTCATACTTATGCTCTGGTTTTTAAAATCATTTATTTTACGAAGCAAAAGCGAGCAGAGATTAGTTTTAAGGTGTTTAATAGGGCTTTAAAAAAAAGGCGGTAACAATACCGCCTCTCAATTTGTTTGCGTTGTATCTTAGATAGCTAATTTCTGCTGTGCTATCCAGTCGTTAATTACATCTTCAAGTACCGCCATAGGAAGTGAACCTTGACCAATAATGGTATCGTGAAAGCTGCGTATATCAAATTGTGCGCCTAGTTCTTTTTCGGCTTTTGCACGCAGTTCGCGTATTTTAATTTCGCCCATTTTGTATGAAAGCGCTTGGCCTGGCCATGAAATATAACGGTCTATTTGATCTTCCACAGCGCTTTGTGGCAAGGCGGTATGATCAGCCAAATAATCAATCGCCTTTTGGCGGCTCCAGCCAAAGGCATGAATGCCGGTATCAACCACTAAGCGCACTGCGCGCCACATTTCGTAGCCTAAACGACCAAAGTCACTGTATGGACTTTGGTAAAAGCCTGCTTCTTTGCCTAAACGCTCTGTATACAGTGCCCAGCCCTCGCCAAAAGCCGAGTGGCTAAGAGTACGTCTAAATTCAGGAACGTCTAACTCCATAGCAATGGCGTTTTGTAAATGATGCCCAGGTATGGCTTCGTGCAGGCTAAGTGCTTCTAAATTATATAAAGGCTGCAATTTAGGAGTTGAGGCTAAAAAGTAAGTACCGGGCGAGCGGTTATCAGCAGGTGGCATATAAAACGCACCGCGACTCGCTGAGCCTTTTATAATAAAGGTGTTACGCGGTAAATGGCCAAAGTATGTGGGGAGTTTGCCATACATTTTTTGGGTTATAAAAGCGGTCTTTTCTAGCAAGTCTTGGGGATCGGTTGCGTAAAATTGCTCATCGGTTGCTAAAAATTCTAAAAAGTCACTGTAGCTGCCATCAAAACCAACGCTATCAATAATGGCTTGCATTTGTGCTTTAATGCGCGCCACTTCTTTAAGGCCTAGTTCGTGTATTTGTTTAGGAGTAGCATTAGTGGTGGTGTAGTAATTAACCGTGTACTTGTAGTAATCAAGGCCCCCTTTGATGCTTGCAATACCCGGCTGCGATCTACAGTGCGGCATATAGTCATTTTCAAAAAACTCGTAAAAGTGCTCGTAAGCAGGCACAACTTTTGAGGCAATTAATATTTTAGCTTTATTTTGGTAAGTTTCTTTTTGCGCTGCGCTAAATGTATTAGGGATACGGGTAAATGGCTCATATAAGGCGCTATTCTCAGGTTGTTTAACTATATGGGCGCTAATACTTTGGCCATAATTTTTAAACGTTTCGCAGTAGTGGGTAAAACCGGTTTGAATACCTTGCTTCATTAAATTAATGTTTTGCTGATTAAAACGCGGGTAATCACCAAGGCTAACTAAAAATGCATCGTAATCCTCAGCAGTTAAAAAGGCCATGTTAGCCGGTGCTTCTGCAAAGTAAGTATGCCAGCCACTTAAAAAATTAACCGGAAAGTATTTATCTTGGTAAAGGTAGCTTTGCTGCTCGGTTTCGCGCTCATATTTAAATAAGCGGTAGTTCATTAGCTGCTCGCTATTGAGTGTTTTAGGATCAATGCTGGCTAAGTTTTTTAGTACGCTGTTGTTATAAGCTTGGCGCTTAGCAATGGCTTGCTCGCTCCAATCGGGTAGGGTACCGTTGGGCTTCCAACCATCAGGATCGGTTCTAAAAAATATTTTTTCAGCTTTGGCGTTTTGCCAGTGGTTATCAATAATGGTTTTTAAATCGCTGTTACTGTCCGCTAAGCTTGGCAGCGAGGTGGCTGCTAAGGCAATAGCTAAGATTGTTTTTTTAAACATGTTGAATTTCACTTTTTAGAGTTTTAATTGTTATATGCGTGCCTATTTTACGATAATAACAAGTTCACTCAATTAATGCGTTGGTTTTATAACATTAAGGCGTGTGTTTGATTGCTCTCCTTACTTATTTTATTTATACAAACAATGGAGAAATAATTTTTTAAGAATAATGATTTAAACAGCACATAAAAGCTTACCAAGGGTATGTGGGGCAACCATACGCTTTGCACTTTGATGTCAAATAACCCTTTTACGAGTACTGTTACTTTATTTTAGATAAAAAAATAGCGTACTTTTATTGTACGCTATTTAATTTTGACCTAGCACCTAGCACCTAGCACCTAGCTTTTATTGCGGTTTTCTTTACTAAACGCGCGAATTTTACGTTTTTGTGACAGGGTTACTTTATTAGTACGCCCTGCAAATGGGTTATCGCCTTCTCTAAACTCAATTTTGATTGGCGTACCCATAATCTTAAGTGCTTTACGGTAGTAGTTCATTAAGTAGCGTTTGTAGCTATCAGGTAGGTCATGTACTTGGTTACCATGAATAACGATACGTGGCGGGTTGTAGCCCCCAGCATGCGCATACTTAAGCTTAACACGACGTCCACGAACAAGTGGCGGCTGGTGGTCGGCCTGTGCCATGTCCATAATACGACGCAACATAGCAGTACTAATTCGCTTAGTTGCCGACTCATACGCTTCGTAAACTGATTCAAATAAATGACCAACACCCGTACCATGTAGCGCAGAGATAAAGTGCAAGCGGGCAAAATCAATAAAGCCCAAACGACGATCAAGCTCAGTTTTAATACGATCTTTAACGTAGTTATCTAGGCCATCCCACTTGTTCACGGCAATCACCAATGAGCGCCCTGAGTTAAGGGCAAAGCCTAATAAGCTTAAATCTTGATCTGAAATACCATCGCGAGCATCAATCACTAGTAGCACCACGTTACAATCTTCGATTGCTTGTAGTGTTTTAATGACTGAGAACTTCTCAACCACGTCACTTACTTTTTTGCGTTTACGCACACCGGCTGTATCGATAAGAATATATTCTTTATCATTACGGGTCATCGGAATGTAAATTGAGTCGCGGGTTGTACCTGGCATATCGTATACAATAACGCGTTCTTCACCTAGTATACGGTTAGTAAGGGTTGACTTACCTACATTTGGACGACCAATAATTGCCAACTTTACCGGCTTGTCGGCAAACGCTTGGTGATCGGTGTCATCTTCTTCACCTTCTTGATATAAGTCGATAAGTTCTTCATCGTCATCGGCTACATCTTCATCAAGAGCGGCAAGTTCAGCAATAACAGGCTGAAGAGTTTGCTCAAGCAGTAAAGTAATACCACGGCCATGTGCGGCAGCGATATGATGAACTTCACCAAGTGAAAGTTGATAAAATTCAGCACAGTTTGAGTCGGCATCAATGCCGTCTGTTTTATTGGCAACAACAAAACATTTTTTCTCTTGCTTACGTAAGTGGTTAGCAATAGCTTGGTCAGCCACTGTCATACCTACGCGAGCATCAACTAAAAATAAAACAATATCCGCTTCTTCAATGGCTAGTAATGACTGATCAGCCATTTCGGTTTCGATACCTTCTTCTGAGCCATCAATACCGCCCGTATCTACCACGATAAATTCAAAGCCATCGTAATTTGCTTGGCCATATTTTCTATCACGCGTTAAGCCAGGAAAGTCGGCAACGAGTGCATCACGAGTACGTGTTAAACGGTTAAATAATGTGGATTTGCCCACATTGGGTCGCCCTACAAGAGCGATCACGGGAAGCATAAACTACCTCTTTAAAAAACAACAAAAGGCTTCGCAGTGCGAAGCCTTACAAAAAATAATTAACTATTAGTGCCTTACACTAATAGTAGACAGTTAGTTCGGTATTTTTACCGCGCTAACTTCACCATCGCGGGTGTATAAAATCAATTTATCGTCAGCGACAACGGGCTCAACAAAAAAACCTGAGCTGTCAAAGTCTTCACGAGATACTAGCTCGCCAGTGTCTTTATTTAACCAATGCAAATTGCCTTCTTGGTCACCTAACGCTAAATAATTACCGGCAACCGCTGGGCCTGTTAAGTACCAGCCACGAAGAGCGGGTTGGCTCCAACGTTCAATGCCTGAATCTTTATCAAGTGCATAAACAACGCCGTTACTATCAACAACGTAAATTGTTTGCAAATCCATGGCAATTTCACGGTAGCTGCTGTATTCACGTTTCCATACAACATTACCAGAACGAATATCAACTGCTGATAAGTTCCCATTGTATGCAATCGCATAAGCAAACGGGCCACTAATAAGTGGTTGTGTATCAACATCAACTAAACGCTCAAACTCTGATGCGCCTTTTGCTACTGCAATTTCTGCGCTCCACGCTGAGTAGCCGCTCTCAGAAATTAAAACACTGAGCTTACCTGTTTCAAGGCCAACCAACACACCACCATTAGCGACGGTTGGTGAACTTTGACCGCGTAAGGTAAGTGCTGGCACTTCTTGCTCAAAGCTCCAGCGCTCTTCACCCGTATCAGGATGCAGGGCCAGTAACTTACCTGATGCTAAATTAACAAACACTAAACCATCGCCTGCAGCAGGTTTAGACAGTGATTCGCCTGGCACTTTTTTACGCCATACCTCTTTACCTGTCTCACGATCAAGGGCAATGACATAGCCATGTTCTGAACCTAAATAGATTTTACCATAAGCTTGTAATATTCCGCCTGATAATTTTGCACTATCGTTATCGCTCCAAGGCCAAAACGATAAATCATGACGAACATCGGTTTCCCAAAGCGTATCACCATTGGCAAGTGATAACGCTTCTACTTGGCCTTCGCGACTCGCTACATAGACAGTATCTTTATAAACAGCTGGTGATAGGCGTGAGAAGTAATGCTCTACACCGCTACCTATTGATTCTTGCCAAACAACTTCTGTTTCAAACTGATTGGCTATTTCAGGAAGTACCAGTTCTTCTTCATCATCACTTGATGAACAGCCCATAAGTGTTGCCATACAAAGGGCGAGCGTTGCTGTTGTTATTTTTCTCATGCCTAAAACCTTATGCCGCTGGGCTAGTTACTGCTAGGTCATCTAACTTAATTTGTAATAGAGGATTACTCGTTAATCCACCTGCATCAACCGCGGCTTGGTAGGCTACGCGTGCTTGTTCTTTATTGCCTTGCTGAGTGTAAATATCGCCTTTTAATTCAGCCACATTTGCATTAAATGCCTCTGGCAATGGTGAATTTAATGTAGTTAATGCGTCATCGTATTGTTGTTGAGCAATTTGCACACGCGCTAAACGCGTAGTGGCAATGGCTTTTAGCTGCGCGTTATCGACATTTGATACAATCCAGCTTAGCTTTTCATTCGCTACATCTAATTTTTGTGCATCTACCGCTTCTTTTGCAGCAACAAATGCCGCTAAAGTTGCGTACTGAGTGTCTTTATTTTCACTGATAAATGCATCAGCAGACGCTAATACGCTGTCGCTTTCAACAAGCTTAGTGTATGCATCAGATGCTTGCTCTGCAGTCGTTATTTGATTTTGGTTGTATGCTTTCCAGCCATATAAACCACCTAAACCAACAATAACGCCTAACGCTAGTGAAAGGCCGTTTTCACGAAAAAAGCGTTTAATTGCTTCTGCTTGTTGTTCTTCTGTTGAATAAATTTCCATGCTTACCTCTGTTAAAGCGCTTCACTACTTACGCTTTATATAATTTAGCTATTAATTAGTTCTGCAAGTAACGTTTTAGCTTGTTCTAGTTCTAGTGTGACTTGTTCTTTACGTTCACGTAAGTATTTAATAGTCACAACGCCTTGCTCTAATTCATCTTCACCGATAATAATTGCGACGAGAGCATCGCTTTTATCAGCACGTTTAAGTTGTTTTTTAAAGTTACCACCGCCAGCGTGCACCATTACGCGTAATCCAGGTACATCACGACGTAAGGTAGATGCAATTATAGGCGCTTGAATACTGGCTTTGTCGCCCATAGCTGCTAAATATACATCAGCACTACGGCGTATGTCACCTACACATTCAAGTGCTTGAAGCAGTAAAACCAAGCGCTCTAAACCCATCGCGAAACCTACCGCAGGGGTTGATTTACCGCCTAATTGTTCTACTAAACCATCATAACGACCACCAGCACATACAGTACCTTGTGCACCTAAGCTGTCGGTTACCCATTCAAATACAGTGCGGTTGTAATAATCTAAGCCACGTACCAGCTTTTCATTAACCGTGTATTTGACGCCTGCGGCATCTAATCGTTCACATAAATTTTCAAAATGTTCTTTTGATTCAGCATCTAAATGTTCAGATAACTTTGGTGCATCGACTAAGATTGCCTGAATATCTGGATTTTTAGTATCCAAAACGCGCAGTGGGTTAGAGTACATACGACGTTTTGAATCTTCATCTAGTACATCGGTATGTTGTTCTAAAAAGGCGATTAAGGCATCGCGGTACTGTGCGCGAGCTTCGTTTGAACCTAATGAATTAAGTTCTAAACGCACATGGTCAGTAATGCCAAATGCTTCCCAAAGTTGCGCCGTGAGTAAAATAACTTCGGCGTCAATATCGGCGCTGGCAATACCAAAAGTCTCTAAACCAAACTGATGAAATTGACGGTAACGACCTTTTTGTGGGCGTTCATGGCGAAACATAGGGCCCATGTACCAAAGGCGTTGTTCTTGATTGTATAACAGGCCATTTTCGTTACCTGCACGTACACACACTGCAGTCCCTTCCGGGCGCAAGGTTAAATTATCACCGTTACGATCGGCAAAGGTGTACATTTCTTTTTCTACTATATCGGTTACTTCACCAATAGAGCGTTTAAATAGGTCGGTTGATTCTACAATTGGAAAACGAATTTCTTGATAACCAAACGATGATACGGTCTCGCGTAAAATGTGCTCTACTTTCTGCCAAACTTGCGTATCGCCTGGCAGGCAATCGTTCATACCGCGAACTGCCTGAATTTGTTTTGCCACTGATAAATCCTAAATCTGTTTATGTGCAACCCTGGGCTGCAACCACGTAAAACTAAAAAATCGACCCTGCATTATAACCTTAACTATAAGGTAATTGCGAGCGTAGCGGAGCGTACGTAATTTATACTACGTTGTGAATACCGCGACTAAAAAAGGTCATTTAAATACATAGTGTTGTAACAACACATCACTCTATGATTTTTATGTCGATTGGAGTTTGTTGTTGCTTCTGTTCAATGAAATCGCGTACATAGCCTTCAAGTTGATCAACAATATTATTGTTATCAATACGGGCTTTTTGGCGTTCGCCATTAATGTATAAACCTGAGCGACGGTTTGCGCCGGCAAGGCCAATATCACTCACTAATGCTTCGCCTGGTCCGTTAACCACACAGCCAATGACTGACACTGAAACTGGCTCAATAATATCTTCTAAACGCTCTTCAAGTTGATTCATGGTGCTTACTACATCAAACTCTTGGCGCGAACAGCTAGGGCAAGCAATAAAATTAATGCCGCGAGAACGAATACGCAATGATTTTAATATATCAAAGCCTACTTTTATTTCTTGAACTGGATCCGCTGCTAGTGATACACGCAGCGTGTCACCAATACCTTCAGCCAATAACATGCCTAAACCAACGGCCGATTTAACTGAACCAGAGCGCATGCCGCCTGCTTCGGTAATACCTAAATGCAGTGGCTGATCGATTTCTTTTGCAAGTAGACGATACGCGCCAACCGCTAAAAATACGTCTGATGCTTTCACCGAAATTTTAAATTGGTCAAAGTCTAAGCGACGTAATATATCTACATGACGCATAGCAGATTCAAGTAGAGCTTCAGGTGTTGGCTCGCCGTATTTTTCTTGTAGGTCGCGCTCAAGTGAGCCACCATTTACGCCAATACGAATCGGAATGTTATGCTCACGGGCTGAGTCGACAACAGCTCTAATACGTTCTTCACTGCCAATGTTTCCTGGGTTAATACGTAAACAATCAACACCATACTTTGCTACTTTTAATGCAATGCGGTAGTCAAAGTGAATATCAGCAACCAGCGGTATCGATACCTGCTCTTTAATACTTTTAAATGCTTCAGCTGCATCCATGGTCGGTACAGATACACGTACTATGTCAGCACCGGCATCTTGAATCGCTTGAATTTGAGCTACAGTGGCATCAATGTCCATGGTGTCTGTGTTGGTCATTGACTGCACGGCAATTGGTGCACCATCACCAATTGGAACATTACCCACATTAATGCGGGTGGATTTTCTGCGTTTTATAGGAGATTCTGAAAACATAGCGACTACTCTGCTAAGGGTAATTTAAATTTAGCTAAACGGTTTTTAGGAAAAGCCGAAATATCAACTGGCTCACCATTTAGGGTAATACGAACAACATCGTGCTTGCCTAATACCACTGAAAAAGGCGCTACACCAGTCAAGGTCATTTCGTAGCCTGCTTTTTTTACACCAAATGCAATTTTCTCATCGTTGGCATCGTGGATTTCAACCCAACTTTCGTCATTAAACATCATAATAATAGTGCTTAAATCACTGCTTGTTGGTTCACTTTGGCTTTGTGCATCGTTTAGGGGAGCAGCCTGAATTGTTTGTTGTTCATTGAATACGCTAGAGTTTGCTTGTGGTGCAGGCTCAATCTCATTTGATTGTGCTTCATCGGCAGCTTCTGCTAACAGTTTTGTGCTTTTTTGTTGCTCCGAGATAAGAGAGTTATTTGCATTAATAGTGTCAGTTTGTTCATCAATAGGCATTGCATTTTGCCACCACCATACAGCAGATGAGCCAATAACAATGGCTAAAATTAAATAACTTACCGTCATTAGTCGGCTGTCATGCGCTTCTTTTTCTGTACGTCTTGAAAAGCTTTGCATATCTACAGGCTTATCTGAAGCACTATAGGCTGGCAGCATAGTTAAAATAGCAGTGCTATCAATGTTTAGCGTGCGACAATAATTTTTTATGTAGCCTTTAACAAATGTTTTTGCGCCTAGTAAATGATACTCGTCGTTTTCAATATGCTCAACTTGCGATTCAGTCAACTTTAATAATGAGGCAATCTTAGCAATGCTAATGTTTGCATTTTCTCTATGTGTTTTTAGTATTTGACCTACAGAGGGTTCATCGTTCTGCGGTTGTGTATTATCTTCATTCATAATGTGTATCAGTTTGGATCCACTAGTAAAAGTTTATGTTTTGGCTTAACAACTAGAGTAAGACTTCGTTTTTATTTTTTGGTATTCGTTAATTCTTGTTGCTAAGGCGCACTATAAAAAGGGACTACATGAAATATCTTAAAAACTATACCGTGTTTAGATAAAATTTATGTGTTTTTAAGTCCTTTAATACACCTTATTCGTAGTAGTCTAGCATTGTATCACACTGAAATGCTAAATTGCTTTACCCTAAAACAGGCTTTTACACATCATCCTCAAGGCTATATTTTGGTTTACAGCTAAAAGGTGTGTAATTATCTAGCGTATTTTTTTTGTTTGCTCACCTGACGCTTCGCTATTTGAAGCCGGTACTGGGCTTTTTTTACGAATAACCTTTATTTTCGGCTCAGCAATAATTTGATTGTTATTATTGCTTTCTTGTAATTCATCCAACTGTGCTTGGCGATATTTTTCACGTAGTACTTCAAATTCTGTTCGTCTTAACTGGTTATCGCGAATAGCGTTAGCTTGCATACTACTAGGGTAGGTTTGTAATAAGGTCGTCGCAATTTTTTCTGCTTCTTCAATTCTGCCCATTCGTTGTTTAACCAAATAGCCAAGCAATAAAGCGCGAGAAGAAACTTGCGCGGTATCGTCATAACGTTTTATTAAGTTGCTGGCTTTGTACAAGTCGCTTTTTGCGTAATATAAAGCGGCTAAGCTTATTAATGTAGATGCGCGTTGTGAACTATGGTTTAGTGCTTGCTGAAAATAGCTTTCGGCGTTGGTGAAATCGTTAAACTCAATGGCACATAGAGCCAAATTTTCATAGCTTTGTGCTACACGAATATAACTGGGTATTTCAATCGCTTTTAAAAACTGATCGGTGGCGCGGTCATACTCATTAATACTGCACAAAAACGTGCCGTAGTTGTTTAAGGTGTTAGGGTCATTTGGCTTAATGGCCAACGCTTTTTGATAGGCTTTGTCGGCTAATCCGTTCTCGCCAACTTGTTGGTAATAGTATGCTAAAGAGTAGTGTACTTCGGGTAAGTTTGGGGCGTACTCGCTGGCACGTTCTAAGTTATATTTCGCTTGAGAGTTATTGCCTGTATTTAAATACTGTAATGCCAATGCTATGCGCGTGCGAGCTGCACCATCGTTATTAATTTTATTCTCGAGGACCGGTTTATCGCTGCCGTTGTAACTATTCTCGGTAACACAACCGCTTAAAAACAGTGTTGATAGTGCTAACGTAAGTAAAGATCGCATTACTTTGTCTCTTTATTTATATCCATAACCTCTATCTTACCTCAAAGCCTTTGTGTTGCATCATTTATTTAAAAATAAACGAGTTATCACAAAGGCTTTTGATTACTCAAAAAATTAGGCTTGATGAATATTCACTGCAATTGCATTGTCATCACGCATTTTCTTTTTCGCCATACGCTTCGTACGATCTACAACATCGCCAGCTAACTGGCCGCAGGCAGCGTCAATGTCGTCCCCGCGAGTACGACGAACAATACAGGTAATACCCGCAGCTTGTAATACTTTAGAGAAGCGATCAATTCGACTGTTGCTTGAACGAGTATATTCATTACCTGGGAATGGATTAAATGGAATAAGGTTAACCTTCGAGGGCGTTCCCTTTAACGTTTTAACCAGTTCATGAGCTTGATCGGTACTATCGTTAACACCGTTAAGCATTACATATTCAATAGTCACATCTTTATTGGCTTTTGAACCGTCAATGTAACGACGACACGCAGCTAAAAACTCTTCGATTGGGTACTTTTTGTTTATTGGTACCAAAATATCACGCAGTGCGTTATCTGGCGCATGCAGTGAAATAGCCAGCGCTACGTCGATTTTTTCTTTTAATAAATCAAGGGCAGGTACTACACCCGAAGTACTTAATGTAACGCGGCGCTTAGATAAACCAAAGCCCCAGTCGTCCATCATTAATTCCATCGCCGGTACCACGTTTTTAACGTTAAGTAACGGCTCGCCCATACCCATCATCACGACGTTAGTGACAGGGCGCTTTTCACTGTTTCCATCAAGGCCAATATCTTTGGCTACACGCCATACTTGGCCAATAATTTCAGACACTTTTAAGTTACGGTTAAAGCCTTGTTGTGCCGTTGAGCAAAAAGTACATTCTAGTGCACAGCCCACTTGAGAAGATACACACAAGGTGGCGCGATCTTTTTCTGGGATCCAAACTGCTTCAACTTCTTGACCGCCTTCTAACACGAGTGCGTATTTGATGGTACCGTCGCTGGCTTGTTGGCGAACTGATATTTCTGGTGCAACAATTTCGCATTCATTTTTAAGCTTTTCTTTTAGCTTTTTGTTTACGTTACTCATTTCGTCGAAATTATCTACGCCAAAATGATAAATCCATTTCATCACCTGATCGCCACGGAATGGCTTTTCACCGAATGATACAAATAGCTCTCGCATTGCATCTCGGTTTAAATCTAATAAGTTAATCTTTTTTTGCTCGGTCATGTAACAACCTCAATCGGTGGCGGTGATGGTAAAAATTTACAAGGACGAATTGTACACAATTCATCCACTATAATCATTAAGTAAAACATCAAAAAGAAATGGCTAATACTTTACTTAATGACTAAAAAAGGGCTCGAAAGCCCTTTTCATACTTTGCATCACAGGGTTAGCTGTGAACTCGAATTAACGAGTACGTGGGCAAAGCTCTTCGTCAGCGAAGAAGTACGCGATTTCGCGAGCAGCAGATTCAACAGCGTCAGAACCGTGAACCGCATTTTCGTCGATGCTATCAGCGTAGTCTGCACGTAAAGTGCCAGCTAGTGCTTCAGCAGGGTTAGTAGCACCCATGATTTCACGGTTTTTAAGAACAGCGTTTTCGCCTTCAAGAACAGTAACCATTACTGGGCCAGAAGTCATGAAAGATACTAAAGCGCCAAAGAAAGGACGTTCGCTGTGTTCAGCGTAGAAACCTTCAGCTTTCTCTTGTGAAAGGTGAACCATTTTAGCTGCAACGATTTTAAGACCCGCAGTTTCGAAACGGTTGTAGATTGCGCCGATGTGGTTTTTAGCAACTGCATCAGGTTTTACGATTGAAAAAGTACGCTCTAAAGCCATCTTTGTGCTCCAATAATTTAAATAAAAGGTTGAATATTAACGGGCGCGAATTATACGCGTTTTAGTCGAAAAAACCTAATTTATTCTACGTTGACGAATATTTTAATTTAACAACCTATACTTACTGAACTAAAAAAGTGGCTATAACGTTAATATGAGTTTATAAATCAGTGCTGCATCTGATTTGTATTATTTTTAGTCATAGCGATTGTCAATGCGTCTATCGACTCCAAATGCATGAAGAATACATGCAAACTTTAAGGTAAAAGTATGTTTTTCAACCAATCTTTAAAAGCTCAAGTTGCTGATTTACAAAGTAAGCTTTCTGTGAGGGAGCAGGTTAAGCAAAGTTTAGACAGTGAAATGCTGGTATTAGAGCTTGATAAACAAGGCGCTATTTTAAGACAAAATAAAAACTTTGAGCGGGAGTTTAACTACTCGAATAATAAAATAATTAATAAAAACATTTTAGATTTCATTTCAGAAAATGCGAGAAATAACGCTGATTTTCATGCCTTTAAAAAAGCGTTAAGTAAAGCCGAACATTTTGCTGGCGCTATTCAAGTATCTCACGAAAACGGACAACGAGATTGGTTACGCTGTATTTTACACCCGATAAAAAATGAGCAAGGTCAGCTTGAGTATTTAACCCTGCATTGCACTGTGCTTACACAAATAATTGAAAGCTCGAGAGAAAACGAAGATTTAATCAAAGCATTGCATCGTTCAACGGCGGTTATTGAATTTGATACTCAAGGTATGGTGCTGCGTGTTAATGACAACTTTTTAAAAAGTATGGGTTATTCAAAGCAAGACGTGGTGGGCAAGCATCATAGTATGTTTTGTGATGAGCAAGTAGCGAGTAGTAAAGAGTATCAGGCCTTCTGGCAACGTTTGCGTAATGGCGAGTTTATTGCGAGCAGATTTAAACGTATTGATAAACACGGCAATGTAGTTTGGTTAGAGGCTTCATATAATCCTATTTTTAATGAAGCAAATGAGCTCTATAAAGTAGTTAAATTTGCCACAGTGATCACTGATCAAGTAAAAAGAGAACTGGCTACAGAGCAAGCGGCGAGTATTGCGCATGGCACGTCTATCGAAACCGATAACAACGCGGATAAAGGCGCGGAGGTGGTACAAAAAACAGTGCAGGTTATGAACGAATTGTCGGTGCAAATGGAGCAAGCTGCTCAAGAAATTTCAGCATTAGATAAACAATCGCAACTCATCGCGAGCATAGTGCAGGGCATTAGTAGTATTGCTGATCAAACTAATTTATTGGCACTAAATGCGACTATTGAGGCCGCGCGCGCCGGCGAGCAAGGCCGTGGATTTGCAGTGGTGGCTGATGAAGTGCGTTTACTTGCCTCAAGAACCAGTAAAGCGACTGAAGAAATAGTGGATGTTGTACAACAAAACCAAAATTTAACCCAATCAACGGTGGCTGTAATAGAGCAAGGTAAAAATAAAGCGCAACAAGGCCTAGCGCTCTCCAAAGAATCTGGTGATGTAATGAGTGATATTAAAAAAGGCGCGCAACAAGTTGTTGATGCGGTTAGTCAATTTTCGAACCAATTAAGCAGTAAAAAATAACTTAAATCTGCTGCTCTTCATTTATTAGCGCACAAGAGAAATTTTGATGATCTTGATCAAGGTTTCTCTTTTGCCCCCTCATTATACTTGCGCGGTTTATTTTCCTTAATACCAATTCGCTTAATTAAGTGGTCTATTTTGAGGCTGGAAAAACGTGTTGATAGCTAGGCAAAAAATTGCTATTTAGTTGTTCTAAATGAGATTTTTTTAACGAAGGTAGCGACACGTTTAGCCCCGTAAAATGATTAAGTATTATTGCGGGTTGGTATAATTATTCATGCAACCGACTTGAACTCGGTTCGATGTATGGAGCGCACATGTCAGCTGTTTCTTCCTCAATCCCGTTTATTCCTGAACTACTTTGCCCTGCAGGCAGCTTAAAAAACATGCGTTATGCCTTTGCCTATGGTGCCGACGCGGTTTATGCCGGCCAACCTCGTTACAGTTTAAGGGTTCGCAATAATGAATTCGATTTAGATACTTTACAAATAGGGATTAACGAAGCACATGCGCTAAATAAAAAGTTTTATGTAGTGTCTAATATTGCCCCACACAATGCGAAAGTAAAATCGTATTTACGTGATATAGAACCTGTTATTGCCATGAAACCCGATGCGTTGATCATGTCAGATCCTGGATTAATTATGTTAGTGCGTGAAAAATGGCCCGATATGCCAATTCATTTGTCGGTTCAAGCCAATGCAGTGAACTACGCAAGCGTACAGTTTTGGGCCAAACAAGGTATTGAGCGGGTGATTTTGTCTCGCGAGCTATCGCTTGAAGAAATCAGCGAAATACGCACACTGTGCCCAGAAACAGAACTAGAAGTATTTGTTCATGGCGCGCTGTGTATGGCTTATTCAGGGCGTTGTTTACTCTCAGGCTATATTAATAAGCGCGATCCTAACCAAGGCACCTGCACTAATGCGTGTCGTTGGGAGTACGATGTTAAACCCGGCACTGAGAACGAAACCGGCGAAATGGTACATAAAATTGACCCTAAAACGGTTATACCTACGTTAGGTGAAGGCGCACCAAGTAACGATGTATTTATGCTTGAAGAGCAAGGCCGCCCAGGTGAATACATGCCCGCATTTGAAGACGAGCATGGTACTTATATCATGAACTCAAAAGACTTACGCGCCGTGCAATACGTAGAGCAGCTAACAAAAATGGGAGTGCATAGCCTAAAAATAGAAGGGCGTACTAAGTCATTTTATTATGTTGCGCGTACCGCTCAGGTGTATCGCAAAGCGATTGACGATGCGGTTGCAGGTAAACCATTCGATGCAGACTTATTTAAAACCCTTGAGAACCTTGCACACCGCGGTTACACCGAAGGATTTTTAAAGCGCCACGCTCATCAAGATTATCAAAATTACGAATACGGCCATTCAGTTTCTACCAAGCAGCAATTTGTAGGTGAAGTACTTGGTCGTAATGTTAATGGTTTAGTTGAAATAGATGTAAAAAATAAATTTTGTGTTGGTCATTCATTAGAGCTAATGACGCCAAAAGGCAATATTAGCTTTACCCTTGAGAGTATGGAAAACAAAAAAGGCGAAAGTATTACTGATGCTAAAGGCTCTGGCCATATCGTAAAAATCCGACTGCCTGACAACATCGATTTAGAGCACGCCATACTGATGCGCAATTTGGATGAAAACCAAGACACCCGCAACCCTTTCAAACAAGCTGTTTCATAATAGAGAGTTAAATCATGGCTTTATTAATAAACAGCAAATGCATTAACTGTGATATGTGTGATCCCGAGTGCCCAAATGAAGCCATTTATATGGGCGCCAAAATCTACCAAATAGACCCTACAAAATGCACTGAATGTGTGGGCCACTACGACAAGCCGACCTGCGTGAGCGTATGCCCCATTGACTGCATAAAGCCCGACCCTAATCATCGTGAGAGCTTAGATGAACTGGCTGAGAAATATGTCAAATTGACGGGGTAGTTTGTTGATTGGTTTTTTATGTTTCATCGGGTTACGAAGCTAAAGTTGCGACACTGTCGCAACAATTAAACTGCTCGCATATTGCGTATTGTTATCGATAAAAACCTCCTCATATATTTTATAATTAACACTCAAAAACCCACGACCTTTGCTGTATGATAAGCCAATAAATTATATTGATATTCTTGCAAAGAGAGACCACATGGACGCTGCATCAAAAAAGCCTGCAACTAAAAAAGCCGCAAAAAAAACACAAGTCGGGTTTGAAGAATCCCTTTGGGATGCCGCCAATAAACTGCGTGGCAGTGTTGAATCAGCCGAATATAAGCACATTGTTTTAAGCTTAATCTTTCTTAAATTTATTAGTGACAAGTTTGAAGCGCGTAAAAAAGCCATTATTGCCGAGTACGGCGACGAATACATCGACATGGTCGACTTTTACGCAATGGATAACGTGTTTTATCTCCCAGAAGACGCACGCTGGTCGTACATTCAAGCCAATGCTAAGCAAGGCGATATTGCCGTTAAAATAGATACCGCACTGCACGCGGTTGAAAAAAACAATAAATCACTCGCCGGCGCATTGCCCGATAACTACTTTTCACGCTTAGGGCTTGATGCCAGTAAGCTCTCCGCGCTTATCGATACCATTAATAATATCGACACCATTGCCAACCAAAACGAAAAAACAGAAGAAGACTTAGTTGGTCGTGTTTACGAATACTTTTTAGGTAAATTTGCCGCCTCTGAAGGTAAAGGCGGGGGCGAGTTCTATATAATGTCATCTTCATTTTTTCTTAACAAATGCCACCTTCATAAAGCAGCTTAAACTGTTACCACCTACCAATTAACTTTATCTATTTCTCTCCTTGCTTCACTGTAAATTTTTAACCTATTTCCAACAGTAAAAAAGATCTTCCCATGAGCGTTTCCTAGATCAGTTTTCATGGAGTTGAAATTATTTTTCCATTCGCCTTTTGCACCATCAAAATGAGTTGAGCAGTATTCGATTAGCTGGTCTAAATCAACAAAACCATTACTTGATTCAAGTTCTAAAAACCCTTTAATCAACTGATGGTTTTTCTGCCACGGTTTTTGCGACCATATCTTGATTCTATGTAATTTAGTAAAGTCATCTAAAGTGGAGTTCAGTTGTTGTAATTCTGACGAAGGCTCAGTTATATCGGGAGCTTCTGATGGAGTAATGCAAAATAGTTTTTGAAATAAAAACCCTATTGAATTAATTGATTCAAACTGACCTTTGTTTATAACTCGGATATTGGGTCGCTCATTTTTCACACCGTCCTTATTTCCTTTCGTGTGCTTAGCTACCTTAAGGTTATCTATGTTCGGTAAAGGTTCACCAGCTTGATCACCATAAAATAAAAACTCTTTAAATTCTAAAGAACCTTCATCGAATACAATCCAAACTACACAGCCTGATGGTTTATCCGCTAATTTTATATGAACTTTTTGCTGGGTTGTTGAGGAAGATGTATGCGATGCCTTTAATTGAATATGCCTAACAACACCGTAACACTCGGCAATGATATCGTAACCTGAATTATCAACCTCAGGTTTTGCTACCTCAAGACCGCATTCATGATCAAGCCAAGACAGCTTTAATAACTCGCCTACAAATAAGTGTTCAATTAACTTTTCTCTATATGAAGAGTGTTCGTTATGTTTACTCATATTATTTTGCCTTGATTGTTTGATTTATTTCGTTCGTATAGGCATCAAATTGATTTAAAACATAGAGAAGAAAACCTTCAGCGATATGAACTTGTGTTCCGTCCTGAGTTAAGTCTATTGTTTCATCCGTTACACGCTTAGGTAAAGATACCGATGCTCGTTTGTTGAATACCAGTTACTCAGGTCGTCGCTATTACGCTGGGTTTAATTACAGTTTTTAAAGCAGGAATGAGTGATGACTGCAACAAAATTAATTGAGTGAAGGCTTAATTGATACATCGGTATATTGGCTTTTACGCACACGGGTACGCAGTTTTTCTTGTTCTAAAACGTGACTAGCGTCGATATCATTTAACGGTATGGTATCTTCGCGGCTGAGATTGCCATCGGCCACTAGCGATAAGTAACGAGAACAACACACTCGCAAAAATGAGGTGAAGTTACCGATATCATGATCAGCATCAAGAGACTCAAGGTAGAGCTTAGTGATCATTTGATTTACGGTCATTTGATCGCGAAAAGCCACCTCTTCTAAAATATCCCAAAAAAATTCTTCGAGACGAATTGAGGTAACCACGCCATCAATGCGTAAAGACTTGGTACGGCAGGTCCACAATCGACTGTCGGCATTAATAAAAAGTTGGCACATAGGTTACCTCGTGATGCTGCTAAATTACGATTATAGCAAGGCTACAAACTGTTTTAACATGGCTGGGTGCGCAGGCCAAGCAGGGGCTGTGACTAATTTGCCATCGGTAATTGCGCCATCCATAGGTAACTCAACGTACTCGGCACCCGCCATTTTTACTTCAGGTTGGCACGCAGGGTAGGCAGATACTTTTTTACCTGTGATCACACCTGCAGCAGTGAGCATTTGCGGGCCGTGGCAAATAGAGGCAATTGGTTTATCCGCTGTAGCAAAGTGTTGAATTATTTCGATCACTTTCGCGTTCAAACGTAAATACTCAGGGGCACGGCCACCGGGTAAATACAAGGCATCGTAATCAGCGGCATTAATGTTGGCAAATGTCGCGTTAAGTGCAAAATTATGACCGCGTTTTTCGGTATAGGTTTGGTCGCCTTCAAAATCATGAATCGACGTTGCGATAGTGTCACCCGCTTTTTTATCAGGGCATACAGCATCAACCTGATGACCCATTGCCAATAATGCTTGAAAAGGCACCATGTTTTCATAGTCTTCAACAAAGTCACCGGTGATCATAAGTACTTTAGCCATGTTTTGCTCCAGATCTTAATTGTGCGTAAACGTATCAGAGTGGAAATTAAGTACACGCTAATACCGTGAGTGTTTAGTAAAGCACATACAAATCAGCAGCGGGTAGTATTCTAATACTACAATAGCGAGAGCTGCTGTGTTCCATTCCTTATTGTTTTTAATGACTTGAATAACCAGAAAGCTGATATATAACTTATCTCCAGTGGCTTTGTTGTTTTAAATAATACCTGCTGGAGCATGGTTAAAATATATGTTTTATATAACATAGTTAAAAACCCCAACCGATTCGAAGTCGAGTGCTATTTATTCGCTGCAATTGACTTTAATGAGAAACTAGCTTATTATCGCAACAACTTTTTTTGTGATAAGGCTCGTTATTTTGCGTATTACGCCGCCCTAGGTTTCCCCCCTCTAAATTGCCATAATTTAAATGGCTATCAATTGCTGTTTTCAGCAGGTGCTTTTTTGCGCCATCAAAAAATATTTAAGCACCCTGTTCAACGCGTTAACTGTCGATACGCTAATGTATTGCTATGTTGAAACTGTGGTTTATCGAATTTTTATCAATTTAAATTGTGTTTTTACTTTTGGCTAAATGATTTACGTATCAAAGCAGAGCATTGCTTTGCGTGTGAGCGTGTTAAGTTAAAAGAATTTTGCATGATGAAATTGATAACACATAAAACAAGGTTTTCTATGTTCGAAAAATTTAAACTCGAATGGTTCGCTAACATTCGTGGCGACTTACTTGCGGGTATTGTGGTCGCATTAGCTTTGATCCCTGAGGCTATCGCGTTTTCTATTATTGCTGGTGTTGACCCTAAAGTCGGCCTCTATGCTTCATTTTGTATTGCGGTTGTGATTGCCTTTGTTGGTGGCAGGCCCGGTATGATCTCTGCGGCCACCGGCGCGATGGCACTGTTAATGGTAACGCTAGTAAAAGAGCATGGCCTTGAATACTTACTTGCCGCTACTTTACTCACCGGTGTATTGCAAATTATTGCCGGTTATTTAAAGCTTGGCAGCTTAATGCGTTTTGTCTCGCGCTCGGTGGTTACTGGCTTCGTTAATGCCTTGGGTATACTTATTTTTATGGCGCAGTTGCCAGAGCTTACCAATGTAACTTGGCATGTCTACGCAATGACCGCCGCTGGTTTAGGTATTATTTACTTATTCCCTTACTTACCAGTTATCGGTAAAAGTATTCCCTCGCCGTTAGTGTGTATTGTGGTACTGACTGCCATTGCCATGACTATGGGACTTGATATTCGTACCGTCGGTGATATGGGTGAACTACCCGATACCTTGCCTATCTTTTTATGGCCTGATGTGCCGCTAAACCTTGAAACGCTAATGATTATACTGCCTTATTCAATAGGTCTTGCCGTGGTAGGTCTATTAGAGTCAATGATGACGGCCACTATCGTTGATGACCTAACTGATACCTCAAGCGATAAAAACCGTGAGTGTAAAGGCCAAGGCGTTGCCAATATTGGCGCAGGTTTATTAGGTGGTATGGCTGGTTGTGCAATGATTGGTCAGTCAATTATTAATGTTAAATCGGGTGGCCGTGGCCGCTTATCGAGCTTTGCCGCAGGTGTGTATTTGCTGGTTATGGTGGTGTTTTTAGGCGAATGGTTAAAGCTCATACCTATGGCGGCATTGGTTGCAGTGATGATCATGGTGTCAATTGGCACCTTTGCGTGGGGTTCTATTCGCGACCTTAAAAAGCACCCACTTTCAACTAATATAGTTATGGTTGCTACTGTGGTTGTAGTCGTTGCAACCCATAATTTAGCAATGGGTGTGTTTGTTGGTGTATTACTGTCTGCGGTGTTCTTTGCTAATAAAATTAGCCGCTTTATGGTGGTGCAATCTGAGGCGTCTAATGGCGACAAAGTGTATACAGTGACTGGCCAAGTATTCTTTGCCACAGCCGATAAATTTGTTGATTCGTTTGATTTTAAAGACGCAGCCGACAATGTCACGATTGATTTAACCCATGCACATTTTTGGGATATCAGTGGTGTAGGCGCACTTGATAAAGTGGTGATTAAATTACGCCGAGAAGGTGCCGAAGTCACTATTAAGGGCATGAATGCAGCAACCCAAACCGTAGTTGATAAGTTTGCAATTCATGATGATCCCGCTGCCGTAGAAAAAATGATGGCAGGCCACTAAGGAGAACACAATGAAAAAAATAATAGCATGCGTAGATGGTTCACTCATGGCGCACTCAGTGTGCCAAGCGGGAGCGTGGTTATCGGAGCGTTTATCAGTGCCTTTAGTATTACTGCACAGTATTGAAAAGGACCGCTCAGCTGATATCAATTTAGCCGGTAATATTGGTCTAGGAGCTAACGAAGTATTGTTACAACAATTGGCTGATAATGACGCGCAAAAAAGTAAATTGCTTAAAGCACACAGTAAAGCGCTGCTTGAGCATTTACAGCAGTCATTGCCTGAGCTAAACAGCCCAGTTGCAACACTTGAGCGCTTTGGGGATGTAAACCACACCCTTAGCGATATTAAGGAGTCAATTCGTTGTTATGTGATGGGCCGCAGTGGTGAAAACCATGCCAGTGATTCAAACTTAGTGGGCTCGCACATTGAAAGCGCATTACGTTTGGTTGACCGCTCTATGCTATTGACCGTTGGTGAGTTTAAACAACCGCAATCGTTTTTACTTGCCTACGATGGCAGAGAGCAAGCTAACCTGGCGATTGAGCGGTTACTCGAAACCAAACTACTGGCTGACTGCGATTGCCATTTAGTGATGGTAGGTAACACCAGCCATGCCACTAAAGACGCGTTTGATAAAGAGCTAAGCCGTTTAGAGTCACAATTTGCATCCATCACTCCACACTTTGTTGATGGCGATAATATTGCTGAATCATTGTTAGCTAAACAGCTAGAGCTTAATGTTGACTTAACTGTGATGGGAGCGTTTTCGCACTCTAAAGTGAGGCAGTTCTTTGTGGGTAGTAATACGCTAAAACTAATTACTAATAGCCATACTTCATTATTAGTGATCAAGTAATACGCTGTTTTTAATATCAATGAGCCTAACGGGTTGACCTTAAAAGGTTAATACGTTGGGCCCATTTATGTGTTAATTAAATACAAGGCGGAAGATGAAAAATTTTAATTTACTTGCCGACTTAGTCGCATCGGCTGGAGTATCAATAGGTACAGATAAGCATAATGATATTGTAATAAATGATAAACACGCATTTTCCCAAGCGGTTTTACAACAAGGCACCCTTGGTTTAGGCGAAAGCTATATGGCAGGCATATGGGAAAGCGAACAATTAGACGATGTTTTTTATAAGTTTCTTCGAGCAGATATTGGGGGCAAAGTAAAACCACTTAAGCTGTTACCCTATGCTATAAAAACCCGTTTATTTAACTTACAAAAAACCAGTCGTGCATTTACAGTTGGCGAACAGCACTACGATTTAGGTAACGATTTATACCAAGCAATGCTAGATCCACGCATGACCTATACTTGTGGTTACTGGCAAGATGCCAATAATTTAGAGCAAGCGCAGCTTAATAAGCTCGACTTAATTTGCCGCAAGCTAAAGTTAGAGCCCGGTATGACCCTGCTCGACATAGGCTGTGGCTGGGGAAGTTTTATTGCCTACGCCGCTGAGCACTATGGTGTTAAATGCACCGGTTGTACTATTTCTAAACAGCAAGTCGCATGGATCAAAAACAAATATGCCCACTTACCCCTTGAGTTTGCACTGCAAGATTACCGTTCTTTAGAAGGGCAATATGATCGTATTGTTAGTGTTGGTATGTTTGAACATGTGGGCTATAAAAACTTTGCTGACTACTTTAAGGTTGCCGAGCGCTGTTTAAAAGATCATGGCTTATTTTTACTGCATACCATAGGTAAACACGCGCAAACAGTAAAAACAGATCCTTGGATAGATAAATACATTTTCCCTAATGGTTATATCCCTAATATGACACAACTTGTCAGCGCAGCAGAAAAGCACTTTGTTGTTGAAGACTTACATAACTTTGGCACCGATTACGATAAAACCTTAACCGCTTGGTTTAATAACTTTGATCAACACTGGCCGCAATTAAGTAAACGCTATAACGAGCGGTTTTATCGCATGTGGAAATACTACTTATTAAGCTGCGCCGGTGCATTTAGAGCACGCGACTTGCAGTTATGGCAATGGGTGCTAGGCAAAAATGGCGTAGCAAACGGCTATACTAGAGAATCATAAGGATGCACTGTGAACAAACAAGACATAGCATTGTTTGCAGCAATGCAAACACTCGATCTTAAACGATATTTTTCCAAGCAAGTTAAAACGTTCCGCCATGACAATCAATACAGTAAATATATATACAGTGAGTTAAAAGCACTCAAAAAACGCCAAGCTTTATCGGCTAGTACCTTACGTTACTTTAAAGATGTGCTTGCTCCTGACTCACCAGGTTTTTACCAACGCTGGCAAGATCGTTACTTTCGTTATAAAGAGATTTATCGCAGTGTTTTTGCACTACGTAAACTTAGCGACTACGAACGCTTAGCCTTAGCGCTTAAGTTTATTGCGAAACACGATTTTGCTGTGCATATGGGACACGGCGATGAACTTAATTTTTCTAACGAACAAAGCCAAAAGGTAATCGACACTGGGTTTATTGGCTTAGTTGCAAGCGAACAAGAAAAACTACAAAGGCAGGGCTGTGTTGTGGGCACCCAGCTAACTTATTATATAGGTAATAATTTTGATAAAAATGCCTTTGCGTTAATGAAACATTTACAAACGTTTGGTTTTACCTTTGTGTATACCGAACAATCTCCTGAACTTTACTATCGATTATTTCATGTTATAGAAATTAGTAGTTTTGCCGATTTAATTTATCACTCAGAAGGTGTTGAATATGCCGCGGCCTAACTTTGATACCTTAATTGTTGAAGGTGGCGCAATGCGCGGGATTTTTGCAGCTGGTGTACTGGATGCATTTATGGAGCAGCAATTTAATCCATTTAATATGCTAGTGGGTGTATCTGCTGGGGCAACCAATTTAATCGGCTTTGCGGCTAATTGCCCTTATCGAAGCAAAGAGGTGATTGGTAATTTAGCGACATCAGCCAATTTTGTAAATCCGCTCCGGTTTTTACGCGGTGGCCATTTTTGTGATGTAAAATGGTTATGGCAACAATCGATGCTGCAATATCCTATTGAACACCATAATTTGCAGTTAGCATCACGACCATTTTATGTGGTGACCACCAATATTAATACAGGTGCAGCGCAGTACCATAAGGTTAACGAACACAATATGGATGCCGTGTTTGAGGCTAGCTGTGCTTTACCATTGTTATATCGGGCCTACCCGCAGGTAAATAATCAAGCCATGACCGACGGTGGTATCGCCGACTCTATCCCAGTTAAGTTTGCCTACCAACAAGGTGCACGTAAAATACTAGTGATAAGGTCAAGGCCGCGTGATTACCGTAAACGTGTCGCAACATCGAGCTGGTTAAGCGATAAACTATTTGTCAAGCAGCAAGGGTTAGCCCGCGCTATCAGGGCGAGAGCTGAAAACTATAATGCTGCGTGTGAATTTATTTCTTCGCCGCCTGACGATTGCCATATTGAAGACATCTCACCCTCCACTAACTTTAAAGTTACGCGATTTACAAAATCACCTAAAGTCTTAGCGCAAGGTTACCAAGAAGGTAAAAGTAGCGCACTTAATTGGCTTAAAAAACATCACCTATAAACTTTACAGGAGTAAATAATGAATAAATTTTTGCAGGCGATGGTGCTGGCAATGTGCGGGGTAAGCACAATGGCATATGCTGGCGAGGAAGCAATCGATTTAATTACCCATCCTGTTGGCCTAGTGTGTGTGGCCATTTTTATTATTGCCTACATTTTTGTGATACTCGAAGAAAAAATACATCTGCGCAAATCAAAGCCAGTGCTAGTTGCTGCTGGCATAATTTGGACACTGATCGCGTGGCAATATTCTAGCCAAAACTTAACCGACTTAAGTACCGCCGCATTTCGGCACGCCTTGCTTGAGTTTTCAGAGCTAATGCTGTTTTTACTGGTCGCCATGACCTACATTAACGCTTTAGAAGAGCGGCGCTTATTTGATGGCTTGCGGGCGTGGCTGGTTGAGCGTGGCTTTAGTTATAAACAGCTATTTTGGATAAGCGGGGTCATGGCATTTTGTATTTCGCCCGTGGCCGATAACCTAACCACCGCATTACTCTTGTGTGCAGTAGTGATGAAAGTGGCCGCCGATGACGCACGTTTTATTGCTATGGCCTGTGTCAATATCGTGATTGCCGCTAACGCGGGGGGCGCATTATTAGTCTAATGTCATCTTTATTTTTTAGTAACGAATGCCACCTTCAGAAAACAGCTTAAATTGTTACCCATTTAATTAAGTTTATACCAATAAAATTTCTTTAACTGCTAAGCGCCATTCTTTGTATGATGTTTTTAGAGCAGATGATTTATCCATCATTTGTTGAACCAATGAGTCATATTTCGGCCCATCTTCCCAAGCACCTGCTCGATCACAATTTAATTGTGGAGCTAAGCACATTCTAAAGTTTGTTTTAGCTTGCCCGTATGGGTACTCATCAAATTCTTTGTTAATAAAAGAAAGTAGATCATTAAGTGAAGTAGAGAGTGTAAACATTTGTTGTTTTAGTTTTTCATCAACAAACTGATTTGTAGTCTCTGTTGTATAAATCAAAAAACTTCTCAATTTTTGAAAGTCATCCCACATAATAGCGTCACTTGTGTGCATATAATCAAACAGGTTATTTATATATGTCTCATCTATCATAGCATTTAGAGATTGGAAGATTTTTATGTCATGCTCATCTCTTTTTAAGTTATAGGTTTTCTCTTTTTTTGATAAGACAAACTCGTGAAGTCCTGTGTTTATAAGGTGATAAATTAAGCCAACTAGAACTAGGCAAAAACCCCAAGCAGTATCAGATTCTTCAGTTATTGAAAATTGAAAACCTGCTTCAAATATCAAATTTATTAGTGTTAACCATAAAGGCTTAGACATCAGACCTAAGCCGCTGATTACTATTAGCCAAGTTAGTTTGTTGTAGAATTTAGGACGTAACAACTCAATGAGTTTTAAGAGCCTGTCCCACCACAAATCAAGTGATTTATTCATTCAAATACATCTCCGCCATGTCATCCAATTTGGCTTTTACTTCTTTCCAGTTTGGCATTACTTGGGTTAATAAGCGCCAGAAGCGCTCGCTGTGGTTGTGTTCAGCAATGTGGCAAAGCTCGTGCAGTATCACGTAATCAATGCATTCTTTCGGTGCTTTAACAAGGTGAGGATTGAGCATCAAGTTGCCTTTAGTTGAGCAGCTTCCCCATTGCTTTTTCATTGCCATCACACGAAAAGAAGGAATGCCTGTTACCCAAGTGGCTTTCGGAAGTAGTTCGGCTAGTCGCTCATGAAAAATTGCTTTTGCTTTATGTTGATACCACTTGTCGATTAGCGGTTTAATTTTCACCAACCGATCATCAATATCTTTACTAACTTCACGCTTGATTGTTACATTCAATTTGCCTCGGCTTAGCTTTACGTTAGGCACTTGCTCGGCATCAACAATTACCTTGAGTACATAGCGCTTACCCAAATAAAACTGCGTTTCACCGCTCACGTAGCGCTTTGGTAAAACCGTATCTTTTTGCTTAGCAAATTCATCAATACTTTGCCAAATCCATCTGGCACGCTTATGCATGGCATCTTGAATAGCATCATCACTTGCGTCATGTGGCACAGTAGCGACAACACGCTGATCAGGGTGAACCTTAATAATTACTTTGCGTGCTGTTTGTTTAGTGTTATCAGCAGGCTTGGTTTTACGAATGACATCATAGCAAATGGTGTCGTTACCATAGGTAAAAACACCTTGTTCACTGGTTGTTGTTCGGCTTTCTTTTGGGGAAATAGCAGCAGCAACGGCTCGTCTAGTCACTACTGTTAGCCCCTTGCTAAGCCTAGTCGAGTGATCTTGAGCACTTCTTCAATCAACTTTTGAGCGTTATCAAGGCCAAGATCAGCAAATAACAGCGGCAACAGTTTCATGTGTATGGCGTTTTCAATCTCCGCAGGATTGATTGAATACTCAGCAACAGCGGTATTCACTACATCATCAATACTAAACGCTAAAGCTACTAACTTGTCGTTATCTAAGGCTTTATCATTCAAGAACTCAGCATCAAATAGGTGCTTAAACAAACCAAAATAGGCTTGAGCGTGTTTGTTTAACTTGCCGGAGTCATCTACAAAGCCATTGGGAACATCAGCCACTTTGCGTTCTTTCACTTCTTGCTCAAAGTCAGCAAAAAGGATGTACTGCTTAACTGGCGCATCAAACATAGCTTTAGCATCTTCAATTGCCTTTTTAAGCATCTTGGAGAAATATTCCTGTGCATAAGGATCATCTGCTAAATCTTGCTCAATCATCTTAGTGATTCGGCCTGTAATTTTATCGGTTTGATTACGAGCCTCATCATCGCTCATATCCTGTGGCTTAACGTCTTTTCCTAAATTACCGACTAAATACGCCCCGTCAGGTTCTTTTACTTCAATACCCGCTATGTGCTTGTCTAGAAGGCTGCGAATATCTTCAGCGTATTCGTCATAATTAATGGTTTCGTCAGCATCTTCACGCACTTGTTTGCGCAAATCGACAAAGGCTTTTAGATCACGTTTGTACAAGTCACGTTTGTTATCGAAAGACTTATCTTCAAAGTAGGTTGCTGATTGCAATGCTACTTTCATACAGTTTGAAAATGCGGTTAGTGCTGAGTAAAAGTCATCACGTTTTTTAAGATTAGTATCGACAAGCTTTCCATCAACATCATTCACCTTAGGTGCTAACGCTTGGCGAAGTGCTGGGCCATCTTGTTTGTTTTTAACAGCTTCAAATATCGCCCATAAATCACTGTGCAGCCCCGGAAGCTTTTTGTATTCCGTGTCCATGCGATTGTACAAACCTTTCAGATCATCAATATCAAAGCCGCCTTGGGTACGCTCCGCAAGGTCTTGGTACTTTTCAATGGTGGTATCAAGCTCTTTTAAAATGCCTCGGTAATCAATTAAGTAACCAAACTGCTTTTTGCTATGTAAACGGTTTACACGGGCAATGGCTTGAATAAGGTTATGTTCTTTTAGAGGCTTATCGATGTACAGTACGGTGTTCTTTGGCTCATCAAAGCCCGTTAGCAGTTTATCAACCACTATCATGATGTCAGGGCCGTCATCTCTGCCAAAGTCTTCAATAATGGCTTTGGTGTAGGCTTTTTCGTCCATTTTATCAACATTAGCTTTCCACCAATTTTGCACAATGTCTTTGCTTTCTTGATCAACTACATCATGCCCCTCACGTGTGTCAGGAGCCGACATTGCCACAACTGATGTCACGATGCCAATTTTATCTAAAGCCTCTTTATAACGTATTGCAGAGGCTTTAGAGTCACAAGCTAACTGACCTTTTAAACCTTGATGCTTAAAGTTTTGAAAATGGTCGGCAATATCATAGGCAATCAACATAATGCGATCGGCAGTTTGATAAATTTGACCTTTTTGTGAAAACTTTCTTTTTAAATCGGTTTTTTGTTTGTCGCTCAGCTTACTGGTACTACGATCAAACCATGCATCAATCGCCTTATCGTTAACGTTTAGCTCAGGAATACGTTCTTCATACAGCAATGGGGTCACGGTTTTATCTTCAACCGCTTGCTGCATAGTGTAAGAGTGAATGATTTTACCGAACTTGTTCTCAGTTTTATCATCTTTTAATAGCGGCGTACCTGTAAAGGCGATAAAAGCCGCTTTAGGTAGGGTTTGCTGCATACGGATATTATTTTCACCGTTTTGGCTGCGGTGGCCTTCATCCACTAACACAATTATATTCGGGCTGTCGTTGTAGCAGTCTTTGTGTTTTATTGCAGAGCCAAACTTATTAATGATCGAGAAAATAACCCGTTCGTTACCTTGACCAATTTGCTCGGCCAAACGCTTACCTGTGGTCGCCATCGCATCTTTTTTATCGCGGTCGGTGAGTACACCACCAGAAGCAAAGGTTCGGCTTAATTGATCTTCCAAGTCCACACGGTCTGTGACTATGATCACACGGCATTGCGCCAATTCTTCTAGCCAAATAAGCGCCTTAGATAAAAACACCATAGTAAATGACTTACCGCTACCTGTGGTGTGCCAAATCACACCACCTTCACGAGCGCCAGTGTCATCGAAGGTGTTTATGCGCTCAATAAGTGCTTTTATACCAAACACCTGCTGGTATCGAGCTACAATCTTGCCTGCTTTTTTATCAAATAAGGTAAACAGGCGGGTCATATCCAGTAGGCGCTCAGGGCGTAATAAGCTTACAATCAGCCTATCTTGGTCGGTTACCGTCAGCTCACCCGCGGCAATAAGCGACTGGTAATCTGTTTTATCTTTTGCAGGGCGATGATTAAACAGTGCATTTAATTGCGCATCACGCAATGTATGGTTTTTAAGCCTTACAAACTCAGCTTCCGGTATATGCTCTTCTTTCCACTTAGCCCAAAACTTCTCAGGGGTGCCGCACGTTGCATACAAACCTTCATGCCCGTTTATGGCCAATAATAACTGGCTGTAGGCATATAAATGCGGTATTTCATCCTGTTTTTGGTTACGAATATGCTGAGAGATTGCCTCAGCATTGGTCGATTTACCCTCTTTGTTTGAATCGGGGCGTTTTGCCTCAATCACCACTAATGGCAAGCCATTTACAAAACACACAATGTCCGGTCTGCGGTTGCCCGTTCCCTCGGCATTTTGTACTACTAACTCTTCGGTACAATGAAACGCATTGTTATCAATATTATGCCAATCAATCAGCTTAATAGTGGGGGATGCTTTTTTACCATCAATAAATTCAGTCACACTCACGCCATACATTAGCGCATCATAAATTTTCTCGTTAGCGGCTTTTAGCCCCAAGTTCATAGCAGGGTTCAGCTCATGCATTACCTTATCAATGGCCGCTTCTGAGAGCGTATGCTGCTTACCTGCAAACGAAAATGTCTGTTTCGCTAAAAAGGCACGCATCACAGGTAACAACACCACCTGATGGGTGCTTTTTTTGTTACTTGCTAACGTGTTCCCGCGAAGAGCTTCACACTCACTCGGTGGAATAAACGTATAGCCTAAGTTAGTCAGCAACGTGAGTGCGGGTATTTTTGCGCTAAATTCTTCTTGAAATTTAATGGTTGTCATTGTGCCTAATCATCCTTAATGAGTTATCCCACGCAACTCGTTATTTGCATATTGCTGTGCGTATTACCTTGCTCAGAGGCCGACTCTAGAGTGCGACCTTGATGGTCGTGCAGCGTAATGCCTTGCTCTGTTTTCCAGTCTACCCAACCATTAGAACTGGCTAATAGCAAAAACATCGAGGCACCGCTTGGTGTAGGGAATAAATAATCACGTTGAAATACAAAACGCCCATCTTGCTTTGCGATAACACCTTTAGCCAGTAGCTGGTCACGCTTATCATAAAACCGTTGTTCTGTTTTACGCTTGGTGGTCATAGGAGCGGATGAACCTTTTAATACCACCATGCCTTCGTTGGTGTAAATGCCTTTGGCATCAACGCCTGTACGGCTACACGAAAATACCTGTTCAGCTTTGGTAGGTGATGTTTCTGTCAGTGGTTCAAAAATCGGGTAGCCAAGGGTGGCTAACAACAAGCTACCAATTTCATGAATTTCATCGCAATCTGCTTTAAGTGGCACAGGTGTATGTGGCTTTTGCCCTCCATTACCATTAAGCAATTCATAACGCTGGCAGTGTTTTGCTTTTTCTATCGATAGCGATTCTAAATACAACACATGGGTTTGGGTTAAGTTATTGGTAAGCGACACCAAAACTAATGCACGCTCCCAATCTTTCTTTTCGTCTTTGTAGTGCTGCATCAATCGGCTACCGACATCGCCCGACTGACCAATATATAATTCATCTTTGCTATCGCCCGACACTAAAAAATAAAGCCCAACTTGTTTGGCTTCTGGCATTTTTACAAATTCAGCAATATCACTACGCGGCACTTCAATTAAGCGAATAATCGACGTGGTTTGCTCGGCAATGCGAATGCCAGCAGGGTCGCCCGTAGGTAAAAATATCTGAATGGTACGAGGTCGTTTTTGAGCAATCATTCAGCCTGCACCACACCTTCATTATTAGGTTGCAACTCAGTAAGTACACCTAATTGGATAAATAAAGACTTTAAAGATGGAACTACATCATTAAGTGAGTCAATAAAGCTAATGTAATTATTGAAAAATTTAGATGTAATCTCTTCATCATCATTAGATGATCGTAAAAACAAGGATTGCCCAACCTTAGACTCTAGGTTGATAATAAAATCTCGGATCATTGGCTTAGACATCACTCTTTCTGATTTAAAAATACCATTATCTGACCATGAGCGCATTACATCTATAAATTGGAGTGTATTGAATTCAGGTCTGTTATTTTTCTGACTATTAAATCTTACTTCAACAGTTTTATTCAAATCAGAATTAGTATTTTGAATAGCTTCACTTAGTTGTGTTATCAATTCATCTATAAGGCGATTTACTTCTGCGTTCGTTAGGTAGTCTATATATGAACATATATATCTTTTTAGAATAGTAAGCTCAGAAAAAACAACCGATTCAATACAGTAGCCTTCATGACTAAATGGAGTGCAGCTTCGCCTGATCTTCTGTTTCAAGTTAATATCAACTGCTGATGTTGAAAAGTCTCTGTCAAAAATAGCGTTCCAAGTCTTTCCTTTCATAAGAGAAGACAATGTCCGTTTATTATACTCAATTTTTTGAGCAATATTGTCCTTCCCACGTAGAGGGAAGAATGTCACTTCACTCAAACAACCTGCAACATCAGTCACCTCTTTCAATTTTTGGTTCAATGCATGGAGATAATTGGCATCATCTTTACCTTCAACAAAAGCTATATGTTTTGCTTGATTTAGTCGCTCTAACGACAAAACTACTCCACCTAAAGCATTTTTTATTATATCAAAGCCTGAACTGTCTATTGCTGTCAAAAGACCGTCATTCTTAACATCATCACTTATAAAAAAGACTTCTCCATCACCAGCGTTTGTTACAAACTGGTCATTGTGACTAATAATAAAAAATTGATTGTGGTCAATTTTTCTGAGGTAATTAAGTAGGTTTTGCTGTAGCTTGGAATGGATATGAGAGTCTGGTTCATCAACTAAAAGTAACTTGAGGGGCGCATCAACAAACTCAACGGTTGCTAAAATCTCTACAATCTGGAGGAATCCGCTACCTTGAAGGTGCAGGTCATATGGTTTTGAGCCTTCAACAGAAACACCAAGGCAGACATATTCATCTTTTTCTCGTCTGGTAGTTGGCGGTAGAGTAAATTTGATTTCTTTCTCAACTATTTCAGAAATACTTGCTTCTAAATCAGCAATAGATTTCCTTTTCGATATGATTTTATTTCGTAAAACCTCATGAGAAGAACCTTTTTGTATTTTCTTCTTAATCTGCGCTTCATTGTAATAGGGTTCAAACTGGTGGACACCTGCCACAGGTCTAGTTTGATAGATAAAGATTGCTTCATCTAAAAACTTACCTGCACCGCAAAAATCTTTTGCGAAATTACTAAATTGGTCGTCATCAGTAGGTTGTACACGATAAAAAGCATTTTCTATTGAACTTGGACAGGTTACTTTGAATCCTAAGTTCCAAGTTTGTGCCTCTTCATCATCATTAACTAATGAAATTGAAATCTCGGCACACTTACCTAGCTCAGGATCTTTAGGGTCATGGAACAGGTCTTCGTCTTTTGTGATCCGTAGAAAATCCAAATCCTGATAGTTCACGTAACGATTCGTAGAATTTTTGACTTTATAAAATCCTTTTCTCGAACTCAGAATATAGGTTTGATAGCACTTCTCCCATAAATGGATTGCTTCAAATATCGTCGATTTCCCAGAGCTATTTTCACCTATGATGATATTGAAGTCAGGGTTTGGGTGGATAGATATTTCTTTAAATGTCTTAAAATTCTTTAGTGTAATATTACTAATTCTTAACTTCATTATGTCCCGTCCTTAGGTTTTAACTCTGCGTTTGCCTGTTAAAAGCTGCTGCATAAGTGCTTTCTTTTCTTGCTTTAGGTCAGCAAGCTGTTGTTGTAATACCTCTATTTCACGGTCAGCGTTAAGCAATACTGATGCGACTTTTTGTTGTTCGTGGAGTGAGGGTATTTCGATCTTTACACCATAAATTGGCTTTTGTGAAATAAGTGGCTGACCTCCTTTATTTCTCAACCGTGATAGGTCAAACTTTTGTAACAAATATACAATAAATTGCTTATCAAAATCTGCTGAGAATTTTTTTGTAAAAAGAGCATTATCTGTAATCCAGCAGTCGTTTTGCACAAGTCTAGTAACACCGCAATACTCACCAACTCGACCTATGAGGATTACATTACCCGTTGAGTTGCTCTTCGCCGAATACCCCATAATATTATTACCACCGAAAACAGGGAAACATTGCGTATTAGTTTGTTCTTTTTCAACATCTTTAGGCTTAGTATCGCCACTAGATAATGTAAAAACATCACTCAACTTAACCTCTTCCCAGTCACCTTCAAACGGCTTACCTGAATCATCAAGTAGGCGCTTTTTACCTGTGAGCAGTTGTTGCATCAGGGCTTTTTTCTGCTGCTTGCTGTTGTCGATTAGGCGCTCGGTGGTGCTAATCGCTTTATCCCAAGTAGATAGGATTTTGGCAATTTTGCGTTGTTCTGGAAGTGGGGGTAAATTTACTTTAACAAAATAAACTAATTCACTACTGATATTCGTTACAACACCTCCAGCAGCTAATCTTTTGTATTGTCTTTGAACTATCTCTCCACCTAGTAGCTGAATCAAATAACCTTTATCCAAGTTTTGCTCGTAGTTTCTGATTACAAACCAGCCATCATGAATGTAGCCATCAATATTTAGGATGTAGGGCTTTCCGTAACTCATCGAGTTTGAGAGTATAATTTCACCTTTACTTACTTCTCTTGACTTTTTAGCGCCTTCTTTTGTTATTTTTTCCTTAGTAGAATTTATAAAGGCGGCTTCATCTTTTGTATCACCAATTTTAATCCAATTTACACCATCATCACTATCTGTCATAAAATTAACAATTGGACGAGGTGAGCTTCCTCTATCTAATTTAAGAATGTCTTTAAACGATTTTTGCTTCCATCCATTAGGCACCATAACCCAACTCCTTTAAGTAGCCTTCCATCTCTGCTTCAAGGGTTTGCAGCTCATTCTTAAGTTGCACACGCTCAGTTCGCACTGCCACTAAATCGATTTCGGCTTCTTCTTCAAAGGTATCAACGTAGCGAGGGATGTTTAGGTTAAAGTCGTTCTCTTTGATCTCATCAAAACTGGCTAGGTAGGCGTATTTATCAACGCTTTCACGAGCCTTGTAGGTGTCGATAACTTTTTGAATGTTGTCTGCCGTTAACTGGTTTTGGTTTTTACCTGATTTAAACTCACGGCTGGCATCTATAAACAATACGTTTTCATCCGTTTTGTGCTTTTTGAATATTAAAATAGCGGCTGGAATACCTGTACCAAAAAACAGCTTTTCTGGTAGGCCAATAACGGTGTCTAGCAAGTTTTCTTCAATCAGTTGCTGACGAATTTTACCCTCGCTTGATGCGCGAAATAGCACTCCATGTGGCACTACAACCGCCATACGGCCAGTGTCTGGTTTAAGCGTTTCAATCATGTGGCTAATAAACGCATAATCGCCTTTGGTTTTAGGTGGTACACCACGGCGAAAACGTCCGTAAGGGTCGCTGCTAGCATCGTCATGACCCCACTTATCCAAACTAAATGGCGGGTTGGCTGTTACTACATCAAAGTGCAATAAGCCGTTGCCGTCTTTATCAAGTAACAGTGGGTTACGAATGGTGTCGCCCCATTCAATGCGGTGGTTGTCTTCACCGTGTAGGAACATGTTCATTTTGGCGAGTGCCCATGTTGAACCTATCGCTTCTTGCCCAAATAAGGCGTATTTTTTAGAGCCAGAGTTTTTGCGCACCATAGCGCCACATTTTAAAAGCAGCGAGCCACTGCCTGTACATGGGTCGCAGATTTGGTCGCCTTCAACTGGCTCTAAAACGGTTGCCAAAAGAGTTGAGACCTCAGGCGGGGTGTAGTATTCACCAGCGGTCGCGCCACTGCCAGCGGCAAAGTGTTTGATAAGGTATTCATAGGCGTTACCGATAATATCTAAACTGCCTACACGCTCTGTGCTTAGGTTTAAAATGTCTTTACCAAAGTCTTCTAGTAAGTGGCGCAGTAAATCGTTCTTTTGTTTTTCTTGGCCTAAGCGGTCGGTGTTAAAGCTGATGTCTTGGAATACGTTTTTAAGCTTGCTGCCGTTAGCTTCTTCTAGTGCGTGCAGGGCTTTATCAATACGCTCGCCGTTACCTGCTTCGTAGCGTTTTTCGTATAAATCCCAAAAGCTCGCGCCTTCGGGTAACACAAAGCGCTGCTTCGACATCATGGCGTGAATTAAATCGGGATTGTCGCCATACTGAGTAATCAGCTTGTTGTATTCGTCTTTGTATACATCAGAGATGTATTTTAAAAACAACATAGTGAGGATGAAGTCTTTATAGGTATCGGCACTAATAACACCGCGGAAGGTGTCGCAGGCGTTCCACACCGCTTTGTTAATATCGTCCTGATTGATTTGGTTGGTTGTGGTCATATTTTTTAGTCCTTGTTATTAATTTTAAATCTGTTTTGTGTTAGCCAACGCTTTCAAGTGCATGAATGGCGGTTGTTTAAGTACACGAAGAAAAGTGTGGTGGCAGATTATGTGATTTAATAGCTGTTGTACCAAAACGCTGTCGTATTTTTTACCTTTTGCGATAAATAACGCATCTCGAAGTACATATGAGAGTAAGCCTAAAAAGCTATAAAACCTAATAAATACGATTGTGTCTGAGATAGGCAACTAGGTCAATTTACTTTGGCTGTAATATAGTAAAGTATGAAATGTGACGAAGCGAATGTTAATTTTTCATTAAAAAATGATGTTAAAAGCCATGTTGGCTTATAAATGAATATCAATTAAAAAATAGCAAGCCAATATAGACGACATAATATTGTCATTCTAATATTTGCAAAGGATAGTTTTTTGATATTTGGCTTGTTTGTTTTACAGGTTTTTGTATCAAAAGAAGAGAAGTTGTGTGTCCCTTTGAATTTAAGAGGTAGCGAACTTAATGATTTTATATCAACATTTTAGGTCTTGATAGTCATCAAAGAATTAGGTAATAAAGAGAAATAGGCTTTTACGACGCCTTAAAAATGCTCGCCATTAAATATGACTTTGACTACCCCGAAGATAAGCTAATAGAGCTTGCTCAAGCAGTAAAAGTAATTGTAGACGATAAAGTAAAATTTGTAGATTGGAACCACCGCGAAGACATTAAATCATCGCTCAAAGTCGAGCTGATTTTAATACTCGCTAAATTTAAATACCCACCAATCAGCCGCGATGAAGTATACAAAGAAATATTTGAACAAGCGCAAAATGTAAAAGCGAATAAAGAGGTGTAAAACAGTCGATGATTAGTTTGTTTTGCTGATGATTGTTGAACATTAGTAACGTTTTTGTTGCGAGTATAAGTTTTAGAATTGAAAGGATGATGACAGGTTGGATAAGGTTATTTTTTATCTGGCAATTTTTTAACTACAAGGAGATGACATGGCGGTTGAAGTTGCAAGCTGTACTTTAGCTCAGTTGTACAGTAAGAAAAGTATTGTCAGTGCTAATGGAACTGAAATTCATGGTAAGTTAGCCATACCTGAATATCAGCGACCTTATCGCTGGGGGGAAGTGCAAATAAAAAAACTGCTTAGTGATTATCAGCTGTTTTTAAGTGATTTAGCACAAAGTGACACTGCTTATGGGTATTACTTAGGCAGCGTGATTTTGCATCAGTCAGCAGAGAATGGACAGTTAAATATTATTGATGGTCAGCAACGCTTAACCACTTTAGCATTGATTGCCTATGTGAAAAGTTTGGCTAATCAGCAAAATGAACTAGATGTATTTGAACTTAACCTAAGCTACGACTCACCAGAATCGCAACAACAAATCATTAAAAACCTTGCTTGGTTACAGCAATTCCTAAAAAGCAGTAATGCTAGCCAAATAGCTACATTTGATGCAAATAAAATCAATTTGACGCTTGTTGTTACGCGCTCAGAAGATGATGCTTATCGTTTTTTTGAAACTCAGAATACCGGTGGGGTAAGGTTAAGTGGTCCAGACATAATTAAAGCGCATCATCTTAGGGCTATTGCACGGAAAAACCAAAATGAGTTTGCCGCTAAGTGGGAAGCGTTGGGCGATTTAAACCCTGTTGTTGCCTTACTAGTTAAAGGTCGCTACTGGCAAAAATTGTATAACCGAAGTGTGCCTTCTCACCGTCAACCACATTTAGTTAGAAGCGCTGTAGTACATGAACTTGGCGAAAGCACCGGTAAAGGTGATGATATTGCTTTTGGTCGATTTGAACGAATTTACTTAACTGATGGTGGTCAAATAGACAAACAAGCGCAACAAGGTTATGAGCTAAGGCAGCCGTTAAATAGCGGTATAAATACCATTCATTATTTAAGCTATTTTGAGCAATTAAGAAGCAAGTACTTAACCAGTGTTATTAAGAATAATCAGGTAACTGCAAATAATACCGTGCAAGTAGGGAGCCCCCTTGCACGCTTTTTCCATTTTTATCAAAACCTGATCTGCCAACTCGACGGTTGTAGTTACGTTAAAGGATTATACGACACCGCGTTGCTTATTTACATTAGCCAATTTGGCGAACAGCAACTGGATATTGCCGCGAAAAAACTGTTTCGAGTTATCTACTCACTAAGAGTAAGCAACCAAAAAGCAGTGAGAGAAAACTCCATATCAGCGTTTGTTCGCGATAATCCAGTTCTTGACTGGATTACAGCTAGTTACACACCAAACATGTGTTTTGATTATTTAGATCGTTTTAGTTTTAAAACTGATCCTGCCAATTTAGCGGTTGATAAAAACAGCGTTAAAAAACGCTTTATATTTAAGGTATGTGAATATTTTGGAATAAAAGTTATTACTAGCCTTGCTGCACAAGAGCTTGCTGATACTTATACCGCAAAGATAGATGATTATATTTTAGTATTAAGCAAGCGTAAAATGGATGCAGTGCTACATGGATAACTCATTTAGTAATGTTGTTAATAAAGAATACACTAAAGACAAGGTATGCCAAATGACACAAGATCGCGTTGAAACGCAGGTGCTGACATTAAATTACATTCAAACGAATGAATATCAATTTAGTATACCGAGTTATCAACGCCCTTATGTTTGGCCTGATGAGGCTGTATTAAAACTCTTTAAAGATATTAATGATGCACGAGTGGCTAAAGAAGCTAATTACTTTATTGGTACAGTGCTTACTTCAATTGAGCAAGATGAAGATGGTAATAGCTTTTATGAGCTAATTGATGGTCAGCAACGCACCACCACGTTAATACTTATTGCGCTTGCTTTTAAAATGGCAAAAGTTGATTCCGCCATTGAAGGTATTGCGGCATTTAAAAAGCAGCCGAGACTGCAATTTACTATTCGTGATCAAGTTCAACAATTGTTAGGTAGTTTGGCTGGTCTAGATGATTACGTATTCCCTGGGCTAGAAGCCATCGGTGAAAACCCATATTTAAAGCGCATATATGCAGCGTTACAAGTATTAGAACAACAAGTAAAAGCCCTTAAGCACGAAGATCGCATTTTATTAGGCGATTACATTTTTAATCATGTGCAATGGGTAAATAATATTGTGCCTCAGCAAATGGACTTGAACCGCTTATTCGCCACTATGAATACTGCCGGGATACAGCTTGAGCAGGCTGATATATTAAAATCAAAACTGCTTAAACAAGTTTCTACCCAATAGCGCCAAGTGCTCCATCTAAATCTAATGAGCCAAAGCGAGTTAATTTAGGTGGTGGTGAAAGGCGCACCACCACGAAGTGGTGGCTTTAATCAAATCCTTCCTGCTGAGCT
>Ga0114983_1000030_pt1 | contig 52765 bp, 76 predicted proteins | sample Shrwel_input2_RT_FD_87182 | JGI IMG/M metagenome (GOLD analysis project Ga0114983, IMG submission 87182) | Subsurface microbial communities from deep shales in Ohio, USA - Utica-3 well 1 S input2 RT | ecosystem: Environmental > Aquatic > Deep subsurface > Shale gas/oil reservoir > Produced... | reverse complement strand
GTACTAATACTAATAATACTATATATAATATAATATAATAATATAATAATAGTTATAGTATAGTAGTAGTATTATTAATAGTTAATAGTACTATAAGATCTTAGGGTTTAACGGTCTTGATTTAAAAAGCTGGAAAATTAAAAAGATCCCGGGTTTTTAGTCCGGGATCTCTGGGGTTTGCTTACTTTGCTGTCATTCTTTATGTATGTAATTTATTTTAACCGCTTCATTATTTAAGTCTAATTTCCAGCCTTCTTTTTTCTTGAAATTATTTTCCGCTAGCTTCTTAATTTCCTTCTTATCCTTATATGTGGGTTTAAAACCTGCCTGTTCCAGCTCTGATATAATCTGTTCTACTACGTCATCGACTGTGTTTATGTAAGGTAGGTTTTCGAAATTATCCTCGATCTGATCTAAAACCTTACTTACAATGTTAAGCCACCTGTAACCCTTAGCTACAAAAACCTTAAGTTCTGGCCGCACTTTAAGTAAAATTCCGATCAGTATAGAAATAGCCGGTATTAAACCTAAAGCTACGTTTAAAACTAACTGCCAATTAATATCCATTATTTAGCCCCCTTAGCTTTATTTAAAAACTTCTGGAAGTTATTAAAGAAGTTTTCATACTCTTTGGTCTCTTTTTTAAGGTCCTCTACTTCTCTTTCTGCTACCACCCGGCGGCTGTATTCCCTGTCAAGCTGTAGCTGTAGATCTTCCTTTTTATTTTTAGTAATCTTAAAATACTTACAGATCCCGTCTAAGATCTCTTTGGCTGTTTCATTCTGGAATTCCGTGTCTAGTATTAAAGAAGCTTCGTCCTTATTAGTCATAAACCCGCCCTCGACTAAGATAGCCGGCGGTAAAGTTTCCTTTAATACATAAAAGTTACCTTCTTTAATACCTCTGTTCCTCTGCGGCGTTCCCTTAATTAATTCCTGCTGTACTGCCGCGGCTAGTTTTCTACCTTCTGCCGATCCTGGGTAGTGAAAGGTTTCTATACCCTCTGCACCGGACCAGCCTTCACCTGCGGCGTTAAAATGAATACTTACGTAAATCGCCTTATGATTAGACCCTAAAGACTTAAAAGCTGTATTAGCCCTATTTACGCGCTTTTCCAGGGACACGTCCTCTAACTCTGGCGCTACCATTGTAACATTAAAACCTAAATTCTCGGCCAGGGTCCTAAGTTTTACAGCTGTAGGTCGGTTGAACTCGTTTTCACGGGTCCCGCCAGGGGTCCGCTTCCCTGGCGTTTCTATACCGTGACCGTCGTCAATAAAGATCGTGATATTTTCTGGCTTCATATCTTAAAAACCTCCCTTTGCTACAAAGTAACCAATAAGTGCGGCTATCGTCCACTTGATTACTTTAAGTGTATATTCCCGCCAGTCCTCGTTGTCCTGGCGGTTAGTTTTACTTATCCCTTCCAGGTATGTAAAAAGCCTACTTTCTAAATTATCAAGCTTAGTTCCGAACCCTTCTATATATGTTTTAATTTCTGCCTGGGCCATCTGTAGACTGCTTATATTTTCTTCGTTTTTATCTGTAGCGTATTCTACTTTACTAAGCCTTTCCCCGTAACCGTTAAACTTTTCCTTTAACCTCTGTAAATCTGCGCAGGGTTGGTTACAATCCCCGTTATTACTATTTCTGCTGTTATTAGTGTCGCCCATTAACTACGCCCCCTATAATTATATAAGTTTCTATATTTTTGAAAGAATGTTATTCTTGTCAGTATCTGTTAATGCAGGATAATCATTATCTAAAATATCAGCCGCAGTTCTACCTTCTGTCTCAACTTTTCTTTTAACAACTCTTACAAATATATTAATTTGAAATGGTTTAAGCACTTGTACCACCACCTATTATATCTGCTAAAGCATTTTCTAGCTCAGCTATTCTATATTCTTCATAAGTATTAAACCAAGACGGGTCTGGCTCAACTCCTATTTCTGTAATTTCAACTTCAACTCCATTTTCATTAAAATATTTTCTACCAACATAATCAACTTTAATTTCCCACTCATTTATATCGTGATTAAATATAGCTCTTTCATTTACCGAAGTTTGAGGAGGGGTGATATCAGTTAATTCATTTCCTACTTCGCCTATTTGTTCGATTTCTATTTTTTTACCAGTATCTTTATAATAAAAGTTTTCCCCTCTATAATCAGCTTTCACTTCCCAACTTTCTGTACTTTCATTAAATATTGCTACTTCATTTTCACTTAATGAAGGTGGTTCAATATCAGTAGCAAAAGCTGGGATAAGATGCTTTGCTTTTTCCAAAGGATTTTCTCTTGCTTCACCTTCTGTCAAAAACTCATACTTATCTCGACTGTAATGATATATCTTCATTAATTAACCTCCTTAATATTTAATTAATGGTAGTAAAGCAACATTCCTTGATCTTATTTCATCTACTAAATTTTCCCAATCTTCTTTTAAATGTGGATTCGGTATGTCATCACTAACAGTAAAACTTAAAGGGACATTATTTAGCGTACCATCTGTAGTAAATCCATCAGGCGGCTGCCTTATAGGGAAAGGTAGTTTTAAACCAAAATCTTGCCAACTTCCAAAATCTCTACCACTATCAACACCCCGACCATTATCAAATCCTCTAACAAATTCACCGCGAAGATCAGGCAAATTAAAAGTTGTGCTCCCATCACCTGATCCAAAAACAGTTCCAATTTCACCAAATAAATCAGAATAAGTAGTCCTTGATAGTTCAGCCCCGTTACATTCTAAATACCCATTAGGAATATTATTAACTGCTCTCCATATTACTGTTCCTGGTGGAACAGCAGTGCTGATTATTTCAGATAAATGCTTACCATCTAAAGTATCTGCATTAAGGGCTGTACCGTTAACACTTATAATTAATTGGTTATTTACATCATCATAATTCAAATCGATATTATTTCCAGCTGATATAAGGTTACTTACAGTATCTTGTAAGGCCTCTAACGGTAAATTGCCGCTATTTCCAGGTATTATATTCCCGTAACCTATACTATTTAAGTCAGAAGTTAGGATATTATCTTTAATCGTTACAGTAGTTAGGTCGTCAGTAGAATTATAAACTACGTTTTCTACAGAAGAATACAAAAAATTAGCGTTTATTTCAGCTTTTATTCTTCTGTTAGTTATAAAAATACTAGTTTGGTCTTCTGGTACAGTAAACTGGTTACTTGATACATAGCTTACAGGTTCAAAATCTATAAAACCTGTACTTATTACTTTTTCTAATATCTTATTATCATTTACCCAATCTTTACGTTCTACACGGTCGATACCTACCCAGTCATTAAGCTTTAACTGCGGTGTTTTATATTGACTGCTCATTTTTAACCTCCTTTATGTTAGCGGCGGTCTAGCTACTTCTAATTCGTCAAAAGTATAATTTGCCGCGTCTAATTCATCAAAAGTCATATTTTCTTTATCCACTTCGTCCCATATTAAATAAGTAAATTCGTAACTTACACCGTAGTGGGCGTGGATCAAACCGTTAACTATTGCTTTAAGATCTTCTAAGTTCGGCGGGATCCCTCTTTTACCTACGAATTTAATAATTACTTCATACTGGGCCGGTCTAATCTTTACGTCTACTTCCCCGTTTAAAAAACTTTCACAGACTGATTTAATCAAATCTTCGGAAAAGTTACCTACAGCCCGCCAGCGGCTTAATACCCTGGACCGCCTTACATCGTAGCTGTCACTTTCGTTAGTAGGTATATTAAGCAGTTCTTCCCAGTATTTAAGCCCCCAGGTAGCTGTAGTAATATAAAATTGCTTTCTTAAATCTTCCCGGGCTTCCTCTATGCTATCGTATTCGCTAGCTTGCGCCGCCTGGATCTGGTTATATAGGTTAGAGAATTTATAATAATAAGGTGCCTGGTTTAACATTCGATCAGTTCTTAAAGTCATATTAGATCGTCACCGTCCCCAGGGTTGCTACTTCTTCCTTACCGGGCATTATATCAGTAGTTCCGCCGTTTATTGTAAGATCAGAATAGTTACTAACCCCTGTAGTTTCAATAAGTAGGGATCCGATCTTATTATAAACTACCGGCTTATCTGAAAAAGCTAGGTCTACAAGGTAATTTTCTACCTTATCTTTAAAGTCAGCTTCTACCTCCGCCTGGTCGTAACCTTCGGAATAGTCTACTACAGCTGTAATATCTATCGGTAGATCTATAGCTGATATAACGTAAACCATAGCCCCTGCTGGCGCTTTTCCTTCCCCTAAAGCCTGGCCGTATAAGCTTATAAAGTTAACATTATCTACAGTAACTAAGGTTGTAGTGTCTGTAGTAAGCCTGGTTACTGCTATTTCTATAGGCTGTAGACCGTCCCAGTAAAAAGGAAGTTCTACATAACCGTAGCTTGTGCTTAAGTCTGCGGCGGTAAGGGTTTTTACAGCTTGATTGTTTTCCGCGTCGGTTTCATAAACCGGGGTTAAAGTGCCGCGGTCCCTTACTTCGATCTTTAGTAGATCATTAGTTCCGGAATTACTATCTACTTTTACCTGGACCCTGGCCTTAAAATGGTTCTGGGTTTCTAAAAGATCTTCTAAACCGCCGAATTGATCGTAGTATAAGATCCCGTCCCCCTGGCTATCGTAAGCTAGTTCTGCATTATCAGCGTTAACTGTAACCCCGTAGCCGTCGGTTAACATAGTTTCAGCTTCTTTTGTAGTATCTAGTTTAGGATCTAAATATTCCTGTACCTCGTCTACTAAAGTTTCAGTAGCTGGCTGGTATTCAGTATCTATTATAACCGCTTTTACGGTCCCGTTGCCGCGCCATAAAGGCAGAATTCGCTGATCGCCGACCGCTGGTATTTCCTGGATCCAGCGAATATAATCATTTCTATTTCCTCCGGTGTCCGGGTGATTTACCTTAAACTCGTAGCGATCGTAAGCTTCCGGATCGTCCTCGGTATCAGTACCTAAAATATCTGAACCCTGGTCTATTATCTGTTTAATACCACCGATTGAAGGTTGAAAAATAAAGTCTGATCCTGTAGCTATATTTCCGACCGTCCCGTCAGTATTACAGGTAACTTTTACAGCTTTTGTTTCATTAGCGGTGAATTCTACCTTTTCGTCGACCGTGTATTCTAAAGGATCCCCTTCATTATCTAGTATAACAGTATTAAGTAACTGCCCAGCTGGAATAACTACCCCACTGTCTGCTGTTACGTTTAAAGTTCTCTGGTTCGGGGTAGATCCTTTCCGGGTCATTCCTATGTCGTTCATTAAGTAATCTAAAAAGCTACCTTCCGCGTATTGAGCAAAAGCGTTTTTTAATATCTGATCTAGTCCGATCTGTAACTGTTTTACTTCAAGTGGCGAAGTAGCTACAGTATCATAAACAAAATCGCCGGGTTTTTTACGCCAGTCGTCGCTTATTCTGCTTAACATTCTATCTCTTATATCTGCTTCCTGTTCTTCATAAACAGATTTAAATTCTGGTCTATCTGCCATAAATATTTACCCCCTTTCAGTTAGTGTAATAATACCTTCTATAGGTAGCTTGTCGTCGTAAATTGTAGTAATCACCGCTTTAATATAAACCTCGTCTAAATCTATTTTGCGACCATTAAACTCATTTTTAATTACTTCAATGTTAAAGACGTCCTTTACACCGTCTAAATATATACCAGCTTCTTTCACAGCTCTTTTTATTTCGCTTTCCTTAACCCCTCCGGTAAGATTAGATCTTATTACATTAAGTAGATCATTACCATATTTATGGTGCTGATCCGGATCGTCCTGGTTAGCATATATCAAATAAACCCCTCTTCTGGTCTGCTGGGCTTTAAAGAATAATTCTTCTACTGCTACGTTACCGGTCCCTGTTTTTACTGATCCGTTTAAATCTCTTTTAAATTCCATTTTCGACCAGTCAAATACAGGGGTCTTTTTTCCTGCCATAATATCACCCCTATCGACTTAAGAATTGAGTAACTACATATTGCACGTTTTCCGGTGTCCCTGTAGGCTCTATTATTACGCTGTCGCCGCCTTTAAGGCTGTCGACTACTAAGTTATCACCTCGTAAATACATATCGCTAGGTTTATCGTGTGTGTCAAAATACTGTGTTTGTATATGATTATGTACTACCCAGCTAGGTACAATCAAACCGGAAATAGTCCCGTAATTTTCTACATTACAGCTAGTACCTCCGGCCATAGTAGCCTGTACTACCCCGCCGGTCAGTTTCTCGGTTAATACCCAGCGTGGGTTAGCGCTGTAGTTATCGCCGTCGATCGGACGTACTAAAAAGCGATCCGTCTGTCTAACAGGGTTCATATCTACCGGAATTTCGAAGCGGTCTGCCGTGTAAACAGGATCTACTAACTGTCCGCTTTTTTCAAACTTAAAAGTAGGGTCCGGGCCGGGTGTTACAGCTTCTAAGATCGGTATTCCTCCGCTGATCTTTTCTATTAAGGCCCAGCGGTGGTTATTATCCCCACCGACAAGCGGGTAAGCTAAATAAAGATCGTTAACCCTTAAAGGGTACATTTCCGGCGGTACTTCGAATAAATCTATATCTAATACAAGTTCTGAACCCTCTAAAATAAAGGTTTCCGTTCCCGGTTCAGTACTATTTACCCTGGCTACTCTAAGGCCTGGGGGTTGGTTATCATTTTCTTTTCTTAATAGTTTAAGTAAGTCTACTTCTTTATCTGCCATTAATTAACCCCCTAACCTTCCGGATCTATTCCGTATTTATCCATCAGCTTTTTAAGTTCGTCGCTGTATTCCTGCTGTACGCCTTTTTCTGTTTCTTCATCAGACGGCGGCGGTTGACTGGCGTTTTCATATTCTATAATAGGTACGTCCGGCGCTTCCTGTATATCGAACTTAAGTTCTATAAGGTTATCACTCTTAAAAGTCTGTACCGCGTTTTTAATATGATAGGCACCGATTAGTTTAGTTTTTTCTTCCTCTACATAAATCACGTCCCCGCTGTAAAACTGCGGCATAGTCCCCGGATTTATTCCCTTAATACTCTGTGATTTTTCGACTTTACCTTTCTGTTTTAATAGATCATTAGCTAATTGATCCATTATTTTAGCCGCCTGTTTGTCTACTTCTTCAAAGTGTGTATAAGGCCCGTACTGTTTAATACTTTGACTATCGCCTTTAGTAACTACCTTCCCTGTTTCTCTGTTAACAAGCTTTACTATAGTTACTGTTTTTTCGATACTATCCTTGTATTCTGCCTGTTCTAGGTTAACACCGACTTGGAAGGCCCAGACCTTTTTAGGTGTTTTTCTTTCAAATAGGATCAGACCTTTTTCTGGATCGTATCTAAACCAGTACTTTTTACTGTTTTCTCTGTAAGTTCGGGCCAGTAAGTCGATAGCTATTTTATCCGGGTCCTTATTCTCGTAAAAAAGCTGGGATAGTACGGCGCCGGTATTTTCCAGCTGGCCGATCTTTACGCCTGTCTTTTCTGCTAACTGCTTCATTCCCTGGTTAGCTGTTATATTCTTAAAGTAATAATCACCGGGGTTATTTTTCATAAATATTAGAGGATCCGCCGCGGTATACTCTGCCTGTCCGTTTGAGTTATAGCGCCGTGATCTTAAAAAACCATAGAACCAGATCTCGTTACTATAACGAAGCTTAACTGGCTGACCTAAATAGTTTTCCAGATCACGACTTTTATAAGGCTTAAGGGATAAAGTCCTACACGTGGCGTTTATATTATCCTGTATTCGGGGCGGACTGGCTAGTAATGGTCTAATGTCCTGGCCGTTAACTTCTACCTGGATCATACCATTAATTCCGTTCCTGGTTGTATTGTGTTCGGATCGTCCCCGATTGCTTCCCTGTTATCAGCGTAAATAGTTTCCCAGTCATTCCCCGTTCTTTTTGCTATAGTAGTTAAGTTATCCCCTTCCTTAACTACGTAGCTACTGGGTGGTGTTTCTTCCGGTACTGGCGCCCTGTCCTCTGCCGTTTGCTGTGTCACTTCTTCGATCGTCCCGGTGTCTGTATTATACTGTCTGGGTCTTACGTCTTTATCGCGCTTAAAGTTACAGCTGTAATAAATATCTTTTTCGTGTCCTCTAAGATCCCAGTTAAAGGAAGCTAAATACATAGGTACGTTAAGATCTATTACAGGTATAATAAGCTGTAAAGGCCTACCTGTATCTTTCCATTCTTTAAATATTTCCTTATATTCCAGCGGTTCTTTTAGAAGATCCCCGGCGATATTAACATAACCGCCGTCGTATCTTGCCGGGAAAAAAGAGGACCAGCCCATACTGTCAAGTTCCACCCCGCTGTGGAAATCAATATTACCTACATTAAGGATCTTAACAGTATCTACCATAGCCGCGCCCTCCTGGTATTGAAGCCTGGGCGGTATTACTGGAATACGTACGTATTCGCCTGTTTTATTATCCCTTATGGTTATCTTTACCTTTAGACTACCCATTGAGTAATACCTCCATTTCACCGGTGCTTAATACTTCGTCAGCGTCCGATAATCTGTTATATAGACTAGCTATAATCTCGTCTACCAGATCTTCTACATTTCTATTACCTACGTCCTTAAGTTCTAAAGTACCTATTAAGTTCTGAATAGCTACGCTTTTACTTGTATTATTCGTGTTAACTGTTCCAGCTGGGTTTATTTTCTGACTGTTACCTGTTGTAGGGCTATCTTTAAATTGATCCCCAGAAGCGCTGGCCTTAAGTTCTATAGGTTTTAGATTTTCTAAGTTTTTAGGTAAAAAAGCTTTCGGGATCTTATCAATTATCCCTACTACCTTATTATAAATATCTAAAACGCTGTTTCTAACCCCGCTGAATACATTATCTACGGCGTTTAAAATCCCGTTAATCGGTGTCAGCGCAAAATCTTTTACTTTTTCAAATACATTAGTAACAGTATCGTAGATCTTAGTAGCTTTATTTTCTATACCGTCTATTATAGTAGTTATAATAGCCTGGCCGCTACCTGTTAAATTACTAAAAGGTCCGTCCTTAGCGTCACTAAACGGCAGTAAGTTTCTTACCTTTTCAAATACATTCTTTACAGCTTCTACTGGGGCCATAGCCGCGGTTTGAATTCCTGTAACTAAGGTATTTATAATAGTACCCCCGGCGTCTAAAAATAGACCACCTAACTCTGTAAAGAACTGTTCTATACCAGTCCAGATACCAGATAGCATACTTAACATAGCTTCCCAGGCACCTTCCCAGTCACCGGTAAGTAGGCTTAAACCTACACCGAATATTCCGGATATTATAGACCAGCTTATACGAACTATTGCGCCTACCATACCCATAACACGGCGTACGGTATCAAATATTAAACTAAAGCCATTAATTACTGCTGTCTTAATTATGTTAATCTTAGCCATTACAAAAGGCCCTAAAAAAGCCCAAACAAAAGATATTATCTGCTCGATCTTAGGCCAGTAAGTATTAACCCAGTTAAGTACTGCACTAAAAGCGTTAACTATAGAATTCCGTAAACTATCTACTATAGGTTTAACCTTAGTCCAGATTGTATCCCATACGCTGTTAACAATGTTTCTAAAGGTTTCTGACTTCCTATAGGCTAATATTAAACCTCCGACTAATAAAGCTATCGAAGCTACTACCAGGCCTATAGGGTTAGCGTTTAAAGCGATATTGAGCGCTGTTTGGACGCCGGCCCAACCTTCGGTTATACCGATCGCTATAAGACCTAATGTCTGATAAGCTGTAATAGCGGCATTATAAGCCCATTGTATACCAGCGGCTACGGTCTGGTAAAAAGCTATACCTTTAGTAATCATTAAGTAACTACCCAGGGTTACGACTAAGCCTTCTACAAAAGGCCCGATCCAGTCCCAGTTATTGCGGATAGCTTGTGCGGCACCGATCATAAAAAAGACGCCCGGTTTTATGTAATTATTAATTCCGTTTTTTACAGCTGTTAAACTATTTTCTACATTTGTAGCCCAGCGATCTATAGCGCCGCTGTCCTCTAAAAAGCTTAGGTACTCTAAAAGACCTTCAAGCTGTAATTTAGCTTCCTCGAAGATCGGTTCGCCTAAAGTTCTACCTAACCGGGACCAGAAATCTTTAGCATTTGACATCATACCGTCCCAGGTTTCCATTTGCATAGCCATTCCGCCCTCGAAGCGTTCTTCCATAAGAGAAAATAAAGCGGCGTTAAAAGCTTTCATATCCGTTATTTGTCCCTTATTGTTAATCGGGTTAGTGCCTAGCATTTCGGCCTGTTCCTCGATCATATCCTTAGTTATACCGAATTCTTTAAGTCTTTCTACTTCTCCGGTCTGGGCGTCTGCTACAGCTTCTACTGCTTGCATAAGATCTTTACCCATTACAGAAGCCATATCGCCAGTAATACCTAATACTTTTTCTGACTGCAAGCCGTAACTTTCTAGACGGGTAGTAGCTTCTACTATATCGCCGATCTGAAAGGGTGTTCCGCCGGCGAATTTTTCGGCCCATTCTAGCTGTTTAATAGCTTCTTCCTGTGAACCCATTATAACCTCTAGCGTATTCTGGTAAGTTTCCATATTAGCGTTACTATCTACAAGCCATTTTTTACCGCCTACCAGGGCCATACTCGAAGCTACACCGACTAATAAACCTCTTAACATTCTCATTCCAGAACCTAATCTATTTGTAGCAGTCCGCTGTTCTTTTAAGTTATTAGTAGCCCTCTGGGTGTCGCGGCTAAAATCGTCCATACTGTCCCGCGCTCTTAACTGCCTATTTACCATTTCTGCGGTTTCGCTGTTAGCGCCTTCTATAGAGTTACTAAACATATCGGTAGCGCGTTTTACGTCCTTTAATTGCTTACTAAATCTATCTTTCAAGGTCATTTTAGCGCCCATTACAAATTCTCTAGCCATTAATTTACCCCCTTTCTACTCATTACTTGCGAGATCTTTTATTTTCTGCTTTGATCCGTTCAAGCGTAGCCTGGTAAATAAAAGTTTTTTCGCCAGGCGGTAGGTTGTAAATTTCGGACGGAAGCTTTTTATAGTTATTCCATATATAAGCTAATAACCTAGCTTCGCCGTCCTGCTTTATTAGTTTTTTACTTCTTCCTCCTGCTTTTTACGCGCTCTTTTACCAAAACCGGAAAGATCTTGTATATCCATAGCGAACTCGTAAATTTCCCCCGGCTGTAGTAACTTACTTACCGCTTTTTCAGCGCTGACTACGTTAAGCTTTTCCAGCAGTTTTTTATTAGCAAAAGTAAAGTCGCTTCGATTATCCTTATCTACCGCGTCGATAACTAAGCGAACCATTAGTTTATCGTCGTCTACGTCGGGTTTTCTTCCACCCGATCCGTCCGGTATCAACTTAACACAGTCGCGCTTATTTCTCTTATACTCTGGGTGATCTATAGCAGTATAAGGAATTAAACCCAGTTTCTCGCTTTCAAATTCCCCGGTCTTAAGACTTGTAAGTTCTTCTGTATCCTTTGTTAAGATCATATCTAAACTAGTAAAATTGTTTGACATAAATTAAAACCCCTTTCTAATATTAGCCAGGGGTTAAGCCTTTACGGCGTTAACCCCTAACTATTGAATTATTCGTCTATACTGGCCTTATATTCGAAATCTTCGAAAGTAAAGTCCAGTTCTACTTCTACAATATCCCCTAATGAATAGTTCTGTAAGGGTATCTGATCGAAAGATAGTCGCTTATAAAGGACTGCTTCTTCCCCTTTTGCAGTAGGATCTGCCAGCTTCCCTAAATAGTTAAACTTAGCTGTAGGTTCCTCGCTGATCTTTTTAACCAGGGCAGAAGTAAGTTTTAAATAAGTTACTGATCCAGAACCGGATCCGCCCATAACTTTATGTCCGGACATAAATTCGCCGGCCATTTCTATTTCCTCTTTGTTAAGATCTACTACAGCTTCAAATTCCTGGGTAGTAGTTAACTGGCGGCCGTCCTCGTCGTATAAAAAGCCATATTTACCGTTAATAACTTCGTTAGTGTCGAAGCCCATATATTAATACCCCCTCTATTAAAATCTAAGTTGGAATTTCTGGTAGATCCGTTCCATACTATCAACGGGTGTAAATTCAGCGATAAAGTAAGCTTCGTCTAAAGCCGGGCTATATACCGCGTCTTTGCCGTGATATTCCGGATCTTCGATATAAGAGTACCTAAAACCTGGTTCGTCTTTAACTACTTCCATAGCCGCCAGCGCTCTAAAGTATGTATCCTGTACTAAACTAGCGTAGGTCTGTCTAGCTTCCTGGGTATTAGATTTAGTTTTCTTATACTCATTACCGAAAGCTTCCAGATCTCTACTGATAAAATCAAGCGCGTTATTTACTCTGATCTTACCCATATAGATATGTTCGCCACCGGAAGGCGCTGTTAAAGTATTAACCCCTTCGTCGATAACTACCATACCTTTATCATCAGTAGTAAATACTAAAGTACCAGCTTCTTTTGCTTTTACACGATCCCCTGGTAGTAATTCTTCATTAACGCTGTCGTAGTCGATAACTACATCAGTCACAGTTCTATTTAACGGAATACTTGCGACCCTGGCCGCTACGAATACTGCCATTTCTGCCGCTGTGTAACCGTCAACACCGTTTCCGACGTTAACTATACCTCTGTGGTTAAAGTTCTTACTGGCTGTATTAGCCGCGTCGACGTCTGTATCCCAGGTAGACGGTCCACCACTTGCAAAAGTGATATATAAGCCCTGGTCCCTTACTCTTTTAGTCCAAGCTTCCATCTCTGCTATAATAGCTTCGTCGTCTACACCGTCAAGACTGAAAGCCTGCGGCTTGCCGTTAGCTTCTATAGCGTCCAGGAAGTTTGAATACTCGGTCGAAGTAATAGCGGCCGCGCCGTTATTACCACCGGCGAAAGGCTCACCTACAATATTAGCTGGTAGGTTGTCGCCAGTACTTGTTACATTCACGTAGCCTGTAGCGTTCAGCTTTTCTTCCAGCTCTGCTACGGTTCCGGCGTCTACTTCTGCTAGCTTATAGCCATTTTCTATAATCTGGATAACTTTATTCCCGTCAGTAGCCAGGCTATCTTTAACTGTTACTTCAAAAGCCCTGTCGCTGGGGTACTTAGTTTCCATAGCTATACTTTCAGTCGTGCCGCTATCTTGCAAGCTTACTGTACCCTTTGCGGCGTCTGGGTCTGCCATACGATAAGTTAATACTCGCTGTGGCTTACCTTTCCAGGCGTTATCATAGATTAAATTAGCGGATAAGCTTTCATTTGCAGAAGCGTTGTACTTCTTATCAAATTCCCCGCCGAATAATACCTGTTCCAGCTTGTTAGCCGGTCCCCAGTCAGCGGTAAACGGATAAGCTACTATACCGCGATCGCCTAACGGGATACCAGTTATTACAGACTGTATCAGCGTATAAACACCGGATAGTACTTTACTGGATCCTTCTATATAAGTACCTGCCATAATTTATAATCCCCCTTCGATTATCTTTTTACCTTGCGCGCTTTATACGCGTCAAGTTTCTTTTTTGCTTCTTCTTTCGTGATTTCCCCTTCTAAGTTACGAAGGGCGCCAGCTAAAAGGTGCGGTCTAACGTTAAAAGCAGTTTCTGCCGCATTTATTAGTTCTTCCTTTGTGTACGTGGCTTTATTTTCTGTGTTCGTAGTGGTCTTTTTTGTGTCCTCTTTCTTACTTTTAGCCATTTAATAAACCCCCTTTAGTAGTCTTTAACTTCGCCGCGATTTTCATTTATTATCAGTCTATTACCTACAAAAGTAGGACTAGGCGGCGCTTCTGGTACTGGGCGGCTGTAAGTTACTTCGTACCTAATAACAAAGCTAATATCCAGGCCGTCACTGTCTGTGAACTCAACTTCTATATTCTTAAGCCTTCCTACTTTAACACCGTTTCCGTCTTTAATATCTAAATAACTGTCCCGATCTTCTATATCAGATATTAAAGCTTCCTGTATTTCCAGGGCTTCGTCTAAGTTATTAGCAAATAACCTACAATACTGGGTTATTCCGTTCACGTATTTATACCGGGTTAGTTCCCGATCTTTACCCCTGCCCGGCGGTTCAAATAAGATTATAGGCCTGGAAGCTTTAGTTTTACCGCTGTTTAAGCGGATAGAATTCACGTCTGCCGCCTGCTTTATCCAGGTCTGGATCGTGTTTAATTCTAGTTTATAGTTACCCATTAACCAGGCCCCCTTTAGTTATTTAATTCAGCGTAAAGGCGCTGAAATTCAAAGTCTACAATGTCGCTTAAATCGTCATCTAAGTATTCTATACCTTTAGCCATTTGGTGTGCGCCAGGAATAACTTTTCCGGTAAGAACCATTCCGGTGTCGTAATCTTCCCGGTAATGAAAGGTTCCGTTTTTCCAGAAGCCAGGGACAAATCTTCCAGCTTGTTGCTCGAAGCCTTCCTCTACGTGTCTGGCGTACTTAACTGTAGTTCCCCAGACTACGTAACTTGTCTTACCTGCTTTAAGTTCAAATACATTATTTTTATCACCGAAGCTATAGCTATCAGCCAAAGTTCCAGATCTTACGGGCGTAAGGTCCTGGGTGTATTCTAAACCGCGAAGGCCTGCTGATCTTAACACCCGGGATTTAAAGCGTTCGATATGTTCGTCGTCTAAACCGTCTAACCACTTTATCCAGTCTTCTAAGTTTTCGATCTCTAAATTATCGTCGCGGCGGGCCATTATAAAAAACTGATCCCGCGATCTGACTTTTCCGCGTTAATTCTGTCGTGCAATTCAGCGTAAGGCTGTAGCATTGTTACGACGTCCTTAAGCGGGTCTTTCTTTTTAACAAAGTGGCCGGTCGGTGCGGCTTCTGTTACGTTACCGTTATCAAGGTTGACCTGGCCCGTTTCGCCCTCGCTTAGTATCTCGAAAGCCATACCTATAGCACTTTTAATGTTCTCTGGATCCATTCCAGCGCTAGTTATTTGATCTTCGGTTAGCGGTCCACCTATAACACCTGCCGCAAAGCCATTAGCACGACCTAAAAACTTAGTTACGTCGTTAGTACTCATATTTTCAGCGTCCGGGTAGTAGTCGTTTAGTTCACTAGCTGTAAGATAGGCCATAACTTAACCCCCTTATTCTTCTAATTTTTTAAGTACGGCTTTAGTCTTATCGGCTTCGATAATAGCTTCAATTAGAGGATCTTTATTAATATCGTAAGGAATTTCGATAATTTCCTTAGCTACTTCGTAAAGATTATCCCTTGTTTTCTTATCTAAAGTTTTAAATTCTTTTTCATAAGCCGCTTGCAGTTCTTCTTCGGTTTGCTTACTGTCGTCCTGGGAAGTATCTTCATTCTTAACTTCCATTACCACAGCTTTTGCGACCTTTTCTTTTACTAGGTGTTCGCCGGCACTTACCGGAAGTTCTACTACTTGATCCTTTTTAAGATCTACACCCCTTAAAGTAACCTTACCGCCCTTAAGAATTTTATACTTTCTTTCCTGTACGTCTGCCATTTAGCTAATACCTCCTTGTGATTTACCAGGGCCTATAATTAGACCCTGGTTACATTAGTTAATTAGTTTACGCGTTAAGTAAAATATCCGCGTACATAATCAGTTCCGGGTTAGTTACTTTAGGCATTGAAGCAGTAACTACCTCTACGATTTCACGCTTAGGTCTTTCCATTGTAAAAGATCTACCAAAGATACCCGGGTTCATATCGTTTTCTACTGTAGGGCCTAATAAACTGTTTCCAATTTCTCCGCCCTCTAGTAAGAATACGCCGCGGTATTCTGGTAATAATCTTTGAGTAACACGACTTCCACCGCTCTGAACGTCCCTATAGGTAACTTTACTGTCGAAAGCTTCCATAGGTGGAAGTTCTAGTCCCTGTAACCACTCGTTAAGCTGTGGTAGAGTAATTCGCTGGGAAGTAGTGTTACCTGTTACAGATTCTACGATCGTACTATCTTTTAATACTGTACGGATCGCTTTAATTGAAGTTACGAATACGTCCGGTGCTTGACCGTTCGCGTCTACGTAGTCCTGTACCCAGGTTTCGTAATCGCTAATAATATCTGGTCCACCGGCGCCGTCGTCCCATTTAACAGCGGCTGTTTTCTTATGATCTGACGGTACCCCGAAGTCAATACCTAACATAACCCCGTTTTTATTGTAGCTTAACATACCGTTACCCAGCGCCTGCCAGTTCATCCACTCGATACGGGCGTCAATATTACCGCGTACTCTGGCCGCTTTATTAAGTAACTGGGCTTCCATAAGCTCGCGTTCAGCTTCGTTATTGCTCATAAGACCTCTTAACTCTTTCTTACTGACTATGTAAGATTGTCCTATGTCTGCAATTTCACCGCTTACGCGTCTTACTGGGTCCCTGTCAGTCATAGGAAGTTCTGCTCCAGCGTCTACAATGTCTGCCATATCAGCTTGTCTTTCTAGTACTGTTTCGTTCCAATCAAGGTCAAAAGTTTCTACCCTGGGAAGAAAACGACTAGAAATGTAGTTCTCGTCTACAGGAATTTCCTGTATAGTTTCTGTAAATAGCGGGTTTTCAAAATACTCGCTATATTGTGCTAATCCTGCCATTATTTATTCCCCCTTAAGTTATTTCCCGGCTGTGAAATTTTAATACCGGTATCTATTATCTATAGTCGATCATTTTAGTTTTAGCTTTGAAAGCGTCAGTTACACCGGTTAGCATACCTTCATAAACTGCACCGTGTACTAATACTTCACCGACTACCTGGTCCGCGTTATTTCCGTCGTCGTCAAGCTTAAACTTAACGCTTTCGTCTAAAATAAGCGGTCTATCATAGTCTGGTTCGAATGTGTCGGGTGTGGTTTCTGTGTAAGCTTCATACTTTCCAGTATTTACGTTTCTAGCTACACAAGTACCAGCTTCTACTAATTCTTCTGCTGAAAAAGTAGAACCATCTAAAGTGATACCTCCGTCAATATACGCGTAATGCGCCGAAGCCTTAATTTCTTTCGGTGCGTTAGCGCTGGAATGTCTAACTTGATAATCTGCCATTATTTATTCCCCCTTAAATTGATCTTACTTTACTCGTCTTTTTTAAAACCCATTTTCTCTAAGGCACTATTTACTTTCTTTTTGCGGTCATTATCGTTACCTTTGCCGCCGCCCCCACCGGGTCCGCCGCTTTTAAACTTTTTATCGTCGCCGGTGTCGTCGTCCTTTCCGCTACCTTCTTCGTCTGGGAATAGGTTAGGTTCTGCTTTAACTACCCTTTCCACTGCTTTTTCGACGGAACCTTCTACCAGGTTACCGTCTTCATATTCTAAGAGATCAGAATAATCAGTAGTTAAGGCGCGTACTACTTGCTTAGTATCATAAGGTTTGTACTTACTAGCCACTTTATAGACCCCATTTTCTACACTAAGTCTATCTATAGTAGCTTCCAGCTGATCTGCTTTAGCGGCCTTATCTTTCAGCCTTTTAAGTTCCTTATCGTCCGGTGTTACTTCGCCGGCTTCTGCCCCAACTGTAACAAGTTCGACTACTTTATCTTCTATTTCGCCGTCTGCTAAATCGTCTACGTCTTCTACCCCGGCATTACGTAAATACTTTCTGATTTCGCGAAGGGCGCGCCCCTTAACGATCCTATTTACATCGCTTTGACTGTAAATTAAAGTTTCGCCTTGTTCCGGGTCGTATTCTTTAGCTTCGTCGTGTTCCTCCTGCGATATATTTTCGTCATTTAGTAGCTGATCCAGCTGTTTTAAGTATTCTTCCCTTTTGATCTTTCCGTTTTCGTACTTAGCTTTAAGCAATTTAAGTTCTTCCATTTTATTATATCCCCTTTCCGTTTTTGGCCCGTCGGCTCATTATTCCGGGGTTATCCGGTCCCCGTACCGTAAAATAATATTTAATAATTTTATGATTGACCGTTTATAAAGGCCCGTCGGCCATAAATCTATATTAAGGCGGCCAGGTAATAACTAGCCGCTTGTTTCTATAGGTTCGTAAGTAATACCGTTATCACCCTCTACAGGTTCTTCGTGATTTCTAAGGCCCGTAAATATGTCCTGTGGTATTTTATCTTTAAAAGCGTCACAAGTCTGTAGTCCGTTATAATGTTTACAGGTCATACAATAAACAGTTTCCATTATGTACCTCCCTTAACGCTGTTAATGGTTTCCTCGTAGGCTTTTAAAATAGTTTCTGGTACGTCAGCCTTACGATCAAGCGCTACCATAGCGTTAGTTTCTGCAAATAATTCTGAACTACTGCTGGCCCCGTATTCAGAAAGCTTAAGTCTATCTACTTCCTTTACTGCAAATTTCTCTAAGGCGTCTTCCCAGGTATCAGCAAGGCCGTTATAATTATATATACCATGTCCTGTTTCGTGAGTGGTTAAAGTATAAATAAAATCATCAGCTTCTACATCTGTATGAGTAGACCAGCGGACTACTTCTTTAGCTTTAGCCAGCTTTTCTCTATTCTGTTCTAACAACCAATCAGGACGCCGGCTATCATTAGCTTGTTTTTCCAGCTTTTCAAGTACCTTTCTACGACTATACTTATAATTTCTTTGCTGTTTTTTAATATAATTTTCTGGGTTTCTAATATGCAACTTTCTAAAACTCATTCTAGGCATTTTTGTAGGGTCTTTTTTTGAATGAGTTACAAGACCAGAAGTCCCTCGATTTTTATTAGCAGGTATCCAGTCAAGGTTATCTATTTCAAGCGGCAAACCGTTTCTACCTGCGGCTATACCTCTGTTAATCTCATTAAGCTGATCTAAAGTTACCCCGTTTAGATCCACTTTTTTAAAAGTTTTACGTGCTTCTCTTTTAGCTTCCGCTAAAGTGCTGGCCGGCGTAAAAGTACCGGCTGTAGAAGCTTCTGCGGTTTCTTCTGCAAGTTTATTAAAAGCGTTCTTAGATATTACAATACTTTTACCATTTACTGTATATCTACCTACTTTTTTATTAAGATCTGCTATAGTTTCCCCCGGTCTTAAGTAACTTTTCGGGTTATCGACCTCTAACCTTTTATCTAAACTAGGTAAGCCGCGTTCTTTCGCATATTCTTCATATGTACGGGCTTTAGTATATGTTCTTTCCCCGAATTGATCCGGACCGTCACCGTTACCCCTGGCTATACGTTCTTTTTCACTTACACCCAGGGCAGATAAAACAGGCGACCATTTACAGCGGCAATTCGGGTGGTTCGGGATCCGCTGACCTGCTATTCCAGCATTTTCGGGCGTATCATAGTCTAAATCGTAAAGCTTGCCGTCGTTTTTAGCGTCCTTCGGCGCTGTTCTGGCGTCTAAGGTAGCGTTCCAGCGTTTCCCGTCTAATACGTCGGCGTTTTCCATATATGAATAACTAGCTCCTAAAGCCGCGGCTCTGTTAGCTTCGGTTCTTATAAGCCGTACCGCATTAAAATAGCCTTCATCAGTTATCTGTCCCAGCCTTCGGGCCGCTTCATTCCAGCCCCAACCTTCTACTACCATATCGTTAATAGTATCTTTCATTTTACTAGCTAATAAAGCTGTATTAGCCCGTAATCTATCCGAATAATTACCCCCGTCATCAAGCCAGGGGTTAGCAAGTACGCCTAAAATACGTTCCATAGATAACATAGGCGTATTTACGCTAATCTTAGCCGCTTGTTCCATTCCGAATAAATGACTATAGTAGCTTTTCTCGAACTCATAACCTATATTAGCGCTGTAATAAGGCTGTAGCTTATTTTCTACGCGCTTAATATCAGCGGCTAGACTATTAGCCAGGGCGTCCATTCTATCGCCCTGCCGCATTAGGTTAGTTATCTTTTTCGGATCGTCTAAAGCGCCAACCTGTTTATATATAGACTTTGTTTTACTTTTTGCTCTGTCTTTAAGCCTTTTCCAGATCGGGACCATTTCTTTAGCATATTGACCGGCGGACTTATCTAACTGGTCCTGGTATTTCTCTACGAAGTCCGACAGATCTTTCTGCCGACGTTTAAGGACCCGATCGCTTATATCCGCCATATCTTAGCCCCCTATTCTTCCGTATTCTGACCTTCTAAGTCTGTAAACTCATTACCGAAGCCCATAGCGCCCATATTTTCCTCTAGCTTTTCTTTACGCTGTTCTTTCATTTCAGCCAGGGCTTTTTTAGGATCGTCTACAAACCATAACAGCTCATATAAGTATTTATCTGGTACTTTTCCAGCCAGCGTTGCTACTATAGTAGATACTGCTTGATAGTCCTGCGGGATATTCCGGGTCAGACTAGGGCTTACCCATTCTGACTTATATAACTCTACTTCTGTTTCAGTTTTCCCGGCTAGGATACTGTGTATTTCTTCTTCGGCTATTCCAGCTTCTTTTAACTTGTCAGCGTTAAGTAGATCCGTGATTATAGCCACAGTTTCCATAATAGCTTCTATGAAATAGATCTCTTTTTTACCTGCTTTAATATCCAGGTTAGCGAACTTCATTTTAATTTCGTAGGCCGTCTTACCCTCTAAGTTACTTAAATTAGGTGTGAAGGTTGTATCGTGTAAGGTGTTAACAAGACGATCCATATAGTTTTTAGTGGTCGTGTCGTCCTGGTCCTGGCTAATAAACGCCGCGTCACTATCGGAATTCTTTAAAGCTAAGGCTCTGGCTTTTCTCATTTTCTGTACTTCTTCTTCGTCGGTATCTACACCCTTAAGCAGTAAATACTGATCCATTAAGTACTCGGCCAGGTTAGATTTATCACTTAACTTGTGTGATATGTCTTTAATAAGGCTGTAAGCACCGTTTGAAAGATCAGACTTTCCTACATTCTTAAGCCTGTCCTTATAATTAGCAGGTTTTCCGTTATTGAAGATACTTACCGGGATCCTGCCGGCGTAGTGTGGGAAAGGGTTGTTTTTACCTTCCTCCACGTCTTCAAGTTCGAATTTCTTACCTGTTTTATCGGATATGTACCAGGTTACGTATTTATCGTCGTAAACTTCGACCCTTTTACGGGTTTCTAGCTTAATACCGGCTTCACTATCTACCGGGACTTCTATATCGTAAGCCCTAAGCACTAAAGCCCGTCTATTCTTAGTATTATAGACTGGTATTACTTCCTGGACCGGATATTCTTCAAAATCTATGGTCCCGTCCGGCTCGATCCAATGAATTATACAGCTGTAGGCGGCTAAAGAACCCTGTGTAAGCTGTTCTTTGAGTATTCGGTGCGCTTTAGTTGTTCCTAAGTAATCTTTAATAACCTGCCGGTATTCTTTTACTATATCCGCTTCGTCAGCTTCCGGATCTTCTACCTGGACCGGGTCCTCTACTTTAAATGTTGGAGCCTGGGCTATCATATAATCGACAACCGTATCTACAATAAGCTGGGCGTAATTAGCTATCAGTTTATTATTAATACCGTCGCCGCGATCTTTGTCGCGTTTTTCTATTTCTTCTATGTAACCGTCATAAGCTTTCTGGTATTCTTCTATGTTATTTTCTCTAAGCCAGGCGTCGTGCTGATCTAAAATTTTTCCGATCCAGCGGCCGTTCTTCTGGCCCCAGGCTTCTGCTACTTCTTGTTCTAGTCCCGTATCCTCTGGTAGATCTGACAATAAAATCGGTACTGATGTCGTTACTGCCATACGTTAGCCCCTTTCTAAATAAGATCTCGTCTGTCTGGGATACTTACACCGTACTGGCCGCCCTTAATATTAAAGGCGCCGTGCAATAATAAAAATAGTGCTGTAACTAAGTCGTCGTGTGGTACGTGGCCTTCATATCTCGGCGTCGCGTTTTGCGGCACGTGCCAGTTAATCTGCTGTTTTTTCTTCGCTTCTCTAATTAAGTGCTTAATCTGCCAGCGAAGCTCTTTCCATAATTCCGCGGCCCTTTTGTTACCTTCCCCTGTAGGCTGTCCCGGGATCTTAATAAGATCAAGGCTGTTATAATTATAAGCTAAATATCCCAGCTTTGATTTATTCTCGTCCCCGTTAGCCTTAAACTTGTACGGTATAATATCCAATCTCGGGAATTCTTCTATTAGGTAATAAGCCAAGGGTTCCCCGATCCCTGTAGCGTCACAGACGCCGCCTATTACGTTCCAATGTTTTAAAATCTTTTTTATAGTTTCTCTTTGCCTTGTGTGCTTTTCCCCGGTCCAATGATACAAGCAAACCGGAACTACTGTCCCGTCATTCTGTAATTCCCCGATAATTAAAGCCGTACTATCTCGCTTGTCTTTTCCAGCTGTAAAATCTTTTAGATCAGTCGGGTTTTCTTCCTGGCCCGCTACATCAGTACTGAATATGTAAGTCTTTCCTTTTTCCGGACCTACCCGCATACGATAGTTATTAGCATACATTCGGGCCACGTTCTCGTCACTAAAAAAGCGACCTATACTGTCAACAAAGTTTAATTTATACTGTGTCTGTATAGCGATATGATCTTCACCTAAACGCGCTACCTGGTTTTCGTAAGCCTTCCGGTAATTATCATTAACCTGCTTAACTCGGTCAGCGTCTACCTTAAAAACAAGCTTCGGCCTTCCTATATCCAGTTTTTTAGCTAGCCTTTCTTCCATATCGTAGGACTGCTGGATCGCTTCATAGATAAAACAGTCTTTCGTCCAGGCTACGCCCCAGAATACGGTAGTCGCATTATTGAAAGAAGCCATAGGCTGGGCGTCGCGTTCCCACTTATCCCGGTCTATGTCCTGGGCTTCGTCACCTTCTAAAAGCGTAAAAGCAGTCTGGGAAGCTACGTTAGCAGTCGGGTTAATAGATAAAAAGGTCCATTTGTTACTGTCCCGCGGCGGTCCGATATGGTACTTAAAGCCGTCAGACTTAGACCATAACTGCCGTGTAACTACTGATCCGGCCAGGCCGCCGCTATCTTTAGTAGGCGCACCTTCCAGGCGATCCATAGAAGCCTGTACCTGTGGTTTATGTACCGGCGCAAACTTAACGCCGCTTACCTGTTCCCCAAAGTACCAGCCGTATAATAATAAGTACTGCTGTATAAAGGCAGAAGTTTCGTTCTTTCCTGCCTGGCGGGTCATTAATACCACAAACTGCCAGCCTAAGCCCTGTACACAGCTGTATATAATAGCGTCAGCTATTTCTACCTGGTAATCAAACGGATCATTCTTCCGGAATACGCGCCAGGCTTCCCTTAAGTTTTCACGCTTAAAAAGATCACCTAAATCATTAATAGTATTATAAGGCACACCTTCCCTGGCCGCTTTAGCTGTTTTCGGGACGGCCACCAATTTAGGCGCCCCACTAATCGGGTCTATATCCTCTTTATAATCAAAGTCTGTCTTATAGGCCAGGTTTCCGTCAGTATCTACCATTCGAAAGGTACCCCCTTTTCTTCTGTAGGGGCCGACTTCCTACAAATCTGTAGTTTAATACCGTTACACTCATTACAGCGGGGGCAAGCTTGTATTACCCCGTGGCGGCTGGACTTTCTACAGCTGTAGCAAACACAACCACGGCAAGGATCTTTATTCTTGCGGGTCATTCTGTATTATACCCAGCTAAATGCAGTAACTTTTTATAAGGTAAATGCTTATAATCTACAGGGTTTAGCCCAGCCCGTTTTAGTGCCTCTTTAACCTCTTTAAGTGTCGGTTTTGCTGATCTGCCATAAGATCGCCCCCAGTCGTAACTATTTTCCTATGTAAAACAAGAAAATAGTCTGATCTATAGTTTTAACTAATTAGCTGTGTAGAATAAGAAAATAGTCTGATCTATAGTTTTAACTAATTAGCTGTGTAGAATAAGAAATTAATCTGATCTATAGTTCTATCTAATTAACTGTGTAAAACAAGAAATTAATCTGATCTATAGTTCTATCTAATTTTCTTATGTAAATATTCGCAAACCGTTTATTTTACGAAGTTTTTACTTGTCTTGCCTTTTTTGTGGCCCAGATCCCCAGCTTACATTAACTTCGCCCTGGCTAGCGGCTCTTAATTCGCTATTAATTCTACCAACTAGATCGTCTGGCGTATCCTCTGTAAGTCTGGCGTGCTTTTCAATAAGCCGGGCTAACGTGTTTAAGGCCCGATCTAAGGCGTTATCCTCGATTGTTCCAGCTGTATAATAACTGTAACCCCCGTCTGATTTCTGCTGAAATTTAACTCTAGTCTTAAGTTCAGCGTAAGCCCTGGCCTGTTTTTCGTCCCCAGTTTCTTTAAGCTGTTCTTCATAGCGTCGGTTATATTTATCTTTCCATTTCTTTAGATAGAGTACTATCTTAGCCCTAAGCGCTGTTATTTCGTGCTGTAAACTTAGGATCTCGTCCTTTTTCTCTAAAAGCTCATTATAAAGTTCGGCTTCCTCGTCGTGTAAAGCGTCAGAATAAAAGCCGTGCTTCCTAGCGTTCTGGCTAGATTTAGCTTTACCCTTCTTAGTTTTAGGGCCTGTATTATTCCCACCGTGATACTTACAGCGACCATAACCTAAATGATCGGTCCCTTTCCCAGCTACATTTCTACAGCCATTATTCTTTTTAGACCCACAAGCTAAGATAGGGCCGTAACTTCTTTCTAAGATTAAATTCTTCTCGTCTGCTTTAGGGTGCAGCTTCTTTTTTAACTCTGGATCATGAGGATCGTAATTTTTTGGTAGGTCAATTTTTGGAAATGTTGCCATATTTGAGTAGCGACCCCCTTTCTTAGCAGTCTATGATTTTCCTTTCGGACATTCGCAATTCAAAAAATATGAACGGACGTTTTGCGAATTTCATAAAAACTTCTTTACTTCTTTAAATAAATTATGTAAAAATATGTAATTAGTTACAGATTTCTTTACTGTAAATAAAGAATTAAAGAAAACTGTAAAACTTCTAACTAGACTTCTTCATTTACCATTATATCAATAAATTTCAATAATTTACAGCAAATAACCGCAATAACCCTTTAAACTGTTCGAATTTTCCATATATTTACGCTCTAAAGGGGTTTTCAGAAAAAATATATAATAATTATTTTAGGGAGGGGGGGTTAACCTAAAGTTTTTCTGAAATTATTTTTTAAAAAATTACAACCCCCTCCCCCCTAGACACAACCTTATATATTTTTTATTTTATTTTTCTTTTACTTCCCCAGCTTTTAAAAACAAACCAACAACCAAAACCAATTACTACTAATACTAATAATACTATATATAATATAATAATATAATAATAGTTATAGTATAGTAGTAGTATAACTAATAGTTAATAGTACTAGTACTTATAGACCTTGATTTTAAGAATTTCAAAACTGGAAGATTTAGGGAATTAAAAAAGCCGGGTCCTGGCTTTAATCTTTCCAGGGATCCCGACTTACTATGTTCCAGTTATTTAGTTTTCTAGCCTGTAGTTTCTGGTTTCTGTAATTCAGTCCCCAGACCCACAAACATTTTACCGACGATAGGTTCTAACTCGTGGCCTGGAATTTCTCTTTTAGCGTAATTAGCCATAGCCTTATACATTCTATCGTCTAAGTCTGTGTTTTCCATAATCTCATTAACACCGATCAGCGCTAACTTAGTAATCTGATTATCTGTAAAAACGTCCTTATTTGTACCTGCCATAATATCACCCCCTTTCAGTCCTAATAAATATAGGCCCCATTTAACCGCTTCACTTAATAGTTTTTCACGCCAGCTTAATGACCTTCCCGACTTCTCATACCGCCACAGCAAGTATTCCCAGTATCCGTTATCGTTTAAATACTGTCTATCCAGCTTAGAACCGTAGTCGTCTAAATCATCATTAGCGGCGGCTAACATTTCGTCAATACTGGGCTGTTTATCTAAGACTTCTTCCTTGATCCGTTCATTAACGCTTTTCCCGCCTATACTCATACCTTGATAGGCTGTAGCTTCCATAAACACCACCTCTACTTTATACTGTAAGTTTCTAGTTTAGCGTTGATATTAAATTCTGCCCCGTTCCTGTGGCTTTGGACCCTGTGATCGTAGAGTTCTTCCAGCTGTACCTTAATAAAATACATTTCCTTCTTATACTTTTTATCTTCTGGGTAACCTTGGTCTAATCCTTCTAAAGTTTCTGCTATATCTGCAAATAAATTTATTCGCAGGTCGTCTTTTATACCTTTAATCTGTAAATCTGTTACATCAGCGTACTTAAACACCTTATTATCTAACAAAGCTGTATTATTGAACCTAAACGCTTCCTCTGGCTCTTTTTTACGTTTACCTTTACTAACTGATCTAATAATATATTTAATTTCCTCTTTTTCTAGTACTTGTTCTCTTTCACAGCTGGGGCAGACTGTCCCGCCTGTATCACCTACGCTTATACCTTCGCCTGTTATTGCGGTAGGGAATGTTTTACCACACAGACAAGTATAGTCAAACCTTATTAATTCTGTCATACCTTTAGGTCTTATATGATCCATTAACTTACCTCCTCTAAACTAACCCTTACTAACGCGGTGTCGTCTATTTCTAAAACATTGGTGCCGCTAATCTTATATCTATCCTGCCAGTCCTTACCCTCTAACTTTTCTATACCTGGATCTAAGCTTATAGTAGTTTTCCCTTCTGGTAGTTTAGTTACCGGACATTCAGCAATTATAGTTTTCATTGTTTACCTTCTTTCTTTTCTGGCTTATATATCCTAAACTTAATATCTACCTGGCCGTCTTTTTCGTGATCTATTTTACTAACTAATCTAACCTTATTTTCTTTAATTAATTCTAAAGCTTCTTCCTTACTTATTACAGAATTTTCCATTTTACACCTACCTTAAAAAGCTAAAGTCATTATCTAAAAAGAAGTTATGAAGCATATTAGTAAGCGGCCTTACTATCTTATCGTCGTCGTGATCCTCTAACCCTGCTTCGTGTAGCAAGCCGTGGGTTATTTCGTGTAATAATACAGCCTTTTTCCTCTGCTCTGGGATCCCGCTTAATATGAAGATCTTAAGCTGGCCTTGCTTGATCTGGCCTGTACAGTCGGTAGCGTCCAGGAACTGGTCGCCCTTTTCGCTGATAATAACATCGTAAACTAAATCTCTGATAACTACCCTATTAGGTATGTTATCTTCTTCTAGAAGCCAGGATCTAACTTCATTAGACCTCATAAAACTGTAAAGCGTATTACCGAACTGCTGGTGATCTATCCCGGGATCTTCGGGCCAGAAAGTTTCATAAATTAAGATCCTGCTTACAAGTTCCATTAAATAGCGATTATAGCGCTGTACGGGCAGTTCACTTAAAACAGATAGTAAACCCCTGTTAATATGGATAGCGCTTACATTATCGCCGTTATTTAACCAGTAGTCCCTATCTTCGATCTTATAGTCTATATTATTAATCTTTATAGTTTCCATATAATCACACCTTTTAAGTTATTTAGTTAATTATCTTAAATACTCGTTGTAAATATCCTGTCTAATTTCTTCTGGTTTAAACCCTGATTTAAGAGCGTGTTTAAGTATTTTACCAAACTGTTCAGCTGTGTATAAGCTTTGCCTGGAACCTCTGATCGCTAATTCTGTGAGATCCAGGGCGTCAGCTACCTCGAATTCACTAAAGTTCTTAACTGCAAACTCTATAAAAGCTTCTTTGCTTGTACCCTCGGGTATTTTCCCAGGATATAACTGCTTTTCCAGCTTTTCTTTGCCTGTGAGTACTCTATTTACCGTTATTTTTCGGTCAGTATCTGTAAAATTTAAGTCTTTGCTGTTATCTTTACTTAACTTACTTATAGCTTCTTTTTCACTCTCAGATTGCAAGTTGCCGCTATAAGTTATTGTAATTTTAAACTCGTAACTTTTCATAATTTCACCGCCTTTATTCCTTAGATCTTAGCCCGTAGACTGCTTTAGCGTTTTTATTTTCCTCCGGGACTATCCTTTCTTCTACAGTTTCTACATAATCTTTTAAGTATTCCTTAGCTTCTTCCCAGCCGCCTAATTCGCCGGGTGGGATTACTATTTCTTCTGTTTCGCCTTTTAAGTTTCTTGTGGCCCAGTCTTTTAAGGTTGATTTTAGGTTATCTGGACTTAAGGCCAGATCCTGGCGAACTTCTACCTTATTTCTGTCAGTTTCAATAAATACAGGCAGATAATAAATTTTATACTGTCCTACACAACCCTGGAATTTAATAATTATATCGTGACCTAAATAAGTAGTTTTACCTTCGCGGCGGAAGAATTTTTCCTCTTTTTTAAGATCCAGCCCAGGCGCCGGCGGCTTAAAAGGATCTTCCCCAGCTGTAGTATTTTCCTCGATTTCTTCCCAGACTTCAAGGCCGAATATTTCCATATCCTCGTATATTTCCAGTAACTTACCGTCTGTAAATTGAAATAACCTATCACCTTTTAATTTTTTATTAACATATGTTCTGACGTCCTCCCGGGTTTTCATTTCCGGGAAGTTATACTCTAAAGGTCCTATGTTAGTAAGTAACTTAGCTTTCATCATAACAAAGCGCCCCTTCCTCCATATCCAGCTTACCTTCCTTAAGCACTTCATAAATACAGGCTTCTTTATATTCTTCTTCGCCGTAAAAATCTAAAATCAGCTGTTTGTACTTATGTTTGCAGATCGGCGGCTTTTCCTCGATCAGCTGTTCTGTAAATTCTTCTATCTTACTTAAAGTTTCAAAATCTAGTCCCGAATTAATCTTATTTACAAGGGTTTCTGTTTTATCTAAATTATGGTCTACATATTTAAAGAGCCTGTCATAATTACCTTTGGCTTCGATCTTATGAGCTTCCAGCCGATCCTCCAAGTTTTCAATTCTAGCTTTAAGATCATTCTTATCAATAGGTACTGTTATAATAAATTGACCTGCCTCTAACTTTTTATCTAGTTTTTCTAGATCTTCCTTGCTGTAGTTATTGTCAAATAGTACTGTGTAAAATTCCGGCGGTAGCTTAGACCTGCAATTTACGTGGTTCGGTAACTTAGGCCCGCTTCTACCTTTCTTTTTATGTTCCTTTTGCTTATGATCCTCTAAGATCTGGGCCGCCCTTAAGCCGCCCAGATAACCTGCAAATAATACTGCCGCTATTACTGTAATCCCATAAACTACATACATCATTAATTAATTAGCCCCCTTTTTAATTATCCAAACTTCCCGGTGTCTTACGCCCCAGTTAAGGGCGTCCTCTAATTCCGGTATGTATAAATCTATATGTTTTTCTTTTACCGCCCCGCCTTTATCCGTTACTGTTCTTTCGCCCACACCTTCGATATAGACTTTAGTTCCTGGCGGTAGTACGTCCCAGTCGGCCGCTATAGTGTGTTCTGGCCTAACCTTAGCCCCAGAAGCTGTAATACCATAAGCAGGGTCCCCGGGCCGTTTTCCGGTGCTTTCTGGCCCAGCTGTGTAAGCTGTTATCTTAAAAAGACCCATAAAAGCGCGATTATCGTTAATATTGACGTCGCTAACCGGTGCGCTATTACTTCCTGGCGCCAGGTGTCTACTTTCTTTGCTTCCGCCTTTGTTAACCTCTTTTCCGCTTTCCAGGCTTTTTTGTAGCGTTCCTTTTCCTTTTTCAGCTGTTTGTTCTCTGCCTTCAAACTTAAGTTCTTGTTGTAAACCTGGTCCAGCTGTTTTGATAGTTCTTCCACGCCCACTTGATCGACCCCCTTTGACTTCTTTTCCTTCCTTAAAAACTGCTTCCGTCTGTCCTTTGCTCTGCCCTTTTTCTGTCTGTCCTAGCTTTTGTGTACCTGTCGCCCCATAATTAGGCCCCCTTTGCCATAGAATAGTCGTTAGTGTATAAATACATATACAAGTAACTACCAGGGCCGCTATAAAGTAAATTTCAGCCTTTTTGTGCTTATTCATACTGTCGCCCCCAGTCTGTTTTAAGCTTTTAGATCAGCTACGCCCATAAATTTAAAGATAACACCCTTTACCATTGTTTCGTCTGGATCAATAAGCCCAGCCTTAACTAACATATCTACCCATTCTGCCGGTTCAAAGGCGTTAGCGTACCATTTAAAAGTAGCTTTATTTAGCATTTCTAAGGCTTCTTCTCGGTCCTCGGCGTCCTTATACATTTCGTATAGTACAGTATAGTTAAAAAGGTCACCTACTGCATTATTAAGACCCTCGCCTTTTACCGTTAACTCGCCGCGATCTATCCAGGTTCTGATCCTATCTAATTTCTTTTCTACTTCCCATTCCCAGATAATTTTACCGTGCTTTAATAAACCTCGGGTATATTTGTGTCGGTAATCAGTATCTTTTCTAATAAATTCTTCTGTCTGGATCTCTAAGAATTCTTCCCAGTTTTCCGGTGGAAGGTCGCTTCTATATTCTGGATCTCTTTTAATATCCTGGAAAGGTATAATTTCGCCTTCACCTTCTCTGTCAGCAATCCCTAAACCTACCCTGTCCCGTCCGTCGCCGGTTTTACCTAAAGACATAGGCAGTATATCGACTTTAAATTCCTCCGCTATATCCATAAACTTGTTAGCCGCTTTTTGTAATCTGGTATTATTTTTCATTATTAATTAACCTCCGATTATAGATTTTTGCCGTAATTTAGTGTATAATAGGGGTAGTAAGTATTACAATATCGCAGAAAAGAAGCCTACCCAGAAAGCTATTAAAACTAACATAGCTATTATAAATTCTATATTATAAGTGTCGTAAATCTCCCTGCATTTATCTTTAAAACGCTGTAGCATTTTATCCCGCCTTATACTTCTTTTATTTTCCCGTTAACCTCGCTAATTGAATTAAGCCTTTTTAGAAGCTTTTTAGCTTCTCTTTTATCTAGATCAGTTTTACCTGTAATTTCCTTAATCATAAGATCTGTTTTCTGGTTTTCCTCGCGGATCTTATTTAAACTCTTAAACTGGTACGGACATTTTCCAGCTTTTGCTTTATCGTCTAGGACCGGTATATCATATTTTAAAAATAGCTTCCTATTAACACAGTTTTCGACTTCTTTACCGGTGTTAGTACACTTTTTAATACAGTAGTTAAGCGCCGTGTTAGCTATGTCGAATAAATCATCAGTATCTACCGGTGTTACGTCCTCTAGCTTTTGCATTTTCTTGTATTCCCTGGCCGCTTGATCCTTATATCTTACTACAAGTTCCATTTTAGATAATTGTTCGGCCATCTTCTTTTTCTGTTCCCCGTCTATTTCTTCGAATAAGTAATCTAATACACGCTGGGCGCGGGTTCTGGCCCTTCTCATATTCCCTATAGGTTTACTGTCCCTGTCTAATTTTTCCCACTCATCGGCCAGGTCGTTAAAGAATGATACAAAAGAAGCTATAGTCAAAACCTGGTTCTTTTCGTGTTTATTTAGATAGTTTTTCATGGTCTGCCCCTCCCATTAAATATTTTATTATAATGATCCGGTACTTTTTCACATAAATTAGGGTATCTTTTATCTTTAAAAGGTTTACTGCCGTTACCAGGGCGTCTTAAGCTTTTACTCTTTTTATAAGCCTTCCTGGTTTCCTCTTTTGCTATTTTAGCCGCGTCTGTTCTTTTATCCTGTAAGGCTTCGTAACATAATCTGACGTCAGTAGTCGGATCTTTTTCTACAGCCTTAATAATATCTTGATCTGTCATAGATCCGTTCTTAAGACATTCCCACAGGAAAAAAGCTGTAAAATCGCTGACGCCCGTATAGTCTTTTACCTGGTCTTTAGTCCCGAATAATTTAGTTTTTGGATCCATAATATCGCCCCTTAATGTTTATAAATCAGCTAACATTTTACCTAATTTTTTAAGTTCTTTAATTTCCTCTGTTTCAATTGACCCGTAAACTTCCTTATAAAAATGATCCTTATTTAATACATCAGCTACAGCCCGGGACTGTAAATAAGCCTTAGCTAAATTACCGTGCATTATAGCGTGATCTACATTAAATATCATTTGACCTATATAATGTTTAGTATAACCTTCTGTGCATAAACCCTTAGCCTTAATTGCTTGATCCTTTACTTTTTCGTCCCAGTATTGAACGTCGAAATTAACCATAATACCACCCTTTAATATTTTTCGCCTGTTATTCTTGCTGTGTTAATAATATCGTCAGTCTTATCTATAAGAGTATCTAGTCGGTCTCGAAAATCTTTTATACAATCAAGATTATTTTTGTAACTTTCAGATCTTTTTAGTACGTAGGTATTTAAAAGATCTAAAACCTTGCTTAAGTTTTCTATATCTCTGTCTAGACCTGTAATACTCTTTTTAGCTAATTTTTCTAGTATCCTTAACTGTTTATCTACTTTTAAAAGTTCTACCTTCTTACCTTCCCAGCCGCAGTTATGACAAACCCACGGATTTTCTCTGTCTTGTCTATTTAAAGTATTAATATTTTCTTCATATAAGTCGTGATCTGTAAAGCAATTAGGGCATAAAAAAGCGTAATCTTCTTTAGCTTCCATAATTAACCTCCATTCTAAGGCCTTAAACTTTTACTGTCCTTAAGTATATCTTGAACTATTTTAGCTTCTTTACCATAAATCGCCGAACCGTCTAAAAATTGTATATAACACTCGTCTATTTCGCCATGGCCACAGCAGGCGTTCATTACACCTGGCAAGGTACCTAAACAGCCGTCGTGACCTTCTTTAGTTCTGTCCTTACCACAGTTACCACAAGGCCTTTTAAAATAACCTTTTTTAGTAGGTTCCTTAGTATCTGAATAGACAAACTTACCATTTAAACGCTCTATTTTATGACCTCTTAGTTTTTCTATAGTAACCACCTCTTTAATTTTAAGGTCTTCCCCAGATAAAAACTTACCTAAAGCTATTACAGCTGTTTTACTTTTTCCGCTGTCTTTTGCTATTTTTCTATTTCCTTTAAGCTTATCATACCTTCGGACCTGTTACCTTAGATTGTCCCATATACTTACCGGCCTTATCCTTATAATTTACCTTCGGCTTTAACCCTTTAAAAAAGACTGCCTGTATTATACCTTCATTAACATATAATCTAGTATAATCTGGTAAAGTGTTTCTGATCTCTAAGGTTATAGTCCCTTCCCAACCAGGCTCTAGCGGCGTTATATTAGTCTGTACGCCGCCTACCCTGGCGTAAGTAGATTTATCAAAACAGATAGCCATAACGTCCGGCGGCATTTTAACTTTTTCTGTAGTGCGGCCCAGTACGAAGCTGTGGGGCGGTAGAATAACATACTGACCGTAGCTATCCTGTTCTACTTTCATAAGTTCGAAGTGGTCGTCAATCTTAAAGTTTTTAACATTAATAACTTCGCCGGTCTTATTTTCTTTTAGGTATAATTCGTCGGCTAAAGTGAAGTCGTAGCCGTAAGATCCTACGCCGTAGCTTAATACCTTATAACTGGTTTCGCCGGCCCAGTCCTTACTTACCCGTTCCTTTATATTCTCGGCAGTAAAAGGTTTAATAAAGCCGTACTGTTTACATAAATAGGCTATTTGTCGATCGTTTAATATTCCTTCATATCCTGCGACTGTAGCTAATTCCATTTATTCGCCTTCCTTTCCTTTTATGAATTTACCAGGTTCGACTTTGTTTTCTTCTTCTGCGAATTCGAATACGTGGAATTCTTCGTCGCCCCTTATAACTTTAATCGGTGCTATATTTATAAGCCCGCCGCTTGTATAGTCGCAACCCTGGGACTTATCCCAGCGGCCTATACAGCTGTAATAAAAGCGGGTAGCTGCTTCGGCTTTATCCATTCCCAGGTTAATAAATTCCTTCATTGTCTGGGTATTATTACAGCCGGGGCATTTAAAGCGCCAGTCTGTAATATCCTTACCGAATAACTTTACGCCTTCGGCCTTCCATTCTTCCCAGCTTACTGTTTTCATTATTTGCCTGCCTTTCTGGTTTCTAGTCATTTTTCTAGGTCCTTTTTATTTCCGTAGTCGTAGCTACCTTCTATCGCGTTAAATTCTTCCTCTGTAATGATTTCTAAATATTCTTCCTTGATACTTAACATATTAGATATGGTAGCCTTAGCGAAGTTTCTAAAAGCTTCCTCGTCCTCTACAAAAGTACCAGGTAAATTAATTTCTGAATAAGCTGGGGCAGGTTCCCCGGTTTCGTTGTGGTGTGCTATTCCAGCTTTTTTACTTATTTTAAAGTGTATTTTACTCAAGATCCCTTCCTCCTTCATTGTCTGTAATGTCAGTCACTTCTACCTTATATTTTCTACCGTTAAGGTAAAAAGTGCTAATATAACCGCAGTATTTATCGACTAAAGCCTGCGTGAATTCTGCGGTTACATCTTTCTTTTTATTGAAATCTTTTCCAGAACTGTCTAGAAAACCAGCGTAGATCCTGTCGGTTATAGCCGCCTTACCTACGTGGATTTGACTTATCTTATAATTACTTAAAGCCATTATTTACACCTCTAATCTTTTAATTCTTTCCAATAAGTGTGACCCTCGATCTGTTGCCAGACCCACTCATCAAACCACTTATCTATAAATTCTTCTTTATCTTCTTCTGTCTCACAGCTGTTTAGTTCTTCGTCTGGAATTTCTACAGTATTTTCGTAGGCTTTATTTACACCCGTGGAAAATTTAAACTTAGCCATTAATTACACCTCCTTAGTTCCTAACTTCTAAAAACTCGTCCAGATCCTTTTTATTTCCGTAGTCGTAGCCACCTTCGACGTCTACTAAGATAGGTAGTGGGAAGTCTGGTAAAGGTTCTTTTTCCATAGTTTCTTTTAACCAGGGTTCTACAACCTCTTTTATTAATTCCTTATCGTCGTCTACCTCTAAAACTACTTCGTCATGTATCTGCGCTACTTGATCTACAGTTCCGTGCCAACCAGCTGTCCCTACTTTTTCGTAAACTTCGTTTTGCGCTTTTTTCATAATATCAGAAGCGCTACCCTGGATCGGTGTATTACTGGCCCGTCTTTCATCAGACTGTCTGTTATACTTATTAGTGCTGTTTATATTTTTAAGGACCCGCTTATAACCATAGATAGTTTCTACATAACCCTGGTCGCGGGCTATAGTAATCATATCCTGCTGATATTTAGCTATTTTAGGGTAAGTAGCGTGTACCGCGTCAAATACCTTCTTACACTCTGGAAGTGACTTTCTGATCCCATATTCTCTAAAGTTATTTTGTACCGCGTGTTCTGTACCACCGTAAGATATGCTAAAGTTGCCAGGTTTAGCGTGAGTTCTTTCCTCTTTATTTACTTCTTCTTCTGGTTTATTAGTTAAAGTAGAAGCTGTTTTCCTGTGCATATCGCCGTTATTTAAAAACAATTCCGTCATAGTTTCGTCGCCGGACTGCCAGGCCATTATCCTAAGTTCGAAGCCGCTAAAGTCAGCGAATATTAATACTTTACCTTCTTCGGCCTGGTATAATGATCTAATACCAAACTCGTCATTTTCCGGTCTGGGAATATTCTGCCCATTCGGTTTACTGCTATTTAGCCTGCTGGTCCGCGTCCAGGCTGTGTATCTAGCGTGAATTCGACCGCTTACCGGGTTTATGTACTTTTCCCTGCCTTTGATATGACTGCTTAATAAAGTACTGTATTTTTGTATCTTCTGCAAGGTTTCCATTAACTTAATACCGGCTTCTTTGTACGGGTGATCTGGACGTTTTTTAATTCTTATCAGCTTTCTTTGCTCTGTAGTTAAATTCTTATCGGTTTCCGGGTCCCTATCTTCCCAGTCGTCTGGAAGTTCTGCCCCTAAATATTCTTCCTCGTCTAAGTCTTCAAGCTTATTTTCTAACATAAAGATAGTATCTTCGATAGCGTACTTATTTAATGATATATTACCCTTATCAGTCCTCTGGGCTATCGGTAGTTCCATTTTCTTATACATTAGATCTTTAACGTCGCCAGTCTTCCCAGATTTACCGGGATCTACTTCAATATCGAAATTTTCCCGGGCAATATCCTTAATTATTTCCTGGGCTTCTTCCTGCTTGTCGTGTGCTTCCCGGCGCTGTTCCATAAACCTTTGTTCGTTCGCTTTCATTCCCCAGTATTCCATTTGACCTATAACTCGCTGGAAAGGCATTTCTATCCCGTTAAGCCAGTCTAAGTAAGTAGGGTATAATTCGTTTTTATTAGGGATCTGGGCGGCTACTTTCTCCCAGTAAAGGTAGTGCTGTAGGGCGTAGTCGCTATCTTCGGCGCTGTATCTTACAGCTGTAGGATCGTCGGTGTTTACCTCGTCGAAGAATTCCACGCCGCGGTCGTCTAATAGTTCCCTAAAGTTACCCATTTCAACCCCGAATAATTCTTTAGTCTGACTTTTAAGGCCTTTACCTGTGGCGGGCCTTCTTTCAGACTTGATCTTTTTAGGATCTACAACCTGCTGACACCTTACTAACATAACCATAGGATCTGCTACTGGTTCCAGTATGTACTTACCGTACTTAAGCGCGTATTTAGTTTCAAAAGATAGATTATAGGCTACTTTAACTATACTTTTCTGTTCTAGGATCATAGCTTCCAGGGTATCAAGTAACAGATCCCGGGCTACATTTCTAGGTAGATCCGACATAAAGTTTCTTTCGCCGTTTTTGTGGCTTATAAATACTACCCGCGCTTCGTGCGGCTTTGCTGATATGGATAAAGTACAGATTTCGCCTTTCCAGGGATCTAGCGGCGACTTTAAAAATTCTTCTTTCCGTTCTTCATATTCGCCGTTTAGTGTCTTAATTAGACTTTTATTATCGTCGGCTTTAGCGGCGGCCATTCTAGCTTTAAAATCTCTTTCATATCTGGCGAACCGTTTACGTTCTTCTTTACTGGGTGCTGTTTCCCAGTCAAAACCAGCTAGGCCTGTCTTTTTACATTTTCTTAAATATTCTTTAAATTCTTCAATATCAGTAACTACTTTATAATCTTTAGGTTTTTGTTCCCATAAATCGGGCCAGTCAATATTAAAGACCCCGTTACCCGGGATTATTCTACTTGCCCGGGCTTTTTTCTTTGCTTCTGCTATTAACTCTTTACCGCTTTTCTTACTGTCTTTAGTTTTCGAAGGTCTGGACCTTCCTTTAGTACTCGGAAATAAACTGTTAAGCTTCATTATTCCACCCTTTCTAAATAAGATCAAATTCTACGTTATCGAATACGCCTTCTTCAAAACATTTCGATATGTAACTATTAAAGCGGGCCGTTTTCCTGTAGCCCCCGGAAGTCATTACTACCATTCTTAACTTAGCAAGTAAGTTAACTATAGCCTTAGCTTCCTCTTTGTCGATACTTAACATAGCTTCTACATTCCCCAGCCTTAAGTACTTTTGAGTACTAAATAAACTTATAAACTCGTAAAACTTCTGGGTACTTTTTAGCGTGTCTAAACTTTTAAGGTAGTCAGTTATTTTATTATACTTTTGTTCGTCTAATTCTTCTTCCTTAACTGAAAGCCTGGCGTAATAATTAAGCCCTGCCCCTGGCGCGTTATAAATAGCCTTAAGGAAATTTATAATATATTCTACGTGTCCGGGCCAAACCTGGATACGTTCCCCGCTTTCGTCTACGCTGTGAGTTAAAGCCGCCAAAGCTGTAGCAAGCCTGGATAATTTGTTACGCTGATCCGACGGACTTACCAGCGGTATATCGTTCGCATTACCGTAGATCTTAGATAGTTCTGTAGATCCTTCCAGGATCGCGTCTAAAGCGTCAGCGCTAAAGCTTACTTGATCGTAGTTTCTGGACCAGGCAAATAGTATATTATTTTTAAGGTCTTCGCCCTTAATGGTCTGCGGGTAGTCCTGGATCTCTTTATTATAAAGTTCCGGGTCCACGTCTGTAGACTTCATAAATACGCTAAAATCAAAGCGGCGTATATCTTCATTATTAAATATATCCTTAAGTGCTTCCACGCCCTGGCCGTAATCAGATAATCTTTTACCGTACGGCACGTTACCGGTTAATATCGCCCGGACCCTGGAAGGTGTTTCAGCTGTGACAGCTCTTTTTACTTCCAGTTTACCTTCTGATCGGGCCATAGTCATTTGTCCGTATTCTTCCTGGCTTATTCCGGTACATTCATCAATCCAGATCGCTTCCTTATCAGCTAAAGGCCAGGCGCCCCAGACTATATACCAGGCACCGCCGGATCCAGACTGTTCCATTTTATAGGTTAGCCCTGTACGGCTTGTACTTTCCGCGTTAACTCTTGATCCTAAGCCGGTAAAGGCCTGTAGTTTTTCCATTAAAGCAGATTTACCCGTTCCTGTGTCACCTATTACAGCTAGTTCTAGCCAACCCCGGATCGGTAAACTGTCCCAGGGTACTTTAAACCTTAGTACGCTATGATAGGTTAATAGTGCCGCTAATAAAGTTTCGTCACGTTCTACAATTCTTGTTACATTATAGGTTAAATCGTTCATAATTTCCTGTAACTTTTCGTTAATTGCTTCTACTGTGTAATTTTCCGGCTGGAAGATCTTAAGCCGCTCTTTCTGTTCTTCTGTAACTTCAAAGCTGTCTACTACGTCCTGTAGCGGTTCAGCTTCCTTAATTAAGATCGTAGCCTGCTGATCTTTAGGGTGCGGGTAAACATAACCTTTAATATTATAGTATTTATTTTCTTCTAAGTGACTAATGTCGCCGATAGCGTAAACGGTCCTTAATACATAAGTTCCGTCTTTTGTAGTATCTCTGTAATCAATCATAGCGGCGTTTTCTTCTGCTTTAGGGATAGCCATAATTTCCTCGACGTTAGTAGTGTCTACCCTTTCGACGTCGTACTTACGGCAGTTATAAACCCCCGAAAGCTGTTTTAGTATCCCTTTAATATTATCGTCACCGATACCGCACATTTGTATTAATTCCCGATCTTTAGTTCCTAAATCTCTATAAGCTACCCCGGAAGGTATGTTATAAAGCGGACACCCTGTCTTTTTACAGTTTGATCTACCCCAGCAATTGTACTCTATCCTGGACGGTACTATATAAGGCGTGTGCCTTTTTCCGGCTATCATTACTTTAGTACTGACTAACTTACCTGTGTAATCAGCGTCGCCTGTTTCAGCTAAATGTAGTGCTATAGGATCTTCTTTTTCCTCGTTATTTTCTTTAAGGGCCGGGCACATATCCCCAGCGCAAGCTACCCTGTCGTAGCTGTCCTGGTTCGGTCTTTTTTCACCGTGTAAAGATCTAATAAACGCGCAACCGAATTTATAATCGCTGTCATTATTATAAATGCTATCCACTACGTTACGGGTATTACTAACCCTCTGCCGGCGCTGGTAGTTACTTTTAGCGCTCGTATGTTCTAACACCCAGGGTTCTAACTTTTCTAAAGCTTCTTCTTTAGTCCAGCCGGCCGCTTTAAAGTAGCAGGTAAGCTGTACTGTAGCCTGGTTTCTGTCGCCTTCTTTTTTCCAGCCGCCGCTTAATATATCTTTAACGCACTCGGGCGGTTCTTCTTTATCGAATATGTACTCGGTATCGTCGTAATTATTATTAGCTGTCGCCTTAGCCTGTTCATATTCGCCTAATTTAGTGTCGTAAAATTTCACCGCCTGGGTTCTTTCTTTTGTCTTTGCTTCATCATTAAATTCTATATCCCGCCGCGGTTGACTTGCTAAGTCTTTTATTTGTTTTAGATCCTTATTTTCTAGTTCATTAATAGTAAGCCTGGTCTTAAAAAGCCGGGTTTTTTGGTGCATACTGTTAGGTAATCTTAACATTCTTTTTGAAGTATAAACCTTAAGATCTACACTTTTTAGGGGTTCTATTTCGTCCCCTTCTTCATTTTCTATCATATCGCCCAACCTGTAGCGTAAGTAACCGGCTATATGTTTATACACTTTGTGTAAATCATTCCTGGGTCTGACCCCGAAAGCCTTAGCTTCTATCAGTATATGGAAGCCTTTAGATCCGGAAAAGAAAGTTTTAATATCTGATCTTTCTATATCCAGTTCTTTAGTAAAAAACTCTACTAACTGGATCGCTTCTTTTCTAGCTACTTCCGGATCTTCTTCATAATCTAAGTCGAAGTATAAGGGCGCTATGAAATCTTCGCCCTTAACACCCGACTTATTCGCGAACTGCTGAATAGTCGCGAAGCAGTTAAAATTTAAGGCTTCTTCCTGCTGAAATTCTTTGACTTCTTCCATAGGGATCCGTTTCCAGGGGCTGGACTTACCGTCCTTATCGCTGTACCAGACGTCTACGTATTTATAATCTGATATTTTAGGTTTCTTTGTTGCCATTAGTGACCTGCCCCCTAATATTAATTACTGATCTGTATTTTCTGTATTGTCTTCTGTATTAATTCCGTATTCCTCTGGTCTAAACATTCCTACAGCGTCGAATTCTATTCCGATCCACTCGAAATTATTACCTTTCATTTCTTTGGTTGTCATTCTAGTTACTATTTTATTAATTCCTGTTCTTGCTGGTACGCCCTGGTCTGCATAGCGACCTTTAAATACCTGCATAGTCCACTTACCAAAACCGATTGTAGTAGACTTAGGGAAGCTAATAAGGTAAACCTGTGGGAATTCCTGGCCTAAGCTTTCTACAGGTACTACATAAGCTACATAACGTAATTCCAGATCGTCGGCGTTATAGCGTTCCGCGGCTTCTGGGTTTGCCATTAACCATTCACCTAAAGCGGCTTCGGCGTCTTCTTGTTCCTGCTCTGCTACAATTAACTGGCCGTCCTCTGGGCTATCCTGTTCACCAAAGAGGGTCCAGCGCTTTTCTCCCTGGGCGATAACTACGTCTATACTATCGCCGTAGTTTACGTCCTCGTTATCGCGCTCTACAAAGTCCCCCTTTTTAGAGATCTTAAGCCAGTCGCCTATATAAACAAAATCTAAATCTAGGCCAGCGTTTACTGCTAGGAAGTCTTCCTTAATACTTTCTAAAATATCGACTATAAAACTTTCGTTAGCCGCTTCCTGGATACTTCCTTCTGCCTTATTTACTAAAGCCTGGTTCTTTTCCTCTTTTACTTCCTCGGTACCTTCTGTTTGATTATTTACGTTTTCATTAGTCATTTTTAATTGTCCCCCTTAAGGATATTTTTAGTTTTTGTTACTTAGAATAAACGAAATTAAGTCTGCCTTAGTTACTTTTCTAGTCTTTCTTTCCTTCGTAGGATCTACTACGAAAGATTTAATAATTCCTCGCATTACTAGATCTCTAGCTTTATCTTTACTAACATTTAATATCTGGGCTACCGTTTCAATATCTAAACTGTCGTCGTAATCTTTAAACTGACGTTCCAGGGCGGCGCGCCTTTTATTAAGTTCTGCTGTCATTTTCAAAGCCCCCTTCCTGCTGTAATAGTTTTACTTATCAGCGGTTATTAATTCCTAAAATAGTTTATCAAGTCCCAGGGCGCCTTTAAACTTCCTTTTCTGTTCTTTAGTAAGCCTTTGACTGTCGTCTAAGCCAAACTTACGGCGCCATTTTCTGACTGTCTGGGTTTCTATATCTCTTTTTTCGGCTATTTCTTTATCGTCAAGCCCTGCTTTCCACAGCTTTAGCCTGGCTTTATGTTCCTTTTCGGTAAGAACCGCGCCACCCTTACCGTGGGCGCCGCCGGCGTCCCTTGATATGTTAGCCGGTAAGCCGTGGGTTTCGCGCCAGTAAGCTATACCGGTCTTTGATAAATGAACCTTTTTTCCGATCTCCCGATCAGATAAACCTTGATTATAATATTTTAATCTTTCCTTATGTTCTTCTTCCGGAATACTTCCAGTTTCCCCAGGTCCTACATTAGCAGGAAGACCTCGGCGTTTACGCCAGCCCCTAACCGCGTGGCGCCCTACATTAAGTTCGGCGGCCATTTCTACGTCGTTAAGTCCTTGATTATACAGCTTTAAGCGTTTCCTTTCCTCTTTCTTTGATAATCTAACCATATAACACCCCCTAAAAAAGCCTATCCAGGTACTTTTCTATCTGCTGACTTTCTGATCGGGGTTTATTAGGTACTTTAAGGCCTAACCTCTTATAAACTTTCCTACGGCTGTAATACTGTGACTTAAAGACGCCGACGTTATAATCTACATAGTCGATCCAGAAAGCTTTTTTATCTGGGTTTTTAGGGTCTGGCCGCTGAATACGTCCTATTTCCTGTTCTACTGCCGCGCCGTCTTTTCTTCCGCCCTGGTCCCCTCTTTTCGGTGTTACTACGTGACCTATGTATAAGTGGGGATAGTCTAAACCTTCACGGGCTAATTGAGTAGCAAATAGTATGTCTAGCTTGTTATTTTCTGCCTTTTCTAGTATTTCCCGTCGGTCCTTACTTGTTACCTGCCAGTCGTTAAATTCTTCGTCAGTATACTGCGGCACTTCTACAAGCCAGCGCTTACGGCGTTTACTGTATTTATACCGCCTGGCTTCCCCGGCTTCTACCATTAATTCTGCTTCGCTTTCTGTACCAGCTACCCGCCAGCTGTACTGGCTAATACCACCGTGTACGACTTCCATTACTGGGGCGCTTACCTGGTAGTCCCTGGCCTTTTTTGCTACAAGGTCCCGGATCTTAAAACAGTAGCGAATACTTTCGGAAATAACTAGACTAAATTTCTTGTGCTTTTTCCAGTAAGCTAAGATAGTTTCTGCTATTAATTCGGCCCGGTCCTTATCTGATATTAAAAGTTTCATCAGTTCATTATAATTAAGATCTTCCCCGCCAGCGTCCACACTATTAAGATCATTTCGCTGACTGGCCGGATCGTCGCTAAAATCAGTATAAACGAATTTGATCGTAGGCTTAATTAAAAAGCCTGCTTTATAAAGATCGTCCCGGGTTATACTGTAAAGCTTCGGACCTACTGACTGATACATAAAGTCTTCTAGCTTATCTTTTCTCTGCGGCGTTGCCGTCACACCTAGCATATTTTCTGCTTTAAACTGCCCTACTACGTCAAAAAACATAGGGGCCGGTATATGGTGCGCTTCGTCTACTACCACCGTACCGATAAAATCGTCTAAAGCTGTAATAAGGTCCGGGTTTTCAGCTAAAGTCTGGATCGTAGCTATTATTAACTTACCGTCACCCCATTGTCTTTTACCGCCGCCTATAATTCCAATCTTACCGACATCAGTTAAAGTAGATCTGGCCCGATCTCTTGACTGATACATTAAATCTTTAGTGTGGGTTAACCATAAAGTAGATCGTCCTTTTTCAAAAACGTACTTCATAGCCATTATAGTTTTACCAGATCCTGCCGGCGCTACTAAAACCCCGTTTTCTTCGGTGATCGCTTCTACAGCTGGGGATTGAAAGCCGCGAAGCTTAAAATCTGAATTCCAGTTACCAAAGTCTGCTTTATTACCAGGGTTCTGATCCTTTGTTATTACTTCCTCGGGATCTATACCCTGGTTTTTTAAGATCTCAATTAACTTACTTTCAAAACCTCTGGGTGCTATTATATCCCCCTGGTCTATCGCGTATATCTTTAGCTTTCTGTCTATCCCGTAGGTCCTTTTTCCTCTTTGCTTTCGCTTTAAGTACTCTGGGTTATCTATCGTAAGCGGCTTAGTTATTAGAGCCTTAAGCCTTACGTTACGGGTTCGAATTCTGATATTATTTGTTATAGTCGCCTGTAACATTTTAACACTTCCTCGACGTCATATAGTTTATTTTCTAAAGCTGGAATATAAATACTATCAACCTTACCGGCCCGCAATTCTTCCAGCTTTATATTAAGTCTGTCCTTACTTTTCATATATTTAAGCGCCTTTACTAATTTAAAAGTATAAGTTTCGTTGATCTCTTTTTTAGTGTTTAAGAAGTTTACAAATACTAAACCGTAATTACGGGTCATTACTTTTTCAAAGTCTAAAAGGCCTGTTATCTGTCCTTCTCTTAAAAAGCTTAACCTAAAGGCGTCGTCCTCGGTTCTTTTTGCTTCCAGTAAAATGTTAATCGGTTCTGTAAGGATCAGATCGTCAGCTGGCCTGGATCCCGAAGCTTCGTTTAAATGTATTCGCCAGATATTCGGGACCTTAAGCCAGCTTTCCCTTAACTGATCCTGGAAATCTTCGCCGCGCTGTCGCTTCCTCTGCTGTTCTGCTGATCTGTTAGTCATTTTTAGGTCCGCTAGAAAATCCCATACTTAATTACCCCCGTTAGCTAAGTAGTTAAGTAAAGCCGCCTGCAGTCTGGCCTTAGCCCTAATACTTTCGTTACTTTCCTTAACTGTACCTTTCTCGTCGTTAACCTCGCTTAACTTCTGATCTATACGGGCTAGTTCTGCTTCTTTAGCCGCCAGCTTTTTACGGTATTTAGCCGAATTATTTTTCATTAAAGCTTCGCGGGCGGTGTCGTTACCTATAGCTACCTTTTCACCGTCGCGCATTATATACTGACTTCTACTGCTTTCGCCGCGTATTTCCATAATTGCTTCGGCTTCTGCTAACTCTATTTCTGTTTCCAGTTCCCGGATCTCTTTTAGAAGATCAGCTTTATTATTATACAATTCTTCCTTTTTTGCACCCGCTTCTATAATATCGCTAATACCGCCGTCCAGGTGGTTTACAGTAAGCTGTAATTCGCTGTCACTAACTACTGGGTGGTTTTCCCTGGGTGCGGCGCCAGTATCTAAGATCTGATTAATAGCTTCCGCTACCTTCTTTTTACCGTGGACTTTAATATACTTTTCTACACCGTCTTTAAGTTTCTGCATTTCATTTTCCATTATTAATTAAATCCTCCTTTATTCTTATTACCGTCTAAAATCTTACTGATTAAAGGTTCGATTTCTACCTTTTTATCAGTTATAAATTCTATAGGAATTATTAAATTTTCCTTTGAACCTTTAAAAACATAGAGTATTTCTATTTTTAAAGGGTTAGACTTTGTTATAATAGCTTCTGTAACTAAATGTCTAAGTCCGCTGTATACATACTCTTCTTTAGTACTGACACTAATACACTTACCAGGGTAGTAAACGTCAGTATCAAACTGTGGTTTACTTACTATACCTTGTAGTTTTCTATCTGAATTCTTAAGATCACTCATAACCACACCTTCTTTAAGTGCGCCTTAACTACTAAAAACTGACCTACTTTAAAGTTTCCACCGTGCCGCTGAATTGTATAAGATCCGCAATTCGGGCAGGTTATCTTACTCGTTCTATTATCAAACTTTTTAAAGTTTAACTCTTTTAACTGACCGTCTGGGTTAATCTGCTCTTTATGCCCGCAATTACCGCAGGTCCAGACTTTAATCTTTTTCTTTTTCGGTTTCTTACGTTTTGCCCCTATGATCGGAATTTTAACCTTATCCTTACCTAAGTTCGGAATTTTACCTCTTTTCATTGTTTTAATTCCCCCCGGGCTTCGTCGATCTTATCTAAAGCCAGCTGTACTACTTCTTTTTCTGTACCTTCCTGGGCCGCTATTTCGTCTACTATCTGGTTTACATCAAGTAAGACAGCTTCCCCGGTCTTAGCTTCTATAAGTGCCGCGAAATTTTCCATATTATACTGTCGTTCTTTTTCAGCTTCTATCTTTGATCGGTCCAGTACTTCTTCCCCGGGCCTTTGATTTTCCAGCTGTATAAGTTCTATATTAGCTTCCGAACCTTGAACCTCTACAAGTGCAACCTTTATTTTACGATTTATACTGTTTTCTGTAGCGCTTAATCGGGTAAGACTTCCTGGGTTACAAAATACTTTACCGTCGCCGCGCTTAAAGATCCCGTAGCCTGGGTGGTAATCGCCAGTAAGTACTAGATCAGCTTTTGTCTGCACGTCTTTTAATAAGGTAAACTTATCAAACGGCGGCTTGTGATCTAATAACGTACCGTGTGCTACGTGAATACTATAAGAAGTTCCCGCCTGCACGTCCTCTGGGCTGTATCCGTAGCCGTCTACGTCCATTTGCCTACTATAAGGCGTAAAGGTCAGCTGTACTTTAGTACCGTTATTATCTACGAATATGTCCCGCTGACTGGGATCAGTATATAATCTTAATTCCGGGATCAATCTTTCAAGTAAGGCCAGGCTTGTACGATACAGGCTTTCTTTATTATAACCCTGGACGTCGTGCTGACCGTATGTAGTCAATATAGGTATATGTTTAGGTTTATTACTGGTAATAAAGTCTGCCAGTTCTAAAAGTACCCCTATACTAACGTTAAAGCTGTCGAATACGTCACCGGGCCAGATTATAGCGTCTACTGCTTTTTCCTCTGCTATCTGGAAAGTTTCCTTAAGTTTAAGTTTAGCGGCTTCTTTATAATTATCTATTCTATTTCTGGGGTTAGTCCCCCTAAAGTGTAAATCTGCCGCGAATAAAAACTTTACCATTTTCTACCCCCTTTCTTAAGAAGTCGGCATAAAGTCCCCTGCTTTTGCTAACCTACCTATAACTTCTGTAGTCACTTCTAAGATCCAGTCCCTTAAAGCGTTAGCTAATTTTCTTATAGCTTCCAGGTTAAGGTATACTATTTCGCCTGTTAGATCTTTATAAGCTATCGCTACCTGGGCGTATTCTTCGCCGCCGAATTCACTAACTTTAAGTATCTGTACGTCGTCTATATCTTCTACTTTAATCATTTAACCACCCCTTAACTTATCAGTTCTACTTGACTTTCGCCGTTTTTCTTTTCTACTTCTATACTTACTTCGCCGATCTCTGCAAGGGCCTGTTCGTGGGTTATTAAAATAATCTGCTTATCAAACTTATTACTGAATTCTTTTAAGAAGTAAGCTACGTTTATTATAGCTTCATTGTCTACGTGTTTACCTACCTCGTCTAAGAATATAGGACCTTTAACCCCTCTGATCTCGTTAACAGCTAACCTTAAGGCCAGGCTTATAATATCTACTTTACCTCCGCCGCGATCGTAGTCTGGCTTTTCCAGCTTTGTAATTGTAGTCCCGTCGTCTAAATAGTATTCGGCTATCGGCCTGCTACCTTTAACGTCTAAATCTACTATAAAGCTGTGATTTCCGCCGTAAACTACATTAAGCGCCTGGCTTACTATTTCTTCGATCTTACTTTTTATCTGCTGTCTAGCATAGTCGCTGGTTTTCTGTAGTAGGATCTGGGCCTTATCGTAGATAGCTAGTTCCTTTTGCGCTTCTTCTTTAGCTTCCAGGGCTTCTTTTTTATCAGCTAAGATCTGATCGCGTTTACCTTCTCTTTTACTGATTTCTTCCCTGGCTTTCTTAACGTCCAGATTAGCCTTATTTAGCTGGTAGCTACCTTTATAGCTAATACTACCTGTAGGGCCTTTAGTCCTATTTTCGGACTGGTTCTGCTTGTCAGAATTGCTTTTAAACATATCTTTAAGACTAGGCATTAATTAACCCCCTTTAAACTTCCGGGATAAGATCTTCTACTTTTTCTAAATCTTCCTGGATCTCTTTTTCCAGCTTTGAAATTTCGCCACCTATAGTTTCCGGGCTTACCCCTTCGTCTTCCATTTTTTCGATCAGTTCGTCCCGCTTTTTAATAGCCTGCTCTTTCTCGGTTTCCTTTCTGGTCTTTTCTGTTTCCGCCTTCTTAAGACCTTCCTTAGCTTTTTCTATTCTCTGCTTTGCATTTTCCATTAACTTAACCCCCTATTTAATGATTTTAAGTAGATCCAGGATAACTTACTTAGTATATCCTTTACGCTGTTTTCTTCTCTGGCTGTTTTACCTATAGGCACATTAGCCAGGTTTTTACGTCTGTTATCTAAGCCATTACCATTTACGTGGCTTGTGTTCTGCCCTCTTTCCGGTTCCATAATATATCTATGTAGTAAGGGTTCTGGTTTATCTGAACCGTTCCAACCCCTTACATAAGTATGACCGGTAGGCCCGTGTTCGAATAAGTGCCAGCTTCCCGGGTACTTATTTATTTCTACTAGATCGTCAATATCAACCGCTGTAATAGCTTTGCCGCCGTCATTTTTAGGTAAATAAATAACAGCTAAATTAGGTACCTTTAGTATCTTATATTTATTTTTCAACTTGCCGCCCTCCCATTTTAATGGTGGTTATGATCTTTAATATTTTTAATAGGTTCTTCACATAAAGGACAGATCCCGTCTGTTTCTTCCCAGGCTTTATTAAGTTCTTCTTCCCAGGCTTCGACGTTTTCTTTAGCTTCCTCTAAGTAGTCTGTAATTAAGTCTACTTCCTTTTTATCTAAATTGTATCTAGTCTTAAGACTTCTTAGATCCATTAGCTTATCCCAATCACTAACTAACTTATTAACGCTTTCCTGGACTTCTTCCAGCTTTGTAAATCTTTCTAAGCTACTATTAATCGCGAATAGGTTAGCGTCGGTATCGCCGAAAGCTTCCTTAAGACCGGATAGCTTACTATATCTTTCCTGCTTCTTAAGTAAGTCTTTAAGTATCTGATCCGCTTTTTCAACCTCTGAAAGCCTTAATAATTCTAATTCTAAGTTCTTAAAATTAGTGTCAGTAGTTATAAAATCATAACGTATGTCTTCCAATCTTTCTAGTCTGTTCCTGTTAGTTTCTAAGTTTTCCAGGATCTTAGCCGCTTTATTAATACCTTTAGTTTTCTCTAATACTTTATCGGCTTCCTGGATATTACGTATAACTTTGTCGTAATCTGTGGATAAGTCTGTTAATAACTCTACTTTTCTGTGGATAAAACCTAAGTTATTAACAATCTGACTTGCTTCTGGTAGACCCTTATAGACTTTTAGTTCTTTAGTTAAGTGATCTATTTCAGTCTGGCTTTGATCTAACCTTTTATAAAGATCTAAAAGAGTTTCGTAACGCCTGTTAGCTGTTTCTATATCTTTTAGGTCCTTTTCTAAGGTCGGGATAACTGCCAGACGGTCCAGTTCTTTATTTAACGTTTCTAGTCTGTAGCTTGTCTTATCCAACCTTTTATTTAATTCCTGTAACCTATCAGCACGTTCTGCCGCTTGATCTATACTTTCTATAAGATCTTCGCAGATTTCTAACTGTTCTTTAAGCTGATCTAAGTTTTCGTACTCTAGTAATTTAGAGTTACATTTTTCTACTTCTTTTTCTGCCTGTAGTTTTTCTTGCCTGGCCTTGTAAGTATCTTTTCTTACCTTCCCGATAGCTAGATCTACCGCTTCTGTACCTGCCAGCTGTCCCAGCACTTTAGCGCCGGCGCTATCTGCTTCTGATATTAAAAAAGGCGGTTCTAGCTGGAAGGCAAAATTAAGGGCCGCTTCAAAGTCCCCGAAGCTATAATACTTTATCCCTAACGCGTCCTTTACTTCCTCGGGTACTGTAGCAGTTTCGAATGGTTCCTTAAAGCCTCTATGTTTATAAATGGTCTTCTTTCCCCGGCGGATCTTAGTAATCTTAACGCCGTTATCTAAATATATAACAGCTTTACCCTCGTCAGTTTCTTTAGATACTTCGCCGCTTTCGTCCTTGATCTTAAATAAGAAAGCGTCGCCCTGGGGTTCGCCTAAAAAGACCCAGCGTATAATTCTTATAAGACTACTTTTCCCGCTGTCGTTCGGTCCAGTTATAACTGTAAGCCCTGGACTAAACTTAAAAGTACTTTCGTAGTGGGACCAAAGGCCGAAGGCTTCTACCTTAGTGATATTAGCCATTAATTACGCCCCCTTTATCTTAAGTAGTCTTTTCTTATGATCTTCCCAGGCCTGCGGATCAATACTTCCTAACTGCCTAACAATGTCGGCTGGTTTACCTTTTATAACTAAAGCTGTCATTTTCTACACCCCCTTTAAATCTCGTTTTTATCTCTTATATCTTACTATTAAGTATTATATACCCTTATTTCTGTAATAGCAAGCAAAAATTATCCTAAATAATGTAATATATTACTGTTAACCTATTTTAACTTTTGTTTTCTTGTGTATACTCTTTAATACTAAATATAACTAAACTAATTAGCTATGTAAACTAATTTCTTATTCTACACAGCTAATTAGTTAAAACTATAGATCAGACTAATTTCTTATTGTAAACAAGTAAGTAGATCCATATATAAAAGTTCTAATACTTCTGATCTTGCTACTTTACTGCTTAAGTTCTGGTCCAGGTGGTTAAGTAGTTCAGCTGGCCGGTCCTTATACAGCTGTAAAAGTTCTACTGCTTCCTGGGCGTCTGGGTCACTCATTTGCGCGTACTTTTTAATAAGATCTTCCATACTATCCCCGCCTTTCTATATCATAAAATAAAATTTCTTCTGGGTAGCCCAGTAACTTACAGATCTTTTCTTTATTCTCGTCGTTTGGTTCTCTACCTTCAAATACCCAGGCTTCTACTGTCCTACTGCTAACGCCTATTTTATCTGCAAAATCTGAAAGCTTAAGATCTATACTAAATAGTATTCCGTATAAGATCCTATTTTCTACATTCCATTCAGTTAAGCGGCGGAAGTTCTTTCGACTTCCGCCTTTAATTCTAGTTTCTATATTACCCAGCTTCATAATAAGCTAACCTTCTTTCTTATCTATATGAATGTAGTCTATATCTTCGTGGTCGCCTTTAATCTGACTTACAAGGTCCAGGGCCTGGTCTATGTCTTTAGCGTGATAATCAGCTATTTTATGTCGACTTTCTATAATTATGGTATACATTTATAACACCTCTTAATTTAGTTTCTTCCAGGTAACTGGAACGTGCCTTCCGGTTTCCATTTCCTTATCAAGTGCTTTGTCTGATACTGCTATTTCTACCCCTTTTAACTGCCCTGTATTAGTACTATACCTGTACTTATACTTTTCGTCCCGAAGCCAAATTGCATTAGGACCTATTCCTGTTACTCTTTGATCTTCCCAGCTAGGATCTCTGAATTTCTCTACTGCCTTAACTGCATTTTTGAAGTCTTGTCTACTATGTCTTCCGTCTTTAATAAAGTCGTCTGGTACCCCTTTTATTAAACTCATCATAATTACGCCCCCTTAATTTAGTTAGGTTCTATAGCCTTAAGAATTCTCTTTCTATAACCACCTAACCTTTTTAGCTTTATCTATTTTCTACCCCTAATTAGGATCAGTAACCAGATCAGCTAAATTACTTAGATAATTTCTTAAAATTTTCTGGTCTAAATTATTATATACTTTACAATACTCGTCTATTAATATGTCTACGTCGGTCGTTTCAGTTTCAATATCTGCCAGGAATTGTTTACCAATACCGGCCCGCTTTCTCGGCGAAATAGTATCGTATAAGTCACCCATTATAAATTCACCCCCTTACTAATGTATACCTGCTGTAACAGGTTAAGCGGAAGGATCCTTCCGGATCCCGGCCGGACTTCTCGGCCCTTCTTCCCTAGCCCTGTATCCTACAGCTTTATTAAGTTACATTCTTTAAATAGGAACGGTTTTTCTGATCCTTCAAATTCTACGATTACCTGGTCGGCTTCTAGATCTACTTCGTGACCTTTGTAAGTCCCAGAACCTCTAAAAACTACTTTACCTTCCCTGCCACTAATTATTGAAGCTACTGTATTATCTATTTCTAACATTTAAGCTACCCCCTTCTGTATAAATTCGGCTACTACTAACCTTACTACTTCATTAGCTTTCTTTAGTTCTACGCCGGCCTGTTCGTTAAGTTCCTTAGCTACCTCGCTTTGAATTGCTTCCATATCCTCGCGCCCTTCAAACTCTACCTTAGAAATCATTTTAGTTATAATTTTAGATTTTAATAAATTCTGCTTCTCTTTATCTGTTTTAGCATTAATCATTTTATCGCCGCCCTTTCTTGTAATGTCTTACTATAAATAATTATACAGTAAAGAAGTAAAGAAGTCAAGAAGTTTTTAAGTTTATTTTAAAATTAATTTAAGTAAGAAAAAAGACCTGGTAAATTCCAGGCCTTAAATCTTTACTGATCCATTAAATTTTCGTACTGATCGGCCTTACTCGCCGCTGTAGGGTTTTGATCTTCATAAGCGTTTAACATATCCTCTAATAATTCCCGCTGTCCCCTGTAGCCGTTAGCTTCTGTTAAAGCCTTAATTCTTTTCTTAGTACTAGGCCTTACTTTAGTACTGTAAGTTTCTAAGTTCATCATATTAATTTACCTCCATTTTATACTGTCCCCATATTTTAAATAATTGAAAATAAAATCTTTTAACCATTTCATTTTAAATTACCTCCCTGGTAGTTTAGATTGTGCCAGTATTTCGTATTCAGCGGCCATAGGAAGCGCGGAAAGTCTGACCGGCATTATTACAGCTTTTAAGTCTGATCCTTCATAACAGCGGATCGGGTTATACTGATCCGTAGCCTTGTGTTCATTAAACTGTTCTATGATCCGATCATACTTTGAGTTATAACCTGCAAGTGTACCTTTAATACTATATAATGTTACGTTTTTATCCTCGGCCCCGAATTTAAAGCTTGTTCTTTTAACAGCTTCCAGATCATCAGCGCGGTTAGGTTCTTGAATAACTAAGTTAACATTAGGTCCCTCGGGTTTAAATTCGCCGTTAACATAACCTACAGACTGTTCTATTTCTGTATCCTCGGGTATGTTAGGCGTACTTTTATAATTATTGTAACGATCCTTAAAAGCTTCGAATTCTTTAGTCCCTAGTTTTACAAGCGCGTAAGTACTACCTACCCAGTAAGTATTTTTACTTATTCTATGTACTACCAGGTTATTATCGTCCTTTACTGCAATAGCTATTTCTTTATGTATCATTTTAGTCACCCTTTCTACTCTTAAATTATACACTAAAGAAATAAAGAAGTCAAGAAATCTTTACTTATTAGAAAAAATATATAATAATTATTTTAGGGAGGGGGGGTTAACAAGAAGTTTTTTAAAAAATAAAAATCTAAAATTTACAACCCCCTCCCCCCGAAGTGCAACTTTATATATTTTTTATTTTCTTCCAGCTTTTAAAACTAAACCAACAACCAAAACCAATCACTACTAGTACTAATACTAATAATACTATATATAATAT